>Ga0224506_10000346_pt1 | contig 42314 bp, 33 predicted proteins | sample SF_Jan12_sed_USG_2_FD_169108 | JGI IMG/M metagenome (GOLD analysis project Ga0224506, IMG submission 169108) | Sediment microbial communities from San Francisco Bay, California, United States - SF_Jan12_sed_USGS_8_1 | ecosystem: Environmental > Aquatic > Marine > Sediment | place: USA... | reverse complement strand
TGGCGCGGGAGCGATAACCTTCCTTCTGGGCGCGCTGAACATACTCATCCTGAAAATGCTCTTTCAACCACTTCTTGCTGCTTTTGCTTTTTGCCATAAACTTATTTTTGGCCCACAGATGAACACAGATAAACACAGAAGAAGACAAAAATATGATTGCGGAAATGCAATCTCTCACAAAAAACGCTCGAGATAACAACGCTGCTAGAAATTTATTTCCACCCCAAAGCTATAGAGATAAAAAAAACAAATAATTTGCTTTTATCTGTGTTTATCTGCGTTCATCTGCGGACCTACTTACTACTACGCCTTTGGTAAAGCAATAACCGCTTTATCAGGATTCACTCGATAAACGACCAGTGTCTTCCCTATTAATTGCACTTCCTCAGATTCACTTCTTTTGCATATTTCATTAGCGACCTGCGTCCGCTGCTCACGGTCTTCGATCGGCAATTTTATTTTGACCAGCTCATGATGCGTTAACGCAATATCAAGCTCGCTCATGACCTCATCTGTCAATCCTTTTTTCCCCAGCATAATCACCGACTTTAAATCGTGACTTTTTGCGCGTAGGAATTTAATCTGTTTTTTTGATAGAGGCATTAAGATCGATCCCGATAAGTAAAAATTATTTGGTTTACAGATGAACGCGGATAAACGCAAATGAAAACAAAATTATGATCGTGAAAATGAAATCTCTCACAAGAAACGCTTGAAATGATAACGCTATTACAAATTTATTTCCATTCCAAGATATAGAGACAAAATACAAATCATTTGCTTTTATCTATGTTTATCTGCGTTCATCTGTGGACTAATGCTAAATATACTTAATCTCAACAATCTCGAGAAAACGTATACCACCAGGTGTTTCTACCTTGGCGACGTCTCCCTCTTCATTGCCGATCAGGGCACGTGCCATCGGGGAACTGAACGAAATTTTATTATATTTGATATCAGCCTCGTCCTCTCCAACAATCTGGTAAATCATCTCGTCACCGGTTTCTTCATCAGCAACATAAACCGTAGCGCCAAACACAACTTTACCGTTGGCATTAACCGTGGTGACATCAACAATGGTTGCGAAGCTCAACTTGCCTTCGATGTCTTTAATGCGCCCTTCTATAAACCCCTGTTGTTCACGGGCCGCATGATATTCTGCGTTTTCCTTCAAATCGCCGTGAGCACGCGCCTCTGCGATCGCCTGGATTACTTTTGGACGATCTATCGTTTTTAATTGCTGCAGTTCTTTTTGCAGTATCTCGGCACCCTTAACGGTTATCGGCGTTTTCGTCATGCCAGCACCTCCTCTTGAATTTTCTTATGCAGGTTTTGCAAACATATAACCTGGGTGACCTTCATATCAGGTTCCAGGTGCTCAAGTGCTCTACACGTTGCCTGTGCACCGGCAATAGTCGTTGTATAACCGACCTTGTGTTGCAGTGCCGAGGCACGAATAGCATAAGAGTCCAGAATAGCTTTTTTTCCTTCAGTCGTATTTATGATGAAATTAATTTCACTGTTTTTGATCATATCAACGATGTGAGGCCGTCCCTCGTAAACCTTGTTGACCAGCTTGCACTCAATGCCCGCTGCCTGCAACGCACGTCCCGTACCCTGTGTTGCCACAAGACTAAAACCCTTTTCTGACAAATCACGGCCAACCTCTACAGCCGCTGCCCGGTCGCAATCCCGTACGCTAATAAAGACATTTCCATCTGTTGGCAGATTCACGCCGGCGCCGAGCTGCGCCTTGGCAAAAGCCATACCAAATGTCTTACCTACGCCCATTACCTCACCGGTAGATTTCATTTCAGGCCCCAGCAAGGGATCGACACCCGGAAATTTCACAAATGGAAACACAGACTCCTTAACGGCGAAAGACTGCGGCACTACTTCGTCCGTGATCCCTTGTTGTTTCAATGTCTGCCCTACCATACATCGCGCTGCAATTTTTGCAAGCGGTACACCCGTGGCCTTGGAGACAAAGGGCACGGTACGGGATGCACGCGGATTCACCTCGAGCAAATAAATATCTTCACCCTGTATGGCAAATTGAATATTCATCAAGCCAACCACGCCCAGCTTTAATGCCAGCTGGCGAGTCTGTACACGCAAACGGTCCTGAATCTCACTGGACAATGAATAAGGCGGTAACGAACAGGCCGAATCACCTGAATGCACGCCTGCCTGCTCTATGTGTTCCATGATGCTGCCGATTAATACATCCTCGCCGTCACAGATTGCATCAACATCCACCTCAACCGCATCATCCAGAAAACGATCAAGCAAAACTGGCGCATCATTAGAGACACTCACCGCTTTTTGCATATACATCATGAGATCGGTTTCGTTATAGACAATCTCCATGGCACGGCCACCCAGCACGTAAGACGGCCTGACCACCAGTGGGTAACCGATCTCTGCTGCCTTCGATGCCGATTCTTCAATATTACGCACCAAACGATTCGGCGGCTGCTTTAAGCCAAGTTCATTAATGACCTGCTGAAAGCGTTCACGGTCTTCAGCAAGATCAATACAGTCCGGTGAAGTTCCAATAATCGGTACACCCGCCGCTTCCAGGTCCCGCGCCAGCTTGAGCGGCGTCTGTCCACCATACTGCACAATAACGCCCTTGGGTTTTTCTTTATCCAGAACTTCCAGCACGTCCTCAAGCGTCAGGGACTCAAAATACAATCGGTCTGAGGTATCGTAATCGGTAGAAACGGTTTCAGGATTACAGTTAATCATAATGGTTTCATAACCATCTTCACGCATCGACAAAACGGCGTGAACACAACAATAGTCAAACTCAATACCCTGACCTATACGATTCGGTCCACCGCCCAGCACTACAATCTTTTCTTTATTACTGGGCAATGCCTCGCACTCTTCTTCATAAGTCGAATACATGTAGGCGGTTGATGTGGAAAATTCTGCCGCGCAGGTATCAACGCGCTTGTAAACGGGCCGGATACCTAAACCATGCCGATATGCGCGCACCTCACTCTGCTTAACACCGAGGGCAGTTGCCATTTTACTGTCAGAAAAACCTTTGCGCTTTAAATTGCGCAATTCATCTGCGCTAATTGACTGTAAGTCCCTGCCCTGCAGCAAAACTTCAATCTTTATCAGCTCTTCGATTTGAATCAGGAACCAGGGATCAATCGCTGTTTTTGAAAATACCTTTTCAAGGCTGTAATTTTTTCTAAAGGCATCGCCGACATACAATAGCCTGTCTGCACCGGCATAACTTAATTCCCTGTCAAGCACAGTCTCGGCTTCTTCATCGCTCAATGCTTCATCCAGTATCGGGCTCAGGCCATCTATATCAACTTCGAGACCTCGCAAAGCCTTTTGCAATGATTCCTGGAAGGTACGGCCAATCGCCATGACTTCGCCAACCGATTTCATCTGGGTGGTTAGGCGATTTTCTGCCTGCGGAAATTTTTCAAAAGTAAAACGCGGTATCTTTGTGACCACGTAGTCGATGGTGGGCTCAAACGATGCCGGCGTTGCGCCACCGGTTATTTCATTCTGTAATTCATCCAGCGTGTAACCCACTGCCAGCTTGGCGGCGATCTTTGCTATCGGGAAACCTGTCGCCTTTGATGCCAGCGCAGAAGAACGCGAGACACGCGGGTTCATTTCTATGATCGTCATGCGGCCATCTTCAGGATTCACTGAAAATTGTACGTTTGAGCCACCCGTATCAACACCAATTTTTCGCAGCACCGCAATCGAGGCATCACGCATGCGCTGATATTCTTTATCTGTCAGCGTCTGTGCTGGCGCAACGGTAATCGAATCACCGGTGTGAATCCCCATCGGATCCAGGTTCTCGATGGAACATATGATGATGCAGTTATCTTTATGATCTCGCACCACCTCCATCTCGAATTCTTTCCAGCCAAGCACCGATTCTTCGACAAGCAATTCACTGACTGGAGATAGATCCAAACCTCGAGCGCAAATTTCTTCAAATTCCTCGCGGTTATAAGCGATACCGCCACCGCTACCGCCCATGGTAAATGATGGCCGTATGATGGTTGGATAGCCGACCTGTGCCTGCACCTGGTAGGCCTCTTCCATGCTGTGGGCAATCGCCGCATGCGGCATATCCAGGCCAATTTCCTGCATGGCGATTCTGAAGCGCTCACGATCTTCGGCCATATCAATCGCATCCTTGCTGGCACCGATCATCTCTACCTTGAATTTTTCGAGAATGCCTTCACGATCAAGATCCAGCGCACAGTTCAATGCTGTCTGCCCGCCCATGGTCGGCAACAATGCATCGGGCTTTTCTATTTCAATTATGCGCGCAACGGTTTGCCAGGTAATGGGCTCAATGTAGGTGGCATCCGCCATCTCGGGATCCGTCATAATCGTTGCCGGATTTGAATTTACCAGGATAACGCGGAAACCCTCTTCCCTGAGTGCCTTGCAAGCCTGCGCACCCGAATAATCAAACTCACAGGCCTGGCCAATCACAATAGGGCCGGCGCCGATGATCAGGATACTTTTAATGTCTGAACGTTTAGGCATTTGTCGCACCCTTAATCATTTCAATAAAATGATCGAACACCGGCGCTATGTCGTGCGGGCCCGGGCTGGCTTCGGGGTGTCCCTGAAAACCAAAAGCAGATTTGTCATTTCTACGAATGCCCTGTAATGAACCATCAAACAAAGAACGATGTGTCGCCTCAAGATTATCCGGCAATGACGCCTCATCAACGGCAAAACCGTGGTTCTGACTGGTGATCATCACCTGTTGGGTGACAAGATCCTGTACCGGGTGATTGGCACCGTGATGTCCGAACTTCATCTTCACGGTTTTCGCACCACAGGCCAGCGCCAGCAGCTGGTGTCCAAGGCAAATTCCAAAGATGGGTATATCGGTTTCAAGAAAATCTTTGATAGCAGAAATCGCATAATCGCAAGGCTCCGGATCGCCCGGTCCATTGGATAAAAATATGCCATCCGGCTGCATGGCCAGCACATCTTTTGCCGGGGTTTTTGCAGGCACAACCGTTACCTTGCAACCTCGCGATACCAGCATTCTTAATATGTTTCGTTTAATGCCAAAATCATAGGCGACAACCCGGTATTTTAAGGCGTCTTCTTCGGGCACAGTCGAGGCATTCGTCTCCAGATCCCATTCACCCTGTTTCCATACACTGCTCTCTGGCGAGGTCACGACTTGAGCTAGATCTAACCCTTTCAAACCCGCAAACGCCTTCGCTTTTTTCAAAGCGATGTCTTTATTTATATCGTCCCCAGCAACAATGCAGCCGCCCATTGCCCCCTTGTCCCTGAGAATGCGCGTCAACCTGCGCGTATCAATATCAGAAATGGCGACGATATTTTGTTGCACAAGATAATCCTGCAAGCCAATTTGTCCACGCCAACTACTCATCACCGGGGATAACTCGCGGATCACCAGACCACTGGCATGAACACTGGTCGATTCACTGTCGCCATCGTTAACACCCACATTACCGATATGGGGATAGGTTAGCGTTACAATCTGGTGCGAATAGGAAGGATCAGTGAGAATTTCCTGGTATCCGGTCATGGCCGTATTAAATACCACCTCACCCGTGGTATCACCAGCAACCCCTATCGAGCGGCCCTCAAACAGGCTGCCGTCTTCAAGGGCCAGCAGGGCTTTGCTTGAGCCAATCAACGTCTACTCCGGAAAATACAAGAAATGGGGTGCCTGCATGTGGATAAAAATCCAACTGGTACACCCGCTGGCGGGTACTGCTTAAACGTGTCGCTTACTACTGACATGTACCTGTACTAATCATTAATGGCGTGGCCCGAATACAAAGAAGGCCGGAAACAGTTCCAGCCTCATGTATGTATGGCGTCCCCAAGGGGAGTCGAACCCCTGTTGCCGAGATGAAAACCCGGTGTCCTAGGCCTCTAGACGATGGGGACGCAGCGAATCATCCAGGCCTCGCAGCCCAGCTCATCGGGCGGGAAGTCTACGTGGGTAAGGATTTTTCGTCAATAGCGGATTGGTTTAATGCACTATTTTGACCGCTTTTCTCAGATATTCCAGGTCTGGGCGCACTAGACATTAAGGCAACAAAGTAAACCAGATACATGGACATGAATGGTGCACGAAGTGTCCATGACTCGGTTAAGCCAAAAATAGCAAATGACAAGATGAAAATCATCCCGGACAGTCCAACAAATTCAGCGCCGGAACGCTTCTTCTCTTGAAACAACCTGTATGGCAGTACAAAAAGAGCACAAATCAAAGCAACAAAGCCGATGGTACCCGTTGTTGCCAGGCTTTGAAAATAGACACTATGAGTATTGGAGTGGGCTGGGACCGTAGGGTACAAACCACTTTTCTGACTTAACAAGAAATCTTCATCGAAATCACCAAGTCCAGTACCGATTACTGGATGCTCTTTCCAGGTGTTAACAGCCACATGCCATAACGCTAATCTTGTACCACTTGCCGACTTATGCTTTTCACCAGTAACAAAAAGTTCGACACTATCCACAACTTTGGTGATTCTGTCCTTTATGACATTTTTTTCTGGAAATGTCACGAACACTGCTGTTAACAGAATCAGCGATACAGTGACCGCCTTAAACTTAAACCGTTTCTTCCTTGCCTGATCAATAACTAAAACAATTGCACAAATCACCAAAGCTATCCAGCCGCTTCTGGCAACAGACAAGAGTGAGGCATATAGTGCGCAAAACATTGAAAGCAAGATAGCGAACCTTGATATCCTGGTGATATGAACATCTAACAAATGCACAGCCATTATCAACGCATTTAATGCAGCTATATTTCCAAATATAATTTGATATAGTTGGCCAGATGCCCCGATAGCATGCACCCCAAAAACTCCCGGCATATTCTCGATACTATTAATAGCGGTTAATAAAAAAACAGGGCCGGAAATAAAAATCCCAGCTATAAAATATCTATACACTCTGATATTATATTTAACGAGAAGAAGATACACGGGTACTATCAATGCAAAACGAATATATCTACCCATTTGCTTCACATATTCGTAATCATCAGCCGCATTATAATAAGAAAGAAAACCTGAAAGCACATAAAAGATAAAACCCATCAACACCCAACGTTCACACTTGCTCAATACCTCCCAACACTCACCCCATCTTCTTACATAAAAAAGACTGGTAATAAATAATAGAGCTAGAACCGTACTAACAACGGAGTGCACCGAAGCACCAAAAATAGGTACGAAAAAAATACACGAACCAATAAAAAATTCAAATGGCTTTGATGTTATTTCAACCATCCATCTTTTAACAAATAACACCGACCACCGCCTCTTTCAACTGCATAATCTATTATAATTTTAATTCGAAATGCGCTTAATAAAAAATCAATTCATTTCAAATGAAAACGAAAACAAATAACTGTAAATATGATTTATTTACAACTGATATTGAAAATTATGAAAGAACAACTACAAAATGTATTAGCCCTGAATTAAAGCTGTAACAATTAAGCGGAACCGCGATCAAATAAGACATGAACGTTATAACCTTTCTTTCGGGAGTCCTCCTTGTAAACATGATCCTCAATTCCACACTGTGGCACAAATCCTTTAACCGCTTCTAACAACAATTTTCGCACTTTCTCCTGATCATGCATTTTACAAGCATTCTCAAACTCCTCAAGATATTTTTCAACATCAACTAGTGATAGGCTTTCTTCTTCTGCCCTCATGATCAAAGGATGCTTTGTAGGTCTCACATTTCCACCAATCAATAATTCTTCGTATAATTTTTCGCCGTGGCGCAATCCTGTAAACTGGATCTCAATATCGCCATCAGGATTATCATCACTCTTAACTTCAAGCCCGCAAAGATGTATCATTTTCTTTGCAAGCTCATAAATCTTAACTGGCTCACCCATGTCAAGCACAAAAACATCGCCGCCTTCCCCCATGGCTCCTGCCTGTATAACCAATTCAGCCGCTTCCTGGATCGTCATAAAATAGCGAATAATTTTTTTATCGGTAACAGTAACTGGTCCACCCTGATGAATTTGCTCGCTGAACAAGGGAATAACAGAACCAGACGAATCCAGGACATTGCCAAATCTAACCATTGAAAAGCATGTTTTCGCATTTATAGAATTACCGAAACTCTGCAAAACTAACTCGGCAAATCGTTTTGAAGCCCCCATTGTATTGGTTGGACGAACCGCTTTATCCGTAGAGATAAGCACAAATGATTTCACATTGGCTTTGATAGCTGCACGAGCGGTTCTTAATGTGCCAAATATATTATTACGAATAGCTTCTACAGGGTTATTCTCAACTATAGGGACATGCTTATATGCAGCGGCATGGTATATAGTTTTAACCTCATAAGTGCACAGAACCAACTCAAGGCGCTTCTCGTCAAGCACATTTCCAAGAATTGATACAACTTCACCCGCGCCTCTTGTTTTAATCGCTCTTTTCAGCTCTTTTGAGATACTATATAGCGCATATTCGTTCTGCTCAAAAAGAATAAGTTTATTGGGAGATTGTCGTAATATCTGCCTACAGAGTTCGGAACCGATAGTTCCACCAGCTCCTGTTACCATAACAACCTTATCCCTGATATTAATACCTAGAAGTTTTTCATCAGGTTCTACTGAATCGCGACCCAACAGATCATCTATATCAATTTCCTTTAGGTCCGCAACTTTTACCTGGCCACCAACGATGTCAGACATTGCCGGTAATGTACGCACGTGCACGGGGTAAGGCTCAAGCATCTGTAATATCTTATGCCTGCGCGATCTGGAGATTGAAGGCAACGCCAATAACACTTCACTAACTTTCTTTTTTTCTATCAAGTACCCTAGTTGAGTAAAAGGGTATACCCGAAGCGAGTTAATATGACACCGATGAAGCTCTACATTATCATCAATGAAAGCGACGGGATGATAATTGCGATTATATGAAAGCGCGTTAGCTAACTGCATTCCAGCCGAACCTGCCCCATAAATCACTACACATGTATTATCATTGACACCTTTACTCCTGTTTGCTATTGAAGTATCAGACAACCACCATCGAACTATCATACGGCTACCGCCAATTAATAAAATAGCAACCAACCAGTTAATAACAGATACTGAACGTGGCACATTGTGCATTCCGACACCACTTAGCAAAACAACTGTAGCCCACAATAATGCGTATAAACTCACGGCTTTTATTACAGCCCATAACGCCTTAAAGCCAATATATCGAATAATTGCACGATATAAACCAAAATGAATAAAAATGGGAATAGCAATTAATGGCGCGGCAAAAAATAATCTGAAAACATGGTGATCCGGCACATACCATTCACTAAGCCGCAACGAAAATGCAAACCATAAAGCAAAACACAACATCAATATATCCGCTAACATGGCAATAATCTGCTTGCGAAATCTTGATGATAATAAAAATTTTTTAGTTAGATATTCCATTTAATAATTACCGAAGATGACTAGATTTAGCGACTCACTACATAATCGGTTAAGCCGAAGCGTTGAGAAACTTTATTATAACTTCTAACTATCATAGCATTGGTCATTTTTCGTCTAAATGAAAATGCAATCTCTCACATATATAGCTCAACTCACCTTCATTTAATGATGAGTAAATCGGCAGCGACATACATCCTTTCCATATAAGCTCTGCATTTGGGAATTTCTCAGGACTTAGGTTATACCGCTCTTTATAATAACTCATCCTATGCAAAGGCTTATAATGAACTGAAGTACCTATCCCATCACTTGCCAATAATTCTATTAATCTATTTCGATCTATCTTTGCTTTACTATTCAAGGTGATCGAAAAAACATGCCATGCATGATCCTCATATGGAACTCTTATTAGAGGCAAATCAATACAAGTGATATCTGAAAGATTGGTCATATAGTACTCTGCGCACTGCTGACGACTTTGACGCGAATCGAACACTCTCTCCAGCTGAGCCAACCCAATCGCAGCATTAATGTCCGGCATATTATATTTGAATCCAGGCGCAAGAATATCATATTCCCAGGACGACTTATCATCGGTAAAGCGCCCCCATACATCTCGATCAATACCATGTAAACGCATTAACTTGACACGTTGAGCTACGGCATCATCGTTAGTGGTTAACATACCGCCCTCACCTGTTGTCATGGTTTTATTGGCATAAAAACTGAAGCAAGTTACATCACCGATATTTCCTACCATCTCGCTATCAACACTTGCTGGAAAAGCATGAGCAGCATCCTCAATAATCTTAACCCCATGTTCACTGCAGAACTCAGCAATGCCATCCTCCTCCCTGTTTCCCAACGATGTTGCCTGGCCTGCAAAATGAACAACCACCAGTGCTTTAGCATTAGGATTATTTTCTACAGCTTTCTTGATAATTTCTGGCGAAAGTGCACATGTTCCATATTCTACATCAAGAAATATGGGGTCCGCACCCAGGTAACGAATCACTTCTGCACTAGCAGTAAATGTCCAGGTAGGCACTAAAACAGTATCTCCAGCACCTACACCCACAGCCTCTAATGCAAGGTGAAGCGCCGAGGTACAGGAGTTCACAGCGCAGGCATGCTTTGCACCAGTGATTTCGGAAAACTTTTTCTCTAGTTCATGGGCCTTAGATGCAGTAGTAAGCCATCCGCTATCTAATACCTGTTGAACATAGAGGCTCTCATTTCCAGAACAATCAACACGCGAAAACAGAATTTTTCTCATAAGGCTTAATATCAATCTATTTAAAAATAGAACCAACTGTCTGGAACAAGATTTTTATGTCGCCAAAAAAGCTTTGATTGGCGATATAGTGCTCATATAGATCTAACTTGTGAGGCAAAATCGTTTCGAGATACATAGCCTCAGGATTGTCCGAGCCTGCAAGAATTTTTTCTTCGTTTCTATATACAATGGAAGCTGGATCAGTAATCCCTGGCAAAACATCATGCACTCGCCTCCATCTTTCAGGAAAAACATCGACCCAACGTTTAACTTCTGGACGGGGCCCAACGAATGACATATCACCTCGCAACACATTATATAACTGTGGTAATTCATCAATTTTCAGCCTACGAAGAATTCCTCCAGTCGTTGTAACACGACTAACACACCCCGCATCAAACATTCCATCATCCTGATTCTTACTGTCTCGCATTGTACGAAATTTATAAACAATAAAAGCCTTGCTATCTTTACCAATACGCCATTGTTTAAATAGGACCGGGCTTCCATCAATTAGCAGTATTATAATAACAACCATAATCAGAAGTGGCCATAAGAAAAATAAGATACCGGTTAATACGAATAAATCAAATATGCGTTTCGCATTCATTTAAGCCACCCGAAATGGCAAATATGCGTTCTTAGTATTGGAAACAAAACTTCCACTAAATGAGCAAAAAGAGGAGAGAATGGTGCAAGCCTTCTTTGAATAGGAGGAGCCAAAGTTAGTGATTTCGTTTCGAAATTTATTTTCGGAAAAAGTCGTGAAACCTCTTTCCTGTCAATTTTCACGACATTATCATTTGCAGGATTTTTAAAACAAAAATCATATATCAACAGCAGCCCACCTGAACGCAGCACTCTAATCATCTCCATTGCAAGATAATCCCTCGCACCTTGATCGAGTATTGACGAAAAAACCGTATGGGCGCAAATCATATCCATGCTTTTATCTGGGAATGGCAATACACATCCATTAGACAAGCTATAATCAACATGCGGAGAACGTTTTTTAGCTTCGTCTATCCGACTTTCAAGGAGGTCAACACCATGTAACTTATCGGGTTCTCCACCCCATTCAATAATAGTTCTGAGCCACGCACCATTACCACAACCAACGTCCAATATTTCCTTATTAGATAGATCACACCATCCTTTTCTGGCCAGATGCTGAGCTACTATCGCTTTAATACGATAACTATTTAGCAATACATCATTTTGATACCAACCATATAGAGATTTTTTTTTACTTTTATCTCTACCGGCGTAAACACTGCGTATTCTGCTAACTTCACGGGTGTGATCACTTATTTCATCATCTGATATTTTCATAAGTTATCTACATCTGACTTGCAGGTGTATATAGTTTCGGCACCCTGCCCGACAAAGCCAATATCACCCCAACAAAAAATGCGGCATTAGCAAGCAAAAAACTGTACGCCTGTCCTGAATAAGGGACAGGTAAGCCAAGATAACCAGCAAACGCCAGCGCATAAAAAGTAAATTGCGCCCCAAAGAAAACAACAAACAACATATCATCTGTTAGTAAAAAAAGATTAGATATTATTGCAATAATCATAAAAAAAGGAGTTAGCCAACGCCCTATTTTATGAGAAAGCAAAACTATCGAATAAATTGGATGCATAATAGCGCCCATCATTCCCCATCGTCTTATTGTCCCATATATATTTTTTGCAGTCATACGAACACGCGCCCTGAATTCACTTTCAGGCGTATCAGGCAATGCATCGTAAGCAATGGCATCAGATACATGCAAACATTTATATCCCTGCAATACCACATCAATTGGCGTGGTGAAATCTACATCGCCAGTTGATGGAATATCTATATATAACAATCTTCGCACCGCACAACAGGCACCCGAACCAAGAATATAAACACCAATATTAGACTCCATCGTACGCAACCATAATTCTGCTCGCCAATACAAACCCACCGACTTTGTAACTTCTCCACTATTTATATTTCTATATTTCAGAACCCCAGAAGCAAAGCCTATTTTATCATCCGAAAAAACGCTCATTATGTTACATAAAAACATATCATCGAATTGCGTTTCAGCATCTGTAAACACAACCACATCTCCATCTGAATTCTCAATAGCTTTATTGTGGACACCGGCCCTACCTATCTGAGGATGAATATCGATAAACTTGATATTGTGAAAATCATTACTCATTTCGTTAATAATTTCACTTGTATTATCCGATGATCCATCCGATGCGATTATTATTTCTATCTTATCGGATGGGTAGCTCGAATCAGTTATATTAATTACTCTTTGCCTGAGATTTTTAGCTTCATTGTGCGCAGCTATGACAACAGATACCAATTGATAAGATAGTTCCTCATTTTTTATCCGCTTTTTATTCTTAATCAGAAAGGACGCCAATCCTACGAACAATGGATAGAACACCCAAACATATAATAATAAAATTACTGATATAAAAAAGGCGACGCCAGCACTACTCATAAATAACACCTTAATAAATGGATCAGACCTCCAATAATATCAGTGCGCACTCGCACTAACCTTACAAGACAAAGCATACGCAAGGTCACCCACCACCTTATCCCAGTCTTTATTCATTACGCTCTCCCTGGCATTTTTAGAAATATTTTCCCTGAGCTCATCATCAACCAACTTACATATCTCATTCTCAAGTGACTGAACGTTCCCAGCTTCGTACAACAGTCCATTATATTCATGTCTAATAAGAGTCTCTATTCCAGGCAGTCTTGATGCAACAACTGCTCTACCAAGAGCCAGGTATTCGTATATTTTCACAGGATAACTCCATCTGTATTTTTCAATATCATCAAGCGGACACAGACAAATATCGGCACCAAGAATTATCCCAGGTATTCTATCTGAAGAAATCTCTTCATGAAAAAAAACGATACTCCGTAGATCACGCTCATTTCTGCCAGCAATAAGACTATTCATCGCATCAATATCGCTTGGGCCAACCATTAAAAGCTCGCATTGTATATTTTTACTACGCAGGTGAAGCATAACATCTAAAAGATCACTGCCACCACGTTTCTCATGTAAGTAACCGATATATAAGAGTCTTATTATGCCCTCTCCTCCAGTCCACATTGAAGTATTAGCCTCGTACAACAACGGATTAAATACGTCAAGCAATACGCCGTTTTCTGTCACAATGACTTTAGAAGATGGAATATGAAAAGACCTTAAGCCCTCCGAAACAATTCCACTTATAATAACATCCCCCTTCCTTAAAATTGATTTTAATACAATATTATATATTTTACGGGCAAATTCTTTAGCGTCATATTTATAATTCGTTAGTGATCCACCAGGTATATCCCACAAATCATAAACCAGCTGAAGACGAGGCCGTGCGAATAGAGAAATCAATCTACCAATAGGCTCCTCACCAATTGGAGATAAAACAAAATCGTAGGGGTCTTTTCTATGGATACGTACAAAATAGTAAAGCGCGCGAATATAAAACTCCATATACCCGAGCAGACCCTTAAAGAAGGTATTGATGCGAACAATCTTTGTGCCGTCATCACTTATATGTGGTCCGCTTACACCGTAGACAACCAGAGTCAGATCAAAATATCTACCAAATAAACGAAAATGATTATCTCTTGTTTTATTTATATGCATAAGCTCCTTGCGCCATACTGAAAAAACTCTCATAGAAAAACGTTTATGGTTATTACAATTATTGATATCTTTAAAACCTGACATTGATATATGTCAATCATTCAGTATATTTGACAGGAAATAATTAGCGCGCTCAGAAAAGGTAAAACGCATTGCATCTGATTTTGCGCGATAAATAATCATCGATAACTCATCATCACTAGCATTAAGCGCCTCACGTATCTTATCAGATAACATAACTGGATCTTCTGGTTTAACCAGATAACCATTCACATTATTTTCTATAAGATAAGGTATTCCACCAACACCAGTAACGATAACTGGGAGGCAAGCCGCCATACTTTCCAACATAGAGCGTGGCAATCCTTCAGTATGACTGGGTAGTACAAATAATTTGGACGTTTGGAAGTATGAACAAATTTCAGAGCTATCGGAAACATATCCCGCAAAACTCACAAGGTGGTCGATATTAAGATTCGTAGCCAGCTGTTTGGCATCGTTCAGATAGGGGCCTACGCCAACAATTACAGTTTTAGGCGAAAGCCCCTGCGAGTGCAATATGGAGATAGCATTTAACAAATCTTTTATGCCTTTTTCCATTGTAATCCTACCGATATATAGCAAATCAACTGTTTTATTATTTTGATCAGCGTCGGAAATTAGCGGTAAATCTCTTAACACAGCATTGAGTATAAATAGCTTGTCTTCGTACTTGTTGCCAAGCATTTTCTTATAAGCCTCACAATTCTCATCACCCTGAAACCATACTTGAACATCCCTGTTCTTGATTAAATACACGATAACTCTCTCGTATGAATACACTCTCATAAGCGCAAATATTTTATTTATCCACAGCCTTGATGATTTTTTTATTGTAAGAAGTCTATTTCCGCGAATAATGAAAGCGTGTCTTTTTTTACAGATTACGGATCTTATAAAACCGAAAACAGTTCCGCCAAACTCCAATCCAGCGCTAATGCTTACATCAGCTTCATTAATATCACTTAGATGTTCACTTTTTAGTAAAGACCTTATAAATAATAACAACATGTATATTTTAAAGATTGCTGAATCACAGCCATCAGGATATGGAAGCGCTTCGACATGCAGTTTTTCTGGGACATCCAGCAGTACATTCGCTGAGCTAACATTTCTAATCTTTGGAAGATAAATGATAGATTCATGAAAAGATCGGCTTAATTTTATATAAAAATCCACAAGATTAGCACTTGTCACATGAAGCATTCTACCAGCCGTGGCACCTCTCTCAGTGTGAAAAAAAATTACCTTATTCATGAATAATATACATATATAATTTGATATGACAAATAATGTTTTTAGTCTACAGTATTATTTGGAGGTGAAACGCAGAAATATAAAACACAAAAGAAGATAATATAAGAATCTGGCTCATCCTTATTATAGCCAACATCTTGCCTCGTTAATGAGGGCCTCCAAATAGCCGCTCATTAAGGCCACTCGCTATAGAAAAATAACCTCTACCATTTGGGTGCCCTCCAGCATGTCCAGGGTAAATATTTCCACTTAGCGCTTTTGCCTGCATAACATCGAGAGGATCATATATCTCAATACCAGTTTTTCCAGCAATACTTATAAACACTTTCTTTAGGGCCAGCTCGGCATTCACAACTCTGCCTAGAGATATATTATCGTCACGCGAAAGATTATTTTTAATCAGAGAATAATAGACGAGCTCCTTAGTTGGTATTAATAATATAATACATTTGCTACTGATACTTTTACACACAGCTGATATCCTTAATAAAGACTTTTCAGACACGCCCATACCTTCTTGCAAAGCTTTACTATTTAAATCAAATGCTGAAAGTCTTTTTACTGGATTAAATACAGTTTTAATTAAATCCGAGTTGTACATTATTTTATTTCCAATGGGCATCGACTTTCGCTCTAAAAAACGCAAGCTATCGATAAAACTAGAGCCCGAATGTTTTATCATTTGATATATCATACTATTTTCGCTCATCCACTGCCTAAGTGACACAAAATAATTATTTTTATTATTTGGTATTTCTACATTAGATACATAACTTCTCTTATACGAACTTGAATCAAGTAATCCAGAATACGTATTTGCATCCATGATATCATTTCCGAGATAAAACCCTATAACAATAATTTCTGGAGATAATTTTTTTGATAATTCTTCAATAATCTTAACATACTGAACCGGCCCATAGCCGCCAAGCCCTGCATTGTAAACAGATCTACCTGATATTTTTGATAGCCATGACGGCCAGGATTGTTGTGAAGACGCGCTTACGCCATAAGTGTTCGAATCACCCACAGCCAATATAGATATCTTGTCAGGAACACTATTATTCCTATAGCCATTTGCATCATGCCCGCCTGACCCTGGCTTAATCCTATGGCCATACTCTTCATCAACTATAAGCTCAGGCTGCAAATAATCTACCGAATCGATAAATAATCGAACAGACATATCGCCTACTAATAACACTATAAAAACCGATACACTAGTTAGAGCAATGTTTTGAACAATAATTTTTATTATGTTGCTCAATTTCCGCCATCCAAAGAATCGCAAAGGTCTATAACTCAAGCCTAAAAACATACAACCTATCCACCGATTCGCTTTTATACATAAACAGCATAAGTTTTTTCCATATTATATTTAATTAACCAGCTCATTATCATGAGATTTTTTCTCTGGTATTGAGAGAGCCATTAACAGGCCAATCGACATCCACGTCAATGGCAAACCAAGGCTATCAGCTGATAGATTGCATATGAACAAGATTATTAATAGCAGCCTAAGTGTATACGCATAAGACCCAGACACAGTATCAGGTATTGATAACTTTTTGGTTATTATATACATCCTTACATAAAGAATTGCATACATAAAAAGAGTTACAAGGCCTCCATACGCTGCAATTTTCATAAATCCTCCATGAATAGCGATCACACGTCCGTACATGCCAGGGAAATACATTACACTGCCACTTAATTCAAGATAATGAGTAACATCTGATAGTCCAACGCCAAAAAAAGGGTGATTCTTAATAATATCAATAGTCGCAATCCAGGTGCGAAATCGTCGCGGCAAGCTCCATGTCTCATCTAAATAGTAGAGACGCTGAAACATCTCAATTGTAGAGCCCAGCCTCTCGCGGATGTCTGGAGAAATAAATACCAATATCGCACTTAATACAACCGCAACCATAAGATATTTTATACTAGATCTTAATCTGTTTCCGCTGCCTTTGTATTCATACAAATAAACGCCAAATAAAAATGCCACTAAAGCTACAATATTTGTTCTTGATAGAGTAGAAACAACCATAATCATTAAAGCGACAATTAAAACAATCACTAACAAGGACTGTTTTTTATCTAACCTAATCATCAAAAAATAACCATACAAAAGGCATATCACGAGAAGCAACTGGCGAGCAAGATAATTGGGGTTGTGGAACAAGGTATTTTTTTCAAAGGAAAATAAAACATGTTCATAACGCATAAAAAATAAATCACTAAAATGAATTGCCAGCATTAACCACAAACCAATTAAGAATATCGATATGCCAAAACTAAACCAGGCCAGGTATGTAATAACAAGACCTCTTTTCAAGCTTACAATTATGTAGAAAATAGGAACCCAGCCGATATTTGCCATATTGGCCACAAGAAAATGCAGATCCTCGCTTTCAAAATTGGAGGAGGCAATAAAAAACGACAGGGCGTAAACAACACTAAAAATAAAATATAGAAATAGTATTTCTAAAATACGCGAATCGAACTTAAATTCAAGGCCGTGACGAAATAAAAGAACAATAGAAATACAGGACAATATTAGGAACACAATCACTGGTAGGCCAATACTTGCGATTGACACACCTGTGAATACAAATATAACAGCCGACGCAACCCCCAATAGAGATCCAGCCAGCTTATCTATTTGTTTTGTTTTGTAATAATTATTATCAGGGTTCAACATCAATGCAGTCGGCCCAGTTTAGTTAAATCCATAATAGTTAAAACATCACGTCAATATCTATAAAACATCAATAGTATTTTCAACAGCAGTGAGTTTATGCTTTTAGCCTTCTATATATATGTATTTTTCTATACAATTTTGGAAATATAATTGCAAGAAGAGCGATTGGCAACCACTTAACCGGGAACATCAAGGGATTGTATCTCAACGATTTTATCCAATGTATAACTCCACGTACTGCGCAACCCTGCACAAGATATCGCCTACCTACAACAATATGCATCCTGGCCAATGCATATCTTTCCAGACCATGCCTACTGATATCATCCCTATGTTTATGAATCAAGTTTTTTAATCGTATTGATTTCTTGTGTATCATACCGCTTCTACTATTGCTGTTGTATGCGCTCAGATACACCATGGGCTTGGAAACATATTCAACTGGTGCAATCTTTGACAAACGAATCCACAAATCCCAATCCTCAACCAGATTATCTTTCACATTGAACCCACCGACTTCATCTAACAAACCAGCTTCGACAATAACCGAAGATGCAGACCCAGTAATAAATTGATTAGTTAATAACTTTTCAAATATAGAGCCCTTATATTCTGGCAACTCAATATAATTCCTACCATCTGGCATACACACAGTGATGCCACAATATACCCATCTTGCGCCAGTTTGTGTAATTGCCTTATACTGCTCGTAAAGCTTTTCTGAATCCCACCAGTCATCACTATCAAGAAATGCAATGTAATCTCCATTAGCCTGATTTATACCACTGTTCCTTGATGCAGCCACCCCTTTATTTTCACTATGACGTACCCACTTTAGCCTGTAATCTGTGAACTGTTTATCCAAACCAGAAAATGGCGTGTCACTGCCATCATCAACAATAATAATACTGATATTTTCCAATGACTGGTTTAAAACACTTTCGATAGCCCTCCTTAGGGAATACGCCTCATCATTAAACGTGGGGATCACAACCGAAATAAGATGCGTCATCGCACAATCACCGATCTATTAGATTTAATTGCGCCCAAACAACACAATTTTCTTCCATAACACTCTGAAACCGTGTAAATAAATAACACTACTATTTTTAAATATAGGCATGCCTAATTGTCGAACTCTAGGTATTTAGAATACTTACCATATGTACACTGCACATCAGAATTTATTGGTGACTTTTTCGAGAACAGTCTTTTGCATACATAGATCAACTTTATCGTAAATCTCAAACGCAGAAAGATTTTATATACACATGCCTCTAATCCCTTATCATGAACATGTTTTAAAATATTTGCAGCCCTGTCGATTTCATGAAAATCTCCCAGTCTTGAGCATCTAAAAATATATCGAAGCAATGCTTTATAATGTCGGCGTTTGATCATCTGACATGATAGCTTCGAAACATGTTCAGGGAGATTATAGTCATGTTGAATTCTTCGCAGCATTTCCAGTCTACCGTCGGGCGACTCAAGAATTGGAACCGTCCTGCCTGACGTCGAGTTATCATGTACAAGAAAAATCGCGCCTGGTGAATCGATTACCACATATGGGTACGAAGCCGCCACTTTCAGCTCATAATCATAATCAGATATAAGACCCATATCCAGATCCACTAATCCCAACTTATTTATCACATCTGTACGAAAAAGAATACCAGTCCAAGTTGGCGGCCCATACCTGGCTAAGCACTCTATGCCTTTAGGTGGCGCATAATATCCCGCTGGAAAATAATCTGGTCTTCTACCAACCACACTTCCCATCTCTGTCATAGCAATAACACGAGAAGAAATAAACATTGCGTCAGAGTGCAAGGAAAATGCATAGATAGAGTTTTCATAAAACGTCGGAAGCAATACATCATCATCCGACAAAAAAGAAAAATACTCGGTATCCACTCTTCTCATCCCATAGTCAATATTTGCAGCTCCTCCAATATTTGAATCATGACGATGATAAATAATTCGTTTATTTTTTTTCATTAATGCAGTCACTACATCAAATGTTTCTTTATCATTCCCGTTATCATATATACATATACGAATATGAGGATAAGTTTGGGAGAGAACACTATTTATTGCGCGCGCAAGTAACTTAGGTCGATGGTACGTAAGAATTATAGTTGTAATAACAGGGAACGACACAATATTTATCGCCCTAATAATCGATTGCGCAACGGTGCACACGTGCCTATCAACGCTATTCTAACTTGCTCAGCACCTATTAACGAACTAAATGCTGCAATAATTAATATGGTGAATAGATAAATAATTAGCAACCAACCACTTAGTTCAGTGGGCAATATAATTTTTCCAACAGTCATTACAACTACAGGAATAATAACAGGCTTAAGTATATCAACGAACAACCATCTAGATAATTCACCCACTAGCATTTTTTTGTGCATTATTGGCATTCCCACAACAAGGTAGGCAATATTAACAAAAAGCCAGGCGCTCGCCGCACCTAACATGCCATACATATCAATAAGCCAAATAAGGAGAGGCACAATAAACACTATAGTTAGCAAATTTTGCATAAAACCCAGTCTCGTCCAACCAAAAGCCAATTGAATTGTATATGGTATGGTAAGCAAACCATTTATTGCTGTTCCAAGTATTAAGACTGGCAATGTAAACCCAATCCTTTCAGACAAAGTCACGTCCCCGGTCCATAATAATAAAACTTCATAGGAGTAAATCGATATAAAAAAAGCAATAGGCAATATGGCTACTGCTACAAACTGACATGACTTATGATACAAAGCAACCAACTTATCACTATTCCCATTACCAACATACTCCACAAACTGCGGGAAACAAGCCGTGGAAAATGGCGCTACAAATAGTAGTAATTTACTTGATATCATAACGGCGACCATATAATAACCAAAAATATCAAGAGGCAGCATTTTTCCTAAAACAATTTTATCTATTTGCATAATGAGAATTGCGAGGATGGTAGTTCCTGATACGCCCGCTAAAAATCTCGATAGTTTTTTTATGATTTTATAATCGAATTCACCTGGTTGAATTGATTTAGGTAATTTTGACTTTAACGCAATAACATAGGCGATCAGTATCAATCCACTTGACACTATCTGCCACAGTAAGAAAGCCTGTATTGAAGGTGATATTTTCCAGATAATTAAAACACCCACCACTCCCTGCATAGTTGACGTAACAATATCTATAGAATTTATCAGCACCTGCTCCTGCAGCCCCATTAAACCGCTTTTATAAAATGATACTGGCCAACGTGCTGCTATCAACACTCCAATAAATAATACTATTTGGCCAAGTTCATCATTGCTAAATACCTTAGAGTTAATCCAATTATTAGCTAACAAAGGCGAAATAAACAGGAATAATACGACGATGAAAATTGAAATACTCCAATATACCATCTCCAGAGTCCAAACCGCGTTATGGATATATTGAAAATTATCTGGTTTTTTCGCATTTAATGATATTTCTCGATTTAGAGATCGACCTAGCCCAAGATCAAGTATCTGGAACAAAGACTGTAAAACAATATAAAAACCAATAATCCCGTAAGCTTCGATACCCAGTATACTGATATAAATTGGTACAAAAATAAGTGATAACAATGCCAGCCATATTTTTCCTAAAAAATTAGCAAGGACATTTTTTTTAATTGTCGTATTATTTGCCAACCGATTTACCTTATTATTTCCGTAGCTGCACTGCGTGTTTTTCCGCCAATAATCATCTCGTCGTTATACGCTTAATAGGCGATTAGCTTCGCTGAAATAACAAATAGCTGTGACATGCCAGAGCTAAACAAATGTGGAATATGCAACGCTCAAATAGCAATACGTTGCAAGTAGCCGTCAGGTGCGACTGTTATTAATAATTTCTGTTGAATTGATACATCTATCTTAAATTCAGTATGCGTATTTAAATATTTCCACACGGCCGTTTTTGGGTTATCGCCTTTACCCCAGGGCCTGTCACTAAACATATTATCCGGCATATCTTCTATTAGTGTGTCAAAAACCACACAGTAACTACCAACCGTAACAAGCGGGGCATATGCTTCCAACTCAGCAAGAACGTGATCATGGGTGTGATTCGAATCTAGCACTACCATGACTCTCTCTTTTCCTTTGGCGATTTTCTTTACTTGCTCAATTATATCCGATGCAATACTTGATCCTTGAATCATTTCTATACGTTTAAACATTGGGTGTGATTCTATTTCTTTGCGGTTGTGCTCGCGTATATCAATATCGACTCCCAACACTTTTCCATCACCAATGCCCGATACAGCTAGAAGCTCAAGCAAGGATGCGTAAAAAATTAGTGATCCACCATGAGCGATACCTGTTTCTATAATTAAATCTGGTTTTACTTTCCAGATAAGCTCCTGCATTGCAATCATATCCTGCGGATATTGAATTATTGGCCGCCCCATCCAGGAAAAATTATAAGTATAGCCATGAGTATTGCTTTCACTACACCATGTATGCGTTAAATTAAGTAAATCTTCATTTTGCCCAAGCGATTCGATATTACTGGACACTGTTTCTTGGTATTTCTTTATAGGATCCATAATTAGCTCTTTTATTATTGCTGTTCTATAACTGCATAAAGAATATTACAGTCATCTGGTTGTTGATTCCCTAACTCATAAGAAGCCCTGCAGAATTCTTCTTTCCAATCTTTATCAGGCCCTCCTACTCTGCCCCAACCAAAACCACCTTCTTCCCATAGGCCATTTCTCAGAAACCAGTCCATTTGGGGGGTTGATAACATTTTATAGAAAACCCCACCAGTAGAAACAACTTTTAGCCCTGCTTTATCAACATCGTGACACAGAGTCTCTCGATGATATGATCTTCTATGACCAGCTATGTCTATATCAAAGGGGGATAGTTCTTCACAGCTTTCCAGCGTTCCCATAAGAACTGCCAGCTTACGGTTAATGGCATGGGCATTTGGAACATGCACAATCAACACACCATTTTCACTCAGATATGAAGCGGCTTTCTTTAATACGTAAATCGGGTCCTGCACATGCTCCAGCAAATCAAGCATTAATACGGTATCAAACTTATCACTAATAGAAAAATCTTCGATTAGTGACTCGTAAAATCTTGCTGATGGTAAACGCCCTTTCGCAAGCTCTAAATGTGAGCCGTTTGCATCTACCCCAACAATATTGTCAAATCTTGATGAAAACATTTCCGTCATTAACCCATCACCACATGCTATATCAAGAAGACTATTACCCTTCATATATTTCAAACATGACTCAACCTTGTATTTGGCTAAATATGCATTATATTCACTATGGAAAGTTGACCTGTTCCACGGATACTTTTCTTGCTGCTCTTTCTCGTTTAATACACCCATAACTTACCTCTACTCATTAAAACTAAACCACATTTTCACAGTACTCGGCAATGCCTGTGGAAAAATCATTATTTTTATGCCAGCCAGTCAGTGTGAGTAGCTTAGCCGAATCCAGACCAATACAGGCCACTTCATCATCTATTTCAACGTCTTTTATAATACTTTTACTTCCAATCACTTTTATAGAAATACTAGCTATGTCGTGAAGCGACATAAGCTCTCCTCCAACATGAAAAATCCCACTCACATTTTTCTCTAAAAGCGAAAAACAAGCAGACAACCAGTCGTCAATGTGCAAGACATCCACCTTCGCATATCCATTTATATATCTGTGTATTTTTACCACATCGTTACATCTGGCCTTTGAAGTAATATAGTTAACAAAATTAGGCGCCATATTATTCCCATACAATAAAGCACTCCTTAATATTATTATCGGCAGGGAATTTCTTTCAGAACATTGAAGAACAAGACTCTCACATAAGTACGTCATATAACCTATCACACCATCGGGTTTGCATTCCGATTCTTCGTTCAAGGACACATCATGGCCTTTATAACCAGAAAAAACCTCCCATCTGGAAACAATAAGCAATGGCGTCATATTCGAAACACATGCGTCCAGAACATTCTTGAGCATTACAATTGAATCACCAACTGACTGGTTTATATTTAATATATGTGGAGATGCAAAATACAGCACTCTGCCGATACTGTTCTCCTTGATGTAAATATCCAGTAAAATTTGCCCATCTAACAGATTGATTTCATTTTTTCTCGGCGCCAAAACTGTTACGGTATCTGGCACGCTATCGATTACCGCTCTGCCCAGTCTCCCTTGTCCACCTAATATCAACCAGTTATTTTCATCCATGCCTCTGTCTTGAATTCCAATTGATCTTCTAACAGCATTAAGAACCTCTACCCTGATGTCTTTTATTCCTGTTTTCTGCATTACTATTCGCAACGCATCAAAAAAACTTATTTTTTCATATATACTCAAAACCGCTGTTGCTATAGAGTTGCTTCTGGATATTCCATGGTCACAACAAACAACAACCTTATTTCCCTGCCTTAGCTGGTTTAGTACATTCTCGATAATGGGCCTGATTTCGTTTTCCGCATTGCCCGCCCTGTCAACCAGTGATCTGACATCTACGCGCACATAACCACTTGAGTCATTTGTATTCTTGTATGCTGCGGTACCTAAATATTTTGTTATCCAGTTAATCATTGGACATATTGCTCACGGGAACATATTGTTCCGTTAAACTCCGCAAATACCAACCTTCAAGTATCTTGCATTTAGCCACATCAGTTTCACCCTGCAGGTATTTGATGTAGATATCTATTTCATTAAACCCAGCCAATGCCCTTAAATAAGTTGATGCGGAAAATCTGGGGTTAATTTCAAAGGGAATAAAAGTTCCGTTTTTTACGCGGCCCTGTAAGTTAACGGGGCCTCGACTACCTATTACGGCTGCTATTTTTTCTGCTTGTTCACATAACTCACGATACTCTCCAATGTATCCCTGAGAGTATCCACTGGAAATTATCCCGCCACGCCCTTTATACATAATAGACAGTTTTGCATCTAGCGTCCTTCTCAATGCAATTGATCCATATACTTTTCCGTCGGGAAAAGAAAGCACGCCTATGGTAAATTCACCATCATCATCGGATATATACTCCTGAGCAAGAGGTAGACTCATTGTTCTTCGAATAAAATCTGAATATATAAGAGCCTCTTCCATAGTTACCGCGAAAAAAACGGATGCACTGCCCCCACTACCTGTTGCTGGCTTTATAACGCAAGGCAACCCAACAAAGTCAACATCTTCCGAGGTGTTTACTACTCTTGTTTTTGGAGTTTGTATATTTTCTTTTTTCAACAGCTTAAATGTTTCATCTTTATTCGAAAAAGTTTTTATGATTTTACTTGTATTTGCTAAAAGCCTTATACCTGCTTTTTCTAAAATATCAGAGTTATCAGAGAGTAGAGTCATTGGCTGCTCCCCCCCTGGTACCAGAAAACTCACACCTCTGTCTAAACATACATCCATAACATTACTTACGTAATTTCCTTCATCGATATGAAACACTTCTTCAAAACCAACATCATAAAGACCATAAGCTGTTTTAGATATATCACAGCCATAAATATCATATCTACCAGCCAATTTCAGACACTTTTTAATTTCTGTCCCTAAAGACGCCCCTCCTACCCCAGCAATCATAACTTTCGTTTTATTCAGCATGCATTTTTACCATCTGTACGATAACATCTATCACTCTATCAAGTTCACTTACAGTCATTTCATGATAACTTGGCAAGTTAATTGATCGAGAAGGCAACTCAAAAGAGTAAAAATTATTGTTTGACACCTTAAAAAAGTCTAGAGAGCTTAATGGCCAAAAGAAAACTCTTGCATCAATATTTTCCTTAAAAAATACATCCATCAGTACTTCGCGAGTAATACCCAACCGCGCATCAAATACAACTGTTGGCATCCAGCCACCATTTACAGTACCCGCTGGTTCAGGGTTCAAATCAACACCCGAAAATGACTCAATCCGCTCACGATAATATCCCAAAATATCACGCTTTCGGTTTATCAATTCATCGATCCGCTCCATCTGCGCACAACCAATCGCCGCCTGGATATTGGACATTTTATACTTAAACCCAACCATATCAGGCCAGAATTGTTTAGTCTGCGCTCTTGATCTGCCGTGGTTACTAAGTGTCAGCACACGTTCATAAAGATCATCATCATTTGTGACGAAAATACCACCTTCGCCTGTAGTCAGAGTTTTTGTGCCATGAAATGAGAAAGCACCGAATTTACCCATCGATCCCGCTCGCTTACCATGATACATCGAACCAACTGCCTCAGCTGCATCCTCAATTATGGGAATACCATGCTTTTTTCCTATGGCAAGTATCTGATCCATTTCGCACAGATTGCCATAAAGATGTACCGCAATGATGGCCTTTGTACGTGTTGTGATTGCCGCCTCAATCAAAGCAGGATTCAGACACCATGAATCAGGAAGAATATCAATAAAGACTGGTTTTGCACCCAGATGAACAACAGGAGATGCTGTAGCAATCCAGTTAGTGTCGGCCATTATGACTTCATCACCCGACCCAATATCTAATGCTGCCAATCCCATGTGCAGTGCGCCTGTGCAACTGGATGTAGCTATCGCATACTTCACACCTAAGTGCTGCTTGAATAACTCCTCAAATCGGTTGATATATGTATAACATTGCTCTCCCCAGCCATTACGTGCAGCATCGGTAGCGTACTCGACCTCTTTTTCAGTAATAGAGGGTTTTGTATAGTGGATTCGCGACTTCATAACACTTCAAGTTCAGGCACGGTAACAACAAACTGACCGCCCCATTCCCGAATGTACTCCAATTGGGTCATCACCTCTCTCTTCAGGTTCCATGGCAATATAACTATATAATCGGGTTTTTCAGTCTCCAGATAATTTTCACTCACTATTGGTACTCGACTACCCGGCATATATTTACCTTGTTTTGCTGGATTTTTATCTACCACATAAGAAATGAGATCGGAGCGTACTCCAGCATAATTCATCAGGGTATTCCCTTTAGCGGCCGCGCCATATGCTGCGACTCTCTTGCCTAGTCGCTTAGTGTCAAGCAGAAACGAAAGAAAGTCGGCTTTTATCTTTTCTGCTTTATTCTGTAAACCTTGATAAAAAGCAACAGCACTCATACCAGCCAGATCCTCTTTCTCTTGCAACGTCGCAACTGCCGCATTAACTGGATACTGTCCCGCATCAAGTCGCTGAGCATAGATGCGCAAACTACCACCATGAGTTGGTAGCTCTTCAACATCAAAAACACTCAGTCCATTTGTTTCAAATATTTTCCGAACAGTTGTCAATGAAAGATAAGAGTAGTGTTCATGGTAGATAGTATCGAACTGGTTTTTATCTACCAGGTTAAGAAGATGAGGGAATTCAAAAGTCGCCACGCCGTCAGGCTTGAGAAGGATTGAAAATCCTTTTACAAAATCATTGATATCCGGTACATGCGCAAGCACATTGTTAGCAACTATCAAATCTGCTTGACGGCCCTGCTCTACTAATTTTTCTGCATTGTTAACACCAAAAAAGACCTCTATGATCTCGATACCCTTCTCTCTGGCAGCCTGTGCTGTGTTATATGTAGGCTCAATCCCATAACAGGGAATTTCATTTTCTTTTACATGTTGGAGCAAATAGCCATCATTCGCGGCAACTTCGACAATACAGCTATCTCGATCCAAATTAAATCGCCTAACCATGTTATCAACGTATTTCCTTGCATGCGCGACCCAGCTTTTGGAAAACGAACTGAAATAGGCATATTCAGCAGAAAACATTTCAGAAACACCCACAAAATCCTCAGTCTGAACCAACCAACACTGCTCACAAACCATAACTCTCAACGGGTAACGTTTTTCGGGTTTATTTAGATCGTCATTATTCAGATAAGCATTGGATGGTGGAGCGTTTCCGAGATCAATAAACGTTTTAACCAGTTCTGTGCCACAATGCCTGCACTTCATATCTTGATACCTGTGAAATTATTATCTATAAATGGATGCGCACGGTCACGCTCCGACAACTCCCCAATAAGCAAAGGCCAAGCAACCCCAATGAGTGGGTCACTAACATTCAAAGCCGCTTCTGAAGAAGGCTCGTAGGATTCGGAATGCATATACAAAATTTCACAATCATTTGTTAACGCCTGAAAACCATGAGCAAATCCTTCAGGTATATATAAGCCAGTCTGGTTCTCCGCACTCAGCACTTCAGCATGCCATTTCAAAAATGTTGGTGAGCCTTGTCTGATATCCACAGCCACATCAAAAATTTCTCCTTTTATACAACTTACAATTTTTGTCTCGCAATGTGGTGATGTTTGATAATGGAGACCTCGAACTGAGCCCGAACGTCTGGTTACTGTATGATTAATTTGTACAACTTGCTTATTAAAACCTATACCTCTAAATTCTTCCATGCAAAAAATACGTGAAAAATAACCACGGTCATCGCTAAGCTTGCGACGTTTTACAATGCATAGACCATTTAAATCAGTTTCACAAAATTCAAAATGATTGGCCATTAGTTGAACTTAACCTTCTTTTATACTTTTAGGAATACGCATCTATTTGACGAATTGTAAAATTATGCATATTCTCTTTTTGCTGCCATGCCTTATACCAAAAAACAGTTTCTTTCAAAGCACGGTCCAGCTCCCAAACCGGCTCCCACTCTAGTGATTCACCTGCCTTAGAACAATCCAGCGTCAGATGTCCAGCTTCATGCGGATGTGAATTTTTATCCAATCCCCATCTCGCATTACCCTCCCAGTTTTTTACTATTTGGTCTGCGATATATGAAACGGGTCTTGCCTCATTATTGAGAGGACCAAAATTCCATCCCTCTGAAAAATTTTCGGGTTGTTGATAGAGCTTCTGACAAAGCATGAGATAACCAGAAAGCGGCTCGATGACATGCTGCCAGGGGCGAACCGCCATCGGATTACGAATCATTAATGGCTCATCGCGCATAAACGCACGTATAGCATCTGGCACAAGGCGATTACTTGCCCAGTCGCCACCACCTATAACATTACCTGCTCTGGCTGATGCCAGTCCAATTCCACTTGCATTAAAAAAAGATTGACGATAGGCCGAAGTAACAAGCTCAGCACAACCTTTACTACTACTATAGGGGTCAAATCCCCCCATAGTATCTGTCTCTATATAACCCCTGCTCCATTCACGGTTTTCATAACACTTATCACTGGTGACATTTAACACGGCTTTTACCGAAGACACACGGCGTGCAGCATCAAATAAATTAACCGTGCCCATGATATTTGTAGAATACGTTCCCACAGGATCATCATAAGAATCACGCACCAGTGATTGTGCGGCCATATGTATAACAATCTCAGGTTTAGCCTGTTGCATTGTCCTGGTTAACTGCTTCAGGTCACGGATATCCCCAAGCTGACTATCCATGTTATCCGCTACTCCTGCTATTTCAAAAATTGCAGGGTTTGTTGGCGGCTGCAAAGCGTAGCCAGTCAGATTTACACCGAGATGTTGCAACCAAAGCGAAAGCCAACTTCCCTTAAAACCGGTATGACCTGTCAGAAATACCCGTTTATTCTTCCAAAACTGTTTATCAATTACCATACCTTCCAGGGCGCCCGACCACTTCTCCATAACTCTTCCAACATGTTTTTCTCACGCAGGGTATCCATAGGCTGCCAGAAACCATCATGCTTATAAGCTGATAATTGCCCATCACTCGCCAGCTCCCTTAGTGGCTCCCCTTCCCAACTAGTGCTGTCACCCTCGATACGGTCAATTACTCTTGGTGAAAGCACAAAAAAACCGCCATTAATCCAGTTGCCATCACCCTCAGGTTTTTCCTGAAACGAATCAACCAGATTATTTTCATTTGTAACTAGCGCCCCATAACGACCTGGTGGTCTGGTAGCGGTTAATGTTGCATCTTTACCCTGTTTTTTGTGATAATCAATCAGTTCTTTAATATTAATATCACTCACACCGTCACCATATGTAAAACAAAAATGCTCCTCATCCGCAAGATAATCTCGCACCCGCTTGAGACGACCACCCGTCAAAGTAGTTTCACCGGTATCTACCAACGTGACCCGCCATGATTCTGCATTGTTCTGATGCACATCCATTTTGTTATTTTTCATATCGAAAGTTACATCAGACATATGAAGAAAATAATTGGCAAAATACTCCTTAACTATATATCCACGATATCCGCAACAAATAATAAAATCATTAACACCATGTGCGGAATATATTTTCATAATATGCCACAAAATTGGTTTCTGTCCGATCTCCACCATCGGTTTTGGTTTAATATCCGTTTCCTCACTTAAACGAGTACCAAGGCCTCCCGCTAAAATAACCGCTTTCATCGCATCTCTCTCTTATCGATCAAACATATTATTAACGACACCAATTGGTGTTTACCATTTTACGCCTCTAAAGATTACGTCTTCCCTAATGTTATCCTTGTAGCATTCAACAACTTCAAACATCTCTTTCATAACGTCTACCGTAAGATAGTGTGGCTCCACTCCCAACTCTACCAACCCTTGATAGACTGGATTGTAATAATGATCTTCCTGCTCAACCCTTGGGTTCTCGACGCTTTTAATTTCAACTTTGTAACCAAGAATCTCACCCGACTGCTGCGTTAACTCTGCTAACTGGTTAACTGTGAACGTTTCCATGATCTGATTAAAGATACGCATTTCACTTTTCTTTGCAGGATTTTTTTCAGATATATGCACACATTGCAATGTGTCTTTAATGTTTATATAGCCACGTGTTTGCCCGCCTTTACCATAGACAGTCAGGGGATGAGCCACTATTGCTTGTGTAATAAAGCGATTGACTATAGTACCAAACAACTCATCATAATTGAAAATCGTTTTTAGCCTGTCATCAATTTTTGATTCATCTGTATCAATTCCATAAACAGGGCCCTGCATTAGATCTGTTACTTTTAGATCCCACATTCTTACCCCAAACCAGAACAAATCTGTATCCATGATTTTACTTGTGTGATACATGGAGCCCGCCTGTCGTGGATAAAGAAATTTATCCTTTCTCCCCTTATGCTCTACTTCTAACCAGCCCTCCTCAATATCAATATTCGGTGTTCCATACTCCCCCATGGTGCCCAACTTGATAACATGCGTATCTCTAGAGTAATCTCGAATCGCAAACATCAGGTTATTAGTGACCAATAAATTATTACTCAGTGTGAAATTGGCCGTCTCGTAACTCATCATGGAGTATGGTGCAGAAGGCTGTTCTGCATAATGAATAACGGTTTCAGGTATCCCTGCAAAAGCTTTATCAATGCTCCAATCGTATGACACCCCTCCATCAAACAATGATCGCATCAACTCCGGATTAGTTAAATCTCCTATTACTACTTTTATCTCATAACCTGTTTTTTCATGCCATATCTCTGCACGCTCTATCAATGTTGGCACAGAATAAAGCACACTGACATCAATCTCGCCGCACACATTGCGGCGAAAGTAATTATCTACGACGGTTACTTTATATCCTCTGGCTGAAAAATACATGGCCGTAGGCCAGCCTAAATAACCATCTCCTCCCAGTATCAGCACATGACTCAAGATTTTTCCTCTTTATCTCCAGGCCAATACCTCTGATCCGTCGCCTCTTCTGGATCTCCTAACAGATTATTTTTATTAAGCAATGCTCGAATTTCATCAACAGTTAACGGCTGAACATCTTCTGACACATACGGGTCAGTGACTTTATCAGTCACAATATCCTCATAATCATAAGATATGTCGTTATATATCCCGCGAAAAGCAGGAATAACACTGAAGTATTGACCCAGCTCCACCGCTCTCCGGGTTTCTTCATGACTCATTAACTCTTCATAAAGTTTTTCACCCGGCTTTGTACCAATCTCGGAGATTTCAATCTGTTCTGTACTTTTACCATATCGATGTGCCAGCTCTGCAATCATGGCCTCTGCTAGATCCTCAATACGTATCACCGGCATTTTTGTAATAAATACTTCACCGCCTTTTGCACGCATAGCTGAATCAAGCACAAGTCTCACCGAATCCTCCACACTCATGACAAACCTTGTCATCGCACGATCAGTAAGCGTGACAGGTCCCCCATCTGCAATCTGATTGTGAAAAATGGGAATAACCGAGCCATTTGAGCCCAGGATATTACCAAACCTCGTAGATGCAAAAATTGGACCCTTACCACGTTTATTACTATTGGCTGCTGTCATAAGACGTTCACCCATGAGCTTGGAAGTCCCCATTACGTTTGTAGGATTGACCGCTTTGTCCGAGCTGGTAAATATAACTTTTTCCACACCATTAGCATTTGCTGCAGCAATCACATTTTGTACACCAAGAATATTCGTCTGCACGGCCTGCTCGGGGGAGCGCTCACACAAAATCACATGCTTCAATGCTGCTGCATGAAAAATGATATCGATACCACACATTTTTCGAATCAATTCATCTTTGTCACGAATATCAGCAACAAAAAAGCGGGCTCTTGATTCGTTAAGGTATTTTTGATCCAGAAAAAAAAGTTCACTTTCATTACTGTCTATACCAAGAACCTCATCTGGAGAGTATGCATCATCCGTTAATAGCTGCTTTACTAACTCCGACCCGACTGTTCCACACGCACCTGTAATTAGAATCTTCTTGCCTGAAAATAATTTTCCCATATTAATTAATCACCTTATTGATATTTTATTTATTGAGAAAATAAGCCACTGTTCTAGCCATTCCTTCTTCCTGACTCATCTTCGGTATCCAGCCAAGTCTTTCTTTAGCCTTCCTGGTATCGGAAAAATTTCTCCTGACATCGCCCAGTCGAATTTCGCTGTTTTCTACTTTTATACCTGTTATTCCATTATCCCCTAAAACTCTTATTATTAGCTCAGTGATCTCACACACCGTCGTCTCTTTACTGCTCGCAATTTGAAAAACTTCGCCACCCACGTTATCACGTGCTGCCGCCAGCATCACTGCATTGATCAAGTCATCGATAAATATGAAATCGCGCGTTTGAGCGCCGTCTCCATAAATTTCCAACATTTCCCCGTCGAGAGCATGCCTGATAAATTTTGCAACAACGCTACTTTTATGTTTTGATCCAGGCCCATAAACATTGCCAAACCTGAGTGAGACCGTGTCGATTCCAAATGTTTTATTATAAGCAGAACAGTACCCTTCTCCTGCAAGTTTACTGGCTCCATAAGGCGAAACCGGATGCGGCGGAAGTTCTTCGTGAATTGGAGGCTCTACCTCACCTGCAGGAGCACCACTGGAGGCAAAAATAAATCTGCCCACCTGATTTTTTCGAGCCGCTTCCAGATAATTAAATGTGCCAATGACATTGGCATAACAATCAGATCGCGGGTCTTCAACCGAGGGGCCAACACCAGTATTAGCAGCCAGGTGCACGATAATATCCATGCCTTTAGTTACATTTATCGCCAGCTCTTCATCCAGAATATCGCCAACAATTAACTCGACACAATCCGGCACACCACCGATTGAAGCTATGTCAATTTCATGAAAGTTACATGCTTCCTGCAGATCAGCTTTGGAGCCCACCGAAAGATTATCGATGACTCGAATAGCGTGACCACCTTCTACAATAAGCCTTTTTATTAAACTCGTCCCTAAAAAACCACAACCACCTGTAATCAACCAATTCATTATTCTCCAGACACCTTTATCATCAACCCGCAACATGCAAAAAAAATAAATAAAAACTCAAAAAAACACCAATTAAAACTCATCCTTTGTAACCAGATCGCCGCCCCGAGAGACCATAAGATATAAACACAAATATTATCGCCACGAAAAAACCAAGCGTTGTCGAAATTACAATGAACCGTTGTTTATCTGGCTTTATGTAATTAGGGAGCAACCTGGCATCCTGTGTCAAATGCACAATACCAATATCTTCATTCTTCATCTGTATCAATCGCAAATGCTCGACTTCAGCCAACTTTTCTTCTATACCAGAAATATAGGGATCATTATTAACTCTCGACTCCAACGCATTTCGCTCCGCCTCAAGAGCAGCGTATCCTAATCGATAAAGAAGGGGATTTATTTCGTCACCATGCTGCTTTGTTACAGACAATAAAGCCGATGCATCAAGATCTTCTAACATCGGTTTCTTTAATCCTAATTTTCTTGCCATAGCTATGCCTTCATCTAGCCGCACCAAATAATTTCCTTTACTTAGCTCGGCCATTTTGCGCATGATGCCAATTTCTTTCTGGACATTCTCTATCTTGCTATCAACAAGTTGACGCAATTTTTCTATATATAAATTTTCTGTCTCTTCAGATACAAACTGTAAATATTCTTTTAATATAGGCTCAGCTTCTTCCTTAACCTTCCATTCAAAAATAGCTTGCATAAGGGGTCTGCTAGTCTGGTACGAACTAGGCCGAACTATCCTCATTGCGCCAGAAAATTCCTCAAAAATTCCTTCGATGTCATTTTCTTTATGATTGTTTTTTTTTAAGAGGCCATTATTCATTAATTTTTTGTCGAAATATTTACGCATGATATCTCTGGATTTAAAATTAACTTGAAATCCCAGATATAACTCCCGTGGCTTGTATTCATTAATACTTACAGTATTTAACTTGATAAAATCTTTTATTTCCAGGGGAAGAAAATAAGCTGTCGCTCTATATGATGGCTGCAGATTAAAAACATAAGTCGCTGACATCAGGGCAGATAACAACGTTACTACAATTAATATATAACGCCTCTTAATTAAAATACCCATAAGGTCAAGCAGGCTCAATCCATCACCCAATTCATCGATATTAAGCGAATCCGCATCAGAAATATCACGCTCACTCAAGGCGCTTTTAGTTTGACTACTAACACTCACGATTCTCATCTCTGACTATGACTGTATAGACACAAATAAAATGAACCCAGAAGTAACATAGTCACGCGGCACTCCCTTCGACACGTTGGAAAGATTTGGTGGAGCTAAGCGGGATCGAACCGCTGACCTCAACACTGCCAGTGTTGCGCTCTCCCAGCTGAGCTATAGCCCCGTTTGAATGGGATGTGAAATCTAAGGGATGCATAATTCTATGTCAAGCCGCCTGTACATTTTGCACGTACTCTATGGCACGTTTTATTCTTGCCAGCGTTTTCTCCCTGCCAAGCACCTCGATAGTCACATCGATGGAGGGCGATGAACCGCCGCCTGTTACTGCAACTCGCAGCGGCATGCCTACTTTGCCCATGCCAACCTCTAGTTCCTCGGCCGTATCCTGAATTTCCCGGTGAATTTTAGCAGCTATCCAGTCTTCAGTCTTTGCCAGTTTACCCAGCAACATCTGCAAAGCACCCACTGAATCCGCCTTAAGATGTTTCTTAGCGGCTTTTGCCTCAAACTCGTCAAAGTCCCGGTAAAAATAAAGGCAGTCGTCCGCCATTAACTCCAGCGTATTACTGCGTTCGCGCAATAACTCGGCAACAGCTTCGAGATTCGGGCCATTACTGGTATCGATACCTCGTGACTTTAGTCTGCCTGAGAGCATTTCTGCTAACTCTGAGATGGATATCTGCATCAAATACTGGGAGTTCAGCCATAGCAGTTTTTCTGGATTGAACGTCGACGGTGACTTATTGATGTCCGCAGCATCGAACAGCGCTATCATTTCATCACGACTAAATATTTCCTGATCGCCATGTGACCAGCCCAGCCTCACCAGGTAGTTCAACAACGCATCAGGCAAAAAACCGTCTTCCTTGTATTGCAACACGCTGACGGCGCCGTGGCGTTTTGACAGGCGTTTGCCATCTGCACCCAGAATCATCGGTACGTGCGCATATACCGGTAATTCAGCCCCGAGGGCATTGAGGATATTAATCTGTCGAGGAGTATTATTCAGGTGATCATCACCGCGGATAACGTGGCTTATCATCATATCCCAGTCATCGACAACAACGGTCAGATTGTAGGTAGGCGTATCATCGGAGCGTTCAATGATCAGATCATCCAGCTCCTTATTACTGATGACCACCCGCCCCTTGACCAGGTCATCGATAATCACATCGCCGTCATCCGGATTGCGAAAACGAATAACCGTTTGAGCTGAACGATCAAGGCCTTTGTCACGACAGCAACCATCGTAGCGAGGCTTTTGTTTAGCCGCCATCTGCTGCTCACGCAATGTCTCCAGCCGTTCTCGTGAACAATCACAGTAATAAGCCTGTCCGTTATCTAGCAGCTGCTGAACCACTTCCCGATAACGTTCAAAGCGGTGAGTCTGGTAAAAAGGCCCCTCATCATGATCAAGGCCAAGCCACGCCATACCCTCAAGAATGGCATCGACAGATTCCTGGGTAGAACGTTCACGATCGGTGTCCTCGATACGCAAAATAAACTGACCGCCCATTTTTCTGGCATAAAGCCAGGAAAACAGGGCAGTACGAACACCGCCAATATGCAGGTATCCGGTGGGGCTGGGGGCAAATCGGGTGCGAACTGTCATGCTGGCTTCCATTGAGAAGGGCGTATTGTAGCGTTTCATCAGCTGGATTGAAATTTTACTGAATTGTAATTTTAGGGGGCTGAAATTTTCGATGCGGGCACAACACCGGCTAAACTAGGCCAATGCCACAGCAAACAAACACCATAGACCATTCTACGCTGACACAGTTAATACATAACTGGTCAAAAAAACTTGGTTTTCAACAGCTTGGCATCACCGACACGTTAATGGATATACAAGAGGCGCGTTTTCTAGACTGGCTTAAAAGAGACTATCACGGCGACATGACCTACATGGAAAAACACGGCTCGAGTCGCTATCACCCTGAAGAGCTGGTTCCAGGCACACTACGGGTCATTTCAGTGCGTATGGATTATCTGCCGCCTGACTGCAGAGATACCGACACAATACTGCAAGATGCCACCCTCGGGTTTATCTCCCGCTATGCACTGGGCCGCGACTATCACAAACTCATGCGCAAACGCTTGCAGAAACTGGCGGATAAGATAACGGCGGAAATCGGCGATTTTGGTTACCGCGTATTTGTCGACAGCGCGCCCGTGCTCGAAAAACCCCTGGCCGAAAAGGCGGGCCTGGGCTGGATCGGCAAGCACACAAACCTGATCAACCAGGATGCCGGCTCATGGTTTTTTCTGGGAGAAATTTATACCGACCTGCCACTGCCCGTCGATGAAACTGAAACCCAGTCACATTGCGGTAGTTGCAAGGCCTGTATTGATATTTGCCCAACACAGGCCATTGTTGCACCTTACGTTTTAGACGCGCGGCGCTGTATTTCATACCTGACTATCGAACTCAACGGGTCGATACCTGTTGAATTCAGATCAAAAATAGGCAACCGAATTTATGGCTGCGATGATTGCCAGTTAGTGTGCCCATGGAATCGTTTTTCATCTGCGACAAAAGAAAAAGACTTTTTTACGCGGCATGGCCTTGATGCGCCTGATCTACTGGTTTTGTTTGAATGGAGCGAAGCAGAATTTCTAAAATACACCGAGGGCTCCGCCATTCGCCGTATTGGTTATAACAAGTGGCTGCGCAACATCGCCGTCGCCCTGGGCAATGCACCGCGGTCAAATAAAATTATCGAAGCGTTACAACAAAAAAGAGAAGGCGTTAACGACATGGTTACCGAACATATTGACTGGGCCCTAACCAAACAACAGACCAAAAACAGTTAAGCTTGATGTAATAAGTTTTCTCTTTTAACTATTCACTATTCACTATTAACTATTAACTTGCCCCTATCTCGTAAACTTCAGCGATACACAACTGGCAATCAGTCCATTCGTTGAACAATCATAATCATTACTTTCTTCACGTTTTGCGAGGCTCTGCAATATTTCTCCCGCCAGCTGCTTGCCCAGTTCCACTCCCCATTGATCAAACGAATTGATATTCCAGACCACGCCCTGCACGAAAACCTTGTGCTCATACATGGCAAGAAGCGCGCCCATCGTACGTGGATCAAGTTTTTCAAATAAAATTGAATTCGTAGGTTTATTGCCTTCAAAAGTTTTATGCGGCAGCACTTCTTTTATTTTATCTTCTGGTATACCTGTATCTTCCAGCTCCTTTCTTGCCTCGGCCTCGGTCTTGCCCATCATTAATGCACGTGTCTGGGCAAGAAAGTGAGAAAGCAGTACGCTATGCTGATTGCCTAATGGGTCTTTGGTTCTGGCGGGAATTAAAAAATCCGCCGGCACTGGCTTGGTTCCCTGGTGCATCAACTGAAAAAAAGCATGCTGGCAGTTACTGCCTGTTTCACCCCATATAATCGGGCCCGTGAGATAATCAACCCGCTCACCCTGACGATTGATCGTCTTACCATTACTCTCCATATCCAGCTGTTGCAAGTGCGCGGGCAGACGTCGCAGATACTGGTTATAGGCCATCACCGCATGGCTTTGCGCATCAAAAAAATTGTTATACCAGATACCTAACATGGCGAGGATCACCGGGATATTTTTTTCTATCGGTGTATTTTTAAAATGCTCGTCCATAGCATAAGCACCTTCCAGAAAATCTTCGAAATGATCCATGCCAAGATAAAGCACAATAGGCAAGCCGATTGCCGACCAGAGTGAATAACGTCCACCCACCCAATCCCAGAACTCAAACACATTCTCAGGCAATATACCAAATTCACCGGCCGCTTTGACATTGGATGTCACCGCAACAAAATGTTTGGCTACTGCCTTTTCAGAACCCGTCGTATTGACAAACCACTGCCTGGCGCTAACGGCATTCATCATAGTTTCCTGAGTCGTAAAAGACTTCGAAGACACAATAAATAACGCCGATTCTGGTTGAATAAATTTTAAAATTTCTGTCAGATGGGTAGGATCAACATTGGAAACAAAATGCACATTCATGCCACGCTGTGCATAGGGCTTCATCGCATCACAGACCACGTGAGGGCCAAGATCAGAGCCGCCAATACCTATATTAATAACATCCGTAATCAGGTGGCCGCTGTATCCGCGCCAGTGGCCGCCCCTGACACGTTCCGAAAAATAACGCATCTGCTGCAGCACCCGGTTAATCCTGGGCATGACATCTTCACCATCGACAAAAACCGGTGTATTGCCACGATTTCTCAGCGCCGTGTGCAATACGGGGCGATACTCCGAGATATTAATCGGCTCCCCCTCAAACATCATAGCCCGCCAGCGTTCTACATCGCACTCTCTGGCAAGATCACATAACAACCTGAAGGTCTCATCTGTCATCCTGTTCTTGGAGAAATCCAGCAGAATATCATCCATCTGCGTGTTGAATTTCCCAAAACGCCGGGCATCCTGATCAAACAGATCTCGCATATGCAGGTCTTTCACCTGATCAAAATGTGCCTCAAGGGCTCGCCAGCTGGGTGATTCCGTCAGTTTTGACATATTGATTTAAACGTATGATCCGTAATGTTTTTATAGTTATTGGCTAAGACTAGCGTAAAAATGGGGTTTCACCATCCTATTGAGCCATTGATAACCGACTAGCTATATCGGCAAATAACGGCATAAGCTATAATCTCGCACCTTATGGCCTTGCCATGGGCGCCAGATAGTACCATTTATGAACAATCACACAACATCCGAAATAACCCGGCAGCAGTCTGCAGGCCTGCTAAATACTGCCAGTGGCGACCAGCAGCTACGGGCACGCGTCAAGCTGTTGGGCAATCTACTCGGCAATGTTCTGCTGTCACAGGCCGGTGTCGAAGTCTATGATGCAGCAGAGAAATTACGAACGGGGTTTATCAGCCTGCATAAAAAGGATAACCCAAAAAAGCGCGCCCAGATGATGGCCCTGATCAATTCACTTAATCCCCAGACCCTCAACCAGGTGGTCAGGGCATTCAGCACTTATTTCAGCCTGGTTAATATCGCTGAAGAAGCCTCCCAGCATCTACAAAGAAGGCAGCAGCTCAAGCAGAAAAGAGATGGTCACCTCTGGCGAGGCTCATTTGATTCAACCTTTGCCGATCTCAAGGCCATGGATATGACAGCCGAACAACTACAAGCGTTGATGAATCGCCTGGCCTACATGCCCGTTATTACCGCACATCCAACAGAGGCGAAACGCCGCAGTATTTTGTATGCACTGCGCCGTATATTTCTTACTAACGAGAAGCTCAATAACAAGGACCTGAGTACGACACAAAAGAAAAAAATCATCGACGAACTTGAGACCCAGATTCAAATACTGTGGAGAACAGATGAAGTCCGCGAATCCCGTCCCCAGGTGCGTGACGAAATAAAAAATGGCCTCTACTACTTCAAGGAAAGCCTGTTTGATGCCGTGCCCGTTATATATAGAAATCTCGAAATAAGAATTAACGATCACTTCCCCGATGCGCAGATTCAGGTGCCCAGTTTTCTGCAGTTTGGCTCCTGGATTGGTGGTGACCGCGACGGCAACCCCAATGTCAAACCCGAAACCACCGAGCTTGCTCTGCGCATGCAGTCAGAAGCCGTACTTGAAGAATATGTACGCAGACTCACTGAAGTGTTTAAACGTTTGACACACTCCAGCCAACTTTGTACACCCAGCAGAGAATTTACTGAAAGCCTGAATCATGACGAAAACATGCGTTTTGAAGTTTTTACCACGAAACCAACCGTCTTCAGCCAAACACCCTATCGTAGAAAAATTGCCTTCATGCGTCATCGATTACAGCAAAGCCTGGACAAAATACGCGCCAGACTTAACGGCGATAACATCGATGAACACATGTTTAATAATGCGTACGCTTCTGAACACGAGTTTCTGCAGGATCTTTATATTATTAGGCGCTCCCTCTACAGTCACGGCGATCAAAATATCGCCGACCTGGTGCTTAATGATTTTATCCGCCTGGTTGAATCTTTTGGTTTCTACTTGATGCACCTCGATGTAAGACAGGAATCAACCCGTCACTCTGAGGCCGTCACTGAAATCCTGCAACAAATTGACAGCAAAATTGATTACACGGCAATGCCGGAAAATGAACGCATTGATTTGCTATCAAAATTAACAGGCAATCCCGATCCAGATTTTATTGTTGACAAGGAATCTCTCAGTGACCCAAACAGGGAAACCCTGGAAGTTTTTGAAACAATAAAAAATCTGCATCATGAAATCAGCTCGGATGCTTTTGGCACCTACGTTATCTCAATGACCCACCAGGCTAGCCATGTCATGGAAGTCATGTGGCTTGCTTCACTCGTCGGTCTGGCTGGCAAAAACGATGATGCCTATTTCTGCAACATCCGGATCTCCCCTCTGTTTGAGACCATAGAGGATCTGAAACAGATAGAACACGTGTTGTCATCGCTACTGAATGACGCTGAATACAAAAATCTGCTCAAAGCATCCGGCAATTTGCAGGAAGTAATGCTGGGTTATTCTGACTCATGCAAAGACGGCGGCATACTGGCATCATCATGGCAGTTGTTCGAAGCACAGCGTACCGTTATCAAACTCACTGACTCCTACGGTGTGGAATGCAGGCTATTTCACGGACGCGGCGGCACCATAGGACGCGGTGGCGGCCCAACCTACGAGTCCATATTGGCGCAGCCGGAAGGTACCGTGCACGGTGAAATTAAATTTACCGAGCAGGGAGAGGTACTGTCGAATAAATACAGTAATCCGGAAACAGCCATTTATGAACTCACCCTGGGCATTGCGGGGCTAATCATGTCGAGTCGCTACACTGTCATGTCAGCTGAAACCACGTCGACTCCGGAACGCATACAGATCATGCGGGAAATCATGGCAATCGGTGAAGACAGTTATAGAGAATTGACGGACAGAACTGAGGGTTTTCTGGATTACTTCTACGAAG
>Ga0224506_10000345_pt1 | contig 42316 bp, 34 predicted proteins | sample SF_Jan12_sed_USG_2_FD_169108 | JGI IMG/M metagenome (GOLD analysis project Ga0224506, IMG submission 169108) | Sediment microbial communities from San Francisco Bay, California, United States - SF_Jan12_sed_USGS_8_1 | ecosystem: Environmental > Aquatic > Marine > Sediment | place: USA... | reverse complement strand
TTTTTACCTGAAAAAACAATAACCACCTCCTAAATCCCGAATAGCAGAACCTGACGCTGTGTATAGCGGACAGAACCTGAGCGAAACCTTGAATGTTATGAATACCCCCTGACGACTTTGGCTCAGAAGACAACCGAATTCTGGAAAATCACTTAAAGTGTAGGCATGATTAACCCACCTAATAATTAGAATTAGCAACCTATGAATACACTGGATGGGCTTTCACCCTTTAAAAGCGAGCAGTTATCTAGTCAGAAGTGGATCTATCAGGTTCTGGAATCCATGACTGACGGTGTCTGGATTTGTGATGCCTCACCCCGATTATTGTGGATCAACAGAGCTTGTGAAGAACTCAATGATATTCAACGTGACCAGGTTTGTGGCAAGTCGGTAGATGAGTTATTGGGAAATGGCAACTTTGATACTGACGTCACCCATAGCGTGCTAAGAACAAAAGAGCCCTGTGCAATTATTCAAAAGGTAAAGTCAGGCCGAACCCTGTTGGTTAATGGTGTTCCAGTTTTTGACCAACAGGGGCACGTTTGTCTGGTAGTAGGTACTGAACGCGACTTAACAGAATTAAATCTGTTGCGTGAACAGTTGGATGCAACCTCTAAAATTACCGAACGTTTTCAGTCTGCACTGACCGCCATGTCGATTGAAAAATACGGCAGTGAAAATCTCATTGCCTTCAGTAAACCTATGAATCGGGTACTTGAAACCTGCACGCGGGTCGCTGGCTTTGACACCACCCTGTTACTGACCGGAGAATCCGGCACGGGTAAAAGCATGATTGCCGGTTTTATTCATAAAACCTCTACCCGTTCAGACAAACCCCTGATGTCATTAAACTGTGGAGCCATTCCAGACAATCTGGTTGAAGCAGAGTTATTTGGATACGCCGATGGTGCTTTCACTGGATCACAAAAAGGAGGTAAGCCAGGACTATTTGAAGCCGCTGATGGCGGAACTCTTTTTCTGGATGAAATTGATTCGTTTTCACTCAAGTTACAGGTCAAGTTATTAACCTTCCTCGATACCCAAAGTTTTATTCGTGTTGGTGACACCAAGATAAAGCAGGTCAATGTGCGTCTTATCGTGGCGACTAACCAGAACCTTCAGAAAAAAGTAGATGCAGGCCAATTCCGGGCCGATCTATTTTATCGACTGAATGTTTTGCCTTTGAAGCTTCCACCCTTGCGTGAACGTACTGAAGACATTCCAATTCTGATTAATCATATTTTAGGGAAGTTATCTGACCGCTACAAACAATCAAGAGAAGCCACTCCAGACCTCATTGATGTTCTTGGGCGTTATCGGTTTCCAGGTAACGTGCGCGAACTGGAAAATATTCTGGAACGATCCTTTGTATTGGCGCAGTCTAATGCGATTGGATTGACTGATTTACCCCCTGAGTTCCAGGAGTCTTTACTACCTGAACGCCAAAATGACGATGCGCTTCCCTATAAAGTAGCGATTTTAAATCTGGAACGGCGATACCTGGAAAAAGCGTTGCGTTCTTGTCGGTCTCAGCAGGAAATGGCCAGGCACCTAAATGTGTCACAGCCCACTGTTGCCCGACTACTCAAGAAGCACAATTTGATTCAATACTGAATAAAATATCGATTTATATTCATTTATGAATAAAAAGGTTTGTTGATTTTATTCAGTCAACACCTGGTTTGCGCTATTTCTCTCACATCTGAAACACTGGCATACATAGTGCTATTACATAACCAGCAGCACCTAAAAAAACAAAAAATCATAATAATTGTTTTGGTGTGAATTGGGCTCCTGCTTCTGGTGAAATCTTCGCCGAAAGCCTGGATTTGACTACCGGTATTCGCGCCAGGAAACTATTGCAAACGGATTCGCAAGAATGCTTAACATAATTAAATACATGTTCAGTCATGACCACGAATCGCACTTAATACTAACGAAAGAGGGCCGCTATATGCGTCTGCTTACAAGAGTCATAGCACTGGTGCTTTTAGCACTAACGTTCAATACCGCCAATGCAAAAACTGCTACCTATGCCATGTATGGTGACATTAAAGACTGGGACCCAGCGGTTGCATTCTCCCTGGAAGTCATGATGCTGGCCAACGTTTATGAGCCTCTGGTTTGGTACAATGCGCCCGGCAGCAAAAAACAGTTTTCTCCCGCACTGGCAACATCATGGTCGGTAAGTGATGACGGTCTAATATGGACTTTCAAGTTAAGAGAAGGTGTTACGTTTCATGATGGTTCAGCCTTTAATGCTGACGCAGCGAAAGCATCTTTAGAACGTACACTTAAAATGAAAAAAGGTGCATGGTATATCTGGGCAAGCGTTAGCTCTATTGAAGCACCAGATACTGATACCCTGATTATCAAAACCAAAACACCTCAGCCAATTGATCTAATCGCCTCATCCCAGTATGGCGCATATATTTATTCACCTGAAGCAGCCAAGAAAGGAACAGATTGGTTCAATGAAGGTAATGCCGCAGGCACTGGCCCTTACACTGTGCGTCAGTGGGAGAAGAACCAGCACGTTGTCCTTGAAGCCAATGCTGACTACTGGGGTGGCTGGACTAAGAACCAGTTTGACCGTGTTATTTTAAAAGTAGTCACCGAAAACGCGACTCAGGTTCAAATGCTAAAATCTGGTGAAGCCGACTTCATTTCATTGGTTCCGGCCGATCTGGTTGACTCCCTCAATAAGGAACCTGGTATCGCTGCTTACGCCGAGCCATCCTGGAAGAACTCTCAGTACCTGATCAACACTAAGAAATATCCGACTGACAATGTGGCGTTCCGCCAGGCGTTAACGCATCTTTGGGATTATGATACGGTTGTTGAACACATCTATGCTGGTCACGCCGATGTCGGTCGTGGTGCGGTTCCTGCTACCATGTGGGGTCACAACAGCAAGATCAAAGCACCTGAATTTGACGTTAAAAAAGCACAGAAATTGCTGGCAGAATCCGGCGTTCCCCAGAAGGACTGGAAAGTCACCATTCAGTATATCGGTACTTCTGAAGCCTATAAAAACTCTGCGTTATTGTTCCAGGCCAATGCTGCACTTGCCGGTGTTCAGGTTGAATTAATGCCAGGCGAATGGGGTGTAATCTGGGATAAAGCCAAAAAACTGGAAACCGCACCTAACTTGCAGTCTATGACCTGGTGGCCTACCTACCCAACGCCAAACGACTGGATGATTGGTTTGTTCCGCAGCGAAGAAAATGCTTTGTTTAATTTGTCTCATTATAGCAATCTCAAGTATGACGAATTATTGGACGCCGGTGTTGAGCTTGAGGGTTCTGACCGTGCACAAGCCATTAAACTTTATGGTGAAGCACAACAGATTCTAATGGACGACGCTGTAGCCATTTTCTATGCCGATATCAAAACACGTATAGCACGTGCCAGTAATATCAAAGGCATGGAAAGTAACCCTGCATACAACGCCGTATTCTTCTACCGCTTGACCAGCAAGTAAGGCATGCGCGGGTGGTTTGTTGTCACCCGCGCTCTACCAATCAATTGAGTCAAAACTGATATGTACAGATTTTTAGCGCATCGAATTATTTTGATGTTCGGTATCCTGGCAGGTGTGATGTTTCTAACGTTTATACTTAGCCGAATGCTACCCGGATCACCGGTCGAAATGATGCTGGGCCACCGCCCTACCCCAGAACAAATTGCCCTGGCTAGAGCCGAGCTTGGTCTGGACAAACCGGTTTTTATACAATTCTTTTACTACCTGGGCAACCTGGTTCAAGGCGACTGGGGTATGAGCCTAAGGACAGGACGACCCGTTATTGAAGATTTGGGCATGAGGTTTGGAGCCACGTTCGAGCTCACTACGCTGGCATTAATTATTGTGGTTACCCTGGGTATTCCATTAGGCGTGTTATCAGCCGTAAAACAAAACTCCATGCTAGACCATATTACCCGTACCGGATCCATTGCCGGCATGGCATTACCCGTTTTTCTAATAGGCATGCTGTTACAGATGTTGTTTTACGGAAAATTATCCTGGTTTCCATTACAGGGAAGAATACATTCTGAGGTCGCCCTTGATTTTTCATTTGACCCAATCACCGGTCTCTATCTAATCGACACCCTACTCGGAGGGCAGTGGGTTGCCTTTAAATCGGCCGTACATCATTTGGTGCTGCCGGTAGCTTCACTGGCCATTGCGTCTATTGCCGTGGTGACCCGAATCACTCGAAATACCATGGTCGAGGTTTTGGGTGAAGATCATATTAAAACTCTAAGAGCCTATGGTATTCCCGCCCGTTTAATTTATTACCGCTACGCACTAAAGGCGACGCTGATACCCTTGTTAACCGTAATTGGCCTTACCTATGGTTACATGTTGGGCGGATCGGTGGTTATTGAATATGTGTTTGACTGGCCAGGTATGGGCAGCTATGTCGTTGGCGCCATTACACAAAGCGACTATCCGGCGGTACTGGGAGTAACTATTTTACTGGCGAGCATCTATCTCACTATCAACCTGATTATCGATTTACTTTATCAGTTTGTTGACCCGCGATTAAAGGTGGCCTGATGACTGACCTCTCTTTGAATCAATCTGGGCTTTTTTCAGCCCGGCGCCGTGCAATCACCTGGCATTTTATAATCCATAACAAGTTATTTGTTTTGGGGGCGTCATTATTTTTTACCATTTTATTGGCCGCTATTTTCGCTCCGGCCATTGTGCCCTATGATCCATCGGCGATAAATTTTCGCGATAAATTAGTAGCACCCAGCCTGGCTCACCTTATGGGTACCGACGATCTGGGTCGAGATATTTTCTCAAGGGTAGTTTACGGCGCTCGTACCTCCCTGATTGTTGGTTGTACCGTATTGGCACTGGCTATGATGGTAGGTGTTCCTATCGGTTTAGCCGCCGGCTATTTTGGTGGCAAAATTGATCAGGTATTAATGCGACTCACCGATATCTTTCTGGCTTTTCCGCCCATGTTACTGCCCATAGCCATAACGGCCGCTCTGGGTGCCAGCCTGATCAATGCGATGATAGCACTGGCGATATCATGGTTTCCCTGGTATGCCCGTATTATGCGAAGTTCGGTAATGTCTGTGCGTAACGATCTATTTATTAGCGCGGCGCAGACCATGGGTATCAGCAATATGAAAATCATGTTTCGCCATGCTTTGCCTAATTCATGGACACCCAGTCTGGTGCAGGGCTCGATGGATTTCGGCTACACCATACTAGCGGCAGCTTCTTTAAGTTTTATTGGCATTGGAGCCAAACCGCCCGCTATTGAATGGGGACTCATGGTGGCATTGTCTCGTTCCAAGTTTCTCGACTACTGGTGGACAGCAGCATTCCCGGGATTAGCTATTTTTGTAACCGTATTAGCGGTAAATCTGGTCGGTGACGGACTGCGCGATATTTTAGATCCCAAGCGCGGGGGTGGCCTATGAAACCCATTTTGAGCATTAAAGACCTTACCGTTAGCTTCCCCAAACTGTTTAACACCATTACGGCAGTTCGAGGGTTAGATCTTGATCTCTATGCCGGCCAGATTACCGGCCTGGTTGGCGAGTCCGGTTCAGGTAAGTCAATGACAGCTGCAGCGGCCATGGGTTTGATCACAAACCAGGCTGAGGTAACCGGAAATATTCACTGGCAGGACAAAACCTGGGCTGCTGCTGACATGGCTAAAGCCGGTCGTCAGATTCGCGGGGCGGGCTGTGCCATGATCTTCCAGAATCCATTAACGGCTTTGAATCCTTTCTTTTCAGTCGGTCAGCAGATTTTTGATGTTGCACGCCAACACAGAAGTATGACAACAATTGAGATAGAAAAAGAAGTAAAACAGTGCCTGGCCCAGGTTCATTTGCCACAGCCTGAAAAACTTTATACAAAGTATCCACATGAATTGTCGGGAGGTCAGATTCAGCGTGTTGTTATTGCTATGGCACTAATTTGCCAACCCAGAGTGTTAATAGCCGATGAACCCACCACCGCCCTTGATGTCACCGTTCAGTCACAAATTTTAGCACTGGTCAGAGAATTAACTGATGAAAAGCAACTATCCGTACTACTCATTACTCATGATCTATCGGTGGTAGCAACCGTATGTGATCAGGTATCGGTTATGTATGCCGGTCAAATTGTGGAACAGGGTGATGTACGACAGGTGATTAAGTTCCCGGTTCACCCTTACACACAGAAGTTATTGGCAACCGTACCCGAGATTGGCAATTCTACAATATTGGAACACATCCCGGGTCAGGTACCCGACTTGGGAAAACCTGTTGTCGGCTGTGCCTTTAAGGATCGATGTGAAAAGCGCACCGAAAGGTGCCTACAGACCCCAACGTTAGTTGAAGCTGAAATGGGTCATCAATACCGGTGTTTTCATCCGGAGTTGGATAACCTTAATCATAACGTTAGGGAGGAAACAATGGTATGAGCAACACCTCATCACAGCTAAATGCACGTGGCCTTTCAAAAACCTATTGGATTGGCAAAGACGCCACCTGTGCTTTAAAACAAATTGATTTCGGGATTCAGGAAGGTGAATGCCTGGCACTGGTTGGAGAAAGTGGCTGTGGAAAAAGCACACTGGCCAAGCTGCTATTGGGGCTGGAAAATGCAGACACAGGATCCCTTTCATTTGGTGAACAGTTGCTCATTGATCCGGCATTACCCGGTCAATATTCACGCTCCACAGACATTGCCATGGTATTTCAAGACCCCTATTCTTCGTTAAATCCAAAAATGCGGGTAAAGGCAATTATTGGTGAAGCGATTGAACAGGTTATGCTCCATCGATCTGCAGATGAAATCATGTCAGTCGATCCGGTGTTTTTTTTAGAACAGGTGGGTATGTCCGAGATTCATCTGAACCGTTTCCCTCATGAATTCTCCGGAGGGCAGCGACAAAGAATCGCCATTGCCAGGGCACTGGCATTACATCCAAAACTATTGGTCCTTGATGAGCCGACAGCAGCCCTTGATGTATCCGTTCAGGCACAAATTCTTAATTTATTAAAAGCGTTACAAGTTAGCTTGAACCTGAGTATGTTATTTATCTCACACGATCTGGGCACCGTACATTTTATTGCTGACCGGGTTATGGTGATGTATCTGGGTCATCTGGTTGAAGTAGGCCCTGTCAGTCAGGTACTAATACATCCCCTACATCAGTATACTCAGGTATTGCTGGATTCCATGCCAAAACTGGATCCAGACCTTCGGAATCACTTTAAACCCATTCAACTGGAAATCACCGATGTCAGCGGCAGCACACATGGCTGTGCCTTTGCTCCGCGTTGTCCCAAGGCCGATATTGATTGTCGACAGGATTATCCGTTAATGACCCAACACTCTAACCAACAATTTGCAGCTTGCCGTCATCCGGTAGCTATCTCGGGGGATTCGCTATGAATCAATTTGCAATTGGAGGCATTCAACTGAATGCTCAGCCTGGGGATAACCTGGGTAATATTTCACGTCAGATTCAAATGGCCAAGACGCGGTTTCCCTGGTTGGATATGATTGTATTGGGGGAGTTAGCAAGTTTTGGACTTGGTGTCTCCCGAGCTGAAACCATGCCTGGACCTACTGAAGATTTTTTCTGTTCTCTGGCAAAAAAGCATAACATTTGGTTGGTTAACGGATCTCTGTATGAGCTATCAGGTACGGATATTTATAACACATGCTCGGTTATTAACCCGGATGGACAAGTGGTGGTCAGACACCGAAAGCTATTCCCGTTTTTACCCTTCGAAAAAGATGTAACGGCTGGCGATAGCCATACCATTTTTGATATACCCGGTAAGGGTCGGTTTGGCGTATCTATTTGTTATGACATGTGGTTTCCAGAAACCACCAGGGCTTTGGTAGCCCAGGGCGCTGAAGTGATTCTGCACCCGACGTTAACCAATACACAAGACCGTGATCTGGAACTGTCTATTGCCAGAGCCAGTGCCGGCATGAACCAATGCTATTTTGTTGATATCAATGTGTGCGGCCAGCTTGGTTATGGGAAGTCTCTTATAGTGGGGCCAGATGGTGATATTTTAGCCCAGGCTGATCGACAGGAAGAATTGTTAACAGCGATTGTAGATTTTGATCGGGTCAAGGTCTGTCGAGAAAAAGGCCTAATGGGATTAGGGCAACCACTAAAAAGCTTTAGAGATTCTAAAGTCAGCTACCCGCAATATCAGCAAGAGTCTGAGTACCTAAACTCGTTAGGGCCATTGGACGTTCCGCGATCTTATTAATCGGCAATAAACGCCCGGCAGTTTGTTCTGTCCGGGCCGCTTGTATGGGTTTTATCCTGCTATGAAATGTCTAGTATTGCCTGGCAATTTCCTGTTCAACCAGATGTTGTAACTGCTGGTAACCAAAAGATGAAAGCGGCTGGCCATTGACGAAAAACTCGGGAGTTTTCTCAACCGGTATGGCCATGCCGTCGTCAATGTCCTGCCTAATACGGGAAATGATTCGCTCATTGCGATAATCTTGCTGTAGCTGATTCATGTCCAGTTTGGTTGCCGATAAGACCTGGACCACCAACTCTGGAACTGCAACATGCTGCTGTGTCCACTTGTCTTGATTGGCATATAAAACCTCAAGGGCTTCCCAAAACATATCCTGAAGACGGGCGGCTTCTAACAACATCACGACAAAATCAGAACCCTGGTGAAAGGGTGCATATCGAACTTGCAGCTCAATTTTATCCGGATTAGCGGCCATTAACTGTTTTACGAAGGGATAAAAAGAAGCACAGGTACCACAGGCCGGATCAAAAAACTCGACCAGTTTAACCTTGGCTTCCGGGTTACCCAACTTGGCCGAATAGTTTTTTTCCAATAGTTTTTGATCAATAACAACTCTCGGCGCGTCATCCTTCTGATCAACCTGATCAAAAATTACCAATCCGGCTATTGCAAACACCACAATTAAACCTAGTCCAGCCATTAACCAACGAGAAGCATTCATATCGTTTCCCTAGTATCCATAAAATTTGCGCCATTATGCTTGAGCTAATGAGAAATTAATATGATATAGAAACCACTGCTGTGTTTTTAATGAGTAAAATAGCGAAATACAAAATAGTTGAATGCCTGTTCACTATTGAATGGCGTATGATGGTTTTCTGTCTGTTGACTCACTAACTCAAAATCGTCGCCCAGCGCTTCTTGCAGTTTATCGGCATCGTATTGCACGATGTCCAGACCGCTACATTTTTCCGGGCCGCCAATGGCGAAAGTTGCGATTACCAGATAGCCCCCTACCTGCAACGAGGCTTTTAGATTGGCGATATAAGACTGTCGGCTTTCCGGCTCTGTAAGAAAGTGAAAGACGGCTCGATCGTGCCAAAGATCAAAACTGGTTGAGAATGTTGCCCGGGTAATATCGGCAACCGTCCAGTTAATTTCTGCCTGGTGTTGCGGAAGGATAGATTGCAGTCTTTGCTGGCTATGATTCAGGGCATTTTGCGAAATGTCCAGCACTGACAACTGCTGATAGCCCATGCCAATAAGATAATCAATTAGCCGGGAAGCGCCACCGCCAACATCAATAATAGACGCTGTTTTATCTGGACAATACCTTTCAATAAAGGATAGCGATAAATCAGGCCTGTTCTGGTACCAGCTAACCTCGTTTTCCTGCTTCGACTGGTAAATACCTTGCCAGTGATCCTGAGCAACCTTTGGCACCGGATACCTCACACAGACTATTGATTTGTCGTTATATTAGCTAAATCTAATTAAAAGAGCAAACACCCCATGATGACCCAGATCATGGATGAACGGGTTGGTGTCTGAAATGAAGATGATTGTTGATTTTTCAGGTACTGACCCGCACCTTGGTCCGTTCAATCGCATCCAGCCAACCCGCATACAACCTATCCCTGTCCTCTTTTGGCATTTTAGGCGTGAATGTCTTATCCAGACTCCAGCCCTTCTGGAGTTCTTCTAAAGACAGGTAGACCCCCGCTTTTAATCCGGCCAAATAGGCGACACCCAGTGCTGTCGTCTCGATGACACAGGGTCTGTCTACCTCTGCATCCAGAATATCGGCCAAAAACTGAAGTAGCCAATCATTTGCAACCATGCCACCGTCAACTCGTAACTTTACTGGCCTCAATCCGTCCTTTTCCATGGCTTTCTGTAAATCTTTGGTCTGGTAGCATACGGACTGAAGTGCCGCCGCTACAATCTCTGCAACCCCCGTATCTCTGGTGAGCCCAAAAATCGCGCCGCGACTGTCCGGATCCCAGTAGGGAGCACCCAGTCCCGTAAATGCGGGTACCATATAGGTGCCATGATTTATTCCGGCTGATTTGGCCAGACTCAGTGTATCGGACGCACTTTCAATAATTTTTAAACCATCTCTTAGCCACTGTACGGCGGCACCCGCGATAAATATACTGCCTTCAATAGCGTAGCAAGGTTTACCGTTAATACGATAGGCGATGGTCGTCAGTAGCCGATGATCTGATTCCAGTGCTTCGCTTCCTGTATTCAGCATCATGAAGCATCCTGTACCGTACGTGCTTTTACTCATTCCGGGCTGAAAGCAGGCTTGACCTATCAATGCGGCCTGTTGGTCTCCGGCGACACCGTAAATAGGTAACGACGTTCCCAGAATTTCCGGAGCAATAAGACCAAAGTCATCGGAGCTGTCTTTGACTTCCGGAAGCATGTTGTCAGGAATATCAAACAACGTCAGTAATTCCTGATCCCATTGCTGGGTGTGTATATTGAATAATTGAGTTCGGCTGGCATTGGTGGCATCCGTGACATGGTGCTTACCCTGGGTAAACCGCCAGATTAGAAAGGTATCTATGGTGCCAAAAGCCAGCTTTCCGGATTCAGCCATCGCTCTGGCACCATCGACATTATCCAGAATCCAGCGGATTTTGCTGGCCGAAAAATACGGATCGACAAGCAGCCCGGTTTTGGAGCGAATCAGACCTTCTTTATGCGAATGTCTGAGCCCGTCACAGAAGCTGGCGGTTCTGCGATCCTGCCAGACAATGGCATTGTATATGGGCTTCCCCGTGTCCCGATTCCAAACCACAACCGTTTCTCGTTGGTTGGTAATCCCGGAAGCAACAATGTCTCTGGCAGCAATACTGGCACGCTCAATAACAGTCTTGCAGGTGGTCAACACGCTACCCCAAATTGACTCCGGATCATGCTCGACCCAGCCGTCTTGGGGAAACAGCTGGGGAAATTCCTGCTGTGCAGTGGCGATAATTTTACCTTCGGTGTCGAATATAATCGCTCTTGAACTAGTTGTACCCTGATCAATTGACAATATATAGTTTGACATGTGCCTGACGCCTCTGGCTATATTTATTCTTTTATGTTCGTATTTTTGCTTTTTTTGGCTCATTAGGCAAGATATTCTATATGAATATTGACGGAAACTGTCATAAAAGTTGCCGATGCAGGAAGTCAAAATAAACGTAATGCAGGATCAGGAGCATGAATGATATGCTTTATTTTTATTCAAGAATTTTCGGGAGAAATATTCGTGCAACAGTTACGATTGAATCAGATTATTGAACTGATTCGAGATAACGGATTTGTGTCGATAGATGAATTGGTATCCAGGTTTAGGGTAACTCCTCAAACTATCCGCCGCGATCTGAATAAACTTGCAGAACAGGGAAAGCTGGTTCGCTATCATGGGGGTGCCAGCCTCGAGTCCAGCACTCAGAATACCGACTACCATACCCGAATAGGTATGAGTACCAAAGGCAAGCAGAGAATCGGCGAGCGACTGGCTGAACTGGTTCCCGACGGCGCGTCGCTATTTATCAATATCGGCACAACAACCCAGGCCTGTGCCCGGGCGTTACTCGACAAGCATGGACTACAGGTGGTGACAAATGACATTCATGTTGCATCTATTTTATCTGCGAGTCCGGACTGTAAAATTATTATGGCCGGTGGAGAGGTGAGAAATTCTGACGGCGGCATTGTTGGTGAAGCCACTGTAGACCTGATTAACCAATTTCAAATGGATCTTGCCGTTATTGGCATCAGTGGAATTGATGCTGATGGAACCTTGCTGGAGTATGACTACAGGGAATCCAGAGTGACCAGAGCGATCATGGATTGTGCCAAACAGGTTTTATTGTGCGCCGATCATAGTAAATTTGGACGCAAAGCCATGGTAAAGCTAGGTCATCTGCGACAGATAGACCACTTGATCACCGACTCTACACCTGACCCACATTTCCTTGACCTGATTCAAAACACGGATATTGCATTGCATTCTGATTAAGTCAAACCCCATGGGTTGTCGTTGATTAACAATCCCGTCAAATGTTCGAAAATATTCGTATAAGATTGTATTTGTTCGAAACACTGATATAGTTCTCTGAATACTACAGTCTTTCAGCTTTGGTGGTGCTATGAACAATATTAGGGATCTTGTTGTTATTGGTGGTGGTGTAAATGGTGTAGGCATTGCGGCAGATGCTGCAGGCAGGGGCTTGTCTGTCACTCTTTGCGAAATGAATGATCTGGGTAGTGCGACCTCCTCAAATAGTTCCAAGTTGATTCATGGTGGGCTCAGGTATCTGGAACACTATGAGTTCAGTCTGGTGCGTTCGGCGCTAAAGGAGCGGGAAGTCCTGCTGAAAAATGCCCCGCATATTATGAAACCACTGAGATTTATTTTGCCACACCGCCCGCATCTGAGGCCTGCCTGGATGATTCGGGCTGGATTGTTCCTGTATGATCACTTGGCAAAGCGTCATATTTTACCCGGTTCAGGTGGTATCAAGCTCGGCCGCAACCACCCGTTGAAAGACAGTATCCGCCGGGGATTTATTTATTCAGATGGTTGGGTTAATGACGCCAGGCTTGTCATTTTATGCGCCATGCTTGCCAGGAATCATGGCGCTGAAATTAAGCCTCAAACAAGGGTAGTTTCCGCCTGTCGCGACAAAGGAATATGGAGAATAGAAACCTTAAACGCATTGAATGGTACAAAGGAAACAATCTATACAAAAACTCTGGTAAATGCTGCCGGGCCCTGGGTTTCAGATATTCTGAAACATGCCGTGAACATTGAAAGTCCCAAAGAAGTGAGACTCGTAAAGGGTAGTCACATAGTGGTTCCCAGAATTCACGATCATCCAGAGGCCTATATATTGCAAAATGAAGATGGGCGCATTGTTTTTGTCATTCCATTTGAACAGGAATATTCCCTTATCGGTACTACCGATGTCGATTTTAAAGGAGACCCGTCTCGCTCCAGAATCTCATCTGAGGAAGAGCAATACCTGATTGATGTAGTCAATGATCATTTTAAAAACCAAATTAGTCAGTCAGATATTGTTTGGGACTATTCCGGTGTCAGGCCTTTAATGGCGGATGAAGATGGCTCGGCTCAGGAAGCGTCAAGAGACTATGAATTTGAGCTAAATACCGCATCTGGACTGGCTCCATTACTATCGGTTTTTGGCGGAAAGATTACCACCTATAGAAAACTGGCAGAGGCGGCAACCGATGCTATTTGTCAATATGTTCCTGGCTCAAGGGAATCGTGGACTGCCGGAGCCGTATTACCCGGGGCTGACAACATGACGGTAGAATCTCTTGATCTGGAGTTTGCAAATGCATACCCCTGGCTGCCATCGGCACTGCGACATCGCTATATTATAAGTTATGGCCGGCTTGCCACCCTATTTCTGGGGGACAAAAAAACATTGAATGAGCTTGGTCAGCATTTTGGTGCCGGATTGTACGAAGAAGAATTAAGGTATCTGATCGAACATGAATGGGTAAGGTATTTAGATGATGCAATTTGGCGCCGAAGCAAGCTTGGACTGAAGTTGAGTGAACCGGAAAAGACCCGCATTAAAGAATTCATCACGTTGCAAACCCGCGAGTACAGAGGTACCTGATCGGTTCAGTTCTAACAGGATTGGTATTCTTGTTTCATTGAAACTGCTCTGTAATTGGCTATATTGACGGGCGATTTAAATCGCTCATCAAGGCAATGGTTTGGTCTATAATGGCGATTCACCTGGCTTTTGATAACGGGTTTCATTGAATTATCGTGAGTGCGCAAAGCGTGCTTTGACCTGCCGAATCCAGAATCATTAAATGTCCTGAAGTTATGTGTCCATAAGTTATAGGGTCGTGAGTTATAGAGTCGTAAGTAATAAGGCCGAGCAAACCAATCGTCGAATCGATGTATGAAAGGGTGCAACCTTATTCAAGCTTTTGTTTGTTTCTTTTGTTATGTAAAGACACGGCTCAGGAGCCCCTGGCCTCAAAACAACAAAATAATTGCTATCATTCGAACTGGAATCAAGACGTCTTACCTCTTCAAGGCAAGCCGATTACAGCAATAAATCCCGAGTATCAGATTCCTCAGAACCAATGAATCGAGCCATGCTTTTCCCGCTAGACGACCCAAATATTTTAACCAGAGACATCATTAACTGCTGGCAATACACATAGCATTTCGAACAACAGACCTGCAGCCAGCACAGAAGTATTCCGGGACAGATCGAAGGGTGGTGCTACTTCAACTACATCGCCTCCGATGACGTTCAGGCCTTTGCATCCTCGAATAATTTCTATGCCCTGCATCGTGGTCAGGCCACCAATTTCCGGCGTCCCAGTACCTGGAGCAAACGCGGGATCCAGTCCATCAATATCAAAACTGATGTATACCGGCGCATCACCCATCTGAGACCGTACCTCTTCCATTAATGGTACTAATGATTTATGCCAACATGCTTCGGCCTGGACAACACGAAAACCCTGATCCTTGGCCCAGTCGTATTCACCCATTGAATACCCTGTGCCCCGCAATCCTATTTGCACGACCTTGTCACAGGCCAATAGACCTTCTTCTACCGCTCTTCTAAAGGGTGTGCCGTGAGCTATTTTTTCGCCAAACATGTGATCATTGGTATCCGAATGTGCATCAATATGCACGATAGCAACCTGACCATACTTTTTCTTTAACGCCCTTAAAATAGGTAATACGATCGTATGGTCGCCACCTATACTAATGGGTTTCACATCGGCAGCGACCACCTCATCATAATATGCTTCGATGATCTGAACGCTTTTCTGAAGACTGAAGGTATTGATGGGCACATCGCCTATGTCGGCGACCATCATACAGTTAAAGGGATCTGCCCCGGTTGATACATTGAAGGGTCTCAGCATTCTGGATTCATCGCGAATTTCTCTAGGCGCCAAACGGGCACCTGGCCTGTTTGAAGTGCCAATATCTAAAGGAACTCCTATAAAGGCAACATCCAATTCGCTGCTCAGCCTGACCGCAGGCAATCGCATAAAAGTCGCAGGGCCGCCAAAACGAGGCATCTCATTGCCGCCCATAGGCTGATAATATTTTTTATCGGACATAGAATACCTACCTGCAGGTTTAAGAGGTCATTTTCATTGACATGAGCATAACCTGAAAAACCGGGGGGCTCTACTACCCTATTAGGTGTCTAGTCGTTCCCTTAACTGCAAGCCCAGTATGCCTAACTGGCCCAGTGCGCTGCGCATAACCGGGTTAGCTGGTAGCTTTAAGTGATTGACAGATTTAAAGGGTTCCATCCTGAGGCTATTACCTGCTACGGCTTCCGCTAAAAGCAAACCAGCCATCCCAGCGAGCGCCATGCCATGACCACTATAGCCCTGGGCGACCCACAAATTAGGCGATTTTTGCAATATTTGTGGAATTTGCGGTTGGGTAATAGCCACTCGACCTCCCCAATTCCAGTCAACTTTCACCGACTTCAGTTGGGGAAATACCTGGAGCATTCGCTGATACAGAATTCGGTTTGCAGCTTCCGTACTGCTATAGAAAGCGCCCGGGCGTCCACCAAACAACAAACGGTTATCGGCGCTTTTACGAAAATAATTTAATAATACCGCTTCATCCGAACAGGCGGCATCGCCGGGAATAATATCTTCTGCCAGCGGCTCTGTTGCCAAGATGTAGCTCGTTATCGGAATAATAGATTTAGCTAACCCCGGGATTAAATTTCCGATGACGGCATTGCCTGCCAAAATTAATTTATGGGTGTGAATGCGATAAGACTCGGAAACAAGCCGATAACCGCCCGTTTTTAAATCAGTGATACCGGTAACAGGCGAGTTATGAAAAATTTGTACGCCTTCTAAAAGCGCGGCATGTGCCAAACCATAGGTATAATTGAGCGGGTGCAGGTGACCACTTTTGTTCTCATACAATCCATGACGATAAAAGGGTGTGTCGATGTGTTCATCAAGGGCGCTGCCTGACAGGAGATGTGATTCGATACCAAGACGCTTATAGGCTTCTGACTGCACCTTCAACTCGGCAGCTTCTGATTCATTCTTTGCGAGGTACAGGGCTCCCTTTTTCAGGTCACATTGTATATCGTATTTTTTGATCCTTGATTCCGCCAGACTGATGGATTCTTCAGCCAGATTCCAAAGCTGTGTAGCCACTTCCGGACCATATTTTTTCTGCAATAGATCCTGCGATACGTTGTAACCCAGCAGCATCTGACCGCCACTTCGACCCGAGGCAGCACAGGCAATCTTTCCCTGTTCCAGCACCAAGGTGGTTAAGCCCTGGCGCGCGCATTCAATTGCAGCACTGAGTCCGGTAATGCCCGCGCCTATGATACAAACATCCACATCATAATTTTGGCTTAGTTTGTTTACCAGCGGATATTCATTTGCACTTGCCTGGTAGTAACTGGTTTGCTGTTCAATTTGACTTAACATATTCATGCCCAAGGCTGTGTGAAAACGTCACAAATGCAGGGTTACTATTATCCAGCTCAATTAAGTAGCAGCTGATACTCCAGCTCAGAAACGTAATTATTGAATAACGCAATATCAGCTTCACGCACTGCTATCATAATTTTTCTGAACTCGGCGCCAAAATATTTTTTGAAGGGCTCGTACTGCTCGAAATGATGGATGGCCATTCGTGCAGAATCTGATAACTCCTGAGGCACCTGATCATATGCATTGCCTTCAATGGCGGCAATAGGCTGCTGTTTACTTTCCATTCCCAGGTGGATACCGGCCAGTACCAAAGCAACCGTTAAATATGGGTTAGCATCTGCGCCACCGACACGATGTTCGACTCTTGTTGCTTCTTTCGGACCGTTCGGAACCCGCACGGCAACGGTTCGATTATCCCACCCCCAGGTGCGTGCATGGGGCGCAAAGGTTTCCGTACCCAACCGCTTATAGGAATTTAATGTGGGATACATAAGAATCTGTGCCGGTATCAGCGAATCCAGTAAGCCTGCAATAGCATGCTGTAATGAATCCGGATTCCTGGCAAAAATATTATCACCAGATGCATCTAACACACTGCAGTGAATATGAGTACCACTGCCGGACTGATCAATGTAGGGTTTAGCCATAAAGGTCGCCGCCATATCCAGCTCAGCGGCAGCCTGACAAACTAACCGTTTTAACATAATGGCGTCATCCGCCGATTTTAGCGGATCACCATGTTTAAGATTAACTTCAAACTGACCTGGCGCATATTCGGCAATAACGCCTTCAGCGGGCAGATTTTGTACCCTTGCGTAATCCATAACCAAATCGATAAAAACTTTAAATTCATCCAGATCACTCATGGAATAGACCTGAGTGGTTAAGTTTCTTTCTCCGGTTTTTGGCGACACAGGAGGCTGCGGCAAGCCGGTCTTTTTGTTGCGTTTTTTATCGATCAAATAAAATTCCAACTCGACGGCAACAACAGGGGTTAGCTGCTGCTGGCTAAACTGTTCGATAATCTCGACCAGTACCTGCCTCGGGTTTGCACGGAACTGACTTTCATCGTCATTCACCATGGTCATTAAAACCTGTGCTCTTCCTTCATACCAGGGAACAGGCACCAGAGTGCCTGCTAATGGAAAACAGATACCATCACCATCGCCGGTATCGAACCCCAACCCAGTCTCTTCTACAGTAGTTCCGGTGGAATCCATGCCAAAAACAGAGCGTGGCAAACAGATACCTTCGGTAAATACTTTCTTAAAACTGGATCGGTTAACTCGCTTGCCTCTTAGATAACCATTTTGGTCGGGCACTAATAGCTCTAATGAATCCGTGTCGGGGTACTGTTTTAAATAGGCATCTAATTCTACTAATGAGGCTAGTTTCATTTTTTCAGTTCCAGTTTGTCCTAGTAGTTATAAAGCGAAGTGCAATTCAATTAATTACTGGTGATCACTTTATTGAACAATTTTATTTTTATACATTTTATTTTTATGCTTTGTCGAGCTAATCGTCGAGTAAATCGAACAGATACAAGCTCGCGTGATCAATATTTTTTACAGTATAAGCAAATATAGAATATAAATGAAAGATTTTCTTGACTGCCTGTGCGATATATTTTACAAATACATCATAAATAAATGTAATTGCTTTGTGTTTCATATTTTATTGAACACTCTGGCACACAAAACAGACCTCTACTTCGAGTTTGTTAAGTATGCAAATCCAAGAATAATAATTTGAAGGTGATTATGACATCCGTAAAAAAGCCTCTGGTTGGCGTTATTTGTGACCGGAAAATTATTGATCCTCATCCGTTTCACGTTGCAGGCGAGAAATATTTACTTGCCTTGAAAGATGCAGCCAACGTGACACCCGTACTGATTCCAGCCTTTGGAGCCGAATCGGATCTAGAGGAGTGGATGCTTCACCTTGACGGCCTATTTCTCACAGGTGCCTATTCGATGGTTCAACCATCTCTATATGGTGCTGAACAACCAGAAGATATGGAAGTAGACAACGCCCGGGATTCAACCTCATTTGGTGCCATTAAATTGGCTCTGGAACATGGCATCCCCCTACTTGGTGTTTGTCGCGGCTTTCAGGAGTTAGTGGTCGCCACTGGTGGTACTTTAATCCAGTTTATTCACGAAGATGCGCGCTATCAGGATCACCGTGAAGACAAAACACAATCTCTTGACGTACAGTATGGTAAGGCACACAGCGTTACCCTGGTCGCCGATAGCCAGTTAGCCAATATTTGTGGCCAGGATGAAATCCAGGTCAACTCCTTGCATGTTCAGGGTGCAGAAACCATTGGGGATCTGGCCGTTATAGAAGCCATTGCCAATGATGGCCTGGTAGAGGCAATATCAGTAAAAGACAGCAAGGCATTCACCATGGCGGTTCAGTGGCATCCTGAATGGAAAGTTCTGGAAGACGAGCCCAGTAGAAATATTTTCACCGCGTTCGGTGATGCTTGTCGACAAAAATCATAACCTAACAGGTGTACCCATGAAGTCCCTTGAAGAGTGGCTTAAACAGAACAAGATTACCGAAATAGAATGTGTAACACCGGATCAAACCGGTATTGCCCGTGGCAAAATCATGCCAACCGACAAATTCATCGAAGAAAAAGGCATAAGACTGCCTGAAAGTGTTTTGCTCCAGGCCGCGACAGGCGACTACCCCGAAGACGAAGTATATTATGACCTGCTAGACGCCGCCGATATCGACATGGATCTCAAACCAGATTCCAGTGCCCTGTACCTGGTGCCCTGGGCCATTGAGCCTACGGCAATGATTATCCACGATTGCTACAACAAAGCCGGCGCACCTATCTCGCTATCTTCAAGAAATGTGCTAAAGCGTGTCATTGATCTGTATAAAAAAGAAGGCTGGTCTGCCATTGTTGCGCCAGAAGTCGAGTTTTATCTCACTCAAAAATTTGTCGATCCCGACCAGCCACTTAAGCCACCTGTAGGGCGTAGTGGACGACCAGAAACCGGAAGAAAGTCTTTCAGTATTGATGCGGTAAATGAATTTGATCCGATCACTGAAGATATCTATGACTGGGCTGAAGCACAAAAACTGGATATTGATACCCTGATTCATGAAGAGGGCGCTGCACAACTGGAATTCAACTTTAGGCATGGCGACCCCCTAAAACTGGCAGACCAGGTATTTGTGTTTAAACGTACGGTTCGAGAAGCCGCCATGAAACACGATATCAACGCAACTTTTATGGCAAAACCCATAGCCCATGAACCTGGAAGTGCCATGCACTTGCATACATCGGTTATCGATACCCAAACGGGTAGTAATATTTTCTCCAATGCCGATGGTAGTATGTCTGATGCATTCAGACATTATGTTGGTGGGCTCCAGAAATATATTCCCTATGTCATGCCCATGTTTGCACCGAACGTGAACTCCTATCGACGGTTTATTCCTGGTGTTTCATATTCGGCTCCAACTAATTTGGATTGGGGTGACGAAAATAGAACCTGTGGTTTGCGTGTTCCAAACTCACCACCACAGGCCCGTCGTATCGAGAACCGATTACCGGGTGCCGATGTAAATTCCTATCTAGCAATTGCAGCATCTTTAGCCTGCGGTTATCTGGGTATAAAAGAAAAACTGGAACCCAGAAACATGATATCGGGAAAAGCCGACTCTATACCGGACCCCTCTGTGCCATGGAATATCGAACAGGCACTGGAAATGATGCTGGAATGCCAGGCAATACGCGATGTACTAACTGACGACTTTGTACGCGGCTATGTATCTACTCGCTGGGCAGAATTTGAAGGCTATAAGCGTGTAATCAGCTCCTGGGAGCGTGAACATCTATTATCATCTGTTTAATGACGTGAATGAGTACAAGAATTATGACAAATAAAATGCCATTAGAAAAAATTCAACAGCTGGATGCTGCCCACCATTTGCATCCGTTTACCGATGCAGGTGCCATTAATAAAAAGGGTACGCGTATCATTGAACGAGCCGAAGGCGTGTATTTATACGACACCGAAGGCAAACAATATCTGGATGGCATGGCAGGTCTATGGTGTGTCAACCTGGGTTACAGCCGGCATGAACTCATTGATGCGGCAACGAAACAGATGCAGGAACTGCCCTTCTATAACAGTTTTTTCCAGTGTACAACGCCTACAACAGTTCAGTTGGCGGCTAAAATTGCCGAGATTGCACCCAAGCATATGAATCATGTGTTCTTTACCGGTTCGGGTTCGGAATCTAACGATACCGTGGTGCGTATGGTTAGAAGATACTGGGATCTTAAAGGACAGCCCGAGAGAAAAACCATTATCGGACGACACAATGGTTACCATGGCTCGACAATGGCTGGTGCATCATTAGGCGGCATGAAGTTCATGCATGAACAGGGCGGGCTACCCATCCCTGACATTACTCATATTCGCCAGCCATATTGGTATGGTGAAGGGGGTGATATGGACCAGGACGCATTCGGTATTGAATGTGCCAATGCCCTGGAAGAGCGTATTTTGGAACTGGGTGCAGACAAAGTTGGTGCATTCATCGCTGAGCCCCTGCAGGGTGCAGGCGGTGTTATTATTCCACCTGCCAGTTATTGGCCACGTATTCAGGAAATCGTTAAGAAATATGACATCCTTTTAGTGGTCGACGAGGTGATTTGTGGCTTCGGTCGCACGGGACACTGGTTTGGTTCAGATTACTTCAATATTGAACCCGATTTAATGCCCATTGCCAAAGGTCTTTCTTCCGGCTATTTGCCAATTGGTGGCGTAATTATCTCAGATCGAGTAGCTAGCGAAATTATTGACAAGTGTGGCGAGTTTGCACACGGTTTCACCTATTCTGGCCATCCGACCTGTGCAGCCGTTGCTCTAGAGAATATCCGTATTCTGGAAGAAGAAAAAATTATCGACAATGTACGAGATAATTTGGCACCTTACCTGCGGGAAAAATGGGCGACGTTGGCAGACCACCCCATAGTTGGCGAAGCGAGATCATTGGGTATGGTCGCAGCCTTAGAGATAGTAAAAAATAAAGAAACACGTGAACGATTCTCTAAGAATGGTGATACCGGTGTCCTATGTCGGGATTTCTGTAACGAGAACGGTGTTGTCATGCGCCCGGTCGGAGAAACTATGATTGTGTCGCCGCCGCTGATCATGACCAGGGAACAAATTGACGAATTGGTTACCAAGGCCAGGAAGAGTCTGGATATGACGGCTCGTGAGCTTGGTGTTGCAGTGTAACAGGCAATGGTTCTAGGCTAGCGTCTCTCTATTTATTGTAGGTATTAATCTGGTCTGACATGATGGTTATTCCAGCAGACAGCTAGCATATTGGCGAAGTGCACGAAGACATTAACGTTATTCGTTAGGCGCAAATGAGTGCTGATACAACCAGCGATGGCGGGTATATCCAGCCCTAACCTGACCGCTACTGAGGTCCAACCAGAGGGAATTGATAGCATCATGACTCGAGGCTGGACCAAGGTTACCTTTGGTAATTAATGCAAAAAAGCAGGCTTACTGTGTTTTAAATCAGCAGATTATCAAACCGAATATTAAAAATAAGAAATAACTTGGGAATAACATCAGTTTTACCCAACCATTTAACAGCAAAATATGTTCCCTGGAGACTCCTTCATGACGGTAGCTCAAAATCCAAACACCAACCAGTCACCTAAAGAAACCCTTATGGAAATCAGACAGGTTTCAAAAACATTTGACGATGTCTGGGCAGTTGATGATGTATCACTGGATATACACAAGGGTGAAATCTTTGCATTGTTAGGTGCTTCAGGAAGTGGAAAATCAACACTACTTCGTATACTTGCCGGTTTTGAACGACCGACGCAGGGTAAATTGTTGCTCGAAGGTAACGATATGACCCATTTGGCGCCCTATCGCCGACCGATCAATATGATGTTTCAGTCTTACGCTCTCTTTCCACACATGACGGTAGAAAAGAATATCGCTTTTGGTTTAAAACAAGACAATATGCCTTCTGGCGAAATAGCCGATCGTGTTACCAAAATGTTAAAAATGGTACACATGGAGCAGTACGCTAACCGAAAGCCCGACCAACTTTCCGGTGGTCAGCGTCAGCGTATTGCCCTTGCCCGTTCACTGGCAAAGCAACCCAAATTGTTATTACTGGACGAACCCATGGGTGCGCTTGATAAAAAGCTTCGAACAGAGATGCAGCTTGAGGTCGTCGGTATTTTAGAAAAAGTTGGCGTTACCTGTGTCATGGTAACTCATGATCAGGAGGAGGCCATGACGATGGCTACCCGTATGGCTATTATGGACGAGGGTAAAATCGTTCAGATTGGCTCGCCAAGAGACATATACGAAAGCCCCAACAGTCGGCAGACTGCCGAGTTTATCGGGTCAATTAATATTTTTAATGGCTCCATTGTTGATGATCAGGAAGACCAGTTAACCATTGACTCGGAGGATCTGGACACCCCTATTTTAGTCGGTCATGGTGTTAGTACATCGGTCGAAAGCAGACAGGTTATGTATGCCGTAAGACCAGAAAAAACCATGCTAACGTCAGGACGTCCTTCACAACAATGCAACTGGGCAGAAGGCACTGTTCACGATATAGCCTATCTGGGCGGCCACTCAATATATTATGTGAAGCTAAACCGATCAGGAAAAGTTGTTCAATCATTTTTGGCCAACACCGAACGTCGACACGAAGCACCGACATGGAATGATCGTGTTTATGTCAGTTGGGATGAATTTGCAGGCGTGGTACTTAACTCATGAAACAGAAACTTAACCGCTGGTTTACAGGTCGGAATCTGATCATTGGAGTTCCGTTTATCTGGTTGTTTGTATTCTTCCTGTTGCCATTTATTATTGTTGCAAAAATTTCGTTGGCTCAGGCAGAAATTGCAATTCCACCCTATACCGTCATGTTTGAGTGGATGGATGGACAACTATCTATCATCATCGACTTCGCCAGTTATATCTGGCTTACCGAAGATGCTATTTATGTTGATGCCTACATAAATAGTATTAAAATGGCATTTTGGTCAACACTGCTATGTCTGCTTATTGGCTATCCCATGGCCTATGCAATAGCGAATGCCCCATCACATAAACAACCACTATGGTTGCTGCTGATTCTGTTGCCCAGTTGGACCTCTTTTTTAATACGGGTCTATGCCTGGATCGGATTGCTAAAGAATAACGGTATTATCAATAACTTTTTGTTGTGGACTGGCGTTATTGATAGCCCGATTCAAATGATGAATACCAACTTTGCCGTATATCTCGGCATTGTCTATTCATATCTTCCATTTATGATTTTACCGCTTTACGCCAATCTGGTTAAGCATGATAAGAGCCTGCTTGAAGCCGCCAGTGACCTGGGAGCCAGAAAGTGGACGCGCTTCCTGAGAATTACTTTCCCACTGTCAAAGAATGGCATTATCGCTGGCTCTATGCTGGTTTTCATACCCGTAGTAGGCGAGTATGTTATTCCTGAATTGCTGGGTGGTTCAGATACCATCATGATCGGCAAGATATTGTGGCAAGAATTCTTCAATAACAGAGATTGGCCCGTTGCTTCAGCGTTAGCAGCCATTATGGTTATGATTCTGATTATTCCAATAACCTGGTTCCATCATTACGAGCAAAAATCTCTGGAGGATGGCCTATGAAAAATTTCAGTATCAGTAAGTTCATTTTCTGGATAGGTATTTTGTTTCTCTATATGCCCATGGTTATCTTGATTATTTATTCATTTAACGAATCAAGGCTGGTCACTGTCTGGGCTGGCTGGTCAACCAAATGGTATGGCGAGCTACTAAAAGACCAACAAATGATGGATGCGCTAAAGCGTTCTATGCAGCTTGCTTTTATGTCAGCAACCTCTGCCGCCATATTTGGTATGCTGGCTTCCTGGGTTCTGGTGCGTATTGGTCGATTCAAGATGAAAACCGTGTTTAGCGGCATGATCACGGCTCCTCTGGTAATGCCAGATGTGATCATCGGTCTTTCGCTATTATTGTTGTTTGTTTCACTGTCTCAGTCAATTGGCTGGCCGCCAGAGCGCGGTATGTTAACCATCTGGATAGCCCACACCACCTTTGGTATGGCTTATGCGACTGTCGTTATCAGTAGTCGATTACGTGAAATGGATAACAGCATTGAAGAAGCAGCACAGGATCTTGGCGCAACGCCATTAAAGGTCTTCTTTTTAATCACACTACCTTTAATTTTACCCGCAATTGCATCAGCCTGGTTACTTGCCTTTACCCTGTCACTTGATGATGTGGTCATTGCCAGCTTTGTAACTGGACCAGGTGCAACAACGCTGCCGATTGAAGTTCTATCTTCTGTTCGACGAGGGGTGTCACCAAAGATCAATGCACTGGCGAGCTTGTTAATATTAGCCGTATCCCTGATTACCTTCGTGGTGTGGTACATGACTCGGGAAAAGCCCAAAAAAGCTGCGGTTTGATTGATGTCTACGCGTTATAAACGGTCCTTTTGTAAGGGCCGTTTTAATTTTGAGGGTGCACAATAGCCTATTTTATCAGCCATTTAATTAGTGGAGGTTCTGGACGTATTCAATGCGGATAACATATCCTCTGTATAACGTTTGTTTTCTGAATGAAATTCCTGACTCACCTGAGTGATCATTGTTTCCAGCCTGTTCGCATAACTATCACCCAATATTTCATGAATCAAAAGATTGGCATCGGTAAAATCACCCGTTATCAGTTTTTGACCAGATTCACTAAATACCCGATCATTTAACTCTTCAACAAATCGGTGTGTTAGGTAGGCCGAACTCACTACCAATAATAATTGGTGACTGCTATCAACGTCTTTCCTGTCCAGTTCAAACAGGGCAGCAATTAAACAGACGACCGGATCAACATAGGTTTCCAACCCTTGCCTGATAGCACTATCTACCAGTTTTTGTATTAATTCAGGCGCATGACGCGTATAGGTCATAACAAAGGATACTAGCCTGGAGGGATCATCTGTGTCCCCAATTTGAACGCTACCAGAGCATGGTCTGGGGCTCTGCTCCAGATAATTTAAGAAATAGTTATGCTTCCTTTCCAAATTGATTGCGCGGTTAATCAGTTCACGTATTTCAAGAACGGACATGTAGACTCCAAATTTGAATATTAAACAGTACACATAGCTGGTCAATTCAGTATAGAAGAGTCACCGGTATTCAATAGAAGAATCTACTATTAACTTCAATGAGCATATATCCAAAATGTATCTCCTTTCTTTTTTATCAGGTATTTAGGTGTATTCCTGATAAAAAGGGGAATTAAACGGGTTTAAAGGCGTTATCCAAGTCATAGCTTCATTGTAAATTACATTCAGATGATTAGGGAAAGGACGAAAACCAGCCATCGTTTTTGATAAGAATACGCATATCATCATGGCCGCCTGCCAAGAGTTTCCACAAACTTTTCCGCAAGACGATGGGGTAACCTATAGTCCTCCCGGTCTTTGGAGTTTGACAAAGCCACCAGAAATCGCGAGTCACGGCAAAGGATAACCCTGAAACAGGCCTTACCAATCAACGTGAGACCACGCTGGATTGGGATCGAATGACCAGTCAACCTGTTTATCCGGTTATTGTCTGCAAGATCAGTGCACCCCACCGGGATGCAATGCGTCTGGCACCAGCCTGGATTAACCGGAGACCAAGGATCTCATTCTGACCAGGCAGTAAAATCTCTTGCCCGCCAGACTGTGTGAAAACGTGACGAATGCATAACCACATGAATGTGGTGTATTCGCATAATGCATAGCTACATGGAATGCTTGCCCCGCGAGCTTCGCGAGTGCTTTGGGTACGAAGCCTATAAGAACAACGCATCGCTACATGGAATGCTTGCCCCGCGAGCTTCGCGAGTGCTTTGGGTACGTAGCTTATAAGAACAACGCAGGAGCGGTTGTCGGGGAGTCGTTTTCACACAGCCTCGCGCATGGGCAGAGGGGAGGGCGATTAATAACCCGTTGTATCAGCCCTGGCTAACCGTTTTGACGTGTGTTGAATCTAAAGCAATGCTTAATCTGTGCTGTCACTCACTCATAATATAGAATGAGTGAGTGGTATCCCTGGTGTCATTGATTGTTAATGCAAGCCTCATTCGTTCCAACATAGACTTGGGCGTTTCAATCAGTTTTTTTTCAGCACCGACCAGTGTCGCTTGTACGTACCAGGAAACATCTTCCAGATTTAGCTCAGAAACCGCCGCCAGCAATCTTCTGGCAACCTGTTCGGCTTTTTCAAGATTGGTCATGGGTAATATCACTAAAAATTCGCTGGTGCTAATTCGGCCTATGTGATCCACGTCTCTTATGCTTCTGGAAATATTTTTACTAAACTGAGTGAACGCAATATGGGTTTCGCTTTGATTTAACGGATCAGTGGTATCCACTAGTTGCCTAACATTAATCAGCATGGCTCCTAAAGGGAGGTTAAAGCGATCCGATTTGGCAAACTCGGCTTCAAGTAGACTAAGTATGTATCGCTTATTACCAACAGCGGTAGCAGGATCTGTCATAATCAACTGCTTAATTTCCTGGGTACGTTGATGTATGTCCTGTTCAACCTGGCTATTTAGCCTGGAGAGAATAAGCTCGGCTTCTTTTAGTTGAGTCTGATCAGCCGTAATGGAAACCAGGTATTTACCTGTGTCATTACTCGCCTCGCTGCCTTCCTTATGATATGACGCAATAAAGCTTCGCTCGAAAAAATCTCTCCAGTTTAACTGTGAATCCTTAAAACGATATTCAAGTTCACACTGCTGTCCATCTTCAGATAATTTGCGTAATTGTGACGTGATCCGGGGCCGATCCTCAACATCAATACGATCCAGCCACTGAGCCTCTTCAACCAGTACGTCATTGCTAACTTTTTGGCAGGCTTTGTTAAATACCATTTTGTCGGTGTTAACGTGTTTTACGCGAATCATTACCGGCGCACTATCAGCCAACTGATGGAATTGGGTGACACCAAGCCGCAAAGCCTCGACTAATTCCTGTTGAGTCTTATGGACATTAGCCGGCTCTTCTGATGTACCCATAAGCGACTTGGCCAGCTCTTTATCGGTTCCCAAAATATGCGTGATAAGCCACGACCCTAAAAACTCTAACAACCTGGCGACAACGTTCTCGTCTTCCAGGTCGCCAGTTTCTGACATCGAATTTAATTTATTAAGAAATGCCTGGTGCTGGTGTTTATGGCGTTCTATTTCAGTTTCAGACAACCCCGAGCTTGCCATCAGGTTTTCTTCTTCTGAAAAGTGGTACAGGGTATAATCAAACAAACGGCCAAGTAAATTATTTATCTCTGGCAGATGTTGATGCTCGGCAAACGCAAAACCCATTTCATTTATCAATGTGAGTAATTGATGATGTTGGGTGTCAATCGTGTCAATACCTGTTTCGTACAACTCATTCCAGTAAAAAAGCTGCATAACTCTTCCCGTAGTAGATGAAACGTTTCCTGTTTAACCCTTTGCCTGGTTTAAAGACACAGACGTTTTTTTATTATGATAGAGATTACTTAAATTCGCTTTTTATGGCACCCTAGACTCAAGATCTTTTTACATTATGCCAATAAAAATGATGCGCTCAGGCAAGGCCAGTAACCCATATATTATACAGAATAATTGGGACATCATAACGATCTGTTGTTTGGCATAACACAGCGGCATAATGCCGACTTTACACTCAGAATGGAGTAAAAATTGTCGTCTAATGCTTATACTAGCTAAAATCACTACTATTTTGTAAGAGGCTTATTTTACATGGCTAACCCGTTAATCACTGCCCATAAATTACCACCCTTTCACCAGATTAAAGCTCAGCATGTTATTGAAGCCATACAGAAAATAACCTCTGAATCCATAGAAGGAATTAATCGGCTGGTTGAATCTCTAGACCAACCTGATGAAACCAATTTTTTACGCCCGCTGGAGCATATTCAGGATCGACTGAGCCAGAGTTGGTCTCCTGTTTCGCACCTGGCCAATGTTGCCGACACTCCAGAACTGCGTGAAGCGTATCAGCAAGCCCTTGGCATGATTTCTGAGTACGGAACCAAGATGGGACAGCATCAGGGTCTTTATCAATGTTACCAAAAACTGGACCTCACCCGATTGTCACAGGAACAGAATAAAGCCGTAGAGAATGCCCTGTTAAGTTTCAAGTTATCTGGCATCGCTCTGGACGAAAAAGGGCGGGATGAGTTTGCCAGGATACAAATGGAGCTGAGTCAGCTAGGTAATAGGTTTCAGGAAAACGTGTTGGATGCTACCCAGGGGTGGAGCAAGAGCATGTCCAGTGTTGATGATTTAATTGGACTGCCGGATACCGCATTATCGATGCTCAAACAGGCGGCGGAAAGCAAAAACCAACAGGGCTGGCTGGTCACTCTGGATGGGCCCTCATATCTAGCCGTCATGACCTATGCTGAAAATCGTGAACTGAGAAAAGAAGTGGCCACTGCATTTGTTAGTCGTGCATCGGATCTTGGACCAAATGCCGGCCAATGGGACAACGCGCCTGTTATCGAAAAGATTATGGCACTGCGTAGTCAAAAAGCTCAGCTCCTGGGGTATGAAAACTATGCCGAATTAAGCCTGGCGCAAAAAATGGCTGAAACCCCGGAGCAGGTGTTATCTTTTTTGAATCAGCTCGCAGATCGTTCCGTTCCGCAAGCTAAAGCAGAATTTAGTGCATTAACCGATTATGCCAAACAGGAGTTGGGCCTGCATACCTTGGAACCCTGGGATATTGCCTGGGCGAGTGAAAAACTCAAGGAACACATGTTTTCGGTGTCACAGGAAATGATTCGCCCCTATCTACCGGCAGATAAATCAATCCTGGGCTTATTTGAAGTCTGCAAACGTCTATTCAATGTAGGTTTTCAACAGAATCACCAGGTAAAGGTATACCATCCGGACGTTCAATATTTTGATGTTTTGTCCGATGGCAAAGTCATTGCCGGGTTTTATTTCGATCTCTATGCCCGTATCGGTAAACGTGGCGGAGCCTGGATGGACGATTGCCGGGTGAGGAGACTGGATGCCAAGGGTGAAATACAGATACCTGTTGCCTATCTCAACTGTAATTTCTCTGCCCCTTCAGCCGACAAACCCAGCTTACTAACGCACAACGAACTCACCACGCTATTTCATGAATTTGGCCATGGATTACACCACATGTTGACGCAAATCGATGTTGCAGATGTGAGTGGTATCAATGGTGTCTCCTGGGACGCGGTCGAACTACCCAGCCAATTTATGGAAAACTATTGTTGGCAGCCTGAAGCTTTGGATTTTATTTCCGGTCATGTAGAAACCGGAGAGCCTATTCCGAAAGCCTTGCTGGATAAACTGATAACGGCCAAAAATTTTCAATCGGCGATGTTATCGGTGCGTCAGCTGGAGTTTGCATTATTTGATTTTGAATTACATTGCCAATCGGCACCACAAACCATTGCACAAATTCGGGACATTTTGGGCAGCGTGAGAAAACGCGTAACCGTCGTGCCGTTAATACCGGAAAATCGGTTCGAAAATGGTTTTAGTCACATTTTCGGTGGCGGTTATGCTGCGGGCTACTACAGCTATAAATGGGCAGAAGTTTTGAGTGCCGATGCCTTTTCGTTATTCGAAGAGAATGGCGTATTTGATCAGAAAACGGGCCAGGCATTCTTTGATAATATTTTATCAAAGGGTGGTAGTCAGGATGCCATGGAGCTTTTTAAAGCGTTCAGAGGCCGGGAGCCAAAAATTGATGCCCTGCTAAAGCATACCGGGATTCAATAAAATAAAGGGCTCTAACCCAGCTATAGAGTAAGAGCCCTTTTTCAATTACGAATCGAGACCTGTTTTAAATAGCCATATTGAACACTAGATTCCTGCCAAAGCCTGCTCGATATCGGCAATAATGTCATCGATATGTTCGATACCGATGGACAATCTTACCTGGTCTTCACTAACACCGGCAGACGCCAGCTCTTTGGCATCCAGTTGTCGATGGGTTGTGGTCGCCGGATGACAGGCCAGAGATTTTGCATCCCCAATGTTTACCAGGCGCAAGATCATCTGCAGTGCATCAATAAACCTGGCTCCCGATTCCAGCCCACCTTTTATTCCAAAGCTTAAAATCCCCGATGCTTTACCATCTGTTACCTGCTGGCAAAGATCAAAATATTTACTTTCCGGTAAGGCGGCGTAGTTCACCCAGTTCACCTTGGGATGCTGACTCAAATAGGACGCTACTTTTTCTGCATTTTCACAATGACGCTCCATTCTTAAACCCAGAGTTTCCAGCCCCTGTAGTATCTGCCATGCATTCATAGGTGAAATGGCGGCACCCGTATTTCTCAAGGGTACGACTCGGCAACGTCCAATGTAGGCTGCCGCGCCGAGCGCCTCGGTATAGACCACTCCATGATAAGATGGATCCGGTTCATTCAATACCGGGAAACGTTGTTTATTTGCAGCCCAGTCAAATTTACCCGAATCGACAATGACACCACCAATAGAGGTGCCATGACCACCAATATACTTGGTTAGGGAATGCACCACGATGTCGGCACCCAGTTCAAACGGACGGCAAAGATAAGGTGTGGCTACGGTGTTATCCACAATCACAGGAACTCCGTGCCTATGGGCTATATCTGACAGCCTTTTTATATCGACAACATTGCCTGCAGGGTTCCCTATGGATTCACAAAATATTAACTTGGTGTTGTCATCAATAGCCGCCTCAAAAGCATCGAAATCATCTGCTGAAATGAGTCTCGCTTCGATTCCCTGCCTGGGAAGTGTGTGTGCGAATAGATTGTAAGTGCCACCATAAAGCTGGCTGGTACTAATAATATTGTCGCCTACCGAACAGATACATTGAATGGCATAGGTAATTGCTGCCATTCCTGAAGATACCGCCAGAGCGCCAATACCACCTTCCATCGTTGTGATGCGCTGTTCAAGAACCGCTGTAGTGGGGTTCATTATTCTCGTATATATATTACCCGCAACTTTCAAATCAAATAGATCTGCACCATGCTGTGTATCATCGAAGGTATATGAGGTCGTTTGATAGATAGGAACGGCCGCAGCCTTGGTAGTAGCTTCCGATTCATAACCTTCGTGTAATGCAATTGATTCTAGTTTCATGATGATTTCCTGTTATTTTGACTTGTTATGCGATGTTTCAAATAGGATTTGTCTTTATCGCTGTGTAGATTTTTACCGGGTATGTATTCCATACAAAGCTAGGGTATTTTAATTTCAAAGTAGATTCGACTATGGCATTAGAATGGGATTCTTTTGTTATATCATGGTAACTACAGGTTATATGTTAAACATTGCTATCCACGGATCATTTGATTATTTTATAGACCACAAAAATTTGGAGCAGGTAAATGAAAGAACTCAGTATTCGGCAAATTCAGGCGCAGATGGCTTCAGGTCAACTGACCAGCGAATTATTGGTTCAATCCTATTTATCGAGAATAGAAGCTTTCGATCCTATGGTTAACGCCATTATTGAAATTAATCCAGATGCTCGCAGTATAGCTCGCAGTCTTGATCAGGAGCGTAGCCAAGGTCATGTCAGAGGTCCCATGCATGGCATTCCGGTTTTGGTTAAAGACAATATCGAAACCAGCGATAAAATGCAGACTACGGCAGGCTCGTTGGCACTTGAAGGCCATTATGCAAAACAGGATGCCTTTATCATTGCAAAATTGCGTCAGGCAGGGGCTATCATACTGGGTAAAACCAACCTGAGTGAATGGGCCAACTTTCGCGGGCACAAATCGACCAGTGGTTGGTCAAGTCGTGGCGGTTTAACACGCAATCCCTATTATCTGGATCGCTCAGCCTGTGGCTCATCATCAGGATCTGCCGTTTCTGTTGCTGCCAATTTTTGCTCGGTAGCCATAGGTACTGAAACAGACGGGTCTATCATTTGTCCTTCCCAGACTAGCGGTATTGTTGGATTTAAACCAACTCGCGGTTTATTGAGTCGTACCGGTATTATTCCCGTGGCCTTAAGCCAGGACATGCCTGGCCCTATGGCAAGAAGCGTTGAAGATGTCGCTTTTACACTTGAAGCGATGATCGGTGAAGACATTAGCGACTTAGCCACACTGGACATTGCCGATCATGTAATACCTCACTTTGTAAATGCGCTGGATTCTCGAGGGCTCAGAGGCGCCAGAATAGGTATTGCCCGCAATATGTCAGGTAGCAATCAACAAGATCTCCAGATATTGGATAATGCTGTTTCCAGGCTGGAGAAATTGGGTGCGACCGTTATAGATCCGATCATTGTGCCCCATGTTGGCCAATTCTCTGATGCCGAATTAAAAGTATTACACTTTGAATTTAAAGATGGCTTGAATCGTTATTTAAAAGGCGTGCCTAACCATATCGATATTCGAAGTATTGATGATGTCATTAGTTTCAATGAAAAACATCGTGACAGGGTGATGCCTTATTTCGGTCAGGAACATATGATTGACTCCAGGAAAAAATCTGATCTTGGCGATCAGAGTTACCTAAATGCGCTAGCCAAGTCTCGATTATTGGCTGGCGAACAGGGTTTGCGGAATGCGATAGAGGAGCATCAGCTTGATGCCATAGTCTGCTTGTCAGGCGGAAAATCCTGGCAGATCGATTTGTTTCATGGCGACAGCCATCCCTGGGATACGATGGCAACCTCGGGGGCCGCTGTGGCCGGCTATCCACACATAACGATTCCAGGTGGATATATTTACGGTCTGCCGGTAGGACTGTCATTTATCGGCCTACCCTGGCAGGATGCCAAAGTTATAAAATATGCCTATGCCATGGAACAGCGTTTCCCTGTTCGTCAGCCTCCCGAATTTTTAAAATCCGTTGAAGACTAACGAATCCACTCAAATTAATTGGTTCTAAAGCCTTTAACGATACCATCCAGTGACATTGAAGCGGATTTTAAGTCAGAGGACGCCGCCGTCATGCTTTGCCAGCTCGATTCCAGATTTGCGGCGGCATCGATGACGGCTTCAATTCGCTGATTAATTTGATAGGCTGCTGCTTCTTGCTCATTCGCTGAGTTCGATATTTGCGCTAGTGTCTGAGATGCGATTTGCTGACTGCTTAATTTCTTGCAGCGCTTTACCCGTAGATTCGATCTGGTTGGCGCGTTCTTCAGCCTGTTCACGACTTTGAGCGAGCAAATCTTTTGCCTCCTGACTACCCGACTGTCATGTTTCAATCATTGACTGAATTTCACCCGTCGACTCCTGGGTGCGACTGGCTAAACTCCTGACCTCATCGGCAACCACGGCAAAACTCCGGCCCTGTTCACCGGCTCTTGCGGCTTCAATAGCGGCATTAAGTGCCAATAGGTTGGTCTGCTCCGCGATGCCTCTGGTCACATCAATGACCGATGATATTGATCAAGAATAAATCAATACAGTGTGATGAATTTCAAAAATATTATGAAACCTGACATACAGGTCAATATTCTGGAGGACTGGCACCTGAGCAAACAGCTCAGATGCTAGTCAGTATTATGATCAGTTCTTTTTAATGGTAGAAAAACCAAAGGGCAGGTAAATTGGGCACCAGCGAATAAACGCCGTCCCTAAAAGGATCAAACCCGCAGCTCCCCAAAATGACTGATTATAAAAACCGGCGATCACGATAACCAAACCTAAAATGGCGCGAAAAATACGGTCTACACTACCTATATTTGCTTTCATTGCATCTCTCCTCAAGTGATTGACATACGAACTATTAACCAATGCGCGACTATTGACAGTGACAATGTCACACAATAGCAATTTATTTTTTATATAAGCCTTCCAGTTTGGCAGAATCATCAACCGCAATGCGTCCACGAGTTAACGTTACCCACTGGTTATGTTCAAAATCTTTTAGGATTCGACTGATGACTTCACGGGCAGAACCCAGGTCATCGGCAATCTGTTGATGGGTTAGCTGAAGGTCTCTTAAAGGCTGATTAGACTGCAGCAGGTATTGTGCAACCCTTTGATCCATACGACGAAAAGCAATATCGTCAATGCGAGTAATAACTTCACTTAGCTTAGTGGAAAACAGGCCAAAGACATATTCCCTCCAGGCCTCATGAGTTGCCATCCACTGACGAACCTTGGAAGTGGGGATTGAAATGGCGACCGCCTCTTCCTCGACCCGAGCAATAGCGGGAAAGGGCTGTTGGCTTATAATACAGGATGCCGACAGGACACAGCTGTCACCGGGTAATATCCGATACAGGGTGATTTCACGCCCATTTTCACCCACCTTAAATACTCTGATGACACCTGAAATCAAGATTGCCAATTGAGCACAATGATCTCCCTGTTGGCAGATAGTTTGGCCTGATGTCGCCTTAATAAGATTCGCATGCTGAGACAGTTCTTTGGTAAAAGTAGCGTCATCTGTAAAGGGTAATAGTTGTTTCCAGTCAGGCTTCAGTTCAAGCATGAGTTAAATCCTCTGTAACACCAATAGACCTCAACTTCCTGATAAGGACATATTTAGAGTATTAGCCCCGACACTAAAAGCCTGGACATCGGATCGACGCAAAAGCACGTTGCCAGGCATACGCCCGGAAATGACCCCCAGTGAATACCGTTTTTACTGTCACCATGGGGTAAACTCTTGCGCGAGCCTCGCGTAGAAAGCCTTACTTAATATGACCCAATATGCCGTCCAGTTCATCAAGGGAACTGTATTGTATGACCAGCTTCCCCTTACCCTTGTTTCCATGCTGAATATGCACATCGGCGCCAAGACGTTTACCCAGCATGTCTTCCAGGCTTCGTATATTGGCATCCATGGTTTTATTGGTTTCCGGGTTTTCTGCCGGGGGAGTTTGAAGCTTACGAACCAGAGCCTCTGTCTGACGAACGGTTAAGCCTTTTTGAACGACCTGACGTCCAGCGTCAATTTGATCCTTTGGTTGCAGACTCAGCAGGGCTCGGGCATGACCCATCTCCAGATCGCCATGCTCTAGCAAGGTTTTTACTTCGCTGGTTAGCGCCAGCAGGCGTAACAAATTGGCAATCGTTGCCCGGTTTTTACCGACAGCATCAGCCACCTCTTGCTGAGTGAGCTCAAATTCTTTCTGAAGACGCTGTAACGCCATAGCCTCTTCAATCGGGTTCAGGTTTTCGCGCTGAATGTTTTCGATAAGTGCCATGGCAATGGCATCTTCATCAGATACAATACGAATCACGGCGGGTATTTCATGAATACCTGCCATCTGTGCCGCGCGCCAACGTCTTTCACCCGCGATTATTTCATAGCGATTTTCAGCAACAGGCCGAACAACAATAGGTTGCATAATGCCCTGTGCTTTAATAGAAGCGGCCAAATCTTCTAATGCATCTGTATGCATATCTTTTCTGGGCTGGTATTTTCCACGTTGAATATGTTCAACCGGTATTGCTCGCAAACTACCATCAACCGGAGAAGCAGACTCCTGTTTTGCAATTGGCTGATTAACCGGGTGAGCGTCAGCAGATGCGGGGTTTGGATTCGCTATCAGAGCACTCAATCCCTTACCAAGGCCTCTTTTTTTTGCTTTCATCAGAATGTAATCGCTTTTCAGGTGGATACGGAAGCCACGGGTTCTTCGTATCGATTAATAATTTCGCCTGCAAGTGCAAGATAAGCTGTAGCACCACTACTTTGACGATCATGTTGCAACACAGGCATTCCGAAACTTGGCGCTTCAGCCAACCGAACATTTCTCGGAATGGTTGTTCGGTACAGTTGATCGCCAAAATGTTCAGATAATTCTGCAGAAACATCCCGAGTAAGACTATTTCTCGGGTCGTACATGGTACGCAGTAGTCCTTCAATGGTCAGTTCTGGATTGAGTAACTGAGTCACATCCATAATGGTCTGGATTAAAGATGCGAGTCCTTCCAGTGCATAATACTCACACTGAACGGGAATCAACACACCATCGGCCGCCGTTAGGGCATTCAGGGTTAACATGTTTAATGACGGAGGGCAGTCAATGAATATGTAGTCATAACGGTCACGCAATTCAGCCAAAATAGTTTTCAGTCTAAACTCTTTATTATCCAAACTTAACAATTCAACTTCGGCGGCGGTCAGATCAGAATTCGACGGTAACATGTCAAAGCCACCAGATTCACTGGCCACGAGAATGTCTGTTGCATGAGCATGACCAACCAGTACGTCGTATATTGAACGTTCGATACTATTTTTATCAATGCCGCTACCCATGGTTGCATTGCCCTGGGGATCCAGATCTACCACCAGTATTCTTCTACGGGTGGCCACCAGCGATGCTGCCAGATTCACAGTCGTGGTTGTTTTTCCCACGCCACCCTTTTGATTGGTTATTGCAAAAACCTTGCTCAATTTTGAGTCCTTATGTTTTAAAGCTAATCAGTTGGTATTTTGTTTCAACACAACAAGGTGCCTGGCCTCTGCCTGTGCCGATGTCTTCACTGAATAGATATTTTCAACCGAGATATTGCCGGGAAGTTCAGATATTTCCTCTTCCGGGTAACGCCCTTTCATAGCAAGATAATAGCCATCTGGCGCGCAACATGAAACAGATTTTTCTACCATGTCCTTTAATGTCGCAAAGGCTCTTGATGTAATGCAGTCGTGGAGCTGTTCAGGCTGGTAATTTTCCAGACGGCTATGTTCCACACTCAGGTTCGCTAACTTTAGCTCCATCTTAACCTGTTGGCAAAAACGGGTTTTCTTACCATTTGAATCCAGTAGGGTCATTTTTCGATCTGGATTCATTATCGCAATCACAATACCCGGCAAGCCACCACCACAACCTACATCCAAAAGGTTTTCACCTCTCATGTAGGGCAAAATTGTCAGGCTATCAACCAGATGCCTCGATACCATTTCCAATGGATCACGCACAGCGGTCAAGTTATAGGCCTTATTCCATTTCATCAACAATGCATGATACGCCAGCAGTTGATCTAATTGGCTTTCGGTAACTGATATGTCCAGGGTTTTAAAACCGTTAACCAGTATATTTCGATATTGCTGCATCAGGACTCAACCTTTGCCATGGTTTTTTTCTTCAAATGAACTAGCAGCAAGCTAACCGCGGCGTGCGTAACACCGGGTATTCGACTTGCCTGAGCAATGGTTTCCGGGCGCACTTCGCGCAGCTTTTGCTTCACTTCATTCGATAAACCCGAGATGCCATCATAATCAAAATCTGTTGGTAAACGAGAATTTTCGTTACGGCGCAACTGATCAATTTCATTCTGTTGTCGGCTAATATAGCCGGCATACTTGGCATTAATTTCAACCTGCTCAGTTACAGACTTGGCCAACGGCTGTGCATCACCTTTCAGGTTAGCGATCATGTCATATTCAATTTCAGGCCGCTTCAGAATATCTAACAGGTTGTGCTCTCTGGAAATGGGATGAGCGAACAGCTTATTGGCTTGCTCCGCAACATCGGTACCCGGTTGAATCCAGGTTGACGACAGACGCTGGGTTTCTTTTTCAATATTTTCCATTTTTTCAGAAAATGCAGCCCACCGCTCATCATTCACCAGGCCGAGTTTTCTCCCTTGCTCGGTTAACCGTGCGTCGGCATTGTCTTCCCTAAGTATCAGACGATATTCAGCACGACTGGTAAACATGCGGTACGGCTCTTTGGTGCCCAGAGTGATCAAGTCGTCCGTTAATACACCAATATAGGCTTCATCACGTCGAGGCGACCAGGCTTCATCGCCCCGTGCTCTTAATGCGGCGTTTGCTCCAGCTAATAAGCCCTGGGCTCCGGCTTCTTCGTAACCGGTAGTCCCGTTTATTTGACCAGCAAAGTAAAGGTTCTTAACGTGTTTGGTTTCCAGGCTGGAATACAGATCTTGAGGATTAAAGAAATCATACTCAATGGCATAACCTGGCCGGGTTATATGGCAGTTTTCAAAACCCTTCATGGTTCTAATAAAATCTACCTGTACGTCAAAAGGCAAACTGGTGGATATCCCGTTAGGATACAGTTCGTAGGAATTCAGCCCTTCCGGCTCAACAAAGATCTGATGACTGTCTTTGTCGGCAAATCGAACAATTTTATCTTCAATGGACGGGCAGTAACGTGGCCCAATGCCCTCAATAACGCCGGCATACATCGGCGAACGATCCAGATTTGATCGAATGATGTCATGGGTTTTCTCACTGGTGTGAGTAATATAGCAACTTACCTGGCGAGGGTGCTGGTCAACATGACCCATAAAGCTCATCACAGGTAACGGGGTGTCACCAGGTTGCTCTTGCATCACCGAAAAATCAACCGATCGAGAATCAATTCGAGCCGGGGTACCTGTTTTTAAACGATCGACCTGAAAAGGCATTTCACGCAGTCGTTCAGACAAACGAATGGACGGTGGATCTCCCGCACGGCCGCCTGCGTAGCTTTCCATACCAATATGGATTTTACCGCCTAAAAACGTACCGGCGGTTAACACAACGGTTTTGGCGTAAATTTTAATACCGGTCTGGGTAACAACACCGCGAACTTCATCGCCATGCATAATCAGATCATCGGCACCCTGCTGAAAAATATTTAAATTGGACTCTGATTCAACAATATCCCGGATGGCCGCTCTATATAGGACCCGGTCAGCCTGAGCTCGTGTTGCCCGTACGGCAGGCCCTTTTCGACTGTTCAGGGTCCGAAACTGGATGCCCGATAAATCGGTTGCATGCGCCATCGCACCACCAAGTGCATCTATTTCTTTCACCAGATGACTTTTACCAATGCCGCCAATTGCCGGGTTACAACTCATAACCCCTATGGTTTCTGTATTGTGAGTTAGCAATAGTGTTTTAGCACCCATACGGGCAGCCGCTAACGCCGCCTCAGTACCGGCATGGCCACCACCAATAACTATCACATCATAACGGGTTGGAAATTCCACAGAAACTATCCTCAACTGTACATACTTTGATCAAAAGGGCGGGCATTATACGGAATTATTTCAACATTTTGGTAATAATTTGCAAATAGAGCTACTCAACAACCGTATTATTTGGTTACCAAACGATGCAGCTGGCACTAAAAAGAACACGAGCCTGCGCGCCAGGCTAACTAATTATTTAAAGCTTTTCGCCACTGTGCGAGCTTGACATCAAAAGGCATTGAAGCAAAGGCCGGACTGGTAGAGGGGCAGGTTAGTAAGCTAAGCTTTTGTAAACGTTTTACGGGTATTAACGGAAAAACCTGCTGTCTAAATACCTTTGCCGATGTCTGTCCATTGAACAGGATGCGGGATAAAGATGTCTGTTCACAGATCAACTCATGGAGTTGATTCACCCGTATCGACTTGCTGTCGATACTGCTATCCAGACTTCCTGCGCGTTTTGCCTGGTAAATGGTGTCCCAAAGACCAATTTTTTGCGCCATTAATAGAGACAACCTGTCGTTATATTCTAGTTTTGGATCAAAGGAATACAGGTTTGCCATAATCCGCCAAAACGCATTACGAGGATGTGCATAATATTGATTCTGTTCCAGAGACTGCACGCCTGGAAGGCTTCCTAAGACTAAGCGGGTCATCTGCTCGGGTATTTCAGCAGATAACCCCACGGAAGCAGGCTGCAACATTAAAAACTGGCCGGCGTCACCGAACTGATCAGGCGACAAGGTTCGTCAAAAGGGTTATGAAAACGGTGTGGGCTGGTGCAATCAAAATAATAACCTTCTCCAGCGTCCAGGGTATGCGTTTTATTATCAATGGTGATCTCCAGTTTACCACTGATGATCATACCGGCTTCCTGCCCTTCATGAACCAACAAGTCGGTGCCTGTATCAGCACCAGGTTCGTAAATTTCTTCCATAAAAGCCATATCACGCTTACCAAAAGCCTTACCCACTAACTTGTACTGAACATTTTTTACAGATATATCCAGCAAATCCTCACGCCGGTAATATACCGGAACATTTTTGATTTGCGGTTCTTCATCTGCAAAAAACTCAACCAGAGTCATGGGAATACCTGAAATCACTTTGCGAAGGGAACTGATACTGGGGCTCACACTGTTCTTTTCAATCATCGAAATAGTGCTGTTAGTTACACCGGCTCTTTTTGCCAGTTCTCGCTGTGACAACCCGTATTTATTTCGAACCAATTTTAATCGTTCGCCAATGTCCAATTTAAGATTTCCTTATGACTATTCTTAAAAAATTATGTTGCACTTTAAACATATTTGTGTCAATTATAATTAACACCCTGAATGAAATATTAAACACTTATGATCTCACTCAATCCCAATACCCATACAAATACTCATCCTGAATCCTGGTATGCTGCAACTATTAATAATGATACAGCCTATCCTGAATTAACGGAACACATCACTGTTGACGTCTGTGTAATCGGTGGTGGATTCAGTGGCGTCAATACGGCACTGGAGCTTGTAGAGCGTGGTTACAGCGTCGCTTTGCTTGAAGCATTTAAAGTCGGCTGGGGTGCCAGCGGCCGAAATGGTGGCCAACTCATTAGGGGTATAGGGCACGGTCTGGATCAGTTTAAAAGTAAGATAGGCCAGGAAGGCATTGATGCCATTGATCGCATGGGTTGGGAAGCCGTAGAGATCGTAAAGAAGCGCGTTGCAAAATATAATATCGACTGTGATTTGACCTGGGGCTATTGTGACCTTGCCAATACGAGTCAGCACATGAAGGATCTGGAAGCAGAATATAAACACCTCAAAAGCATGGGTTACCCGCATGAACTTGAAATGGTTGCAAAAAATGACCTGGGTAAGGTTGTAGGAAGCGATGCCTATTTAGGTGGCATGATTGACATGGGCAGTGGCCATCTTCACCCCCTTAATCTGGTATTAGGAGAAGCGACGGCAGCGGCAAGTCTGGGCGTACAGATTTTTGAAAACTCTGAAGTCATCAATATTCAGCAAGGAAAACCCGTAGTCGTTAAAACCCGGCAGGGCCAGGTAACTGCCGATTCTCTGGTCATCTGTGGTAATGCCTACGTGGGCGACCTGAACAAAAAGCTGGGGGGTAAAATTTTACCAGCCGGCAGCTACATTATCGCTACCGAACCCCTTAGCGATGACATGGCAAAAAAGGTATTGCCGCAAAATATGGCAGTGTGTGACCAAAAACTCGCGCTGGATTATTATCGGCTCAGTCGTGATAATCGCTTGTTATTTGGTGGCCTGTGTAACTATTCAGGCCGTGATCCTGTATCAATAGCAGGTGCATTAAAGCCACACCTTGATAAGGTATTCCCTGATTTAAAAGACCTTAAAATTGAATATGAATGGGGTGGAATGATTGGAATTGGTGCAAACCGGCTGCCCCAGTTTGGGCGCCTACAGCACAATATATATTATGCTCAAGCTTATTCCGGCCACGGTGTAAATGCCACGCACATGGGAGCGAAACTCATCGCCGAGTCGATTCATAATGAGTCAGACCGAATTCATGTGTTCGAAAAAGTCAGCCACATCACCTTCCCT
>Ga0224506_10000343_pt1 | contig 42438 bp, 59 predicted proteins | sample SF_Jan12_sed_USG_2_FD_169108 | JGI IMG/M metagenome (GOLD analysis project Ga0224506, IMG submission 169108) | Sediment microbial communities from San Francisco Bay, California, United States - SF_Jan12_sed_USGS_8_1 | ecosystem: Environmental > Aquatic > Marine > Sediment | place: USA... | reverse complement strand
CGTGGCATTTTTATCTGGATGCAGATGCAGCATGGGTAGCAAGTACTGCTTATTCAGTTGGTGATTTTGTTGAGCCAATAACATTGAATGGATACAGGTATGAAGTAACTGCAATAGCAGGTACTGGCACATCTGATGCAGCTGAACCAACTTGGCCCACAGTTGTTGGTGATACCGTGGTAGATAACCCCGGAGCCAATCAGATCACATGGACTTGCAGATCCAAAAGTATTGCAGATGAAAATTGCCCTCACTCTGATGTTTTCTCTAAACAGGAATCCAGAATGTTTGCGCCTGATGGTGATGTAGTCCGTTATTGTGCATTGAACGAACCCAGAGACTGGACCACATCATCTGATGCCGGGTTTATGGCAACAGGGTTAAAGGCCAAAGGATCCGAGAACGCAATAGGGATCGGAACCTATGGCGGTAAAATGGCAGTGTTCATGCAAGACGGTATGCAGTTGTGGTCACTTGATACAGCGGTAGCAAATATTGTATTTGATAATCAGGTAGAAGGTGCTGGCACATTATGGTCCAGAAGTATTAGAGAATTTTCCGGTGATATTCTATATCTTGCAAAGGCAGGCGTAAGATCAATCACCACTCAGTATGCGGTACAGGATAATCTGCAAGAGGTTGATGTAGGTAGCCCGATTGATTCAATTATCAAAGCAGGAATCACAGATGCTGATAACCCAATGGCTGCGTACTTTAATGGTGCCGGTCAGTATTGGCTTGTTAATCCCGGTAATGGCATCACCACTGTTTATCCTTATTCATTCAGCCGTACTGAAAAGATCGCGGCATGGTCCGAATATCTTTACGGTAAAGAGTTTACCGATGTAACAGTGCACGATGGACATTTGTGTTTGCGATCAGGTGACGATGTTTACAAGGTGGATGAGTCAGGAGCTATTTACTCAGATGATGGTGAGTCCTATGAAATGCTTGTTAAGTTTCCGTACCTTGATTTTAAATTGCCGGGTATCACTAAATACATATCATCGTTTGATTGTGTGGTAGAGGGTGAGGTAGAGGTTTATTTTAACTACCTGCTAAAAGATGAGAACGGTGATCAGCAGGAATACCAAAGCACATCGTTAATATTGAAAGGTGATACCAGAGTAGAGCAATCAATCCCAATGGAAATGACACTCACCTCTATTGCGCCAGTTTTTAAAAGCACATCAACAGAGAAAGTGAGAATTGACTCGATCACTTTCCACTATGAACCTCTGGGGGTTGTGTAATGATTGTAAAAGCAACCATGGAAAACGTGATGCATGTAGTAGAAAACATGCAGGCCATAGAAAGAAAAGCGATTGAAGCAACACACTGGGAGGTTAACAACGAATCCATAGCCAGTGGCTTTATAAAATACACCAACGGATTATCATATTGTGCATTAAGTGATAGTGGTGAGCCGGTGGTGGTTGGTGGTTTGAATTTTATTACCCCGTCAGTAGCGCAGGCGCAGATGTTTGGTACTGATAAATGGTGCGAGGTTTACAAGGAAGTAACCAAAGCAACAAGACAGGTGATGGATCAGGTTTTAAATGAAAGCGTTAAAAGAATACAAGTACGATCTTTAGCGGAGCACCATATAGCGCACAAGTGGTATGAAAAATCTTTAGATATGCGGTTGGAAAGTAAAATACACTCATATGGCAAAAATGGTGAGGATTTTGTCATGTATTACAGATTGAGGAGATAGGCTTATGTGTGGTGGTGGTGGTGGTGATGGTGGTGCATCGGAACGTGAAGCGCAGCGAGAGGCTGCTATGTCTGATGCTATTAGCAAAATCAATGTACTGTTTGGTGTAGATCCAAATAATGGTACAGCAGCGCATAGCCCAGCAGATGGTGCAGTAGCTCCCCAAGATAACTCGGTTGTAGAAGGTAGCAGCCCTATACCTAAGTGGCAGGAAAATAAAACCGCGATTGATGCAAACCTTGCCACAACCAAAGACGACATAATGAAATACTTTATGACCGAACTTGACGATCAGAAAATTGATGAAGAAAGATTGCTAAAACAAAACTTGGCAAGGAATGGTCAGTTAGGTAGCTCGGTTGATATTGATGCACAGGCTGAGATTGCAGATAAATATGATAAAGGTGTTTTCTCACTGCGTAACCGTGCAGATGCAGATGTAACAGGCATCAGGGCATCAGATGAGAAATCAAGATTGTCATTGATTGACCGGATCCGTGGTGGTATGGATTCTCAAAGTGCAATTGCAGGCGCGATCAATCAAATGACAAACAGCACAGCACAGGCTCAACAGACAGCCCTCTCTGATGGTGTTGGTGATTACATGGGTGGTGTAGCTGATGTGTATGGATACCAGCGATACAACGAAGGTAAAGAGAAAGGGAATATGTTGCCGTACAAACGTAATTCTGGTGCGACAGTAAAACACCGTGGCGATTCTGGCACTACTTATAACTCATAGGTGATTTATGAACCCAGCTACAATTGCATATATCATTATGGCCATAGGTGCTGCACTCCAGTACAAGGCCAATAAGACCGCACAGAAAAAAACCAGACGCGCTATTGATGATGCAGAGGATAGACAGGACGATCTATCCAAGCGTAATCGTAAGCAAGTACTGGGGTTGATGGAACAATACGATCCTGAGAAACGTCAAGAAAATAAAGATCTGGCAGCCAATACAGCCAGTGAAGGATTGATCAGTGAAGTTATAGCAGCTAAAGAAAACGGTGGCGGCAATATTGATGCAACACAGGGTAGAGTTTCAAATGCATATGATACTGATTTTGCTAAAGCGCAAAACACCAGAATTAAGAAAGCGTCCAATATTGCAAAACTGATGGGTAAGATTAGAGCACCGGGCGATCTGCGTTTTGAAGAAGGTTTAGCAAATTCTGATTCCCAATCAAAATCGGCAATCATTGGATCGTTAATGAAAAGCCGATGGACCACTGATCAGGGCCGGATCAATATGGCAAAAATACCAAACGCTGAAATGATGTTGGCTGGTGATTTAATGAAATCATACGGCGGTTATAAAGCCATGGGTGCAGGCTCAGCCGGTAGTGACGGTGGTGCTAGTAATGTAGGTGCCGGTGGTGCTAATAAATTTATGTCAGCAGACTCATTCGCAGGAATGAAACCTTTAGGATCTTAATATGAAATCACGTACAAAACTTGGTGCAGGTGCGAATAGTTTAATGCAGGCTTTTGGTCTGGGTGATTCTTATGAGCAGAAAGGAATGAATGATGCTCTCAAAGGACGATCTAATTTAGCTAATGCCAGAAAAACAAACCTTGAAGCCGATCAGCTTGAACGCAGCATGGGGATCTCAGCCGGTGATATTGCCAAGTCATTAGGTGTTCCACAGGAAGCACTTGATCTGCAGCAGATGTTTAAACAGCAAGGTAACTATGGTGAGACAGCCATGCCTACTGGTACCGATGGGAATCTGGTAGAGGCTGAATACAATCCGATCATGGATATGCCAGAGGTTTTGAAGAACAACCAGAACATGATCAACCGGGCAAACACTACTAAGACCGCCTTTGATATGGGTGGTGGTAATGTGCAGCAGATAATGAATTCATTACTTGGTGCACAAAAAATGTCAGTGGGTGATAACGTGATGAACGGATCCCAAGATGCAAACGCAGCAGCACAGGCCATGGCTGCCATGGAAGGTAAGGCGCAGTACTCAGATGGCCCAAGTGGAATCATGGATGTTTTCATGGGTAACGTAAAACCTACTGCCACATCAAGATCAGTGGTTGAAAAGAACAATGCAGCAGCTGGCAAGTCAAGAGGTGAAACTTTAGATCCTAATTCACCAGCTGGAATGTTTGAGGGTTACATGGGTAAAGGATCATGGGCCAAGTTAGATTCCATGGAACAAAACATGGCAGGCGAAATGATGAAGTCCGGTTTTGATGTTGGATCAATATTGCCAATATTAAGACACCACTCATTACAACCATCAATGAGTGAGATCTTTAAGGCACTTAATCAAAACCCAATGTTTATGACAAAGATCATGAGTGAGTCTCGCGGTGCTGATGGAAAGATTGATCCAGAATTGGCAGCCCAGTCAATCCGTAGTGTGATCGATGCAGGTAGAAATAGCCTGCAACAGTCACCGGGTTATCTGGCAGATATGTTAAAAGCCAATGGTGCCAAATTACCTGATCCCAGATCAGGTGGATCCGGTGGTTACTCCTATAGCCGTGATGGTGGCCTGAAACCAAGGGGCCAATAATGCCGAGTGTTTACCTTGAGGAGTTTGGTGAGGAGATTGATTTCCCGGATGATATGTCACCGGATGAAATCACTCAGGCTATTGAAACTGAAATAGCCCCACAACTTACTAACAAGGCTACCGATGGAATGTTGCAAGGCATCCAAGCACAGCCAAACATCCAGAACGAAATGAAAATGCTGCAAGACATATCGGCAGGTATGCCTGATCCAACTAAACAGCCAATGTATGACAATCCCGGCATCCCTGAGCTATTAGGAAAATCTACTCAGAATATTGGGTATCTTGTTGGACAAAACATTGGTGGCGAAATGAATAGGTTTGGTGATGCCCGTGAGATTGAAAGAAATGAATTGATCGAAGCATTGAACTCTATGCAGATGGATACCACTTTCTCTGATCACGGAGTAATGCAAAAGATAATATCTATTTATGATCAGGGTGATGCTTTTGGAAAACTAACAGACGCAACCATGAACGGCAGCGTATCACCAGCAATAGCTAAAATGATCAGGAATAAAGATTATGCAGGCGCATACCACGGGCTAAAAAACAAAACACATGATATGCCTGTAAATGAAAACGATCCTTTATCTATTGTCCGTAACATGGTTGGTGATATGGGTAAAACCGTATCCGATCACTGGCATGGCAAGTACCAACAAAACAGGCTCAATCTGGAGCCGTGGAGTGGTAAGCATATTGCCAATGCAACGATAGAAGGTGTCGGATCATCTTTTGGTCCCTCTGTCATAATGTCAATGATCAAAAAAGATCCTATGGTCGGTGCCGCAACTATAGCGGCAACAATCAGGGGGCGGATATATGACGAGTCAATACGAGAAGGAATGAATGAGCACCAAGCAGCAGAGAAGGCTGATTTTGGTGCTTTTATGGAGGCGATTACCGAACTAACCCCTTTAGGTATTTTAACCAGAGAAGGAGGGGGGCTGCTTATAGATTTACTTAAATCCACTGGAGCAGAAGCAGTACAGGAAATGACAGTTGAGATAGCTGATATTACCCGTGAGTATCTGGTAGAGGGTAAGAAACCTACCACCTCAGAAATAGTAGACAGAGTAGCTTTTGCCGGTACAGTTGGTGGTGTATCAGGCGGAAGCATTAAAGCAGCCACTTACCCATTTACAAACCCACCACGATTTACGAAAGGCCAAAAAATGGGCGGGGCTATGGGGGATGAATTATCTGGAAAAGATTTTGCGCCGAAAACAGCAGAGGATATAGCGGCTCTATTTACCCCTGAGAATTATGATGCCAACACAGTAGATCCACAGGATACGGTGCACGGTGAGCAGGTTGGCCCACCAGCAGCACAGGCTACTACCGGGCAACAGAAACCCGTGAGTAAGCCCGACAGCGTGCCGCAGGATATCCACGACAAACTGACAGAGGCTGGATTTGTGCCGCCAGAACAGGCTACAGAGCAGCCTGAGCAACAGAAACCGCCAATCACTGATCAGGCGATTGATCTACTGGATGAAATGCAGGGCCGTAAAGATGATACCGGCCCAGATGATGTGTCTGATATCCCGGCAGCTTTTGTAAGCCCAAACATCAAGGAAAACACCAACTTAGATGATGCTGAAAAAGCAGTACGATCTGATGAGCACGTGCGCGGTCGGGAGGTTGTCAGGGATATTGCCCGGAAATATGGGGTGGAGCCAGTCATTGAAAGTGCCGTGGGTGACTGGGAGGATGGTGCAGAGGACACCTTTGCAGTGTGGATGCCCAAGGCTGATGAGGAGACTCTGAAAAATGCCGCATCTGAAATGGGTGCATCAATGCATCAAAAAGCTATTATATGGTTTAACCGTGCCGATAATGGAGATAAGGCCCTGTTTGTATTGGATGTGCCGGGTGTTACCACCAAGGAAATCAGGGCCTCATTAGATGAGTCAGGAGTCATTTATAGGACCATTAAGAAAACACAGGACGGTGTACGGGTTTTCGTCTATAATGACGATCATGAGAACTATGGCGCGGTATCTGAGCAGATATTAAGTGTCAGGAGAAAGCACAATGGCAGGTTACAAACAGTCGAAGGGCGCGGAGACTTTATTGGTGGAGCAACTAGGGCAGAAGGGTTGGCAGCTTATCGAGGGCAGAATCCTGAGATCCCCGGACGGTCTGGACGAAATTCACCTATCAAGGGATCACCTCAAGGGGATCGCAGTGGAACAGGAGGACCCAATGAACGGTCAGGGCCTGATAATGACCACGGATCACCGCAAAGCCGGGTAGATGATGATACCCCTGCCTATAAGCGCAGGGGTGCTTCATTAGTAAATGCCTATAAAGAAATTGGCAGCAATCCTGACAATTTCCAGAACAAAACCTCATCAGCAAGTGACCCGGCACAGATTGCTCAGGACATTGGCGGCAAAGACTGGGAGGCCGTACCTGACCAAACAGATGATCGTGGTCAGTATATTGAAATCAGAAAGCAGCATGATTTTAATGATGATTTAGGTGAGTCGTGGATCCATGTAGCAAAAATCTACGATCACAATACAGAGCATCCATGGGTAAGTATTACCCCTGATGTTGACTCTGGAATAGGTGGGGCGGTGGCCTATCAAATGGCCATGACATATGCCTATAACAACGGCAAGACATTAAAGCCTGATTCCCGTGGCCTGACTACAGTAAACAGGCTGCGTAGAACAGAGGCCATGATCTCAAGTATTTTGCGTCATGGTACCGATAAGCACGTGATGCCAGAGCCTACCCAGTACACCGGGTTACTGTCTGAGGATGATTACACCAGACTGGGTGATGAGAATGTAATGCCAGCAGATCCAAATGCTGCAGTAATGAGCAAGCTGGAAGGAATACAAAAAGCATTATGGATACCGGGTATTGAAAAGATGCCCAGTGCTTCACAGGAAAAGTATGGTGAAATAAATTTAACTGGTTTGTTGCTGAGTGCTGCAAACCTGACAATGAGAAGGGCACCGGTATTAAAACAATACCGATATGAAAACGGTAAATTTTTAAATGAACAGAATAAAGAAATTGATCTCGGAAAGGTTGTTAAGGATCACGGACTCTTTGAGCGTGGCGTGGGGAATACTACGGCTAAAAGGGCGATTATTACCCGATCCATTTTACAACAGGACAACACCGAAGGGCTGGAAAAATTTATACTGGAGCAGACCGAACAGCCTACAAGGATCCGTGAGAAGATACTGGAAGGAGGCGGCCAGAGGCTTGCTATGGACCCTGATCTTATGGGCACCTTTGCAGATCAGGAGAGCCTGCAAAAGATTCTCTATAAGAAAACCAAGAAAGCAAAAACAGGCAGCCTGTCACTAACTGATGTGCACCGGGTAATTGACCCGGTAATTAATAAGTGGAAAGCCTTACCTGAAACAAAGATCGTTCAATCCATTGAGGACCTACCACCACATCTGTATCAGCGTTTAGTTGATAACAATGATGAGTCAGATGTAGCTGCAATATTCGATCCCAAAAAAGATACCAATGGTGCCGATGGTACCGTTTATCTTATTGCCAATAATATTCATTCTGAAAGTGAAGCCTATGCCGCGATCATCCATGAGGTGCGTGGCCATTGGGCCTTACGTCAATTCTTTGGTACAGACTTTAATGATTTTCTACAAGATGCATGGTCAGCATATGGTAAAAATGAATTTACTGATATTGCCGAGAACTATGGTTTTGATTTAACAAAACCCGGTGATCGTAAGTTGGCAATCGAGGAGCGACTTGTAGAGGTTATTGAGTCAGGCGAGAAATCCGGTTTACTTGATCGCTTTATTGTTTGGTTTAAGCAGTGGTTACGTAAAAACAATTTCAAAGGATCATGGATCAATACTGTCAACGAACAGGAGATCCGCACCATGCTGGCCAAGGCTGCGCGTGAGGTGGTGGATAAAGGCAAAACCAGTAAGGCGCAAACCGATCAGGATGTTGTGAGTGAAGTAGCACACAGTACAATGTTACAACGTAAAAAAGATGTGTTTTTCTCAAACCTTAAAAAGCACGTGCAGAACATTAATGCAAAAGCATTATTGCCCAGAGACTGGATATCCCAGATATTTAACCGTCATAAAAAGACAGGCGATCTATCACCAAAACCCGGACTGAGTAATGAGCAGCTGGAGTGGGTTGGTATTGCAGACTGGTTAAATGAACAGGATGGAAAAGTAACCAAACAGGATGTGCTTGAGTTTATTGATCAGAACGATATCAAGATCGAGGAAAAAATATTAGAAACTCCTAAGTACGGTAGGAAGTGGTCAAGACGACAATATGTTAAACAGAAAATGAAATCTTTTAATATTGAGCGTGATGATGATGGTTATTATTTGATTAAAGATGAGAACGGTGAATATCTAAAAGATATTAATGGCGATAAAATTTACGAGTCTGAAATGGGTTTTACAGAAAACAGAATACAAAATAAATCAATACGTTTGGCAGATGAACTCACCCATGCACAAAGGCTGGAATACTTAGGTATTGATGTTGGTAGTCTTGATGAAGCTGATTATGCTTCAACAGAATCACCTAAGCATGGTAGGTATGTTCTTGGTGGTGAGAGTGAAAATTACAAAGAGTTGTTATTGATAACACCATCAAAGGAAGCGGTGCCTCCTTACAATGAGGATAACGTGATCCCAATAAATAGTTTGGATGATCACAGTGGTTACAGCTCGCCTGAAAGGTTTTGGTATTTTAAAACCGATGATAATGTATATCAGATATTAAAGTCAGATTACTCTACTCAGGAGTCAGCAAAACAATATATCATTGAAAAGAAGAAGCCCAGCAACGCTGATGCCAATAAGTTTTACGGCCATGATGCTCACTACCCTGATGCAGATATTCAGGTATGGGTACGGTTTAATGAGCGTACCGATAACGAAGGTAAGAGCGTTTTATTCATTGAGGAGATTCAATCTGACTGGCATCAAGAAGGAAGATCTAGAGGTTATAAAAATGATGAGGGTGGAATTTCTAATGCAGAAAGGAAAAAATTACATAACGAATCAAAACGTATTTTAAGCAGGTATAACGATCTAGGTTTTGACTCATCATACCAAGCGTTACAAACAATAAAACATCACAATGAAAGGAATAGTGTGCCGTGGAGTGAGACATGGGATACAACAGATTTTATGCCGGGTGAGGTTGAATACATAAACAAGTATTTAGAAGTAGTCGCAAAGTACGCTTATAACAAAGATGGAAAGGTGCAAGACACCGTATTTAAACAAACATGGCACATGCCAGCCATGAAACGCATGATCCGCTACGCAACAGAGAACGGGTTTGATCGTATTGCATGGACAACCGGAAAACAGCAAAACGAAAGATGGAGCTTAAGCACCCAAGTAGAGTCTATCAATCACAAAAAAAATAGTGATGGAACTTACGATCTCAGAGTGGCCCCCAAAGAAGGGATGGACACCATTAGCAAAACTAATTTAACTAAGGATAATCTTATAGAGCTTGTCGGTAAAGAAATGGCCGAGAAAATTATCAATCGTGAAGGTGAGATCGATCCTGATAGCCATACTGCTTTTATTAGAAAAAGAGGTTTTGGCGTAGAGGTATTTAATACAGCAGATGCAGAGGTGGTGCAGAGTAAGAATATTGGAAACCGGTATGATCTCGTTTACAAGGATGCAGTTATTGGCGAACAAAGAGAAAAGGAATTTATGGAATCATGGAAAAAAGAGAGCAGTGGTTGGTATGTGTATTATCAAAATGGCTCTGCACACGGATCTTTTCCAGACAAAGAAACCGCAACAAGAGTTATGGAAAATGGAAACATTGAGTACACAGATCTATCACCAGAAAACGATCCAAGAGTATTAAAAGGTGATGGTTTGGAGATCGGTGGATCCGGTATGAAAGGTTTTTACGATAACAAACTTGTCAAGAGCGTTAACAAGTATATTAAAAAATGGGGTGGTAAAGTTGGTGAGACAAAGATATCTACACAGGAGGAAGGTGTTAACTCATTCACCATGGGAGAGTTAAGAGAAAACGGACTTGAAGGGATCCCATTCTCTACACTTATAGATCTTGATGATAGTGTTTCAGTAGAAAATGAACTCACTGGAGAATCCATACCTTTTGACTCACACAAGGATGCTAGTAAATATATCCATGATGAAATGAAAAAACTGATCGGATCAAAGGTGCACTCCATTGATGTGACCGATCAAATGCGTGATGCAGCATTGGAAGGCCAGCCAATGTTTAAACGTAAGAGAAAACCAAAGATAATGAAAAAGGTTGGCAAGGAAACCGGCCCACTGTCTGATGTTAAGAAAGCACTCAAGCAGCCTGTAAAAACTTACCGTAGATTACAGGAAATGTTTGTGCATGAAATTCTGGATGCTGGCCTACCATTGAGAAACATGGTTGATAACGTGGCTCCTGATATGCCTGCATCTGAAAATCCATATTTTGCATGGAGGCTTTTATCTGGTGACTCTGCGGCAATAGAGGACTGGATCGGGTTAGGCGGTAAAGGCACAGAGGGTACCGTGCCTTATAAGCTGGAGGACCGTATCCAAAAGAAATGGGGTAAATCACTCAGGGCAATACTTGAACCTGTAATGGTTGATACCCAGACGTTTGATGAGTTTAAGGCTTACGTTATTGCAAAACACGCGCAGGAATTGAAAGAGGTTGGCAAGGAAAATCTATTTAATGATGAGGATATTGCCGAGGGGTTAGGTTTTGAAAATGAAACCTTTACAAAGGCTGCATCAGAACTTTACAAATATAATGACAGCCTGATGCAGTACGCAGTGGACGGTGGATTTTTATCTACTGAAACAGCAGAACAATTAAAACGCTATTCATATTACGTTCCATTTTTCCGTGAGGCAGAGCATGAGGGTGATGTAGGCGGCAAGCGTAAAGGTGGAGTATTCAAAAGGCTCACAGGTGGTAAACAGAATATTAAGGATCCTATTCTGAACATCATGGAAAACACAGCCAATATAATTCACGCGGTTAACCGTAATGCTGTACTTATAAAAGCATACCAATTATCAGAATTGCATGAGGACGGTAAAGCATGGGTAGAAAAAGTTAAGATGCCTATGCAAATGTTAAAGGTATCAAGCGACAGGGTGATCGAGGGGTTATCAGAGCAGGGTGTAAAGATTGATCCATCATCAGCTGGCGATATTGCGATCATGCAAACTTATTTCCAGAACAAGCCGATAGGTGATGAGAAAAATAAGATTGTTATTATAAAAGTAGATGGTAAAAACGCTGCTATTAAAATAAACAATGCGGATTTTTGGAAGTCATTACACGCATTTGCTCCCATGGAGTTAGGTTTGGTTACTGATATTGCAGCAATCCCGGCAGGCACATTAAGGACTGGGATCGTGTTATCACCAGACTTTATGGCTGCCAATTTTATGCGTGATACATTCTCTGGGTTTGTTCAGGCCAAGAAAGGCAACACCATGATCCCGGTGCTATCAACCGCGCAGGGAATGAAACAGGCAGCCACTACATCAGAGTCTTATAAAATGTATCGTGCATTGGGTGGTGCTAATGCTGATTTTTGGCATAGTGGATCCAAAGAAGAAAAAGCCACGCTTGAAAGACTGGAGACTATTGGTAAGTTTAGACCGGGCACTGTATTAAATCCGTTGAACGTGGGCCGGTGGTTGAGAAAATTAGGCACTATCTCAGAGTCTGGTACCAGATTGAAAGCCATGGAAAACACATTTGATGAGGATGTGGATAACGCGATCTTATCAACACTTGAGGGCCGTGAGATATCCGTGGACTTTGGTATGCATGGCGCATCAAAAACTATTCGCATACTGGAAAGGATCACGCCATTCCTTAACCCTGCAAAACAGGGGCTGTATAAAATGACTCGTACTTTTGGTGATCAAGGTGCTCTTACATTAGCGCGTGGTAGTGCCTTAACTGCCCTTACACTTTTATTATGGCTGCAGAACCGTGATAAAGAGTGGTACAAAGATATAGAGGACTGGGAGAAAAATACATATTGGCATTTTGATATTGGACTCAGGACTGACAAGGATGATGTTATCCCGGTAAGGATCCCTAAACCATTTGAGTATGGTGCAGTGTTTGGATCATTCTTTGAGGCGTTTTTTGAGTACGTGGAGGACTCATTAAAAGATGCTGATGATGCAGGCAGGAAAGCCATGAAACGATTTACATCAACATTAGAGGATGTTTTCGGTTTAAGAATGACCCCTACAGTAGCAATACTACCGATTGAATTATGGTCAAACCACAGCACCTTTACTGAGAGGAATATTGTGCCAGAGAGCATGGAAAATATAGAGTCACGGTACCAATATGGATCTGGTACCTCTATGTTTTCACGTAAGCTGGGAGAGGCTACTGGTATGTCACCATACAAACTGGATCACTCTGTCCGTGGTTTGTTTGGTACATTGGCCACGTATGGGTTAATGGCATCAGAGCAGCCGTTTACATGGTTGGCTGATGAGGCGCAGTTACCATCACGGCATTGGTACCAGATGCCAGTCATTAAAAGGTTTGTGTCTGATCCACATCGTAGCAGCACAAGGCACATGACAGAGTTTTATGAAAAACTGGACAAGATGAGGACCGAGCAAAACACGTGGAAGTTTTTAGATTATGATATGGATTATCTGGATGGGCTTGATGATCTAACCTCATTTGAAAAACCAGTGGCAGAGGCAGGTGCTAAAATATTGTCAGAGTACAGAAAGGACAATAAGCGCATACGTAATGATAAGAGGTTAACGCCAGCCATAAAACAAAAGCTGATTGATGCCAATAAGAAAGGCATGAAAGAAGCGGTGAAAATTTACAACATGAATTTAGGGAGTAAGCCATGACAGCACCAACAGATTATGCAAGACAAGGTGATTTTACTGATGATGAGAACACCAATAAAGGTGGTCGAGTTACACAAGACTCTGCACAACTAGATGCAGAGTTTGATGATATCGAAAGAGTGATCAGTGAAATTACTACAAACCTAAACTTGATCCAAAGGGCTGATACATTAATTAATGCCGGGGTGGTGCCTTACTCTGCATTGACCGGTGAGTGTATATCTGCAATCAGTGCATTGAACGGCAGTAATGTGTGGGTGTTACGTGGTGCATGGTCAGCAAGCGGCACTGATTACAATGTAAATGATGTTGCAACCAATGGTGGTGAGTCTTTTTTAAGTATTACTGATCACACATCAGGCGCAACAGTGCCAGCAGATGATGCTACTAATTGGCTAAAACTTTCCCAGAAAGGCACAGACGGTACCGCTTTTACGTGGCAAGGATCTTGGGTAGTAGATACTAATTTTTATGTGAATGATGTAGTGGAGGAATCAGGATCCACATACATATGTATAACCGATCACACATCTGACTCATCCACATTTGCCACTGATGCTGCGTACTGGGAGTTAATGGCATCACAAGGCACTGATGGTACCAGTACATTACCTACAGAATCAGGCTCATCTGATGAGCGTGTATTGATATCTAAAGGTGCACCATCATCCAGAGTGTGGGGTTATGTAACAACCACTCAGGCACCCACACTTGCACCACTGGCCGCACCAGCATTGACAGGTAATGCAACAGCAGAAAACATGAACTTGTCCGGGGTGCTGGAAGTAACAGCCGTAGAGGGTAATGTAGCTGATATGAGCACCGGCACCGTGATCAATTTAGCCGGGGCACTGATGCAGACAAAATCACTGACAGCTAATACCACTTTTACATCCACCGGGTTTGCAGAAGGTAGGGCCATTGATTTAATGATCACCGGGCATAGTGCAGATGTGACCGTAGCATGGCCTGCAAACTGGGTATGGTTAACAGACAAGCCTGCCTCTATAACAGCAAACAAAAAATCAATGTTGGGTTTACGTTGTTATGGCGCAGCAGAAACAGATGTGATCGCTATGATGGTGGTGCAGCCATAATGTTTTTATCTTGCGGAATGTTTGGCGGTATTGATTCTGATGTGGCAGCACATTGGGGCAGAATGACGAGCACGGATACAGATCAGAAAAATGATATTTCAAATTTAATTCTCGGACTTAAAGAGGATGGGGTTTGGGATCTGATCGAAATGTTAAATGTGGTCCATGATAATGAGGCAGATTCATTACTTGATATCACCGGGAACGCGCACGACAGCTCAAAATACAGCACCCCTGCTTTTGTAGCAGACAGGGGTTTCACAACAGCAGCAGGCAAAGCTATCAAGACCGGGATAGATAGTTTTACTGGAGTTTATCAGGATGATGATAACTCACTGTTTTTTTACCGTAGAACACAAGCTGATACAGGCAATACTCGGAACATCATGGGGGCATTTGATTACAATTGGGATGATAAGCAGATGATTTATCAATTCTACGCCACAGCAACAGAACACACTATTTACCATGGTGGATCGGCAGTAGTGAAATCAGCAAGTACGTATATAGGCTTTACCGCATCATCGAGAACATCATCCTCTGATGTAAGAGTGTTTAAAGATGGATTCAGCACCCCTTATTCAGTTTCATCAGACGATGTTTATCCGGCACCTCGCGTATATGTTACTGATCTTGTTACTCATCCTGTTTGGGTTGGTGGTTATGTAAATTATTACGGTGATTCTGTTTTGGAGTCAGCAGGACTTGGAGCGCAAGATCAATACAGTGCGTGGGGTGTCGGTGGTGGTATGTCTCACTCAGAACTTACATATTTATACAACAGGGTTACAACTTATCTGACAGCAAGGGGTGCGATTTAATGCCGAAGTTTGAACAAATAAAAGCAGCTTTCCATGAAGTGCTGGAAGAACGATATGGCAAAACACCATCAGAGGTGCGGATCATCTTTGATTGGGTTGTAGATAAAATGGAAAAGGAAAAAGTATGCTCGGCAAGAAGGCAAAAAATTATAGATACTATTTTGGGTGGTGTTGGAATTACTTTTGTCGTTGGTGTTCTTGCTTCAACCGGCACAGCGGGCAGGGAAATTATGAAGCAGATCTGGAAAAATTTAACGGGGTGATAATGATGCTGGAATTAATCAGAAGTAAAAATGGTTTTGGTGAGTTACTGCTTAATGGTGAACATCTTGCGTACACAGTTGAGCAGCCATGGAACGATAACAAGCCTTTTGTGTCGTGTGTGCCAGTAGGTACTTATGATTTAATTCAACACCAATCAACAAAATACGGTGATGTTTTTGCCTTATACAATCCTGATCTTGATGTGTTTCATTACCCTGATGATCGTGAAAATAACGATCAAAGATATGCTTGTCTGTTTGTCCACAAAGGAAACTACCCGCGTAATTTTGAGGGGTGTATAGGTACAGGCAATAGCTATATGACAAAAGATGATGTAATGGGTGAGGTTTACGGAGTCACCAACACAAAAGATACTTGTGAGGCAGTACTGGAAGCAGTTAGACAGTCAGGGGAAACAAAAATAATCATAAGGAATGAGTGATGAGTATGCAGCAACAAATAATAGAGCAAGGCCCATGGTTTAGTATTGATGAGGCGATAGCAACAATACTGATCTTGGTTTTATCATGGGGTTTTACTAATGCCATTAAGCGTTTGGTGGTCCATAAGTATTGCAGAATACAGAACCGTAGAAACATATCAATCAGGACAGTTGCTTTTTTTGTTGGCGTAGGTTTTTGTTTTTTGTTGTGGCCAATGCAGAGCAGGATCGATACATTGATCGCGGCATTGGTTTTTGGTTTATGGAATCCTACCGTTTACTGGTTTACTGTATTCTTAATTCAGGAACGCTGGCCAAACTTAACTAAACATATAAAGGCAGGCTACAAATGACACAGTTTAAAATAATGATAATTGTTGCCGTAATTGCTTTTGGTACCGGGTGGACGGTCCGTGGTTGGTACAATGACGCGCAAGTAAAGGATGCACAGGATCAGGCAATCGAGGACCATAAAGATCTCACCGTCAAGGATGAGAAAACGATTGAGAAAGCAGCTGATGATACTGATGTAATACGTGGTGAATTTAGAGATTTAAGAGAGGAGATCGCTGATGAAAATGTACGTGATGATTGCACTGTCAATCCTAATCTTATCAAGTTGTGGAACGCAGCCAGTAACCGGGCCGGTCAGGGCCTTGCCAGTGGAGTGCATGACAGAGTGCCGATCACCGGGAGAATTGAAAGTAACAAGTAATGATTGCCGGGTAGTATTTAATAAAGCGGTAAGAGAACACGCAAACGATATGGAGGATTATGCCGTTTGCTCAGTCAGGCAAAAGTGCCTGACTGATTACATCCGGGCAAAACCATAAATCGGTGGACAATCAATGGTAACGGATTATAATGAATACCGTTGATTTATGACCCTTACTTATATATCACAACTTTTATGGCCACCTCCCCCGGTGGCCATTTTTTTTACCTTACAGAGATAGCCTGCTCATCATAGATACGGATCCCGGATATCTCACGGGTACCGGCTTTAACAGCAGCCCTGACCTTTTTCTCATCCAGTAATAGATATTCAGCAGGCACCTTATTGATATCCTGTAACTCGAATTTCCATACTGTCTGGGTGGAAGTGCTGGCGAGATTGCCACGTACAGGGCCTGATTTAACCTCAGTGCTCACCACGTTAGTAGTGGACTCAATGATCTTATCTGCCTCCTCTGGAGTCTCAGCAGCAGCAGCCTCCTCCAGAGCAGCATCCTCCAGTTTTTGTTTGTCAGCTGCTATTTTGGCATCCTCAATACGTTTCTTTTCCGTGGCGTACTGGTTGGCTGCGTTACGTAATTGTGTTTCAGTTGCCTTTAATGGACCGCTGATCAGCTTAAATTTTGCATTGATAAATTTAACGTGGGTATTCAATGGACGCACAAAACCATCACGTTCATCATCCAGTTTTTTATCAGCCGTTTTTATCAGTTTAATCAGATCTCCAGTCTTACCAAACCAATCATCATCACGATCATCTACTGCTACACCTAAACAATTACCAGCAGCAGCAGTCAATTGATCGCACCGGCCTTGTGTTGCTATTTCTACGTTAGTAGATAAAGTTAAATTTTCAGTTGTCATAATTTCCTCCAAGTTAAAAAGTTGGGATCTGAGTAGTTAACAGATCCTCTGATTTTACAGGCTCAAGCCTGCTAATATGTTTATCCCAGAAATTCAGAACCTGATCAGCAAGTAAAGCGATCTCATCATCATCCCTATAGATACGTTGTACGTAAAGCCTGTTAGGTATATGTGGCTCATGTGGATCGTGGCTAATAAAATCACACCACTCACGGCCAGATACCCAGATGTTACCTACACATTGGGGCCTATGTTTTGCGGGCATCCCGGTGATTAAAGTTACCCGGTGATTTTCGTTGTTGTATGGGTTTTTTACTTCAATAAGACCATCAACACCCACTAAACCATCAGGAGATCCACCGATAAAAGAATAGTCGGGGTGAACAAGTAAACCGCACTTGTCCACCTCGATATCCTTACCTCTCTCAAGTTGGTGTAGTTCATATGCACCGATAGCATGATCCTCGTACTCTTTACCATGAGACAAAGATCGTGCGTTTATTTCAGGGAATACATACCCTGATAATTCTTTTAAGATACGATCCACAAGCCTTTCTTTTGCAGCCGTGGTGCCTGATGTAACAATGTGAAACTCAGACGCAGTTAATTTACACCTACGAGCCTCAAGCCACTCTTTACTGCCCTGCTCCACTGGTAGCCTCCTCTGTTTTCTTGTAGGCATCACATGCAGCTTTTACACGTGGCACAATCTCATCAAAGAAACGATCACGCACTTTAGTAAAATCATCAGAACCATATGCCTTGCATATTTTTCTCAACACCTTCAATGCATTATCATTATTGATACCAGAGTCAATAATTACTTGATTGATCTCTTGTATGTGCTCATCAGTTAAGTAATCCTCCTCCCTGATCGTTTCACCTTCAATTTCTTTTTCAGCCTGAAAATCAATACCCTCAGAGTTATCATACAGATCAATCAATGCAGTAAGTGATCCAGTTTTCTTTGGCCACTGCTTGTATGCTTTTCTGAGTGCTACCTTTTTGCAGGCTTCATCAAAGAACTTGGACCACATCAGAGAATTTTTTGCCTTGCTCTGATCTCTTGCCTGATTGATATCTATGATCGTAATAAATGAACTCAGATAATCACCAGATGTTGTTTTTGCCACAGTGTACGCACCGACAATATCACCACGATCAGCGAATACATTTACATCATGCTCTGCTTTCTCGTGTGGCCCTTTAAACTTAAAACCATCATTAGCACGTATTACATCTGCTACGGCCCAGAGAACAGCACCAGACTCTATAGCACTGTTAATTAAACCCTTGTATGACGGGGTGGCTTTTGCCTCCAGCGCATAATTGTTATACTGGTTTTTGTATGGCACCAAATAACAGTAACCAAGTGTAGGATTCAAAGTTAACCCGGCAGCCGCAGCCTGTAACACTGCATCACCTAAAGACTCAGGCGTACAGGCTCTTAGCTCATCAGTGCCTTGACGGACCAGAGCTAGAGCAAAAAACTTTTCTTGTGCCCACTTCAAATCAAACTGTTTACCGATATGCGCGTACCGGGTAGATGCACTTAATATGCCGCTTTCCCAGTCATTGGCTACTGCTACTTGTTTCTTTTTATTTCCCATGATCTCCCTCCAGAAGTTTCTCGGCTTTTCGTATATCACCGAGCGTTATTTTTGCGCCATTAAATTGATAAATAGGATCACCGTTTTCCTTGACACCAGAATGAACGTGATACTCTTTGCTTAATTCAGCAAAAGGTTTTAATACATCACGCAGATCCGATGTTTCACTATCATCATCCAGTGGACACCATTCTGGTATAACACCGGTACCATGTGCTGTAATCCTGCCGTTTGATGCATGTTCTGTATAAGGCAATTTTTTACCGTTGCTTTTCCCACAGTTTGGAATGTATGCAATATTCCCAAAGCCCCCACCATGAGAAACATAAGGGCAGCACCCACAATCCGTTACGATTATTTTTTTCATTTATCAAACCTCACTTGTTTAGGATCAAAACTCACCGTCCAGCAATTACAAGGACGCACCTCAATAGGTAAATTAAAAGTTTCCTCTACTAAACCCGGTGGATTGTTTTTATGGACTTGTGTTACAGCAGCTTGTGCCAATTTCTCAGTCCTATATGTAAACCTGCCTTGTGCTGGACCAATCAAAACCCTGTCCTCACCATCATCACTTAAATGAGTGAGCACGTACCTGACAACATTATCTTGATCATCACATTCTGCTTTATTGATAGCATCTCTCAGTATTTGCAATAAATCTTCTGCCCAAACCTCGTTAGTAGTGCCGCCACCATTAATATCAAGAACGTCAATAGCTTTTTTGCAGGCGCTTAATAAAGCAGGGGCAGCCGCGATCAGTTTTTCATTTTCAATACTCATAACATCCTCCAGATTAAGAAAGAGATCCACCGGCCAAGTTATCAACAGCGAGAGGGCAGCGTCAGACACCCTACTCAAAACCGATGAACCTCTAATTTGTTACGATCGTTGCCTGTATAACAGCAAGCGTTTTGTTTTATTCCTCGGAGTAGTTACTAATTGACCACCAACTATTTCCAAGTCCTCCAAAGAGTCAAGATCATCCCTTTCTTTATTATGATGATCGTACCCCGTGGTTTGTTTTTCTCTGGCAGCTAATGCATCTGCCCATTCAAGATCAGTCACCGTAAAAACCTCAGTAGAGATTTTTTCAGTAGATGAGATCAGGTTGAAAAATAATTCATACACCTTGCCTTTTGGCTTTCTCATTATTGAAAAGGACCGGGTTTCCCCGGTCCACTCCCTTTGGTTTAAGCCACTTTATCCAGTAGCTTGCCTGCTTGCCTTTCCAGAGCAATACGGGTGTCCTGATGCTTTTCATCACGTGCTACAGCAGTAATGCCCTGCACGAAATCCCAGACAGACTCAGCCGGTTTATGCTCCTCCTGTAACACACGTGTCAGGACGTTCTGAGCAGCCTTGGCAGAGAATCCGCGATCCTTGAGGAACTTAGACCTATCATCATCATCCTTGGCCACTACAGCAGCCTTGGCAGCCGTTACACCTTCAAGCAGTTTATTACTTGAACCATCTGAGAATGAACGCAGAGCAGGTGCAATCTCACGAAGGAAGCGATCAGGTGCGTTTTTGGAGTGACGGAAACTTAACTCCTGAAAGCCCTCAACACCCCACAGGCAGCGATTCTGACAAACCCCACGCAGATAGAAGCAGGCAACACCAAATGACTTAGAACCCACCTCACTATTCCAGATGTAGAATCCACGGAATACGTAATCAGGATCGCCATTGGCCAGTTTGCCTATTTCAATCGGGTTGCGATCATCAACCAAGAACAAGAACACATCACGATCAGAAGCGTAGAGCGTGGTGGTGTCTTTGGTAATATCCACATTAGGATTGTATTGGCTTGTGGCCCAGTCAATCTGACCCGGCACTTTCCAACGTGCATCACCGGTACCATTACCCGCGATCTTGCGTACAGCCTCGACCACTTCATAGTCATGGATACGGCCATAGTCTGGACCAGTGGCAGCACGTAACTCACCCTGATCTGTCACGTAGGTTTTCACCAATTCAGAGCGCAGATTTTGGACTGAGTATTGCAAGTTAATAGCTGCAATCTGACCCGGTAACTTACGAAGGTACCCGGCAGGTGCTTTAGACAGTGAACACAGCTGGCCAAATGACCAATTTGTAGGCTTCACTTCAATTTCCTGATTAGGAAGAATCAAACCCAAATGATCTGGATCTGCTCTATCTGCCCGTACCTCAATGGTTTTAACATCAACCACATCAGCTTGTGAGTTATCGGCATGGCTCTTTGTGAAGTCATGCAGATCGGACAGATTCAGGAATTTTTGATCATCTGGCCGACTAAACCACTCAGATGATACGGTAGAGTTTAATGTTCCACGTGAAACGTCCACACCGAATGGTGCCTGTATCACATCCCCTTGATTTTCAATGTTTGCTACCTGATTCATAATATTTTCCCCTTGAGAGTAGGATTTATTGCCTGAGACAATCTCAGAACATGCAGCGATTATACACACTGCGGTGTATGTGTCAACACTCCAGAGTGAATTAGTTTAAAATAAAGTTACCCGTCTGCACGTAGCCGGGGTAGACAGCAGCACCTTTTTATGACCCGGAAAATAAATTGAATTTGTCCATGGTAAAGCTGGACACCTACACAGAATTGTGTATGATTACTGTAATGCCGTTAAGTGGATGAGCAACACTATAAAATTCGCGTACCGGGTAAGGACCGGTAACATTGGTGGCAAGCGGGGGCAGGCGTACAGCTACCCCTCCTTAAACCCAAACAAACTCACCATCAGAGCATGGGCGGCAGGTTTAATAATAAAATCAAGGAGTTATCAGTGCATTTACGTAGATTTGTTGAGTTACTTACTGATGAGAAAGCATCAGAATTGTTTGGTAAAAAACCAAGAACAATGCAGTCATGGCGTTTGGGTGCTAGATACCCCACGCGCACTGAGGCAAAAGAAATCATAATAATAACAAGGGATCATCCAATCGGCAGCGTTACCTCTTTTGATGAGATATACGGACCGTTGATTGTGGAGGATTCACAGGGGGCAGCATGAGTATAAAGGCTTTAAACTGGGCATTTTCTCAAGAATTAGCAGCATCACCAAAGTTAACACTTTTAGCATTAGCAGATCATGCAGATGATGATGGTATTTGTTGGCCGGGAGTGACCGGGTTAGCAAAAAAAACCAGTCAGTCAGAGCGTACTATTCAGCGTAGGCTGGTTGAATTACAGGAGGCAGGCTATTTAAGATCTGAGGAACGGATCGGACGTACAAACTTGTACCATTTAATCTTACCAACAGAGAAAGATAAATGTTAGAAACATCAAGAGCTTGCAAAGAGTGCGGGGTAGTTTACATCAGGATAAACAATATCCCAGAAAGGAAAGAGGGATTTTGCAGCCCGGAGTGTAAAAAGGCTCATAAAAAATAGCAGGTGGTAATTAATAAGAGGGGTGTCAAGTTGTCAGGGGTGACAGCGTTGACGGGGGAGGGGTGACAGCCCTGACACCCTAATCATCAATGAACCACCATAATTAAAACCTAGTTAACCAAGTAAGGGTTATATGTATAACAATAACAAATATGATCTCTGGCCTTTCCAGAGTGGTGCGGTGGAGCAGGTGCGTGATGCAGTACGTGCTGGCCACAAAAATATATTGCTCGTATCACCGACAGGCTCAGGGAAAACGGTAATCGGATCTCATCTGATTATCAGTGCACACGACAAACTTAATAACTCACTGTTTTTTGCTCACCGTAGAGAGCTTATACACCAGTCGAGTGAAAAGCTGGATCAGTGTGGGGTGCCACATGGTTTAATACTGGCCGGTGAAAAACAGAGCCTCATGGCTCGTACTCAAGTAGCCAGCATCCAAAGTTTCCTTTCTCGCGTGATTAAAGATGATCGGGTTATGAACCCACAGGCAGCCTTGATCGAAATTGACGAGGCTCATCATGCCGGTTGTGATTCATATCAAAAAATACGTGATGAATACCCGGACGCGATCATTGTTGGCCTAACTGCCACACCATGTTTAGGTGATGGTAGTGGCTTAGGTAATATCTGGGATGTGATGATCGAAGTTGCAACCGTACAGGAGTTGGTGGATCTGGGTTATCTGGTACCGACTAAAGTTATTGCTCCCAGTATTCCTGATATCACGGGCGTAAAAATAAACAGCAGTGGTGAATATGACGAACAGCAAGCAGTAGATCGCATGAGTCCGATTATCGGGGATATCGTTGAGGACTGGTTGAAATATGCAAAAGGCAGAAAAACGATTGTCTTTACTCGTACAGTTGGTGAGTCGGTTTATTTAGCAGAGCAGTTTGAAATGGCCGGTGTCAGGGTGGCACACCTTGACGGTGAAACACCAAATAAAAAACGCGATCAGATTATTGCGGATCTTGAGGATGGGTTATTGGATGTAGTTACAAACTGTCAGGTATTGACAGAGGGATATGATTGTCCGTCCATTAGCTGCGTAGTGCTTGCCCGATTAGTTAAATCATTCAGGTTGTGGCTGCAAATGGTTGGTCGAGGCATGAGAGCAGAGGACGGTAAAAAAGATTGTTTGGTAATGGATCATGGTGGTGCTGTATATGAGCACGGATTCCCAGAGGATCCTGCCGAGTGGTCACTAGATCCGAATGAAAAAATATCTACCCGCAGACTGGAGAAAAAAGCAGAACGAAAGGACCCGGTAGAAATTACATGCCGTTTTTGTTGGCACGTTTTTGTGGGCCATGCTTATTGCCCAGAGTGTGGACAGAAGCCAGCACCACAAGCCACGAAGTTAAACACCAAAGAAGGTAGGCTAGGTGCGGTTTTAAAAGTAAAAGAAAAAAAGGTGATATCAGCAGAGCAGCGATTCTGGAATAAATGTTTGTATCAATGCTCACATAGAGGTGCACCAGTTGGCGCAGCAGCACATATGTTTAAGAAAAAGTTTGGAGTGTGGCCCAGAGAACTAGATAACCTACCAGATAAAGATGGTTGGAAACGTAAGGCATCAGAACTAACAGGAGTCGGCAGGTGAGTTATAAACAATACCACAGAGAGTTACTTGATTTTTATGTGGGGAATAATCCAGATTATCCAATAGGATTATTGAGTACTGCATTAAACGTAGGATTAAAAAGAAAACGTAATGTAGTTATTGCTACAGGTAATAGTTACCAACATTGTGACGCAGATATTTATTTGCCAAAAAGCAAACATCCATTTGAGATTGATTGGCCAGTAGCTGGGTGTAATGTGAGTGTGTTGATTGTTTCGGGTGGACATAAAAAATACACTGTTCAATTATTAATTAAATTACTAATGGATGGAGCAGAGTATGTATGTGCTGAGTCAGCAGGTAATAGTAAATATTGGATGAGTAAATTTTATGAGCACAAAGATATTAATTTACTATTGGATATTTTAAATGGAAAACGAAAACGATTGCCCAGACCTACGGATAATATTAGGCAAACCTTTCACAATGAGAAACAGCAAGACGGGTGAGAGGAGACATTGGCCGCAGGGTTTGTTAAGTGATTATCATATAAACTTGCGGCCATACATTAAAGAGGAGGATGTAAAAAATGGTAACAAAACCTGATGATTATTTTTTATTTCTGGATCGGCAAAACAGAGATAATAAATTGAACATACCTAGACAGTGGTTGGGTTTAGTGTCCGAGTTTCCAGATTTAACATCGGAAGAAGCAAAAACAATTTTCAATTTATGGCTACATAAGGGGGAGCAAAATGCGATCTATTCTAGGGGTGCCGGTAACAACATCGGTGGCATTGTCGAAAACAAGACCGAGGCAACAGTTATCAAATTCTGCTCCAGTATCAAAGCCTTTTCGGGCAGGATACGATCAATGGTTGCGTGAGTTTTTTGGTGAGGAGTTAAATATATTTTTAATAAACACAGGGATAGAAAAAAGATTAGCTATGCATCCAGATACTTTTAAATTAGTAATGGGTCGCGTAGGTGTTGTTAATACTGGGGGGGTAGGATGAAAACAAAATTTGAAGATCAGAATAAGCCTAATTGCGAGAGGTTGAAGTATAAAGTGCACCGTAGAGGCTTAGAAAGCCCGTCAAGCAGGGTTATATGGTTTGATTGTCCGTGGTGCGGTAACGAGGTTAAGGCTTATGTGTGGTCATTGTGTGGTGGTGGAAAGCGTTGTGAGTGCGGTGCAATTTTTGGTGCGTATTGTGGTTATAAATTAAAAGGTGATGTATGAGTAATGAAGCAGCAGAGGTAATGGAAAAACTGGAAGATCTTAAACCGTACCTTGCATTTTGTGAGGAGGCGCAGTTAGCCGATTACGGGGAAACGGCAGCAGGTGGCCCGTTTGTAAAATTAAGAATTACAGATCCTGATCAGTTGGATGTGTTTAGAGGTAAGAACCGCGTAGCTAAAAACAAACAGGGCCAGCGTTATGTGCTGATGCTGGTTGAAATTGCCGATGATGATACCCCGGTAAATACTGAGCAGCGTGAACATGCCGAGGCAATAAAAGGTGGTCCGGTATCTAAAAATGCAGCAGCATTATGTAATGATCCTTTATTCCTGAGATATCTTGGTGCAGTTGCAACAAAGAAGCATAAGCGATTCTTTGAGGGTAAAGTAATTACACCAGTATTGGCGGGTGAGTATATTAGATCATTATGTGGTATCGAATCACGCGCAGAACTTGATCACGAACCGAAAGCAAAGGAGTTGTATGATTCAATCAAGTCAGATTTTATCAGATGGTCAGAATGAGGTTGAGTACGAGAAGTGGATAAAAAAACAACCGTGCGCTATTTGTAGAAATCATCCAGTAGATCCTCATCACTTGATCGGGATTGATAAAAATGGAGCAGTAGGATCAAAGGCCCCATGGTATGCGTTAATGCCATTATGTAGAGAGTGCCACAACAAACTACATGATGAGCCGTTTATATGGCCCGAACAATGGGAAATGGTAACAAAGATGTTATGGCAAGCGATTAAGGAGGGGGTTTTGTGTGTAGTGAAAAAGGCAAACTAGCTGATAAGCCGTTTGAGATTATTGTGCTTAAAAAAGCACCGTCAAATAATACAATTAAAAAAATGCATCACCAGAAGTATAAAAAATTGCGTGATGAGTGGTCATGGTTGATAAGAGCAGCCATTAAAAAGATCCCAAAGAAACCTATAGGCGCATGTGTGATTATGGTTGAGTCGAGATTGATCCAGTTAATGGATTGGGATAATTGCTACGGTGGTTTGAAACCTATACTTGATTGCTTAGTGGTACCGACAAAAACAAGCCCAAGTGGTTTAGGTATTATTATTGATGATAACCCGACTATTGTTAGGCATCTGTCAGCAGTGCAAACAAAAGTCAGCACAAAAAAAGAAGAAGGGATCACGATATCAATTTACGAGGTGTTAAATGACTGAGAAAAGAAAGGACAGCGTTAGAAAATGCGAAAACTGCAGGGATGAGTATGATCCTGACTTTGTAAAAAAAGTAGTTGGCGATAAGTATTGGACTAATGAATTTTGTAGTTATGGTTGTAGCCGTACATTCCATAAAGAAATGAGGGGAGAGGGTTTTGAAACATAGCAATCTTTTTTTAAATCTGGATACTTTTAAGTTTGTAAAAAATGAGTCTGATTTAGAGCAGCAGGTTAATAGTAAGATATGCAGATATCCTAATATGTACTACACAATAATTGCAGGTAGTGATGGGATCCATACAGAAAAAGAAACACGTAAAATTTGCCATGCCTTGCTAAGAGGTAAAACGCCAGAAGTAGTGAAAGCAGATTTACTGATTAATGAATTAAAAAAACTGTATGAGTTAGGTGCTACAACCGCAGGCAATAAAAACAAAACAGTTACTTGCAACATGGCAACCATAAAAGATGCTGTAAACTTAATAGCGAGGTTAAATAAAAATGTATGACGTAATACTGGCAGATCCACCGTGGGAATATAAAGCGTGGAGCAAAAAGAAATCACGTACAGCAGATGCACATTACAAAACTATGACGGTAGATGAGATCTGCGGCATGGGTGAGTGGGTGCAGGAGATAGCTAATAAAAATTGCGCGTTGTTTTTGTGGTCCACACCACCAACTATTGATGATGGTTTGCGCGTACTGAGAGCGTGGGGTTTTAGATATGTTACTTTTGGTTTTGTCTGGGAAAAAATTGTGCAGGAAAAAGATCCTGATTTATTGGATAAGTTAAAAGGGTTGTTAATTTCTGGCAATAAAGAGATTACAGTGCCTGCAAACATATTAAAGAAAGCGATCCGCAAGCTGGAGAATGACAAAAAACCAGCAATAGGTATGGGCCACTACACCAGAGCAAATACTGAACCATGCCTACTCGGAATACAGGGATCCATGCCGGTAGCAGATAAAAGTATCAGTCAGGTGATCAGGGCACCAAGGGGCAAGCACTCAGCAAAGCCAGTGGAAATTCATAAACGCATTGAACTCCTGTACCCGAAAGCAAAGAAAATAGAGTTGTTTGCACGTGAGCCAGTCGATGGTTGGGAGCCATGGGGTGATGAGGTTTTACCCGGTTTAAATAAGGCGTAAAAACTGGAAAAATCAGGGGTGTATGGTATGATTAAAGCTAATAAAAACAACTATATTTATGTGGCGAGAAATAATACCAATAATATTCTTTACCATGGCTATGTACCCGTTTTTTAACGGATTTTTCAAAATGTTCATGGCTATCATGGGGTAACGGGAGGGGATCGTGGAAAAAGCAGCAGAGGGTGCCAGAGGCAACCAGATTAAGATCACTATTGAGGACAAGGATATAGCTACCTCTCAGGTAGAAATCCATGTTGACGCACACACCAGACTCAATATCGAGCGCGGCCCACAAACCCCGGCAGAAGAAATAGCAGCTGTATTGCTCACCTACCTGCAAACCACAGTCTTAAATGAGAAAACACCTCAAGATGATCATCCAACAATTATCACACCAGATGATTACGGTGGTTTTGGCGGGATGTTCAATTGAAATCGATCACATACGCTGATAAGTGGTGCGCTGAATTTATACAGGAGAAAACAGCCACCTATATTAAATTGGCTTTTTGGGCATTGAATGACACCGGCAAACCAGTAGGTTACATCCCTGTAAATAATGAATTAAAACCAGCAGATTCATTACCTCATTTTACCGGGTACCAATACAGATCTGATGTTGAAGGATCTGAAACTATTAAAATATCTACTCCTGCAAAAAGAAATGATCGCAGGGGTAGAACTGGGAAACCGCAACAATGAGTGCGCTACCTCCAATGAAACCTCGGAGAGTAGATCTCAAAAAACAAGCAGAATTTTTGGAGCAGGTGCGCGTTAACGTAACGCCTGATCCATCAACAGGTGATCGGGTTTGTAAATATGAAGTAACTGGACCCGGTGGCTTATCATTAAAGGGCACACGTTTTGGTTTGGATGAGGATGAATTGAAAGCAGAGCTTAATATTATGATCACCAATCAAGCCAGTAAGTGGGCATCATTATTTTAACTGGAGGATATACGAATGAAAGAGACAGTAGCAGAAGGTAAGCAGGAAGGTGGACAAGATCAAACCTTGCCAGAAGTGGTGCAGGACGAACTAAAGGCAATCGCAAATACCCGTAATGAGATCGATGCAGAACAAAAAAATCTTTTGGATATTAAAAACTCTATCCAAACTCATGCATCGAAAGGTAAAAGTTATGGTCCTATGTGGGAAAAATCCATGGCTCAGATTATGGGTGTAATTGAAATGCGTTTTTGTTCTATGGAGCACACCCATACCTTAATGTCTAATCGTGAAGCTGAGTTAAGTGGCGAAATCGAATAGACACATTAATTGGGTTGATGATATTAGAGGAGGGGGATCTACCCTCCTCTTACCATCTGGGGTTAAATTCAGAGCTTTTAAAATAAGCAGAATCCCTACAAGCCTGCACAATAATTACAAGGCAAAAGTAATAATACCGGGCAAAGTAGCGGGCAGTGAGTCACTGGATTTAGTAAAAACACACTCGACACTACCAGACATTAAAAAATACGTTGAGAACATAATCAAAGCCGGGGGAATAAATGACAATCAGACCTACTAAGTTAGTCATGGCATTAGCAGTTGCTTGTGGAACAGTACCTGAATTATTTGATCGCACACCTTTACCGGTGGATCAGCAAAAACAAAAACGCGCAGTGTATAAGCCGCACCAAGGTGAAAAAGAACGTGCGCGTAGAAAGCACCAAAAAGAACGTGCACGTAGAAAGCAGCAATCACGCAGGAGCGGCAGATCATGAGCATAGAGGCAGACGTTCAATTACTAAAAGAAGAAAATCAGCTTTTAATCAACAGAGTCACCAATTTGAATACTGATCTTTTCAATGCAAGAAAAGAAATTGAAAAGTTAAAGAATGTTATTAGCAGAGCCAAAACCAGCGTGGCTGATATGCGTGATAAAGCAACTAAGTTGATAGACAGTTTATAAATAATCCGTGGGAGGATTTAATAATGATTTTAATTGATTGCACTGGAGTTAATGGGATGCCTATCAGTATCCCGGCAAAACTAATTACCGGGATTATTGGTTTGCCAGAGGAAAAGCATAAAGCATGGGGTAAGTGTTTTGTTTGTACTGGGGCAGATAGTGCTGATGGTGGTGAGAATGGTTTTTATGTGACAGAGGATCACAGGATCATGAAAAACAGGCTTGCAGCCTCGGTAGAGGATTGAATAATTATGAGTCTTGTAGAGTTTGATGATTCAGATGGTAATCCAGTTTTAGTGGAGTCCAGTAAAGTGCATGGTGTTTCAATCAGTGCAATCAACAAGGAAAAGGTTATCCATACAGAGGGGCACGTTAACTTTCTTGTGGTTGATCCTTTTGATTCAATAAAAACACGGATCAACGATGCAAACAGAGAGGATAAATTATAATGGATGATTTAGTGACAGTCGCTTGCATAGCATTACCTGATGGTAAAACTCTATGGATAGGTAATCACACAGCAGAGTATATCAACAGGGTTTTTGAGAAGTGGAAAAGCGAGAACCCGGAATACATGAATACAGGATGCTCATCAGGGGCCGTGGTGATAAAAATGCCAAGCAAGCAATATGATGAAGCCTTTGAACGAAATGATTTTGAATTTCCAGAGGTGGAGCCGTGGAACGGTCAGGGGGCAGGGTGAGGAAGCGACACGAAACCCAAGAGGATCTAGACAGGGAGAGTAGAGCAGCCACGATTATTTGTGGTGTTAATAGATGCACCTTTACCAAGCTGAATGAAAATAACTACAAGGTGGATTGGGCGTTTTATCGTGGTAGTTTGGTTGGATGGGGTGAGTACAAGCGTAGGTTTTGTGATCAAAGCAAGTACAAAACCATATTCTTATCACTGGCTAAATGGATGAAGGGCATGGAGCTATCTGATAAAACCGGTGTACCTTTTGTGTTTTATGTAGAGTGGGATAATAGCTTGTTTTGGTATAAAGGTGATATAGAGCAGACCAAGAAGTTTGAAATAGCCAGAGGTGGCAGAACTGACAGGAACGAAAATGATCTGGGTGATATTGAGCCGATGATACATATTCCTACTGAATTATTTAAAAAGGTGAGTAATGGGTAAAAAAACAATATTGCAGCAGCAGGTGGACAAGTTACGTGATGATGTGCAGAAGGTGCAGGCATCTATTAAGCAGATCCGCACCTCTGGTATGAAGGAAAAAACCGTACTGGTATTGCTTGCACACCATACTGGACTACCACAGGCAACCATCAAGAAAGTGATGGAAGGTATGGAGACTCTGGAAGAAGCATATTTTGGTGATGAAGAATGACCAAACGAGTAGGAAATGTGGTTGTAATAGAATCAACAGATCCAGCTGAGTGTACGGCCTGCCATAAAACAGCAGAATTACGGCCTTATGGTAAAGATGGTGCATGGGTTTGTTTTGAATGTGCCATGAAGGATGAGCCAGAAGCAGTAGCACAATTCAATAAACTCTTTGATGGTAAGCGTGATATATGACTGATCAAATAAATCCATGTGATTGTGGTGCAGACATAAGCCTGACTATGTTCATCCAGAAAATATGGATCGGTGCCAGAGGTAAGGATATCTACATAGTGTGCTGCGATAGTTGCGGCGAAGTGACCAGCTTTAGAGCCAGTTACGATGATATGCATATACCGGGCAAACTCACTGAGTTAGGAATAAATGCATGGAACGATAACCAAGCAGCCAAAAATATTGAGAGTGAGACTACAGGATGAGTAAGTACACTGAACAGGATCATATCCAAACCTCAGAGGAGGGATGTTATTTTGGATATCATGGTGATTATAAGTACCGGGTAATGGATAAGCAGGGCATTTCCCCTATCCACCATACGAATAGTCTTGATGATGCCCAGTGGTATTTCAATAAATGCAGGAAACACTGGGAGAGTCAGGATGCAGCGAGGTAAGCCATGAGAAATATTAAATTTAGAGGATGGGAGGCATCAAGTAATACGATGATTGACTGGTCTTGCATGAGGCAAACAGCTTTCAATACGCAGTCCATAGCGGAACAACATAATGCCACGAGCATATATTCACCTCTCTTTTACCGTATGTTCAATAATCCAAGCATTGAATTAATGCAATACACTGGGTTAAAGGATAGGAACGGTGTAGATATTTATGAGGGTGATTTAATAAGATCCCTACAAACCTCTATCACCTACCAAGTGATATGGGATGATGATGAGGCAAGATTCAAGACCTCAAGTAAAATGACTTATATGGATGCTGATTCCTTTAGCAAGAGTGAAGTAATTGGAAATATATATGAAAACCCAGATGCACTCAGGTAAGTCAACAGGCAGACAACAAGGTAAATCGGCATCCATGGAGCGAGTACTGAGACAGCACACCCTGAATAACCCTAATACCACAATTGCCAGATGCTCAATATACGGTATGATTGTAGAGAAGCCGGTAAATGGAGAGAGGATATATACCAATGGCCAAGAACAAGAATAATCTCACAGAGTTGCAGCAGGCAGTAGCAGATACCTACCTACTCTTGCCCCTTGAGGACAGGAACCCCACAGAAGCATACCGGGCAGTAAGGCCCAAGGCATCAGACCGTACAGCACAGGTGGAAGGGTTGAGAATCCTGAGTATTCCTGATGTGATTAAATACGTGGACAGGCGTATAGATGAAATGGCAGCACTGGTACAGGAGGAGCAGAACTACACTATGCAGGATGTAGTGGGTGATTTAATCCGACTGAAAAACAAATGCATGGGTGACGAGCTGATAACCCGGACCAAGAAAGTGAAGTGCACGGCAGAGGAAACCAAAAAGACGGGCGATACCCACAAAGTAGTGAAAGAGGAAATGCTGATATTTAACCCGGCAGGAGCAAAAGAAGCACTGAAACTGTTAGCCGAGTCCTTTGGCGGCCTGAAACACAATGTAAATCTGAGTGGCAAGGTTGAGGGTGGTGCTCTGGTTGTACCAATGGCGGGGACTCTGGAAGAATGGCAAAAAACGCACTTTCCAAAACAGACGACAAAACATTAGGTGACGATACGCGCATAGTCTGGGCACCTAACTCAAATGCCCAGTATGCAGCGTTATCATCACCAGTCTGGGAGATCTTTCTTGAGGGCAATCGTGGTGGTGGTAAAACCGACACTCTGATCATGAAGTTTCTGGCCCAAGTCGGTCAGGGTTATGGTGCAGCGTGGCGTGGTTTGATTTTCCGAAAGGAGTACAAGCATTTAGATGATGTGGTAACTAAGTGTAAGAAGTGGATCCCTCAGATGTTTCCCGGTGCCAGATGGTTGAGCAGCAAGTCTGATTACAAATGGGTTTTCCCTGATGGTGAGGAATTACTGCTCAGGACAATGAAAAATCCAGATGATTACTGGAACTACCATGGCCATGAGTATCCATTCATCGGATGGGAGGAACTGACTAACTGGGCAGGTGATGATTGTTACGAGGTGATGAAATCCTGTAACCGGTGCTCAACACCGGGAATACCAAACTATTACATGAGTAGTGGCAATCCGTATGGAGTGGGCCATGGTTGGGTTAAGGAGCGATTTATTGATATCGGGCCTCCCGGTACAGTGATTCAGGATGATCTGGGCCTAACCAGAGTCAGGATCCACATGGAACTAATTGACAATATCCACTTGATGGAATCCGATCCATTGTATATAAAACGATTAGGCAGTCTGGGTAATGCGAATTTAAAGGAAGCATGGCTGCACGGTAACTGGGATATTGTAGTCGGTGGATTCTTGCAGGGCATCTGGGATCCCAAACGGCATGTGGTTGAGCCGTTTAATATTCCTGAACATTGGCCACGGTGGAGGTGCATGGATTGGGGATTTGCGAAACCATACGCCATAGGCTGGTACGCTAAGGATCCAGACACAGGCATCACATATCGGTACCGGGAATTGTATGGGTATGGTGGTAAAGCCAATGTAGGTACCAGAGAAGGACCAGACGAAGTATCGAAACTGATACATGAAAAGGAAAACAAGGAACTCAAGGCAGGCTTAGAATTTAGGAAGAACCCGGCAGATACACAGATCTGGGGTAACATGGGAATCAAGAAAGCAGGCAAAGAGATCACTATTGCCAAACTGTTTTCCCAGAACAAGATTAGATGGACCCCGGCAATTAAAGGGCCGGGTAGCAGAAAGTCAGGTGCACAGATTGTAATTAATCACTTGAAGAACGACACGCTAAAAGTGTTTAATACGTGCAAGCACTTCATCAGGACTGTACCAGTGCTGATGCCTGATGAGGATGATTGGGATGATGTTGATACAGATATGGAGGATCATGCATGGGATGAGTTAAGATATTCCATGGTATCGAGACACCGGGCAGATAACCCGGCAGGCAACGGGAAAAAAGAACCACTACCGGGCACTTATGATCACTTGATTAAAGTCACAGGTGGCCGCAAAATGGCTAATCCATACTCACTAAAGAAGGGGAAACACCGATGAAAAAGTTAGTACTCGCAGCAGCACACGCAACAAACGATCAATCTGCAGATGTAACACTGGATGCAACACCATTCATACCAAAGATGAACGGCATTTGTATTATACAGAAAACATCTGATTATGCAGGCGGCACAGCTACCGTGCAGTATTCAGATGATGGTGGAACTACAGATGTGACTCTTACAGATGTTGATGGTGATGATGTTAAAATCACAGCAGCTGGCACACTGGACACCTTGATTTTTGAAATTGAATTTCACGAAATCCATAACATGCTGCAAGCATCCCGGTCAGCCGGTAGTGTTACAGCAATCCTGTTAAGCAACTAAGTAGCTAAGCATGGATAACCCTGAGAGTGGTGATCAGGACCCTACTGCTCGTGCCAAAGTACGCGGCACTGAGCAGGAGGTGATCCCTGAGAATGAAAAGAGTACTGTCAAAGCGTGGATCGGACGTATCGAGAAGCGCAGAGGCAGTCAGGCTTACAAGAATTACCTGAACCATATTAAAAAATGGCGTAGGTATTTATCTGGTAATGTCGGCACAGAAGAATTGACAGGATCAGCCTCAGAGGTTGATAACGATACCGGGGCCAGTCTGGTACGTGCCAATTTGATTTACGCCACTCTATCCAATGCAGTACCCAGAACCTATGCAAAGAATCCAGAGATTGATGTGGATCCTAGTGAGTCAGTGGAGCCTGCACGTTATGAAGTTGTCGAGAAGTTTTGCAAAACCCTTTCCATTATCCTGAATAACCAATTTTCTGATCGTAACGCTGGACTCAAGAGCCACGTGAAGCGCACATTACGAGCAGCACAGGCCGTAGCTATTGGATGGGTAAAGGTTTTGTACCAGAAAGATATGGATGAGGACCCGGTGATCATCAACCGGATGAAAGACATACAGGAAAACATCAACGTTATTGACGCTACGATTGAGGAGATCGATCAGCAGGAAGATCCATTGTCAGAGGATGAGTTAAGTGAGCAGCGTGAATTTTTACGTAATCAGCTGCTTGCCTTGGCAGAAAAAGCAGAAGTAGTCAGGCAGGAAGGTCTGATCATTGATACGCCTGCATCTGAGGATATTACTCTGTCAGCAAACATCAGGGAGATCTGCCAGTACCGCAGATGCCACTGGATGAGTGAGCGCATATTCATGGATGAGGATGATATGAAAGCTAATTTTGGATTCATCCCGAAAAAGGCCACCAAGTATTACAACCGGGAGGATGCTGATAAGAAAACTACCGGGCAGCAGAGCACAGCACAAGAATCCAACACTGAGAACAAAGAATGTGAATACCTGATCCATGAGGTATGGGATGCACGTGGCAACCGAGTTTATACATTGTGTGAGGGCTACGAGGGCTACATGAGAGATCCCTACTCACCAGATACCGGGGAAAGATGGTACCCGTACTTTGGCCTGCACTTTAACGATCTGGATGGGATCCTATTCCCACTGTCTGATGTTGAAATGCTGATTGAATTGCAGGACGAGTACAACGAAACCCGGACCAATTTCAGAGAGCACCGACAGAACTCAATACCTTTCTTTTTTGGACTCAAGAGTGCGCTATCTGAGAGTGATGCCACCAAGATCCAGAACCCCAAACCGTTTGACCTTATTTTGATTGACGGTGAGGAAGGTATGACGATTGACAACTACATCAAGGAATTTAGCCCACCAAGAATTGATCCCAAGGTTTATGACACCCAGCACATCCGGGTGGATTGGGAGTTGATCTCAGGCCAAGGTGATGCATCCCGTGGTGTAGTAGCCAAACCAAAGACACTGGGAGAGGCTGAAATACTGGAACGTGGCCAGCAATCACGATCCAATGAGCGTATTGATGTTATTGAGGACTTTGTGGAGGAGATTGCAAACTACGCAGCCCAAATACTTTTACAGGAAATCAATCAGGATCAGGCACTGAAAATTGCAGGGCCGGGTGCAACGTGGCCAGAACTTACCAGAGATGAGATTTTTGATATGGTGCAGATTAGCATTAGAGCAGGATCCACTGGTAAACCAGACAAGGTGCAAGAGCAGGAACGGTGGCTGAAATTCTTACCTATCATCCGTGAAACCTTGCAAGCCATGGCAGAAGTAAAAGCAGCAGGTGGTGATGAACGCATGATCAAGGCCATGATGAACATACTGCAAGAAACCATGGAGCGATTTGATGAGCGTATGGATGTAACCAAACTGCTCGAGGTGGATTCTGAGGACGAGAACGAGAATAAAGGCCCAGACCCAGCAGAAATGGCCAAGATGCAGGAAGCACAGAAGCAGGCAGCCCAGCAAGCAGAAATGATGGATGCCCAGATTAGAAAGCTGAAAGCCGACACCATCAAGGTGTTATCAGAGGCAGAGGCTAATGAAATGGGCCAGCAGTTTGATATGTATATGACTATGGTGGAGCGTTTACGGCAGATGCTCCCCATGGAACAACAGCAGCCCCAATTACCGGGGCAACAATTACAAACTCTACAGTAAGAGTGGGAGGATTTTATGTATAAAGATACATTAGTCGCAAAAGATGCATTAGTCGCAAAAGATGCACCAGCATTAGCAGCAGTTGAAACTGAAATGAACCGGCAGATATCATCAGCCGATCATCTTAGCAAGCGTACGGCAGCAGTATTAAATAGGTTGTCAGGTATAGTTTCACGATTGATCGGCCCGATTCCTTTACAGGATTCAGCAGTAAGTGAAACCGGTACGCTTATGGAAGAATTACGCCATGCACAAAATAATGCTCATGCTGATTTAGACAACATTGAGACACTATGCTCCACTCTGGAAGGTGTAATTTGAAGTGGCCAAAGTGGTTGATGTTGAAAAGCACCAAGAACGAGCAGGAGATCAAACTGCTACGTGAGCAGCTTGCAAAAACCACCGATGCATTGAACCAGTTAACTACAACCATGTTAATTTTTAGTCACACAAATGAGGGTAATATTGTGCAGGCACCCATACAAGATGTGATTGTTGGGATGCTTTCATACCACCAGCTGGAGATCAGACCAGTAACCGGGGATAGTCCTCATGGCTGCATAAGGCGAATACAGGCAGAAGCAGTAAAGCACTGAATAATAATTAAACGGCACGGGAGATAATAGTAATGAATATAAGATTTATATATCCATGGTTTAGTGGGTACCAGAATGAAGCAGGCGCAGAAGGATCGCAGGGTGGAGGCTCAGGCACTGACACCGATGATGATAACCCTACTACTGCATCAGCTGATGTGATCGCAGATTCTCTGGGTATCAAGCATAATGAAAATGGTGATGTGCCTTTGGATGATCCAGACCCAGAGACTGACCCTGATCCAGAAAAAGACCCGGAAGTAGATCCCGATGCCGATCCTGAGAAGGATCCAGAGAAAGACCCGGAAGTAGATCCAGACAAGGACCCTGAGAAGGATCCAGAAAAAGATCCAGAGAAGGACCCGGAAAAAGATCCTGAGAAAGATGATGATCCCTACAAGGTACCTGATGATCTGAGTGAAAAAGGTAGTGTGCGTTTCCAGAAACTGGTAACTATCAGCAAGGAAAAGGACTCAACCATTGAGGGCTTACAGGATGCACTACAAGGCATTACTCAGCAGTTTCAAGATACCAAGGGCAGCCCGGACCAGATAGCAGCAGCACTGGATACCCTGACCATGATCAATCTTGAGCCTGAGAAAGCGGTCATGCATTTGTATGGCATGGCCCAGCAGCTGGCCAAGGCCACAGGCACAGAGTTACCGGGCTACGATATTCTGTCCGAATTTCCAGAGCTACAGCAGCAGGTGGATGATCTTAGAATCACCAAAGAGATTGCCATGGAAACTGCACGGTCACGCATACGCCGCCAGAACGAAACAGATCGCAAGGAATTTACTGTTAATGCAGATAAAAAGCAGCAGGAATTTAATACAAGCCTGAAAACTGCAGCAGATACGATCTTCAACCAACTTTCTACATGGCAGAAAAATGATCTTGACTGGGAGAAGAAAGCACCACATCTGGCCAAGGCAGCTGCTTATGCAAGGGATAACCTTGACCCCAGCCAATGGATCGCTTATATAAATAACCAGTATGAGTCACTTGATGATTTAATTAAGTTGAGTACAAAAACTGATACTACAAACAAGGGTAAGAAAAGACCCTTGAGATCGGGAGGCACTGGCGGTAAAGGTGAACCCCAATCATCAGAGGAAGCTATTACAGCAGCCCTCGGTTTGTAACTGATGTAAGCCGCCTCATCACCGGCAGACTGGATCGCTACTCGTCATGGCATGACTGTTTCTAGGCTCGTCACCTAACCGATTGTAAACGGACTCATCATCCACGGTTAATTTGACAGAAGGAAACATAATCATGCCATTTACAGCAGATGAGATATCCACTGCCGGTATGACTTCACTTGATTTTTACGTCAAGAATAACCCGGTAGATCAGGTCGCCATTGAGAGAGCGTTACTCAAGGATCTGAACAAGGGTAAAAAGTCATTCCCCGGTGCTAAAGAGTATGTTGTGGAGCAGATCCGCAACCAGTACCAATCCAATTTCCAATGGTTTAACGGCTCCAAGACTGTTACGTACAACAAGCGTAAGACAGTGCAGCAAGCAAAATTCCCATGGCGTAGTGCACATGATGGTTTTGCATTGGATGAAGATCGTTTGGCCCAGAATGGTATTACCATGATTGAAGGTAAAACCAAGACAGCCAGCCGTGCGGAAGTAATGCAGCTTACCAATTTGCTTGATGAAGAAAACGAGGTGCTACGCCTTGGTTTTGAAGAAAAGTTTGATCAAGCACTCTGGCAAGATGGATCAACAGATGCCGATGCCATTGATGGTATTGATGCATTGATCAATATTGATGCTACTTGGAATACAGTAGGCGGCATCAATTCAGCAACAGCCGGTAATGAATACTGGCGCAACCATAAGGCTACTGGCCTTACTACCACTACAACCGTGGGCACCATCTGGTCCAGTATGCGATCTGCATGGCGTGCGTGTGTGCGTAATGGTGGTCGTCCAGACAAGATCTATGCAGGCTCAGATTTTGTGGATGGTTTGCAGGACTTTATGATGAGAACCTATGGCCGTTTAAACTATTCCAGTGTTGATTACGTTGGTAGTGGTGAAATGGGTAACGGTGCTGATGGTTTGGATACAGGTATGCGCTTTAATAAAGTGCCTATCATCTGGGTACCATCATTCGCGGATCTCGATGCATTATCCGGTGAGCCAGTAGCCTCAAGGCCAGCATGGGAAAAGCGTTGTTACTTTATAAATACGCGCCACCTCAAGCTGCGTCCAATGGATGGTCACGATATGATCGTGCGTAAACCACCACGTACTTATGATAAGTACGAGTACTATTGGGGCCTGACTTGGCGCGGTGGTGTTACAACCAACAGACGTAACGCACACGCGGCTCTGTCAATAGCTTAAGTAGCACGGACAAGGGATCCTCCCACTCTGATCTGGTCGTTTTCCCGTGGCCAAGGATGAGATTGCCGAGTAGTACCACGGGATTCAAATTTTCCAATGGGAGGAAATTATTATGAAATTCACAACACAGGCCGTAATCGTTGAAATTGAAAAAGATGTAATGACAAAATTTGTCAAAGGCATCTGTATCCATGAAATACCTATCTTACAAATGATCCATGGTGATGCTGCAGTACAGCCACAGGACTACGGTGATCAGTTTGAAATGGATACACAAGAGGAGTTTGATCGTCTTGCCAATAAATACGGTGAGGATACCGAATCAAAAATGTCATTTGTAGAGCGTGTGTATGGTATGTCAGGCCGGGGCCTTGTTACTACTGAGGACTTGGTGCAGGAAAAAACAAAAGATATTCCAATCGATCTCAAAAGGTTAAACCCTGATGATGAGGATGGTGTAGAAACTAAGCAGCCTAAAGTATTGGCTGATCCACCACCAGATACTGATGCCGTGCCATTAGCGGAACGTGAGATCGGTGAGTTACGTGAAATGTGTGATGATCAAAGCATTGAATATAACAAAACCGATAACCGGGCAACACTGGCCAAACGTATCACTGATTTAAAGGCAGTTGCTTAAAAGGTAACTAGATGCCGGTACCAGTTTACAAAACAAGAGGTGAAATCCGCAGTGCCGTACTAGCCCGTATTGGTATGGGTGGTATGGGTGCTGCGGCCTCTAATGCTGTACCTTGGCTTAATGATTTGCTTGATGAAGCCCATGAGGTTTTTTGGGAGTTAATGAATGAGAAGGACAAGCAAACATTTTGGGATATAGAAACCGTGGAGAGCCAGCAGTGGTATGACATACCAGACACCATGGACCATAAACGTATCTCATCTGCACAGGTAAAATATTCTGGTCAATGGATCCCTATGACAGAGGGGATCGATATGCACCATGATTCCAATTCTGATTTAGGTGATGAGCATTACCCACAACGATATGACATTAAATACAATAACGATGGTGCAAACGATGCAACCATGATCGAGGTGTACCGGATCCCTGATGGTGTTTATACCATGCGATTTGAGGCGATCATGCGATTGTCAGTTTTTACCGGGGATGCAGATATACCAAGTGTGCATCATCGTTTAATCATCCAGTACTGCACGGCATACGGAAAAGCACATCTGAAAAAACCAGATGCAAAAGAAGTAATGGACGCATTGAATATTTTATTAAAACGGATGAAAGGTAAGCAGCATAAAAATAATGGTGTTTACAAGCGTGGTGGTGGAGCATCAGCACCAGAACCAAGACCAAAAACAGTTTAGGAGATAGTCATGCACGCAGACGCAATCCCAGCACTAACAGCGGTAACAAAATCAGATGCCACCGAATATACCCCTCCATTGATTGGTTTAAGAGTGGGTACAGCAGGTGATGTAAAGATTGTTTCAGATGGTGAAACTTTAACTATTGTTGGTGTACTGGCAGGTGAAACAATTACCGGGAGCATCACTAAAGTATTTTCAACCGGTACAAGCGCAGATGATTTCACCGGTATGAAGTGGATGGATGCCTAATGCTTTTTGGTCACGGCCATGGTTTAGGTTTTATAAAGAAAGAGCCAGCGGCAAACTATGCGGCATCTGGCGATCCTATTAATTTAACTTCTTTTGTAAGTGTACCGACCGATGATAATGTATGGACTTCCCCAGATAACGCTCAAAACCAAGACGATTCCTATACAGGATCATTTATAAGCCCAGCTAGTAATACCGATCAATTAGAGTGCACTAATTTACTTCAAAAAATACCACCGTCAGCAACTATTACAGGGATAAAGGTAGAGCTTGATAAATACTCATCTGCAGCAGGTGTTGCAACAGATCTAATAGTGCGGTTAATAAAAGCAGGCACCCCAACAGGTGATAACAAAGCAGATACGGTTACTTTTTGGGGTAGTCTAGATACAGATACCTATACGCTTTACGGTGTAGGCATTACCGATTTATGGAGTGCCGGGTTAAATGCTGGTGATATTAATGCGGTGGATTTTGGGGTGTTGCTGCATTTTACAAGCACAACCGCTTTTGGAACATTATTTCTAGATCATATACAGGTGAGGATTTATTACACATGAGATCATACCAATTCCCATGGTCGCGCCTTATTGTTCGGTATCCTGATGGTGTTGCTATGTATGCAGTTTACTCACCAGATAATGATGGTGTTACTTACTCATGGAAAGCAAAGGCTAGTTTTTTAGATACGGAAGTTAGCCCGGATCTTGCTCAAGATTATATAGATAATTTACCGCAGCAGGTTGTGAACCAGATCAGCACATTAAATACTCAGCAGCAGGCTGATATAGGTACAACCAAACAGGATTACTATAAAAGCAATCCAAGACTAAATAAAAGTCTGGACGATATTGATCGTGATGGTGTTGTTAGAAATATATTACCTTTGTAATTGGGATAAAAAATGCCGAGTATCACTTACAGCAAATTCGACATTGGATTAGACAGGCGCAAAGGTGCCTCAGTGTCAGAAGCAAACAGACTACAAGAGCTACAAAATGCTTTTGTTAACTCTGGCCGCGTGATCGAGAAAAGACCCGGCTTAATCAAGCTGGGAACGCTGGAGACTGGTACCTTTGGACTTATCTCAGGCGGTGGTTATCTCAATACGTTTTTTAGTGGCACAGCCATTGTTCATTCTGACACAACTTTTTTAGCAAACCGGATAGAACATCCTACCGTTACATCAGGAGTAACAATTACTGATGTGTTAATGGGTGATGTATTTAGCGGGTACCTTTATGTGTCGGTTAAATTCAGTGATGGAACCACGTGGCATTTTTATCTGGATGCAGATGCAGCATGGGTAGCAAGTACTGCTTATTCAGTTGGTGATTTTGTTGAGCCAATAACATTGAATGGATACAGGTATGAAGTAACTGCAATAGCAGGTACTGG
>Ga0224506_10000342_pt1 | contig 42443 bp, 39 predicted proteins | sample SF_Jan12_sed_USG_2_FD_169108 | JGI IMG/M metagenome (GOLD analysis project Ga0224506, IMG submission 169108) | Sediment microbial communities from San Francisco Bay, California, United States - SF_Jan12_sed_USGS_8_1 | ecosystem: Environmental > Aquatic > Marine > Sediment | place: USA... | reverse complement strand
TCTACCTCTTTACCTTTCAACCAATTCACTAGCGAATTTTTAAAAGCTAAATAATCTGTATTGTGACCAATCAATTTTTTCTCACCAGAAGATTCTGTATTAACTTTAATAACATTTACAGCCCCTACCTTTTCAGCACTTTCATCTAAAGCATCCAAAAAAGGAATTACTTCATTTTTATAGGGTATGGTAACATTAAGTCCAGAGATACTAGGGTGATCTTTCAGTAATTGGCTAAATGAATTTATATTATCGATTTCAAACAACTTATATTCGTTACCCACAATATTTTCATTCGCAAATTTATTTTCAAAAAAACGTTTCGAAAATGAATGAGATAGTTTACGACCTATTAGCCCGAAAGTTTTCATGATTCCTCTTTTTCATTAGCATGGGCTATTTTCTCGATAATTACAACCACACCAATTCCTATAGCCATAAATAACAACGCTTCTAATATTTCAGGATTATTCCCTAATGAAAGGTATTGAGATGGTAGAATACTTTTTTCTTGTAGAGCTACTTGTTCGCCATGACTATCAATACGATATGAAATAATTTCTTTCCATGGCCAAACTTTATTCAAAGAGCCAATCATAAAACCAGATAATAGAGCTACGGTCGTATAATAATATTTATTGAGCACCCATGAAATTAAACGAACAAAGCTTAATAACCCTAAAACACAACCTACAACAAAAATCAGAATTACAGGAATATTTAGTTCATGCAAAGCACCGGTAACGTATTCATACTTACCTAAAATCAATAAAATAAAAGCTCCTGAAATACCAGGTAGAATCATTGCACTAATAGCAACTGCTCCACTTAACAAAACAAACCACCAAGCATTGGGAGTAGTGGAGGGTGAAACAATGGTAATATAATAGGCAATAATAATTCCTATCAATAACATAACTACCACACTAAAACTCCATTTTTTCACCTCTCTCAAAATGGTGATAGCTGAAATCACTACCAACCCAAAAAAGAAAGACCATACTTTTATAGAATGAACTTCCAGTAAATAAGATATTAATTTAGCTAGTGAAAACACACTAACTATTATCCCAAGAAGAACAGAAAATAAAAAATTACCATTTATACTTTTCCAAAAATCACTCCATTTAAAAGTAAAAAACAAACGAAATGTTTTACCATCAAGTGATTTTATTGAGTTGATCAACTCTTCATATATCCCTGTTATAAAGGCTATTGTACCTCCCGACACACCAGGGACAACATCTGCTGCCCCCATACCTAAACCTTTTATAAAAAGGACAAAGTAATCCTTAAAGTTCCTCATCCATTTTCTACGCTACAGTTTGAAATCTTCTGGTTTTAAAAAATAATCAAACGTATCACCTCTTAAACCAAGGCGAATCGTTTCAAGAGGAATAACTTCATTAGGGGCTATGTTACCTAAGTTAACATTTGAACCTAGCAACTTAATAAACCATACTTGTTGTGATTTAATAGGAGCTTCCCAAATAATTTTCTCCGAAGGGATTTCAGTAAGTATTTCTTCCACAAGCCCTGATCTAACTTCTCCACTCGAGCGAAAAAGACCTACATTCCCACCTTCACGTGCTTCTCCAATTACTTTCCATGCACCAGCTTCCAACTCAGCTTTCATAAGCTGTATCCATTTATACGGAGGTATTATTTTTTCAGCATCTTTTGACCCTACCTCAGAGAGTACTGTAACTTGGTCTGATAATTTACTTATGAATTCACATTTTTTATCATGATTAAGAGTAATAGAACCATCAGATACTTCGGCATAAGTCACCCCATACACATCCAACATTTTTCTATAATCATCAAATTGACCTCTGATAATAAAAGCCTCAAATAAAGTTCCTCCAAAATATACTGGAATTCCTGCATCCTGATAGAGTTTTATTTTTTCTTTTACATGTGGGTAGACATACGAAGTTCCCCATCCCAACTTCACTATATCTACATGATTTTCACAAACACTAATAAAGTCTTCAGTTTCTCGTAAACTTAGTCCTTTGTCCATAGCCATGGTGTAGCCATCGATTCTAGGCTTTTGTGTTCTCTCAGGAATGTTTTTTAAATTGTAATTCATTAATAATTGTCTTTACGATATTGATCTATAATTTTATAAAGTGCTTTTTGAGTTTCTAATTTTGGAAAAAATTCAAACAGCACCTCATGTTTTTCAAAGTCCAAAATTAATGCATTTTCTAAATAATTAAAGGCTTCTTTGAATTTACCTGCATCTATTAAATATGCAGTTAATCGATAGTGCAAATCAGCATCTTCCGTATGCTCTTCAAAAGCCATGAAAATCACATCTATTGCAGCATCTATTTGACCTTGTTCATAATATATATATGACCATTCTAACCAAATATCAATTTCCTCAGGATCTAGCTCTGCAGCTCTTTCATAAGAAGAAAGCCCTGAAACCACATTGCCTACTGCATATTCAACTCGCCCTAATTCTAACCAGTACTCGCCATTTAAGTCATCGAATTTGATGGCTTTTTTAATAAAGTGAATTGCTTCAAACCATTTATCTTGACTAGAAAGGCAAGTACCTGCTCCAAACCAAGCTTCCGCATACATATTGTCTAATTTGGTGCATTTCTGATAATACTTCAAACCTAATTCATACTGATCCATATTTTCATACACCTTTCCCAAGCTACAATACACTTCTGGAGAAGGTCCTTCAATGTCTATTGTCTTTCGATATGCATCTAATGATTTGGTGTATTGTTCCAAACTCATAAAAGTGTTTCCCATATTGAAATGTGCAGATGCAAAATTCTCTTCAATGGCAATCGCATATTCGTATGCATCTATTGCTAGTTCATATTTTTCAAGCTTATTATAAACTATTCCTAAATTATACCAAGCTCCTTGCGAATAAGGGTCAGAGTCAATGAATTTTTTGTAATAGGAAATACTCTTTTCTAGCTCTCCAATAAAATCAAGACAAAAGGCTAATTCATATAATGCTCCTTCATGAAGTATGTTTAGTTCTATAGCTTCCTTATAGCATTCAATGGCTCTTGGATAATCATCTAAACTTTGGTAGGACATTCCCAAACTATAATATACCTCATCTTTATCTTCTGCAAATTTTAATGCCATATTATAAGCTTCGATAGCTTCTTCATGCCTATATTGTAGCGCACATATAGACCCTTTCATCAGGTATATATCAGCTTCATTAGGTTGTAAACTTTGAGCACGTTCCAATAACTCCAATGCCTCATCATACATCTCTAAATTACTCAACACCTGAGATTTCATGATTAATATTTCTATTGAAAAAGGATATTGCTCTTCGGCTAATTCACAAGCAATTAAAGCTTTTTTAAATTTAAAATTTTCTTGATAAACAGAAATTATCTCTTCAAATGCTTCCATCTCCAAAAAAAGGGGCGCATGATTTTTTAAATAATTTTCAAACCGATTAATTAACACGTTATTTTCTATTTTTTTTCGATAGTTTCCCATACATCCCAACCTTTCTATTCAATATAAATAATTATTTACACCTATACTATCTTTTTAATTTGTTGTTTGAAATTCAAACACACCCAATCTAATGTTTCATCAAGTGGTGTATAATTCATTTTGAAAAAATCTCTCGATTTATTATTCACATATAAATAATTACTCCTAGTAGATTTAAGCATTTCTTTCGTCACAACAGGTTTAATTCTCGTGAAGAAGTATTTTATTTGATCTAGAACATAAATAACTTTAAGTAAACTCTCTCCTACTAAAAAGGTTGGCGATTTTTTTTCAAAACGATTAGCAATTCGTTCAAAGATATCTTTATAAGTGATATTTCCTGCATTAAGAATAAATCGTTCACCGACAATATTATTCTTATAAATTTCAATCACCACTTTTGCTATATCCCTTACGTCAACATAATTAAGCATACCTTTGGTATAAAACTTCTTTTCATCCCAAACATATTTCAAAAGTTTACTACTACTTCTTTTTCCATCACCAGGTGCTAATACAACACTAGGGTTAACCACGCAAACCCCCATTCCTTCATGAAATCCACGCCATACCTCAAGTTCAGACAAATATTTTGTTCTAGCATAGGCACTATTTACTGGAGACTCTACCCAATCATTATTTTCATCTACTTCAAGTTGATTTGGCTTTTTTCCAAAAGCGGCAATAGAACTTATATGTATAAATTGTTGCACACCTTCCTCGATACATACATCTACAATATTTCTTGTTCCTTTTACATTTACATGATACATCAACTGCTCATCTTCCTTGTGATATGACACGATAGCAGCACAATGAATCACTACACTAACTCCTCTAAGGTACTCTCGCAACAAAACTGCATCAAGGATATCGCCATCAACCCAATTCACTTTATCGTCTGGAAGTAATGAAATATCAGAACCTTTCCTTTTTAATGCTTTAAAAGGTAGGTCTTCAGATATCAAATATTTACAAATTTGACTCCCTATTAAGCCATTTGCACCAGTAATTAATATCATTTATAGCGTATTATTTAGTAGGTTGAGTTCCAAAGCTTTTCTATAATATTTTTTATTTCTAGATTTCTCCAATGCCTCCATATGGTGCATATGATGACAGTCACTTCCTAAAAAATGAATAAATTTATTATCAATTAACTTTTCTGCCATTTTCTTTATTTCTTTCGAATAATAGCCAGATAATGAGGTAATATTTAACTGCATATAAACACCACGATCAACCAAGTCTTCTACTAATTCAAAATTTTGAGACAAATACCCATAACGCTCAGGGTGTGCCATTATAGGGTTTAACCCATTTGATTTAAGTTTGAAAATCACCTCTTTCAGATTTACAGGTTCATTCATAAACCCTGTTTCAAAAAGAACATAATTGTCCCCAAATGTGAGTATTTCTGATTTATCATCTATTAGAGAGGAGAAGTGTTCGTCTAAATAATATTCCGAAGCTGCTTCAATTTCAATATCACAGCCTTCCAATTTAAGTTGGTCTTTTACAACCATTAATTTATCACGTATAATTTGTGGCGTATTATCAAAAAAATCGTGTAGAATATGAGGTGTGGTAATAAGCTTAGTATATCCTAAATCTTGAAATTTACGGATTATCTCCACCGATTGCATAAGTGTAGCGACACCATCATCTATTCCAGGTAAAAGATGTGAATGTAAATCAGTTACTATTTCTGACTTTATAGATGCCTTTTTATTATGAAAGAATGAAAACAATTTAATTTAAATTTATATATGCCCCTATTTATTCTCATCTAGGTAATACCCATAGCCATATTTTTTATTATTCATGCTTTGTAAACCATTAAGTACCAAGGCTATGTTATTAAACTTATTTACAACCTTTAGTCGATGTAATGTTTTTACAAATTGCTTTTTAGAAAAATCAGCTCTAAAAACATATATAGGGATATCTGCCTTCTTCATCACTAATATTGCATCAGTAACAATACCCGAAGGAGGGGTATCTAAAATTATATGATCGTATTTTTTAGACAACTCCACAATTAGTTTATCAAATTCACCATTTAGTAAAAGTTCTGAAGGGTTGGGTGGCGTAGGACCAGCTGGCAAATAATTTAGAGTATCTATCTCTGATTCACAAATACTTTCCTCAATAGTGTGCTTTCCAATTAATATTGTACTTACTCCCTTCGTATTTTCAGGGTTTTGAAATGCTTTATGAATTCTTGGTTTACGCATGTCCATATCAACTATAACCACTTTCCTTTTTGAAAGAGAAAGTATACCTCCAAGATTAACCGACACAAATGTTTTTCCTTCACTACTAACAGTAGAAGTTACTGTGATTATTTTATTGTTTTTTCCCCCTCCTAAAAATTCTAAATTAGTTCTAATACTTCGTAAAGCTTCACTTATAGATGACCTCGATGATTTAGTAACAATAAGGCGTGTTTCCTTCAACTTCTCATTAGAGTACTTTGGGATAGCACCTAAAATAGTCATACCGTTTGTTAACCTTTCTAATTCGCTAAGGCTAGTGATGCTATTACTCAACAAGTATCTAATTCCTATAAAAATCAAACAAATAACAAATCCTGCGACAAAACCTATCCCATAAATAATGAACTTATCTGGAGAAATGGGGTGTACTGGCAATGTTGCTGACGACAAAATAATAATATCGTTTTTAGTCCCTGCCTTTGCAACTTCGAAGTTTGTTCTAGCTTGCATTATTGCTAAATAATGTTCCTCATACAATGAATAATATAATTGTGCTTTTTTGAAAGCTCTATCTTTAGCTGGTATTTTATTAAAAGAATTTTCCAACCTTATTTTTCTTTTTAGTAATACCTCAATCTCTCCCTCTAGATAGTTTATTCTATCATTAATGTTTTCTGATAATAACGATTTGGTTGACTGTAGCTGGTTTAACTTTCTTTTATATGTAAATGTACTTTCACTATATCCTTGCTTTATTCTTTCAAAATCTAGCACCAACTCATTATATTTTTTCACATCTACCTGAAGTACTGCTGTTAATTGATATGAACTAATACTTAATACTCCGTCAGTCTCATCAAACTTCTTTTTTACATCTTTCATACTTACGAGCCGAAGTTGAAGATTGAGTCGTTGAGAATCTAATTCATGCATCGCCTCAATCGTTTCAAGAAGAACCCTATCTAGGTTGTTGGTTCTATTCGTAATTGTGAATTTTTCAAAATAGTCCTCGTACTCTTCTAACCGTTTTTCAATGTTACCTAACTCTTCATTTAACCAATTTATTTTACTGTTATTCTCAATCGTTTTTTGTTCTTGGCTATAAATCAAATAAATAGAATTAATAATATCCACAAGCTCCCTTGCCTTATAACGATTATGATCTTTTAAGTTTATTTTAATAGTATTTGCTTGAAAATTAAGAGGGTGTACTTCTAAATTGTTTTCAAAATATTGATATAAAGCATCTAGGCTTTTTATTACGAAAAAATAATTCTCTTCATTTTGCCCTTCTAGGTATTTTGTTTTGTTAATAACTAACTCAGATCCTTCTACTAAAATGGTGTCGCCCAAGTTATATACATTCTCTATTTTATTCCCATTTATGTGATATCCCAATTTATATTTCGTTTCTGAAATAAAATTAACATCAATTTCTTTATCTAATAATCGTTCGTCAGATAGCTTATAATTAACAATAAATGGAGAGTGCTTATAACGCTCATCATTAAGGATATTTCCTCTACTGTTATAACTAACAGCAATATCAGAAGCATCAATGGCTTTTTTAAAAAATAGTCTTGAACTTAAAATTTCTATCTCACCAGAAATATGATTTAGATTTTGATTTTCAAGTACGTTACTAATTCCTAAGGCGGAAGCCTCACTTTTGAAATCAAGTTTTAATACTGATTCGGACTTAAATAGAGGCTTTGTCCAACGAATAGTGAAATAAGCTACAGAAATTGTAGTGACAAATATAAGTGTTATCCAGATTAAGCTTTTTTTGAAAATAGTATATAATTTTTCAAAATCTATGCTCTGGAACTCATCAAATTCAGAATGTTGTGAAATATCGTTCAGTGATTTATTTTCCAATTTCTGATTATTTTGAATTTGAAATAATTACAACAATAGCTGTTAAACTACTCACTAAACTAATAATAGGCCCATAATCTTTTACCGCTTCTATAAAAGGTCGCCTTAATGGCTCAACATATATAATATCTCCAGGCTTCAACAGCATATTCGTTTTCTGAACTTCATCAGACTTACTTAAGTCTAAAACATATATTTCATCACCTCGCATTAATCGAATATTTTGAACAATGACATCATTATCAATAGCATCGGCTAGTGCTAAAACTTCAATGAGTTTCATATTCTCATTCTTAAGTTCTACCACCTGATTTACTGCACCAATAACGGTTACTCTCTTATTTATATATTGAAGCGAAATAAACGGAGTATTATAATATTCTCCATAAGCATTTTGTAGTAACAACTCTGCTTCACGAAGGCTTTTTCCTTCTAGAAATATAATTCCAATCATTGGAAGTTTTACACTACCATCAGCATTTACAATATACTCTAATTTAGGTTTTAAATTAGATTGATTGGCACCTAGTTCCTTTGTGAGTTCAAAATCTGGATCAATTATTCTTTCTCCTTTATTTGTAAATACTTCTAATTTTAGAATATCATTCGTTTGAATGGTGTAATTTGTTTCTAAATTAAGTTCCTCTGAATCAGAAGGACTTAATTCTTCCCCAACTTGCAACATTATGTTTTTACGATAAGTACCACATGATGTAATGAGAAATACAGATAAAAGTGCTACGGTAATATTTTTCACCATTGACATTTTACTTTTTTTTTAAATCAATTGCTAAAATATTAAAAATCTTTATTCTTCTATGCAAACTGCAAAAACCCTTCTCAAAAAAAGGGATTCTAAGCTATTTTTTTGGAAATATCAGAAATAGCGTTGAGGTATTTATCAATCACAAAATTTTCATCAAAATTTTCTTCAACTCGTTTCCTTCCCATTTCACCCATTTCAATTCGCTTATCATGTGGAAGTTTTATGAATAATTTTATTTTTTCTGCCAGGTCATTAGCATCCTTTTCTTTACACAAAAACCCATTATATCCATCAACAACTACATTATTACACCCTGGCACATCAGTTGCTATAATTGGTCGAGTAGAACTAGCTGCTTCTAATAACGTACGTGGTGTCCCCTCTCTATATGAAGGCAGTATTACACAGTCAGATTCATTAATAAAGGGCCTAACATCTTCGGTAGTCCCTAAATATTCTATTACTCCATCATTTATCCATTGGTCAATTTCATGAATAGGAATACCTCGTCTATGTTCTGGGTCTTTACTTCCTAAAATTTGAAAGTTAGCCTCTACCCCCTCTTTTTTTAACAATTTTACTGCCTCCACATACTCATATACCCCCTTATCTGAAATAAGTCTAGAAATTAGTAAAAAAGTAAGTTTTTCCCTTGATTTTAAGAAAGAAGGCTTGAATTTAGTTAAATCTATGCCTGAACCAGGAAGTATATCAGCACTATTTTTACTTACTATATTATTATCTACAAATAATTCTAGGTCATCATCATTCTGAAAAAATATTTTTTTAGGATACCAAAAAGATATCCTGTACATCATCTTAGCTATTACTGACAATAAGTTATTCTGTAAAAAAGCAGTACCTAGACCACATACGTTATTCACTACTGGTATTTTTAAGAGACTTGCAGCCAAAGTACCATAAACATTGGGTTTTATAGTGTAGTGAAGCACTACATCAGGTAGTATTTTTCTGTATATTTTAAATAACTCGATGAGAAGAGCAAAATCTTTCATAGGATTTACCCCTCTACTATCCATAGAAAGAGGGATATATTTACATCCCATTTTTTCAAGCTTCTCACTATATGAATCGTGTGGCGCTATAGCATATACTTCGTATCCCCTACTTAAAAGACGAATAACTAGATTATATCTAAAGTTATAAATATTCCAAGATGTATTGAGTACAATTGCTACCCTCATAAATGCCAACTATAGGTTAGGTTAAACATAACTAAATACGTCTGGTAATAAAAAAGTAACCATTAATTTAATTATTTTACAAAGGTAAAATAAATTTTCATACAAGTATGTTTTACCTCGTATCAAATGTTAATTTAGATTTCATATAAATATAACTTATATTGTTATTACAATAAATCAAATAACAGAACGTAAGTAGTTTCCTAATTTATCAATCGTTTTTACATTGACACATTCTATTAAAAATGAGGCATCAATATTCATGGCAATCATTATCTTTTTGTTGTTTCAACAATGTAATGATGCTCCCGATTTTTCGAAAAACAATACTACTGATTCAGTAAAAAATATTTTAGATACCGCTCTCTGCCAACTTAATGAAGTTCAAAGCGCATACTCTTCCTGTTTAATAGATTTAAGCTCGTCAACATTAGATGTTGTGACTTGGAATTTAGAACGTTTCCCTAATAATGGGTATGTCACATTAGGCTTACTTGAAGATATTATTCCTAACATGAATGCCGACATTATAGCTGTTCAAGAAATAACTTCTATTACTGACTTCAACCTACTCGTTGATAACCTTAATGGTTGGGAAGGAGAAGTAACCAATATAAGTGGCTCTTTAGACATGGGCTATTTGTACAAAACCTGTGAAATAATTGTTTTAGAACCTCCTTCTATTGCTCTTTTAGATGAAGTTGAGCCTCGTCCTGCTATACAAATCAAAATAAAACACAAAGAAACTGATTTGGAAGTGACTTTCTTTAATATTCATCTTAAATGCTGTGGAGTAGCAGGGTCAATCGAAGCAAAACGAAGAGAATCAGCCTCAATTGCTCTCCAAAACAATATCAATAATAATCTACCCGATGAAAACGTAATCATATTAGGCGATTGGAATGATGATATCCATGATGGTCCTTTTGACAACTTCATAAATGACCCTAATTTCACTTTTACTGATGAAGAAATAGGGGATGGTAATTCATCCAATTGGAGTTATCCAAGTTGGCCAAGTCATTTAGATCATATTTTAATCACCAATGAACTATTTAATCGTTTTACTGAAGTAAAAACAATTAAATTAGAAAATTGCATCAATAACGTTGAATACAACATATCAGACCATCGAGCAGTATTGGCTAGATTTCAGTAAAAAAAATACATCACTACAACTATGTAGTGATGTAAAACATTCTTAGTTAACCATAAAGCTGATTAACCATTGATACTATTATTTACCTTCTGAATATCTTTTAGCTACCTCATCCCAATTTATTACATTGAAAAATGCTGCAATATAATCAGGCCTTCTGTTTTGGTAATTTAAGTAATACGCATGTTCCCAAACATCTAATCCTAATATTGGAATACCTCCGCATCCAATTTCAGGCATCAATGGGTTATCTTGGTTTGCAGAAGAACAAACATCTACTTTTCCTCCTTTATGAACACATAACCAAGCCCAGCCTGATCCAAAACGAGTAGCCGCAGCTTTAGAAAAAGCATCCTTAAATTCATCAAATGAACCAAATGCAGCATCTATTGCTTCTGCTAATTCACCAGAAGGATTTCCTCCTCCGTTTGGAGACATTACTTGCCAGAACAAACTGTGATTATAATACCCTCCGCCATTATTTCGAACAGCTCCATTGCTCATATCCATTCCTTTCAAAATGTCTTCAATGGATTTACCTTCTAATTCTGTTCCAGTAATCGCTGCGTTCAAATTATTTGTGTAACCTGCATGATGTTTTCCATGGTGTATTTCCATCGTTCTCGCATCTATATTAGGTGCTAATGCATCGTATGCGTAAGGTAATTGTGGTAATTCAAATGCCATATTTATATATATTTAAAATGTGATATGTTTTTTATTCAAATATACATAACACTAACAGCAATTGAAACAAATTTCAATTAAGAAATATTGATATGGTTATAGATAAAAGCTATCTTTTCATATGATTGAGAAGCCCCTCAACTAGTAAGTATTGTGCTAAGATATACGTTGACATTATAATAGTCCTTGCTTCAGAAATAGGAGCAACAAATTTATTTAAAGCAATTACCGCATCTGAAAACATAAAAAATGATGCCCCAATCATCACCATCCAAAAGCTAATTGTTGTGGTTTTTCCATACCTATGTAATGCCGTAATGGTCATAAAAGTAATTGTAATAGCATAGGTAACTACTGGAAACAGCATAGTTCCTAAGTGAGGTGATAAAACCATAACTAAAGAAACACATATCAAAAACAGGAAGAAATCATAGCGAGCTAAACGTGGTTTACTCATTTCTTTCGAAGTCGAATCGTTTCTGGTTTTCCTATTTATAGTAATATAAAACAAATGAGAAATTAAGAACGCACCTAAACCAACCGTAAAAAACAGCGCATTTTCACTTTGAAACATTAAAAATAAATCCCCTATCCAAGAAAATAGTAAAGCGCTTATTATCAACAATTGGGATGAGTGTTTCTTTTCACTTGTTTTTGCTAAAAAATAAAGTAGTAAAAACACCATTAATAGTGGTTTTGTCGAAAGATTTAACACCTCTACCGACAAGGCATTACCTAGTATGTTTATCAACGCAGCAGATAAAAATAAAGACAGTGCTATTTTTGATTTATTCATACGTTCTGTTTTTTTGAATTAGAGAACATTAAAAATAAAAAAGCTGCAAATGAAAACGCACTACATACCAAAAACATTTGTTGAAAATTCTCTGAGTTATTGGCATACAGCCAACTTGAAAGCAGAGCTCCTCCACCAATCCCTATTTCTAGTGCTATGTATACTGTAGACATCGCCCTACCTCTGTGTTTCTCGTCACTTAAATCTACTGCCCAAGCAAAAATATTAGGCGCGTTTAACCCAACAGACAATCCGAAAATAATTGCACTTACTATAAAGTACGTTTTGGTAGGCGAAAGTGCCAGTAACAAAAGTGCTAAAGTAAGACCAATCGCAGCGATTTTAATTACAATTTCTCTTCCATATTTATCAGAAGCTCTACCTCCAAGTACCCGAATAACAATCGATGAAATTGTAAAGACGGCAAAAAATAATCCTTTATTTTTCACCCCTAAATATTCACTGTAATCAGGAATTATTATAAGGATTGTACCAAATGAAATTGCTGTTAGCAAAAACACCACAGAAGGTTTAATCACCCTTGGCTCATAGACATCATCCATTGATATTTTCAATAAACCAAATTTCATGGTTTGCTTGTTGGGTAATGTTTCCTTCATCCCAATTAGAACAAGTATAGAAAGTAATGCTACACCTGACGAAGTATAAAACATCATATTTATTCCATAACTTTCTGCAATCCAGCTGCCCACAGCTGGTCCAGCTGCCATCCCAAAACTACCCATCATCCCGATAATGCCCATTGCTTCTCCCCTTCTATTAATAGGAACAATGTCAGCCAGATAAGCTACCGTACCCGTTGGCTTAAACCCTGTTGAAAAACCATGAAAAAAACGCAATAATAGAAATCCACTTACAGATGTTAATACTGGATACAGAAATCCTATCAGGAAACACACCACCACCCCTACTATCATTACAGGCATTCTACCAATAGTATCTGCCAATTTACCACTAAAAGGACGTGATAACCCAGCCGAAAGGGTGAATATCGCTATAATAAAACCTTTATACTTTTCTCCCCCTAAACTCGTTATGTAATTGGGTAATTCAGGAATCAGCATATTAAAACTAGCAAAAAACAAGAATGAACTTGCGCATAGTAGCCAAAATTGCAACCCGTAAAATGAAGTTTCTTGATTATGTTTCAAAGATGTGATTTTTGTAAATCCAATAATAACTAAATTATAATCAATTTGCTCAAAAATACAGGGTGAATGAATATATTTGCCTCAACAATTAATAAAACAAAACCAACCATTAAACATGAAAAAATTATCATTTCTAATTCTATTAACATTTAGCATTTCGCTTGCGAATGCTCAAAGTCCTATTCGGAAAGGAGAAAAACAATTCAATTTTGGAACAGGGGCTTCTACGTTTGGCATACCCGTATATTTAGGTATGGATTTTGGGATTCATGAAAACATAAGTCTTGGCCCTATACTATCATTTAGAGCATACAACACTACCGTTATCGACCCAGTTACTTTTATAAGAACTAATACTACAGAAACTGCTTTTGGCATTGGTTTTAATGGAGATTTTCATTTTAATAATTTATTAAGCATTCCTAGAGAATTCGATGTATATGCAGGAGCTAGTGTTAGCTACTTTGTAATAAATTCTACAACTGGGGTAACTACAAACACACTTTTACCTAATGTAGGTGTAAATCCTCACGTAGGTGGTCGCTATAATTTTAACCCTAAATGGTCTGTACAAGCACAAGTAGATGCTGGTACACACTCAGGCGCTATGGTGGGTTTTACCTTCAAATTATAAAACAAAAAGCCCTATGAAAATTTCATAGGGCTTTTTTGTTTAACGATTATCTAGTTTATTTTTTCTTAGTTCCTTTTTTACCAGAATCAGAAATCGCTTCCCTCATTCCTGTATCGGACTTAATGTTTTCCATTTTATAGTAATCCATTATACCTAGATTCCCTGAACGGAATGCTTCAGCCATCGCTTTAGGCACTTCAGCTTCTGCTTCTATCACTTTAGCACGTGCTTCTTGAGCTTTTGCTTTCATTTCCTGCTCAACAGCAACCGCCATTGCTCTTCTTTCTTCCGCCTTAGCTTCAGCCACTTTTAAATCTGCACTAGCTTGATCTGTTTGTAGTTCAGCACCAATGTTTTTACCTATATCAATATCTGCAATATCAATTGAAAGAATTTCGAATGCAGTTCCAGCATCCAATCCTCGTTCAAGTACTAATTTTGAGATTTTATCAGGATTTTCTAAAACCGCTTTATGTGTGTTAGCTGATCCAATAGAAGTTACAATACCTTCACCAACTCTTGCAAGAATAGTATCTTCTCCAGCTCCACCAACCAATTGTTGGATGTTTGCTCTTACCGTAACTCTAGCTACAGCGATTAACTGAATTCCATCAGCCGCAACAGCCGCAACTCTAGGCGTTGTGATTACCTTTGGATTAACTGAGATTTGAACCGCTTCCATTACATCTCTCCCTGCCAAATCAATGGCAGTAGCTTGTTTGAATTCCAAATTTATATTGGCTTTATCAGCTGAAATTAATGCTCGAATTACATTTGGAACATTTCCACCTGCTAAATAGTGTGTTTCCAGTTCAGAAGTTGTCAACTTCACACCAGCCTTAACAGCAGTAATTAGTGAGTTAACAATAATACCTGGAGGCACTTTTCTGAAGCGCATACCGATTAATTCTCCAAGCGTTACTCGTACATTTGAAAATATTGCAGTAATCCAAAGACCTACTGGAATAAAGTAGAAAAACAGGAAGAATAAGATTATTCCTGCAATTAGTATTAAAATTGTTAATAATGGCATAGTTAGTTATTTACTGGTTTTATTGTTATTTGATTGTTCTCGATTTTTATTATTTCTATTTTTTTATTTGGTTCAACATACCCACCAAGAGACTTCACTTCGAACACTTTATTTCCAAACTCTGCTTTTCCAATGGGTTTTAATGCGGAAACCGTTTCTCCAACATCTCCTACACTTAATACATCCGACATCCCTTTATTAAACTTACTATTTATTTCTTGTTTTAAAGAAAATTTTTCCCAAATTCTTGTGGTAAATACATAATAGAGCATCCCTAAAAAAAGAACCGATGTACCTGCTAGTACCGAATACGCAATCACATTATCAAAATACTCAAACGATTTATATACTCCTAAAACCAAGAGTAATAGTCCTAAAACACCAACTATTGTTGTTCCAGGAACAAACACTACTTCGGCTACTATTAAAATAATGCCGAAGGTTATTAATGAGATTACAATTAACCATTCCATCATAAGGTACTAAGGTACGAATTCGTTCTTAATAATATTAATATGCTCTTGCAAAAATCACACGTTTGTGAGATGACTTACCAGAATAGACACACACCCCTTCTTCAGTCTGAGAATCGACAGGGATACATCGAATAGTGGCCTTCGTTTCATTTTTAATTTTCTCTTCAGTTTCTGAAGTTCCATCCCAATGAGCTAAAATAAAACCACCTTTTTCATCTAACACTTTTTTAAATTCCTCATAAGTATCCACCTTAGTAGTCATTGAAGATCTAAAATCAAGTGCTTTATTATAAATGTTTTCTTGAATTTCTTTCAATCTATTTTCCACCACCTCTTCAATACCTTCGATACTTACCACCTCTTTTGTCTTCGTGTCTCTACGTGCTAGTTCAACTGTTCCATTTTCTAAATCTCGAGGGCCTATCGCCACTCTTAATGGCACCCCTTTCAATTCATACTCAGCAAATTTCCAGCCCGGTTTATGCGTGTCCCTATTGTCATATTTCACAGATATTCCCTTCGCTTGAAGAGCTTTCACAATAGGGTTAACTTTATCATTCAACGCATTAAGTTGTTCTTCCCCTTTAAAAATAGGTACAATTACTACTTGAATTGGTGCTAAGTTTGGAGGAAGAACAAGTCCTTCATCATCAGAATGCGCCATAATTAATGCTCCCATTAATCGAGTACTTACCCCCCAACTCGTTCCCCATACTAAATCAAGTTTACCTTCTTTATTAGTAAATTTCACATCAAATGCTTTAGCGAAATTTTGTCCTAAAAAGTGAGAAGTTCCTGCCTGGAGTGCTTTTCCGTCTTGCATTAATGCTTCTATACTGTAAGTATCCAAAGCACCAGGAAAGCGTTCGCTCTCTGTTTTTACACCAATAACAACTGGCATAGCCATAAACTTCTCTGCAAATTCACCATTTTAACGGTTTCTTCTACGGCTTCGTTTTTTGTAGCATGAGCGGTATGCCCTTCTTGCCATAAGAATTCTGACGTACGTAAAAATAATCGTGTGCGCATTTCCCATCGCACAACATTTGCCCATTGGTTTATTAACAAAGGTAAATCACGATAGGACTGTATCCAATTTCGATATGTATTCCATATAACCGTCTCGGAAGTAGGTCTCACAATTAATTCTTCTTCCAATTTAGCCTCAGGATCAACAACGACACCACTCCCATCTTCTGCATTTTTCAAACGATAATGCGTAACAACCGCACATTCTTTTGCGAACCCTTCTACATGGTCTGCTTCTTTACTTAAATATGATTTTGGAACAAAAAGCGGAAAATATGCATTGCTATGTCCCGTATCTTTAAACATTTTGTCTAATTGAGCTTGGATTTTTTCCCATATGGCATACCCGTAAGGTTTTATCACCATACAGCCTCTAACAGCCGAATGCTCTGCTAAATCAGCCTTTTTTACTAATTCGTTGTACCATTCCGAATAATCCTCACTCCTGCTAGGAATCGCCTTTCCCATTTTTGGTATAAAATTTGTGTGTGTATAAATAAAATAATTCAGCGACAAATATAAGTTTTTGTTACGTATAAATAATCCTTATTGTTAAATTGTCGTTTATATTATTAAGCTACTGTGTTTAATATAAAAATTATAGTCATGAAAAAGCTACTTACTACACTTGCCCCCATTTTTATTCTCTTAGTAATCGTGTCAATTCCTTCGTATGGACAGGAATATGATGACATCTACTTCAGAAAAAAAGACCGTGAAAAAGTTGAATCAAAAGTAGCTATAGCTGCACAACAAACTGCACCTCCAGTAACTGAGAATGATTCATTACTTAATAAGACAACGAATCCTGAGTATTTGGCAGATAATGAGTCATATATAGACAAAGATGCCGATGTATATTTTGAAGAAGGCTATCAAGTCCAAAATCCATCTCAAGATGTTGAAGAATACATAGAAAATGCCGATGTGGTCGTTAAACATTATTATTATGGATCTCCCTCCACAAGATACTATAGTCGTTATGACGATGTATTTTGGAATGACCCTTTTCTATATCAAGGCAACATGTTTGGTCCTTTTTATGACCCCTATTATAGACACAATGCTTATTACCGTCCTGGATGGGGCGTTTCATTTTCAATAGGCAATAGCTATTCTGCATTTGGCTATAACCGATGGAGATATAATCCATATGGATATTATTGGGGAAGTAGTTATTACAACTCATACTACAACTATTACGACCCTTTTTGGTGTCCTCCGTCTTATTACAATCATTACAACCAAAACAATTATTTTGTAAGTAATAATGACAACTTTAGCTCAAGGGGTATTGTAAGAGGAAAAAGAACAAGCCGAGGAACCAATTATAACACCAATGGACGTGTGAGCTCCACTACTACTAGAGGTAGAGTTGCCACTAATGATGTAAATTCTGGAAGGATTTCTAATGGAAGAGTTACCAGTAATAGTACTGACAATGTAACCAGCAGAACAAATAGCAGAGTAGCAAGTTCTACAACCAAAGGGAATAATTACTCAGGGTTTTCTAGGACGTCAGAAAATACAAGAAGCAATTATAACTCAAGAAATAACGCTACTACAGGAGCTAGAACTAATGTGAACAGTAACAGAAGTGGTACTGTAGAAACGACTACTCGTAGCTCAAGAAATAGTGGTTCGAATTATAATGTAAGAACCAACAGTTCGACTAGAACGAATAATAATAGCAGAAGTAATTATACTCCTTCAAATCAACAAAAATCGTCAAGAACGGGGAGTAGCAACAGAAGCAATAGTTCAAATTCTAACTATAACAGAAGTAGCAGTTCAAATAGTAGTGGCTCTACCTCTAGAAGTTACAACAGGAGTAATAATAGCTCAAGATCTTCCTCTGGAAGTTACAACAGGAGTAATAATAGCTCCTCAAGATCTTCTTCAGGAAGTTACAATAGAAGTAGCAGCAACTCTAGATCTTCTTCAGGAAGTTCTAGAAGCTCATCAAGCAGTTCAAGAAGTAGCTCAAGAAGTAAAAAAGACTAACCTCTAAATCATACGGTCATGAAGAATAAATTAAGCCTTTTTTTAATAGGCATAGCCATATCTATGTTCATTTTTAATGGTAAAGCACAGGATTTGCCATCGTTAGGACTTCTTTTTAGTCAAACTACTCCTGGCGGAACAGCTAGAATACAAGCACTAGGAGGAGCGCAAATATCATTAGGGGGCGACATAAGTAGTCTTCAATCTAACCCCGCAGGTTTAGGGATGTTTAACCGATCCACTTTTAGTCTCTCTACTGGCTTAAATTTCATCTATAGCGATGCTACCTATTATGGAAAACTAACCAATGATTTAAAGCTTAATGCTAATATTCCAAATTTTGGCATAGTACTCCAGAAAAACGGAAATGGTAAAATAAAAAGCCATTCCTTAGGTATTAGTTATAATCGAATTGGCGATTATCAAAACAGGTTTTCTTATGAGGGGGTAAACGATCAATCAAGTATGTTGGATTATTTTATTGAGCAAGCAGATGGTGTTTCTGAATATGAATTTTATAATGGATCTGCCTATAATTATGTAGAAGGGTTGGCCGTTAGAAACGAATTAATTCTTCCTACTCTTTCTTTTGATTCCATCAATGGAGTCAATTATTTATACGACTCAGATATATTAGGAAACCCTATCCAAAAAGAGACTATTACTATTAGGGGTGCTCAATATCAGTTTAACTTAGGGTATGGGTTTAATTATAATGATGTTTTTTATTTTGGCGCTAATATTGGTATAAAATCAATTGACTATAGTACACAACAAACCTATATTGAAAAGGATTTCGCATACACACCAATAGATGCGAATGACACCTATCAAAACCCACTCAACAATTTTATTCTTGAAGAAAATTTAAACGTTTCTGGCGGAGGGGTAAATACTACTCTTGGCGTTATTTACAGACCCATTGATTTTGTACAATTAGGCGCTACGTTTACATCGCCCACCTATTTTCTTCTTGACGAAGAATTTAACAGAACTATGGATGCTGACTATAACTCAATAAGTGATCTATACGCTGAATCGGACATTATTATTTCCACCTATTCCCTTTCTACTCCTATGAAACTTTCTGGAGGAGTTACTTTTTTCGGAGGTAAATATGGTTTTATTACCGCTGATGCTGAGATGATTGATTATGGAAAGAATAGATTTAGCTCTAATGATTATTTAACTACAGCAGATAATCGTGAAATAAAGGCAAGGTATAGCAAGGTATATAACTATAGAATTGGAGCTGAAGGTCGAGTGAATATTTTCAGGTTTAGAGGGGGATATGGATTATCTCAAAATGGCAATTTAGAGGGAACACCTACTCAAACAATTTCAGGAGGGGTAGGTATTCGTCAGAAACATGTTTCATTTGATATCGCTATTATCAATACCAACCAAAATTTTGAATATTCGCCTTATACATTAACAGACAAGAACAGAACTCCTGTAGCACTTGTATCTAAAAACTCTACTCGATCAGTTATGACACTTGGACTGTATTTTTAAATTTAAACTACAGCCCAAATTATTTTATAATCGAGTCGCCATAATAAGGTTTAAATCTTTGTATTTCATATTAAATTTTCGAGCGATGTGTTCGTTGGTTAGTACACCTTTATAGGAGTATACTCCCTTCATAAACCATTTATGAGAAAAAATCATTTCTTCTATACCTCCTTCATCTGCTGCTCTTAAAATTGTAGGCGTGAAAATATTACTTAGGGCAGTAGTCGCAGTTCGTGCTACCGTTGAGGCAACATTAGGCACACAATAATGAATTACACCATATTTTTCAAACACAGGATCACTATGTGTTGTTAACTCTGATGTTTCAATGCACCCTCCCTGATCAATACTTAAATCGATAATAACAGCACCGGGGTTCATGTTACTTACCATTTCTTCTGACACTACATGTCTATTGATTCCCTTTTCAGCTCTTAAAGCTCCTATTACTACATCTGCTTTCTTTAAACTTTCGCTAAGCGTAATCGTATCGATAGACGAAGTGTAAATTTGGTCACCCAAAGCATATTTTAGTCTTCTAAGTTTGTAAATATGATTATCAAAAACCTGTACCTCAGCCCCTAGACCTTTCGCAGCTCTAGCAGCATATTCAGCAACTGTACCTGCGCCAAGAATTACTACCTTAGTAGGTGCTACTCCCGTAATACCTCCAAGTACCACCCCTCTTCCATTTTGACTGCTACTCAAATATTGAGCAGCAATTAACATCACAGTATTTCCTGCGATTTCACTCATTGCTCTAATAATCGGCATCCCACCAACTTTATCTTCAATAAATTCGAACCCTAAAGCCACCACTTTTCTACTATTTAGAGCATTCAAATACGCTAACGTTTGACCTCCTACCTGATATGCTGAGATAAGAATTTTACCAGGTTTTAAATAATTGATTTCATCTAGCGTTGGGGGTTCAATTTTCAATATTGCATTTGCTTCATATACTTCTTCAGGGGTATAAACAACTTTTGCTCCTGCCTCACTATATTCGTTATCAGTAAAATTTGATCCTAATCCTGCCCCTGCCTCAATAATGATATTATGTCCATTAACTGTCAATAATCTTACTGCATCAGGGGTTAATGTTATTCGTTTTTCTTGAAGAGACACCTCTTTGGGTAAACCAATAATAAAAGAGTTTTTACTCTTTTTAATTTTATCCAATTGTTCTTGAGGATAATATTGACTTTCTTTAGCTAGAGCCTCAAAACCAGTTTTTTTTGAATTAGACATGTTTCAATACATTTATCGACCTAGTGAATTCATCAACAATAGAAATATTAATCTCAATCCTATTGTCTGGAATTAAATTTAATATTTTAGATGGCCATTCGATAAAACATTTTTGTTCCGAATAAAAATATTCATCGCAGCCAATATCTAACGCTTCTTTTTCATTTTCTATTCTATAGAAATCAAAATGATATATTTTATCGTCATTTTCATTAATATATTCATTTACGATGGAAAATGTAGGGCTATGTACATTGTCCACAACACCAATTTTTTCACAGATAGCCTTTATTAGTGTCGTTTTACCCGCCCCCATATCTCCTTCAAAGATCCAAACATCAACACCTTTGGCATAGGAAATGATTTGACTCGCTACTTCCCCTATTTTCTCTAATTTAACTTGATTAATTTTCAACTCAACCATTTCTAAATTAAGCATTCTTCGAATTTAACGATATAATAGGAATTATCATTTCTTCCATTGACACTCCTCCATGTTGAAAAGTATCGCGATAATACTTTGCGTAATGATTGTATTTATTTGGGTATACAAAAAATTGATCTTCAGTAGCTATAGCATAAGTAGTTGACATATTTTGCTTTGGTAAAAAGCACTTTTCTGGCTTAAGTATTTCCATTACATTACCTGGAGTATAGCCTAAATTCCGACCTTGCTTGTACCTAAGATTTGTATTTGTATCTCTATCACCAATAATTTTAAAAGGCTTTTTCACTCTAATTGTTCCATGGTCTGTTGTGATAATAACTTTTGCATTTGTAGTGGATATTTTTCTTAGTGCGTCAATTAAAGGAGAATGCTCGAACCATGATTTAGTAATTGATCGATAGGCACTTTCATCAGGAGCTAACTCTCTAATCATGGCCATATCGGTACGAGCATGAGATAACATGTCTACAAAATTATAAACGATTACATTTAATGGCACTTTATATAGATTATTAATATTGTCGACCAATTGTCTTCCTTCATTTAGATGCTTAATTTTATTATAACTGAATTTTACAGATAAATTCAGTTTTTTTAATTGACGTTCAATGAATTTGTCTTCAAAATTATTTTTCCCCCCTTCTTCATCTTCATCTACCCAAATATCTGCGTTTTTTTGAGCCATATCTGTTGGTAACATTCCTGAAAATATGGAATTTCTGGCGTATGCCGTTGTGGTTGGCAATATTGAATAATAACTCTCCTCCTCTTCGATATTAAACATTTCAGAAATTGTTGGCTCAATAATTTTCCATTGATCATAGCGCAAATTATCAATGACAATAAAAAACAATGGTCTATCTTCCCTTATCTCTGGAATAACTTTTTTCTTCATCAATTGATGAGAAAGTAATGGCTTATCAGAATCAGGATCATTTAGCCATTGCTCATAATTATCGATAATGAATTTTGAAAAATTTGAGTTCGCTTCATTTTTCTGCATTTCCAATATTTCATACATTCCCGAATCCTCAATTTTCTCCATCTCAAGTTCCCAATATATTAATTTTTTATAGATGGCTGCCCACTCACTATGACTTAGGTCGTCCCCAAAAGCCATACTAATATTTCTGAATTCTTGCTGATAACTATGGTTTGTTTTCTCTGTAATTAATCGTTTATTATCTAATATTTTTTTTACTGAAATTAATATTTGATTTGGGTTTAATGGTTTTATCAAATAATCAGAAATCTTAGCCCCAATAGCCTCCTCCATGATATATTCCTCTTCACTCTTAGTAATCATCACAACTGGAGTATTTGGGCGAAGTGATTTTATTTGAGTAAGTGTTTCTAGTCCCGACATCCCTGGCATATTTTCATCTAAAAAAACAATATCAAAATTATTTCCTTCAAATTCATCAATTGCATCTGCTCCACTATTTACTGGAGTAATGTCATACCCTCTTTGTTCGAGAAATAATATGTGAGGTTTTAAAAGATCAATTTCATCATCAGCCCACAAAATATTATATCTTTGCATAGTTTATTATTTGAATCGAAGTTAACTAAATAACCCGACATACTCGTATAAATTCGTGTTGAATAACGATAAACTTATTATAGATTTTGAATAAAAAGAAAATATTTAACGACCCAATTTACGGATTTGTAACCATACAAAGTGAATTGATATTTGACATCATACAACACCCTTACTTCCAGCGCCTAAGAAGAATAAGGCAGTTAGGGGTGTCAGAATATGTATATCCAGGAGCGCTACACACACGTTTCCAACATGCTATAGGCGCAATGCACTTAATGGGCAAGGCAATGGACGGACTTAGAGGGAAAGGGGTTGACATTACCGATAAAGAATATGAAGCAGGTTTAATTGCGGTTCTTTTACATGACATTGGTCATGGTCCTTTTTCTCACGCATTAGAATACAGCCTTCTTCAAGGTGTTGAACACGAAAGCCTTTCATTTTTATTAATGAAGCACCTTAATGAGGAATTTAGTGGGATGCTCGACATTTCACTAAAGATTTTTCAAAATGTATACCCTAAAAAATTTCTACACCAGCTAGTATCTAGTCAGCTAGATGTAGATAGAATGGATTATTTACAACGAGATAGTTTTTTTACAGGCGTTTCTGAAGGTACTGTTGGTGTAGAAAGAATAGTAGAGATGCTAAATGTTGTTGATGACAAAATAGTAGTGGAAGAAAAGGGGATATACAGTATCGAAAATTTTCTGAATTCTAGACGATTAATGTATTGGCAAGTCTACCTTCACAAAACATCACTTGGAGCCGAACGCATGCTTATCAATCTTATCAATAGAGCTAAAGAACTTGCAGAATCGGGGAATGATTTACCTGCCTCTGCCGAATTAGGCCTCTTTCTAAAAAACAGATTCAACCTGAACGATTTCCAGAACAATAAAAATATTCTTCAATCATTTGGGAAAATGGACGATCACGACATAGGAGGGGCAATAAAATTATGGGCTAATCATGATGACAAAGTACTCTCTTTACTAAGTAATATGCTTTTAAATCGCAGATTACTTAAAATAAAACTGATCAATGACCCCATTAAAAAAAATGACATCGAGGTGATTAGAGAAAAAATAGTGAAAGAATTTGGTGTATTACGCAGCGAAAGCCGGTATTTCATTTCTCATGGAGAGGTAAGTAATAAAGCCTATGTTTCTGGTGGACAAACCATTAATATATTAACGAAAAAAGGTCAGGTTGTTGATATTGCACAAGCTGCAGATTTACCAAACATAAAAGCTATTAGTAAAATAGTAAAAAAGTATTACCTTGGTTATCCAAAAAACCTATGTTTGTAACATAATTATTAAAATTAAATATTCATGCAATTTTCAATAGCCCAAATTGCCGTTTTACTTGGTGGTAAAGTAGAAGGTGAAGCTGAAGAAACAATCAATATGCTATCAAGCATACAGGACGCCTCTAAAGGTCAAATTTCTTTTTTGTCCAACCCTAAATATGAACCACTCATATATACTACCAATGCTTCTGCCGTAATTGTTTCAAATGATTTTTCGCCTCGAGAAAAACTTACTACTACCATTATAAGAGTTAACGACCCCTATATCGCTTTTACTCAACTACTTGAACAATATCATGCATTTATCAGTTTTCAAAAATCGGGGGTTGAAGAAATGTCTTTCATAGGATCTAATTCAAAAACTGGCGAAGGTATTTATAGAGGTGCCTTTTCATATATTGGCGAGAATGTAACGATAGGAGAAAATGTGAAAATATATCCACACACTTATATAGGGGATAACTCTGTAATAGGCAACAATACCATATTACACTCAGGTGTAAAATTATATTCTAATTCAAAAATTGGAGACAATTGTGTTCTCCATTCTGGCGTGATCATTGGGAGCGATGGTTTCGGTTTTGCACCTCAAGAAGACGGCACCTATAAGAATATCCCTCAATTAGGAAATGTAGTAATAGGGAACAATGTACATATTGGTGGTAATACCGTTATTGATTGCTCTGTAATGCCAACAGATTCTACAATAATTGGAGATGGCACCAAACTAGACAACCTTATTCAAATAGCTCACAATGTGAAAATTGGCAAGAATACAGTTATTGCTGCTCACTCGGCCATTGCTGGCTCCACAGAAATAGGGGATAATTGTGTGTTTGGAGGACAGAGTGGGGTTGCAGGACATCTAAAAGTAGCCAACAAAACATCGCTAGGTGCGCAAACAGGTTTGGGGAAAAGTGTAAAAAAAGAAGGGGAAAAATTATTTGGAAGTCCTGCAATTAACCTTTCACAATTTTACCGTTCGTACGCTGTTTTTAAAAATTTACCCGACTTAAGTACTCGATTAAGGCAACTTGAAGACAAAATGCTAAATTCGTAATTTCACCATGAAATCTTCTAAAGGTAGTGGTTTTGTGTTTTTATAAAAAAGTGTACATTGATTAGCGTAATAGTGGTTTATTCTGCTTTTTCAGAATCACCTCCAACAGAATTTAAACAAATAAGCGGGATATCATAACTTATATTTTATACAATTAGAAAATGAGTTGAAAAAATATTACATGTATTTATATCTTGTTGTTGAATCTAATTATTCTATGTTAAAATCATCACTTCTTATTTCTTTAGTTATAATTGCTCTGCCAACAGACATTTATTGTCAAGAGAAAAACAACTTCCATTTGATGGTATTTGGGAGGAGTATTTAATTAACCTGAATCAACCCTAAAACTGGTGATAGATTAGTAACAACTTAAATTATGGGCAATGCGATGAATATCTATTCTTTAATTTAATATATTTGCACGTCTTATATGGGATTATGTATTTTTTAACATGAATTTGTATAGAATTTGTATAGAACACATCAATTATACTTGAATTAAAGACATAAGGACAGGTTTAGAAAAAATACTAAATTTGCCGATTACTTAGCATACAGAAATGAATATAAAACAGCACACTATAAAAAAATCAGTTACTCTATCAGGAGTAGGTCTACACACTGGGGTAGAAACAAACATGACTTTTTTACCTGCAAAACCTAATCATGGTATAAAATTTCAACGCATTGACATTGAAGGCCACCCTACTGTTGATGCAGATGTAGATTATGTGGTTGATCTTTCGAGAGGGACAACGATAGAGCAGGGAGAAGCAAGAGTAAATACTGTCGAACATACTCTTGCAGCACTTGTTGGTTTAGAAATCGATAATGTATTAATACAACTTGATGGCCCAGAGCCCCCCATTATGGATGGTAGCTCTGCTGCTTTTGTAAATATTTTAAAAGAAGCAGGTACACAAGAACAAAATGCTCAAAGAGAATTTTATGAAATTACTGAAAGCATTTTTTACAGAGAACCTGAAAGAGATGTTGAAATTGCGGCACTTCCATTAGATGATTACAGAGTAACTGTAATGGTCGATTATAACTCTCCTGTACTAGGTAGTCAACATGCTTCACTAACTAATTTAAGTCAGTTCGAAAAAGAAATAGCTTCTTGCCGAACTTTTTGTTTTCTTCATGAGCTTGAAATGTTGTACAAAAACAACCTAGTAAAAGGCGGTGATTTGAATAATGCTATAGTGGTAGTGGATAGAGTAGTAGAAGAACATGAGCTAGACAGCTTAGCAAAGCTATTCAACAAGCCTAAAGTAGAAGTGAAAAAAGAAGGAATTCTAAACAATGTTGAGTTAAGGTATCAAAACGAACCAGCAAGACATAAATTACTTGATGTTATGGGTGATTTAGCCTTAGTAGGAAAACCTATTAAAGCTCAAATATTGGCAGCTCGCCCTGGGCATGCAGCCAATGTTGCTTTTGCAAAAAAGATTAAAAAGATAATGCAAAAAGAGGCTAAAAAGAACATTCCAAAATATGATATTAATTTACCACCTGTTTATGACATCAATAAAATAACAAGTATTCTACCTCATCGTTATCCTTTTTTGCTTGTAGATAAAATCATTCATCTTGATGAAGAACGTGTTACAGGAGTGAAAAATGTAACACTTAACGAGCCTTTTTTTCAAGGACATTTCCCTGGTAACCCTGTTATGCCAGGCGTACTTCAAATAGAAGCAATGGCACAAGTAGGCGGTATATTAGTGTTAAATACTGTCCCTGACCCTGAGAATTATTGGACCTATTTTTTAGGGGTTGAAGGATTCAAGTTTAGAAAAATGGTATTACCAGGAGACACCATCGTGATGGATTGTTATTTGCAAGGGCCTATTAAAAGAGGAATAGCTAAAATGTACGGACGAGCATTTGTAGGAAAAACATTAGTAAGCGAAGGCTATTTGACTGCAAGTATTGTAAAAAAAGGATAATATGAACCAACCATTAGCATATATACACCCAGAAGCTAAAATAGCTAGAAATGTAGTTATTGAACCTTTCACTACAATACACAAGAACGTAACTGTAGAGGAAGGAACTTGGATAGGCCCAAATGTAACTATCTTTGAAGGAGCTAGAATAGGCAAAAATTGCAAAATCTACCCTGGGGCTTCGATTGCGGCAATTCCACAAGATTTAAAGTATGAAGGGGAGGAGACAGAAGTATTTATAGGAGACAACACCGTCATTAGAGAGTATGTGACTATAAGTAGAGGTACAACAGACCGTTATAAAACCACTATAGGTAAAAATTGCTTATTGATGGCTTATGTTCATGTAGCGCACGATTGTGTGATTGGGGATAATTGTATCCTTGTAAATGCAGTTCAACTTGCTGGACATGTGACCATAGATGAGTATGCAATTGTTGGAGGGTCTAGTGCCGTTCACCAATTCGTGAAAATTGGTGCACATGTAATGGTTTCTGGCGGATCATTGGTGAGAAAAGACATTCCCCCCTATACTAAAGCAGCAAGAGAACCTCTAACATATTGCGGCATAAATTCAATTGGCCTACGAAGAAGAGGTTTTTCTTCTGATAAAATCAATGAAATTCAAGAAATATATCGATATCTCTTTTTACGAGGACTAAATAATTCTAAGGCTATTGATTTAGTAGAGCTAGAACTTTCTCCATCTAAAGAACGAGATGAGATATTGAAATTTGTCCGAACTTCTGACAGGGGTATCATGAAAGGTTATTCTTATTAATTTTTATGAAAATCACTCTTGAAAATTTAGGAAAACGATATAATCGTCAATGGATTTTTAAGGACATAAATTTAGAATTATCTTCTAACAACTCATATGCTATAACGGGTGCCAATGGAAGTGGTAAATCCACCTTTGTTAAGGTACTAATGGGGGTAACTCCGCCTACAACGGGACAAATAAAGTACTCCATAGATGGTATGAATATTGAAGAAGAACATATCTATCAATATAGTATACTTGCTTCTCCTTATCTCGACTTAATTGAAGAATTTACATTATTAGAACTTATTACGTTTCATTTCAAATTCAAAAAAATAAAACACGATTATTCTATTCAAGATATAATTGAAATTGCGTATTTGGAAAAACATAAAAATAAGTTAATTCGAAATTTTTCTTCGGGAATGAAACAACGCTTAAAGCTAGTATTGGCATTTTATTCTGATACACCCATTCTTTTTTTAGACGAACCTACTTCCAATTTAGACGCAAAAGGTATCGATTGGTATAAAAATCAAGTTGAAAATAATAAAGAGAAATTGATTATTGTAGCTTCTAATCAAGCTTTTGAATATGAATTTTGCAAGAATCATATTAATATTTCTAAATACATGTGAAATTTCAACTTTATTTTGTTTATTTGGTTACCAATACTTACACATATAGTATGAACTATATATAACTAATTCAAAAACTCAGTAAATACGAATTGCGCTGGGTTGTATTATAAAAAAAATATAGATGAAAAAATTAAGTTATTTCTTAAGTGCCTCGATATTACTAAGCATATTGCTATCAGTTGGTTGCAAGCCTAACGATACGCCAGGTCTTTCAGAAGAAGAGCAACAAAAAGCATTATTAACCAAATCGTGGGGTGTGAGTACTGTTACCCTAGGAGGAGAAGGCGATGTTACTGCTGGATTCACCGACTTTGTGTTGACGGTAGAAAGTACCTTCAGCTATACCTCAACAGGAGCTACAAGAACTCCTCAACCATGGCCAGGAAGTGGTACTTTCGCTTTTGACTTGAACACAGATGGCACAGCCAATGTGAATAAAATTCTTAGAGAGGCTGGAAGTCCGAATGAATTACCCATGACATTACAAATGAATGCTGACGGAAGCGCAATGACGCTTAGTTTCACCTTTACTGAAGGCACACACACATCAGGAGGAGGAAGAACTGAAGCAATTAGTGGTGCTTGGGTTTTTGATTTTATCGCAAAATAATCCACTTCTCAACTTCATTTAATAAAAAAAACCTGCCTTTTTAAGACAGGTTTTTTTTATTAAACATTACTTTTTATAAATTATTTCGAAGGTTATATTTCAGACAATGAACTTTCCGTTAATGGCTTTGTTATAAATCTGATAACATGATCGTTATTCACAATTTTATCAATATCTCTTTTGTTATCTGAACTTGAAAGAATAATCACTTTGCATTTATTCTTTATTAAATCATTAAATTTTTCGAATTCATATAAGAAAACAAATCCATCTACAATTGGCATGTTAATGTCAAGAAAAATTAAGTTCGGAAGCTTCTCTTCATTATTTTCGTTTTCTCTTAAATAATCTAGTGCTTTCTTACCAGAATTTTTCACTTCCACCTCATTCGCAAATTTGGTTATTTCTATTATTCGTTTACTTATAAAATTATCAGTGTCATTATCGTCCACTAACATTACTAGTTCTATAGGTTTATCAGCCATTGTATTTAAATAAGTCTCTTTAATAAATTAACAAATACATTTCGATAAGTATCGTTTATTTAATTCACTATAAATATAAAAAATAGAAATCGAAATTCATTTTTATTCTTTGTTTTTCTTTTCTTTTATCATAAGTATTTCTCCAACAGATACTCTGTGATCTTTTTTATTATTCCAATATAATATATTTTCAACCGAAACATTGTGCTCCCTAGCTATTTTATACATTGTGTCCCCTGGCTTTACTGTATATTTTTGAACAGCATCATCTACTATTGTAGTATTACTGCCTTTTGTTGTATATAGTGTTAGCCATTGCCCGGCATTAATATCTTCGGTAAGGTTAAGGTTATTCCATTTTACAATATCCATAACATCTACATTATATGTTTTAGAAATTCCATAAAGTGTTTCTCCTACTCGTACTTCGTGTTTTACTCTTTCGGTCTTCTCTACATTAGGAGAAACCATAATTAGATCAACTGTTTCTTTTTCTTTATTTATATTACTTTTTTCCAGCCTAGTTTCTAGCGTATCTATTTTCACTTGATTATTATTAGATTTTTTTATTGATTCATAATTCTCTAATGGTAAAGTCACTACTAATGGCACTGGCTTGTTTTTTATCTCTTTGTACTCAATAGGAATGTTAGAAGGTCGAATATGCCTAAGCCATAACACCCTTCCAGACTTTACGGTTTCTACTTTTCTCATTCTGTTCTTTGTCAATAACTTACTAAGCTGAATTCCATATTTTTGAGATATGCTCCATAAATCTTCATTTGGCTGAACTACGTGATAATACAACCCAGCCTTATTGTGTTTCTTCTTATAATAATATACCTGTTCACTTGTTACATAATGATCTATGGTAATATCATTGTATTTTAAAAACTTACTAATATCTAAATTTCCCCTAACCGCCAAATCTCTAATAGCTTCTTTCTCTTTAGCTAAAACACCAACTATTCCATTAATTTTTCGCCAATCACTATTTGATGAATACTGTTTTTTATCATTTATTACAGGGAATTTATTCGATTGATCCATATCAAAATCGGGTAATTTCCTTACAATACTTTGAGGTTTATTTTTACTTACTGCTAATAAATCAAGTTTAATAGGATCGCTACTAGGCAAAATGACCTCGTATACCTTATCCGATGGTACCTTTCCTTTTATTAGCCATTTATTATACGCTCTAATTATTTCTAAATCTAAATTAGTTTCTTTAGCAATTTCATGAAGTGTTTTTCCTTTACCCGACTTGTATAAAATTAATTCAGGTGATGGCTTATTTTTACCTATTGCTGTTTCGTAAGCTATTTTATGCGCCAAAAAAGTACGCACATACCAATAGGTCTTATCTGTAATGGTCATCGACTTAGCACCATATAATTTTTCATCAACTACTTTCATTGCTGCTCCTGCCCCCATCTGATAGGCTTGGAGTGCAAATATCCAATTGTCAAAATACTCGTTGTTTTTTTTCATGTACCTAGCAGCGGCACGTGACGAGGCGTATATATTCATTCGCTCATCAATGTGTTTATCAACTCGAAGTCCCATTTGAATTGCAGTAAAATCTTTAAACTGCCAATATCCAACGGCATTGGAAGTAGAAACCGCATCGGGAATTAAGGCGCTTTCTTGTAAGGAGAGGTATTTAAAATCTGTGGACACCCCTTCTTCTTTAAAGGCTTCTTCTATTAATGGAAAATGAATATCCGCTTTACTTACCTTCGCATTGAAATATTTAGGGCTGCGTGTAATTCTATCTACTTCTTCCTGAATAGCCTTTCTACCTTTCTCTGTGATTTTAAGTTTGACATCAGCAAACATCATTCTTGAAGGCACTTCAACAGTACTTTGTGAAAAAGAAAACCCACAAAACACAAACCCTAGCAGTAAAAAAATTATTTTTTTCATTATTTTTTTCTTAATACCATCAATCCATCTCTTATAGGAAATAATACATTTTCCACTCGCACATCATCATGTACTTTCTTATTAAAAGAAAGAATTGCAGACGTATCTTTATCTATTTTTTTTCTATTTTTTTCCAACACCTTCCCACTCCAAAGCACGTTATCAGCTATTATAAAACCTCCACGTTTAAGTTTACCGAAAACCAAATCAAAATAATTTGAATAATTACCTTTATCTGCATCGATAAAAACTAAATCTAGTTCATCTTCAATAGTTGGAATTACATCTATTGCATTTCCCACTCTGTAATCTATGATGTTCTCCAAATTAGCTTTTGCAATATAATTCCTTACTAATTCTTCGAGTTCTTCATTAATGTCAATCGTGATAATTTTTCCATTTTCGGCTAACCCCTCTGCCAATGAAATTGCTGAATACCCCGTATATGTCCCTATCTCTAGAATCACTTTTGGCTGAATCATATTTGACAACATTGCTAAAATTCTTCCTTGCAAATGACCCGACAACATTCTTGGCATATATATATTGGCATACGTCTCTCTATCTAGCATCGATAACAGTTCTGGTGCCTCCTCAGTGTGGCTTTCAATATATTTCACCAAGTCTTTATCAATAAAATCCATAATTAATCAGGGGTATAGGTTAGATAGCTAAATAATTTATCATCAAACATTTCATTCGCAAGATCTTGTAATTGTTTGGAAGTGACATTATCAATTTGATTAAAAATTGATTCGAGAGAATCAATATATCCTCGATCAATTAAACTTTTTCCAATTGCCAACATTAGTCCTACATTGTTTTCTTCGGCCATAGCTAGTTGACCTTTTAGCTGTTCTTTAGCTACATGAATTTGTTTATTCCCCAATGGAGTAAGTCTTAATTTTTTCAATTCTTTTTTCACAACATCTATACTCTTCTTCATTTGTTTTGGTTCTGTTCCAAAAAAGATGCTAAACAAACCGGTATCTGAAAAAGAGGAGTAATTTGCATCTACAGTATATACTAACCCATGTTTTTCGCGCAATTCCATATTTAATCTAGAGTTCATACCAGGGCCTCCAAGAATATTTACTAGCATATAAAATGGCAATCTACGCTCATCATTATTAGAATAAGTTGGCAGTCCCATGGCACACAACGATTGTAACACATTCTTCTCAACCACTTTACTCTGGGGTATATATGAATTAAAACTAATTCGTTTTCGAGAAGATGATATTTTAGGTATATGACCAATGTATTTATCTGCTAATTTCTTTACTGTCTGAAATGACATATTACCAACACATGAAAAAACAATCCTCTCTGTATCTATATTTTGGTTTATAAATGTGGTAAAATCATCCTTCTTAAATTTATCAACTGTACTTTTTACGCCTAAAATATTCATCCCTAATGGGTGATTTCTAAACACTAAGTCGTCAAATTCATCTTGAAGATCATCATCTGGCGAATCCTTATACATGGCCATTTCTTCAAGAATAACCTGCCTTTCGTTCGCAATTTGTTTTTCGGGAAATATAGAATCAAAAGTAATGTCGGAGAGTAGATCAAAAGCTTTTTCAAAATGATTCTGTAATACAGAAGCATAAAACGTTATTTTCTCCTTTGTTGTATATGCATTTAATTCACCTCCGTGAGATTCTAGAAGGTTCATAATATGGTATGCCTTGCGTTTTGACGTCCCTTTAAAAGCCATGTGCTCCCAAAAATGAGCTATCCCTTGATTGTGAATATTTTCATCTCTGCTACCAACATCTAAAATAAAACCACAATGTATTATTTTGGTATGGGTCACTTGTTTATGGATTACTCTGATTCCATTTGAAAGTGTGTAAATATCGTAATCCTTCATTTACTTTTTGTGTAACAACTTTTCAAATAACAATAATAACCCGTTTTTATTCTCATATTCTGTCCAACACTTTTTTAATTAAGGAGTCTACCGTTTTATTAACAGACTTCGAAAATTTATTTTTTATTCTATTCGCAATAATCGCATTTACACTTAACATTTCATGTCCCATCATTTTTGCCAAAGCATAATACCCTGCGGTTTCCATTTCAAAATTTGTGATCCAAAAATCATCTTTATGGAAATAATTTAATGACTCGATTAGTTTTGGATGCTTTAATTCAAGACGTAATTTTCGTCCTTGTGGAGCATAAAAGCCTGGACAAGTGACCGTATTCCCAACTATCATTCCCTCACCAAATTGCTCCAACAACCTTCTTGACCCTCTAACGACATAGGGGGTAAACCCTACTCCTGTAGTTTCCTTTATTCCCTCTGCAATGTCTTTTTCGTATTTACTTTGGGGTAAATTGTAAAAACACATCAATGTATCTAGCCCTACGGCATAGTCAGAAACCAAATGACTCCCCAAAGGGATATCTTCCTGTAATGCTCCTGAAGTTCCTATTCTTATAATTTTAAGTTTTTTCTTTCGTGATTTAATTTCTCTCGTTTTCAAATCAATATTAGCCAATGCATCAATTTCATTAAGAAAAATTTCAATATTATCAGTACCCATACCAGTACTAATTACCGTTATTTTTTTTCCTTTATATTTACCTATATGTGTAATAAACTCACGTTTATTCATTTCAAAATCAATTTGATCAAAATGCTCGCTTACTCTATACACTCTGCTAGGATCGCCTACCGTAATAATAGTATCTGAAAGGTGTTCAGGCTTAAGATTTAAGTGATATACACTACCATCTTTATTTAAAATCAAATCTGCTTCAGAAATAGACATGTTGTTACCACATTTAACTAGTAATATAATGAAAAAGATGAATTGATATTCCTTCTATAGGAAATCTTTTTTTCTATAGAAGCCAATATATGGGTTATAACCATTCGTATTCTTTTGATAATACCCAGTACCATCGTAGGGTCTTCTATTTTCATTCGATTGGCATTCAACCGAGCAAGCTCCATCTAACTCCCAACCACAGGATTCACATATAGCAACATGAATATTACAACTAGGGTTACAACAGTTCACCATTCTATCCGATTTAGTGTGACAAATGTGACACTCTGAAACCACTACTGGATTCACTTTATTTATATCTGCACCAATTCTATTATCAAAGACATAACATTTTCCGTCAAAATCCTCTCCTCCTTGTTCAGTTCCATATTTAATAATTCCACCATGAAGCTGATACACATTTTCAAACCCTTGATCTAGCAGATAGGCACTCGCCTTTTCACACTTAATGCCACCTGTACAATAGGTGACTATTTTTTTTCCTTTATACTTCTCTTTCAGTTCATCTATATGTGCTGGGATATCACGAAAATTATCAATTTCCATTGTCTCAGCATTGTTGAACTTTCCTAGATTATACTCATAACTTGACCTACAATCTAAAACCACCACATCTTCATCGTCTTTCATGGCTTTAAACTGATGAGGTTCTAAATGTATGCCTGTTTTTTTAGTGGGGTCTACATAACTAAATCCTGAGTGAACAATTTCGGGTTTTATGCGTACATGAAGTTTTTTAAAACCATGTTCATCATGTTCCTCAATTTTAAACTCCAATTTATCGAACCTAGCGTCAGCCTTTACATGAGCCATGTATTTCTCACAATCTTCTTTAAGCCCTGAAACTGTTCCATTTAGACCTTCGGAAGCGATAATTATTCGTCCTAGAATATTGTTATCCAAACAAAATTGATGATGCTCTTCCTTAAACAATTCAGGATCCTCAATCTTCGTGTAGCAGTAATACAATAAAATGTAATAATTCTTCATAACTTCCTCCTATTTTCATACAGAGCGTTTATTAATTTCTGAAAAACGATCATCTGATGTCGATGGCAACTACTTTTTAATAGGTTGCGCAGGGTTGCCAAATACAGTGTCACCTTTGGATACATCAGAGATTACGACTGAACCTGCTCCTATTCTTGCCCCTTTTTCAATGGTAACACCAGAAACTATTGTTGCACCAGAACCAATAAACACTTCACTTTCAATCTTAGCACTACTGCCAATAATTGATCCTGCTCCTATTTGAACATACTCACCAATCTCTACATCAAAATCAATTACTGAATTAGCATGTAAAAGACAATGGCTTTCTATTTTAGCATTTGCACCAATAGTAACTCCTGCATTAATAAAATTACCATGTCCAATATGTGCTGAGGATGAAATATAAGCCTGACTATGAATAGCATTGACTGGCATTACTTTTCTTCGATCATTCAATACCTTTACCATTGATTTCCGAGCAGTATTATTGTCCTCTGCAACAAATGCCTGACATTTTTTGCCAATATATTTCAGATAACCATCATCAGTAGTACTTCCTAATACTGACACATCTCCGATCTCGGCATTATGCAATGATTTATTATCATCTAAAAATCCAAAAATCACTATTTCATGACTTTCGAAAATTTCTTTTGCGGCTTTTCCCAAGCCATTAGCACCTAAAATTATTACTGGGTTATCCATAGGTTATTTTTAAAGGGCAAAGTTACAAAATTTATTTACGTTTTTCGAACATCGATTTTAACCATCAAACCAAAAAACTTAATTAATAGTGGATTATTGTAGCTTAACAAAACAACTAAGAATGGCAAAAAACTAATCCTATACCTTGATAGCGTTCCGAAATTTGGAGTTGATAAAGCTAAAAGTACTGCCAGAACAATGATATAGGTGAAACATGTTAATATAACTGGCCATTCATTTTTTTTTATTTTTATTTTCCGAAAGGGAAATACTAAAAATAGAGCAACAAGAAAAACATTTTCTACCCCTAACATAAATTGCAAAACACTCCCCACTTCAAAAACAAAAGGACGAAAAAGTGCAGATACTAATGCCAAAGGTGCATTAATAAAAATACTAATTAAAGTATTCTCTAAATTGTAATAATATATCGTTTTTGATAAATCAACATGTTGATTGTACAGCTTGTTGTTAGCTATTACAACATCCATAACACGTTGTAAGCTTAAATTAGGATGAAGATATGAAACTCCTACTGTGAAACATAACAATAGCATCAACCAAATAAAAACAGTATTTTTAATTTTAAAATATTTAGAAAAGAGCTTAAAAATTAACGTTGGTAAGGTTGCAATTAAAAAAATTGCTGCATAGTAGTATTTTAATTGGAAAAGGAGAAACACCAACAATAAAGCAAGAACAACTTTCCTGACAGGAAGTTTAAATTCATCATTTACTATCTGAATAAAAAAAACTGACAACACAACAATAATGGACATAGAAATAGTTTCTTTTAACACTCCTGAAGACCAAAAAACAATGGAAGGGAAAAACAAAAATGCTACTACTCCACCAGTAATAACCTGATGATAATATTTATTAATGTTTAACACTAAATACCAACAAGTATAAAAACTCATTAGGGATAAATATACTGAAGTAATCCAATAATTGTTTTGTGTGAATATAACTATTGGGCTAATCAACTTCACAAATAATAAAGCCCTATAATTATCAATATAATTCAGTTCCATAGAATCGTAGCCGAAAAGAAATCGAAAATAATTCACCCAACTACTGTAAAATACTTCACTTACCTTTTTGGCATCTTCGAAATAAAGTATTGTATCACCAATTTCATAATAAAAAAAATAAAGTACTCCTACACCTAAGCCCGCTACAATTTTAAATAGCATTGCGGGGAAAAAGAAGCCCGACAGTTCACTACTATTTGGCTTCTTATAGCTCCAATAGATAACACTTCCAAGAATAACAGCATGAATAATATAAATCATCATTTCACATTATTGCTTTTTTTTTCAAAATCTGTAAACCAATGACACATTTAAGGCACTTCTTTTGTAAGCAATAGTTATTGAACAATTCTATTTGAGCTTGAGAAGAATATGCTGACATAGCTTTTTCACCTAAAACGTCCCAATTTCGGGTGATTTTATTTTTTTCGGGTGCAGTAGACTCGAGTAATAATACTGCCTTATCTACAAGCGACTGATCATCTATCGACTTTCCGTATGCAACTAATAACGGAACTATGGTATTAACAATAATATTTTCGATTGAAGACTTCCCAATTGATGCTATTTTTTTTACTGATTCCTCTCCAAACTGATAATGACTTGTCCAATAACTTGAAAGGTCTTCTTTAAATAATTTCTCTACCTCTTTAAAATTTCTTAATGCTATTAAACTAGCAAATAAATTTGTGCTGTTTTTTAGGATCACAGATAACTGGGCGAGGCGTATAGTTGGGAAATTCGCAGGTCTTAAACGAGCAAATTTCCATTGTTCTTTATTGAGCTTGTTTTCCTCAAGTTTATATTTATGTGCTAGAAAGCGATATTCATATTCTAGCTCTTGCTGATAATCATTACTTATTTTATCAAGAAAACCTGCCTGACCGAATAAAAGTGCTTCTATCTGTAACAACGTATTGCTGTGCTTTCTCAACACCTTTATAGGGAGAGCTCTCGCTAACTGCTCAAACGGTTGAGCATTTGTTTTAAATCCAAAATTTTTGCAAAGTAACACATAGGCACATTCCTCCCAATTACCATTGGTTCTTTCATGAACCTCCATCACTTCTTTCGCTTTTCTTTGCAATCGTTCCGCCAACACACGATCCATCATCGATTGCTTACTCAAATTTTTAATAGCAGGAAATTGATTAGAGCAAGGAATTGATTTAGTGCTATTCACTAATCTATCACTGTTATTTATCAATAAAGGGTCAATTCTACTTTTCAATTCTAGCGTTGGAATTTCTGATCCATCTGTTCGATATACAGGCTTATCAAACTCCCAAACCACATGTAACACCACGTTATCATACCCTTTGTCTATTTCATGGTGATGTGCATACCAATCCGATGATTTTATATGTATTTCCACATTACCTGCCCATTTTATCCTGCCAATAACAATTTTTGAGTTACCGAAATCAGGACCTGCATCATGGTTACTATGCCCTGAAGAAACAATATTGACTGATACTCCTGAAGTAGTAGTTAAATTATGTTTATCAAAATATTGATATTGCCAAATAAAATGTAAAAAGGTTTCCTGCACAACATATTGGATTAATGAACGAATAAGTTAATAAACTTACAGGTACATCTCCAAGTACTCACTCATTTGTTGCTGAAGTTTTTTTGATTCACCTCTTGCTGTATCAGCAAAATCTTCTTTATCTGAAGCATAGATAATGCCTCTTGAAGAGTTTACTAAAAGACCACATTGCTTATTCATGCCATATTTTGACACTTCACCCAAATCGCCCCCTTGTGCACCTACACCAGGTACTAAGAAAAAATTATCAGGAGCTAGTTTTCTAATTTCGCCAATTTTATCAGCCCTAGTAGCCCCCACTACAAACATCAGCTCATCAGGAGAAGCCCATTGTTGACTTTTTTCAATCACTTCTTGATATAGCGTTTTACCTTTATCATTAAATAGTTGAAAATCCATGCTTCCTTTGTTAGATGTATGGGCTAATACGATTACCCACTTATTATTAAATTCCAAAAAAGGCATTACAGAATCTTCGCCCATGTATGGCGCAACTGTTATTGAATCAAAGTCCATGTTTTCAAAAAATGCTTTTGCATATAGCCTAGATGTATTTCCAATATCTCCTCTTTTTGCATCTGCTATCGTGAAAATATCCTTTGGGATATATGCTACTGTTTTTTGCAAACTCCTCCAACCATCAGGACCCAACGATTCATAAAAAGCGGTATTAGGCTTATAAGCTACGCAATATTCTTTCGTAGCATCTATTATTTGTTTATTAAACTCAAATATAGGATCCTCTTTTTCCAAAAGGTGTTTTGGGATTTTAGTAATATCGGCATCGAGACCAACACATAGATATGATTTTTTTAGTTGGATTTGTTGAAAGAGTTGCTGACGTGTCATAACACAAAAATACCTCAAGAGAATGAAAATCCCTTGAGGTATTTTGATAAATTATTTTTCTATAATTTATTCTATCTCAAATCTACGACCTCTACATCAGGAAATTTACTTTCATCAAACTTAAATACAGCATCAGATATTGAGATACTACTATTAAAATTACTTATGATATATATATGCTGATTTCCAGACTTTTCAAACATCGTCCATTTTTTTAGTGTTTTATCTTTACTAGAAATGATCATTTTAATTTTAAAAAATTGACTGCTTTTTGTGTCATTTGGAATGAGATCAACTACATCACAAGCTACACCTTCTTGAGTTGTATTTTCTATCCAAATATATTTATATCCTTTTTTATATTCATCGAAAATACTTGAGGGTGTAATCTCATCATCATCAGGATCATAAACATCAATATTAACTTCATTTACATCTGGTAAATAAGTCCAGACCGTAGTTCCGTTATTTATTACTGTTTGTTCTTCTGTATAAAGAATATATTTATCTCCTTTAATGGTAATTTCACCTTTAAAGGTTTCATTAACTCCATCTATTTTGTTTACAAGTGATGTACTGAACTTCGCTTTGTAAGCTGATATGTTTTTATACTTATTACTCATGGCATCCAAAATTTCTTTTGCTTTAGTGTCATATTGCGCAAAAGAAACAACTTGAACACCCATAAAAAGTGTTAATAATAGGTAAGCGTATTTTTTCATTTTTTTTATTTATTCTAATTAATTATCTATGTCTCTCAATAACTGTTCCAAACTATACTCATCGGGTATTAATACTTCTCGTGCTTTACTACCTTCAAACTGACCTACTATCCCTGCTGCTTCCAACTGATCAATCAATCTTCCTGCTCTATTATACCCCAATTTCAACTTTCGTTGAATAAGAGAAGTACTTCCTTGCTGATGCAACACAATCACTCTTGCGGCTTCTTCAAATAGTGCATCTCGGTCAGACAAATCTACATCCGATTTTGCTCCACCTTCTTCGTCTCCAACAAACTCTGGTAGCATATATGCCGATTCATACCCTCTTTGCTCTCCTATATAATCACATATTTTTTCAACTTCATCAGTATCCACAAAGGCACATTGTAAACGTATAATATCGGATCCCTGTGAAAATAACATGTCTCCCATCCCTATGAGTTGGTCTGCACCTCCCGAATCTAATATCGTTCTCGAATCAATTTTAGAGGTTACTTTAAATGATAGTCTCGCTGGGAAATTAGCTTTTATAATCCCTGTAATTACATTTACAGAAGGTCGTTGTGTCGCTACAACTAAATGAATACCAATAGCTCTTGCTAATTGCGCCAATCGTGCAATAGGAGTTTCCACTTCCTTGCCCGCAGTCATCATCAAATCTGCAAGTTCATCAATCACTAATACTATATAGGGCATAAAACGATGTCCTTTCTCAGGGTTCAACCTTCGCTTCACAAACTTGTCGTTATATTCTTTCAAATTTCTAGCGCCAGCATCTTTCAGTAAGTCATAGCGTTGATCCATTTCAATACAAAGGGAGTTCAACGTATTTACTACTTTTTTTGTATCCGTAATAATCGCTTCTTCTCCATCTGGAAGCATCGCCAAAAAATGTCTTTCAATTTTACTAAAAAGAGACAGTTCAACTTTTTTAGGGTCAACTAATATAAATTTTAGTTGTGATGGATGCTTTTTATATAGTAATGACACCAATAAGGCATTCAACCCTACAGATTTTCCTTGCCCAGTTGCTCCTGCCATTAATATATGAGGCATTTTTGCTAAATCTAAAACAAAAACTTCGTTCGAAATTGTTTTTCCGATAGCAACAGGTAGTTCCTTAGTTGAATTCATAAACCTATCTACACTCATCACAGAACGCATCCCTACCATTTCACGATTTTTATTAGGCACTTCTATACCTATGGTGCCTTTTCCAGGTATGGGAGCTATAATTCTAATCCCTAACGCAGCCAAACTCAGTGCTATATCGTCCTCTAAATTTTTAATCTTAGATATTTTTACCCCCGCCTCTGGAACTATTTCGTACAACGTAACCGTTGGGCCAATAGTAGCTTTTATGCTTGAAATACCAATTTTAAAATTAATAAGTGTTTCTACAATTTTGTCCTTATTTTGTTCTAACTCTTCTTTACTCACCTGTGCCTTTCCTGATTTGTGATCGTCCAACAAACTCAATAAAGGATATTGATATGACCCCAAGTCTAAAGTAGGGTCATAATTCTCTTGTGAGATAACCGTTTTTTCTTCAGTTGACACAGTTTCAAGCTCTAACTCTGGTTGTTCTTCTACTTGTTCTGGTTCAGCAACCTCTACATCAAGCTCTAACGTAGGCTTTTCATCTGTAATCACTTTCTTTTTAGATACATCCTCTTTGTTTGAAACAGTCCAATAGATCGGAAG
>Ga0224506_10000341_pt1 | contig 42501 bp, 44 predicted proteins | sample SF_Jan12_sed_USG_2_FD_169108 | JGI IMG/M metagenome (GOLD analysis project Ga0224506, IMG submission 169108) | Sediment microbial communities from San Francisco Bay, California, United States - SF_Jan12_sed_USGS_8_1 | ecosystem: Environmental > Aquatic > Marine > Sediment | place: USA... | reverse complement strand
CGTCCATCTCACAGTAAAGAGGAATGACTTCGCAGCCTAGTTTTTGAAAAATGGGGACAGCAACGACTCCGGCTGTCCCGTTGCCGGCGTCGACGATGACTTTCAACTTCTTTTCGAGCTTGATGTTCTGCAGGATGTAATCCTGATACTCGAGAATGATGTCGTATTTTTTTACAGAAGACTCTTCTTCCTCGACGAATTCTTCGTCCTGGATGATCTTGAGGATGTACTGGATGGCTTCCCCGTAAAGCGTCTCCTTTCCCGCCATCATTTTGAACCCGTTATAATCCGGAGGATTGTGAGAGCCGGTGATGATAACCCCGGCTTCCATGTTTTTGGTGTACATGGTGAAGTAGAGAAGAGGGGTGGGAATGATGCCCAGGTCAGTGATCCGGCAGCCTGTGGAGAGAAGGCCTTTGGAGAGCGCTTCGGAAAAACGCGGGGAGCTGAGGCGGCAGTCCCTTCCCAACGCGACTTCCTTTCTGTCGTTTGTGCGGAAATAGGTGCCGATCCCTTTTCCCAATAGTTCGACCGTTTCGAGAGTCAGGTCTTTATCGACTACTCCCCTGATGTCATACTGTCTGAATATTTCTGCGTTGATTTTCACCTTATTCCTCCTGCGGTTTATCTTCCGCTGAACAATATCGGGAAAAAACGAGGATTCCTTTATTTTTCCTGGGTTGCTCTGCTCCTTCTCAGCCCTCCCGATTCTTCCGGAAAAGACAAATCTGAGGCCTTCTTTGTGGGGCGCCGGTGAACCGCGGATTCTGTGCCAGTCTTAGACCTTGAAATCGTCCTGCTTGGTCAGCTTTTTGAAGTTTTCTTCTATGGCTTCCCACTTTTCCTGGGCCTCGAGGATGAATTCGATAAATTCCCGGACCGCGCCCTTGCCTCCGGGTTTAGAGGAGACAAAGTGGCTGTTCCTTTTGATCTCGGGATGGGCATCGGCGACCGCTCCGGCCAGACCCACGGATCTGAGGACTTCCAGGTCCCCTATATCATCCCCAATATAGGCGATGTCCTCCAGGTTGAGTTCGTTTTTTTCCAGGATCTCGGCGAGAGCCTTCTTCTTATCTAAGATTCCCTGATAGACTTCAAATATCTTCAACTTCTCGGCTCTTTTTTCCAGAGATTTTGATGTTTTTCCGGTGATGATGCCCGTCTTGAGCCCTGCCAGGTGCGAGAGCAGGATTCCCGCGCCATCCTTCACGTTATAGGATTTGAGCTCTTCGCCATCAGGGAGGACGAGGATGGAACCGTCAGTAAGGGTTCCGTCCACATCCATGATGATCATTTTGACCTTCCGGGCTCTGTCTTTCGCATTCATCAGAACATCTCTGTCCGCCATAGGTCATGAAGGTGAATGATCCCCTCGATCTTTCCCTGCCCATCCTTGATGACCAGGGAGGTGATCTTGTTTTCCTCCATGATGTTCAAAGCTGTTGTAGCCAGCTCCTCTTTTTTGATTGTTTTGGGGTTGGAAGTCATGCAGTCTTGAGCCTTCTTCTCGATGAATTTTTTTCCGTATTCCTGAATCTTCCGCCGCAGGTCACCGTCAGTGATGATTCCAACGAGCTTGCCCTCCCCGTCCACGACGCAGGTCATCCCCAGCTTCTTTTGGCTCATCTCCTCCAGGACACCCCGCATCGAAGTGCTGATCGAGACAGAGGCGATCTGCTTCCCTTTGCGCATCAGCTGATTAATCTTGAGAAGCTTTTTCCCTACCTGGCCTTTGGGATGGACGATCGCAAAATCACTCTCTCCGAACCCTTTTTGCTTCATCAAAGCGATGGCCAGGGCGTCCCCCATGGCCAGGGCGGCCGTGGAGCTCGCCGTGGGAACCAACCCGTTGGGCTCGGCTTCTTTTTCGACTCTTGCCTCGAGGACGATATCGCTGTATCGAGCCAGTTTTGATTTTTTATTACCGGTGATGCTGATGAGCTTTAACCCAGCCCTTTTAAAAAAATCCAGAAGGTCAACGATCTCTCTTGTTTCCCCGCTGTAGGAGATGGCGATGAGGATGTCTTCCTTGACGATCATGCCCAGGTCTCCGTGTCCGGCTTCGGCAGGATGGATGAACATGGCTGGCGTGCCGCAGCTGGACAGGGTGGCAGCGATTTTCCGGCCGACGAGACCGGATTTTCCCATGCCGGTCACGATGACGCGGGATTTCGTGTTATAGAGGAGCTCGATAGCGCTGGCGAAGTTTTCGTCCAGCTGTGAAGACAGGGTTTGGACGGCATCTGCCTCTATGCTCAATACTTTTTTTCCGATACGGATGATCTCTTCTCTGGTCATGGTGTCCTATTATACCCTAAAGCGGGCTTTCATTCCCATCGCTGACTTTTTTAAGCTGAAGCAAGACCCGCAGAAGATTGTGTAATTTATTTATATTCAACGAGTTGTATTTGTCTGAGCATGCTTCAGGCGGGTTGTCGTGGATTTCGATAAAAACGCCATCCGCCCCCACGCTGACTCCTGCCCGGGCCACGGAGGGGATGAATTCTGCCTCGCCTCCTGATGAGGTCACCTCTCCTCCGGGTCTTTGGACGCTGTGAGAAGCATCGATAACCACCGGAAATCCCCATTCCTTCATGATCGGAATGGAGCGGATATCGAATATTAAGTTATTGTATCCAAAAGAATTACCTCTCTCAGTGAGGATTATCTTCTCATTGTTCTGACTGAGGGCTTTCTCCAACACGTTTTTCATCTCGCTCGGGGAGAGAAACTGTCCCTTTTTGATGTTGAGGGCTTTTTGGGTTTTGGCTGCCTCCACGATCAAATCAGTCTGGCGGCAGAGGAGAGCCGGAATCTGGATGATATCCAGCACACGGGCAGCTTTCTCCACCTGGCTGGTTTCGTGGACATCAGAGAGAACAGGCACTCCGACCTCATGTTTAATGGACTCGAGGATTTCCATTCCTTTTTCCAGCCCAGGCCCTCTAAAAGAGGATAGCGATGAACGGTTGGCCTTATCGTATGAAGCTTTGAAAATAAAGGGAATTCCAAGCTCCTGGCAGGTCTTTTTTATCTCCTTGGCCATAAAAGTCGCGTGGTCCTGGCTTTCGATGACGCACGGTCCCCCGATCAGGAAAAGAGGATGGGTTCCGCCGATCTTAACTTTTTCGTTTATTTTTATCTCTTTGACAACGGTAGGCATAGCTTGCTCCAATAAAGGCTTTAAAAAGTGGATGAGGGGCCAGTGGCTTGGATTTGAATTCAGGGTGGAATTGACAGCCTAAAAACCAGGGATGATCTCTGATCTCTACGATCTCTACCAGGCCATGGTCAGGGTTTTTGCCGGAGATGAAGAGTCCGGCCTGGCTCAGGACATCTTCGTAGTCAGGGTTGAACTCATAGCGGTGGCGGTGTCGCTCGGAGATGTTGATACTGCCGTACGCCTTTTCTGCAAAAGATCCCTTTTCCAGGAGACAAAGGTACTCACCCAGCCTCATCGTGCCTCCCAGGTCTTGGACACCTTTGAGTTCCCTCCACTTAAAGAATATTTTGTGGGGCGTTTTGGCGTTGAACTCTGTGCTGTTGGCATTCTTCAGGCTGACAATGCTGCGGGCATATTCGATGGCTGCAGCCTGCATTCCCAGGCAGATGCCGAAAAACGGGACTTTCTGTTTCCGGGCGTAAGTCACAGCCTTGATCTTGCCTTCGATCCCCCTTATACCAAACCCGCCCGGGACAAGAATCCCGTCCGCATCCGCCAGGATTTTTTCGGGTTTATGGGTCTCGAGAGTCTCTGCTTCTATCCAGAAAATGTTGATTTTGAGATGGTGGGCTATCCCTCCGTGATAGAGAGCCTGGTTGAGACTCATGTAAGAATCCTGAAGACCAGCGTACTTTCCCACCAGGGCAATATCGACTTCATCGCGGGGATTTTGCATCCTGTTCACCAAGGCTGTCCAGCGGGCGAGATTTCTCTGCTTCAGGGGAAGGTTCAGGAGTTTCAGGATGATCTTATCCAGGTTTTCTTGGGCGTAAAGTAGAGGGATCTCGTAGATATTGCCCACATCTTTAGCGGTGATAACGGCTTCCAGAGGGACATTGGTAAAGAGCGAGATTTTGGCTTTGATGTCCTGCTGGAGCTCTCTGTCTGTGCGGCAGAGTATGATGTCGGGCTGGATCCCGATGGCCTGGGTTCACGAACGCTGTGCTGGGTGGGCTTGGTTTTCAGCTCTCCTGAGGTCTTGAGGAAGGGAACCAGTGTGAGATGGATGAAAAGCGTGTCCTCATTACCGAGGGCAAGCCTCATCTGTCTTGTGGCTTCGAGGAACGGCTGGCTCTCGATATCTCCCACTGTGCCGCCGATTTCGACGATCACGATATCATTCTTGTCAGCCGCGGCGTAGAAGGCTTTTTTTATTTCATCGGTGACATGGGGGATGACCTGGACTGTTTTTCCCAGGAATTCGCCTTTCCGTTCCTTCCGGATGATCGTTTCATAGATCTGGCCGGCTGTCCAGTTATGCGCCTTGGTCGTCCTGGTGGAGGTGAATCTCTCGTAGTGACCTAAGTCAAGGTCAGTTTCGGCTCCGTCATCCGTCACGTAGACCTCTCCATGCTGGTAGGGATTCATGGTGCCCGGGTCCACGTTGAGGTAAGGGTCGAACTTCTGAAGGGTTATTCTATAGCCGTGGCTTTCCAGGAGCGCTCCGATAGAGGAGGCAGCGATTCCTTTGCCGAGCGCGGAAAGGACACCGCCAGTGATGAAGATAAACTTGGTCATATCTTTGCCTCTTTTAAGAGTTTTTCGACCTTGATTATATCCTCAGGGAAATCAACGCTCAAGCTGGAAAAACGACTCTCGATAATTTTTATCCTGAAGCCATTTTCCAGAGCCCTGAGCTGTTCAAGTTTTTCTATTTTCTCCAACCTGGATGGAGGCATTGCACAAAACTTTAGGAGGAAATCCCTCTGGTAGCCGTAAACCCCGACATGGCGCCAGAAAGATTCGGATGCCTTATGAGGAAGAGGCGAGCGGGAAAAGTAAAGGGCGAAGCCGTTATTATCGGGGACAACCTTGACCACGCCGCTGTCATCGAGGAGGCTCAGATCACTTTCTCTCACGGCCAGAGTGGCCATGGGGATGTCTTTATCCTGCAGAGCCTCCACCAGTTGATCTATGGCTTCTCCCCTGATCAGGGGCTCATCACCCTGGATATTGATGATGATCTGGTTTTTTGTCCTTTCAGCGACCTCTGCCACCCTGTCTGTGCCAGAAACGTGGTGAGGAGAAGTCATGAGGACTTCTGCCCCGAAATTCCGAGCTTCCTGAAATATGGTCTCGTCATCAGTGGCCAGGATGACCTGTTCCAGATATTTTGCTGTACGTGCGGCTTCATAAACCCTTTGGATCATGGGTTTCCCCAAAATGGGAGCGAGGGCTTTTCCAGGGAATCTTTCCGATCGATAGCGGGCTGGAATGACTCCTGTTGCTAATTTCAAGATTGGTATTCCGTCTCTGCTTCTTCTTCAGGTTTTTCCGGCTCCTCAAGCTCTTCAGGCTTCTGAGGGGGGAGCTTGTCAGAGGTTTGACAGTTTGTCTCCAGATAAGCTCCTTCCTCGACAACCAGCTTGGGAGCAACAACAGACCCGATGACGCGTCCGCTGGCGCTGATTTCTACCTTTTCACGGGCCTGGATGGTTCCTTTGACTTCACCGTTGATGATGATGTAGCCGATCTTGATGTCCGCATCTATCTTGCCGTTCTCACCCACAATGAGAGTTGAATCAGAGTTTATCTTGCCTTTGAAGTTTCCGTCGATGCGAAACGAGCCTTTGAATTGCAGGGCTCCCTCAATATCAGTGTCCTTGTCGAAAAAGCCCGTTATTTTGTGTTCATCTATTTCTCTTTTTTTGTCTTCCATGAGTTCACTCCTTTATTTTTTCATAGATTTGATTCAATTCGTCCGTAGAGAAATAATGTATTTTAATGACTCCTCTGTTCTGGCTTCCTGAGATGGAGACTTTTGTTCCCAGGAGTCGGATGAGCTCTTCCTGGAGAGCCATCAGGTCAGGATCGGGTGGACGGTGTTTTTTGACCTGGGGCCCCGGCTTGAGCTTCTGGATCGTCTGTTCAACCTGACGGACAGAAAGCTGGTTCTGGACGACCTGCCGGGCCAGGGAAAGCTGGGCCTTAGTGTTTTCAAGGGCAAGCAGGGCTCTGGCATGACCCATCGAGATTTTCTCTTCTGCCAGATAATCCTGGATCTCCTTGGGAAGGTTGAGAAGACGGAGATAGTTGGCCACTGAGGCCCTGTCTTTGCCGACCTTGTCAGCGATTTCCTGTTGGGTGTAATTCAGCTCCTGAGTGAGTTTCTGGTAGGCCAGGGCAACCTCTAACGGGTTCAGGTCTTCTCTCTGGAGGTTCTCCACCAGGGAGGTCTCCAGCTGTTGGGCTTTGGGCATTTTGCGGATGATGGACGGGATCTTTTTGAGGCCGATTTTCTGAGCGGCCCGCCATCGCCGTTCTCCGACGATGATCGTGTAATGGTTCCCTTCAGGGACGACAAGGACGGGCTGGAGAACCCCGGATTCCTTGATCGAGCTGGCGAGCTCGTCGATGGAATCATCGTTGAACTTCAGCCTGGGCTGAAGCGAGCTGGGCTTGAGCTTTTCGATATCCAGCTCAGCATACCTTTCTTCTTTCAGAATTCCGTATTCTTCAGGGATAAACGCCTTTAAACCTTTTCCGAGAGCCTTCTTTGTCATCTTCTTAGAATCTCCCAAGCTAGATTTGTATATGCCGCGGCTCCTTTCGAATCTTTCGCGTAAAGCTGGATCGGTTTGCCAAAACTGGGAGCCTCGGCCAGTCTTACGGTTCGAGGAATGATGACCTCGTAAGTGATACCTTTGAGCGAGACCTGGACTTCCTGAGCCACCTGTTTGGAAAGGTTTGTCCGTTCGTCGTACATAGTGAGAAGGAATCCTTCGATGGCCAAAGAGGGATTCAGATACAACCGGATCTCGTCCAGCATGCGGAGGAGGTCAGGTATTCCTTCCATACAGAAGAACTCACACTGGATCGGGATGAGGACTGAATCAGCGGCAGTAAGCGCATTTATGGTCAGAAAGCCAAGGGAGGGTGGACAGTCGATGAAAATAAAGTCAAAGAAGTTCTTCACCTGGCTCAGCGCATCTCGTAATTTCTGTTCTTTTTTCTCTTGAGAATAAAGCTCAGCCTCTGCGCCTGATAATTCAGTAGAGCAGGGACAGATATACAATTTGTTGATCTCGGTGGGGTGGATGCACTCCATCATTCTCTGCCCGTTCATAAGAGCCTGATAAATTCCCTTTTGGATTTCCTTTGATTTCCCCAGTCCGATCGTGGCCATTCCCTGCGGGTCGAAATCGACTATGAGAATTCTTCTTTTGGTCAAGGCCAGGGCAGCAGCCAGGTTGACGGCTGTGGTTGTTTTACCAACTCCGCCTTTCTGGTTAGCAATGGCAATGATCTTGCTCATGAGTCCTTGATGTTCCACGTGGAACATTCCTCTGGATGAGGGCCCTTTCTCTGCTGAATGCGCAGAAATATATGCAGGTTGACGGTGGCTGCAGGCGTCATTCCCGGGATTTTTTTCGCTTCGCCTATGGATCGTGGTCGGACTTTCTCCAGTTTCTCTGCCACTTCCCTTGTCAAGCCGGGGATTTTTCGGAAGTCCGTGTTTTCCGGGATCTTCACTGAGTCGATTTTCCTGATTCGGGCAATTTCCTTTTCCTGCTTTTTTAAATAACCCTCATACTTTATTTCTGATTCCACATGACGCATTTCTTCGTCCGATAGGTTCACCTGGAATTTTTTATATTCTATCACATTTTGGAGTTTCACTTCAGGTTTTTTTACAAATTCCCAGAGAGACAGGGTTTCTCTGCTCTCCGTCTTGATTTTTTCCTTTTGAAGGAGGTTTTTGACCTTCTGGACCTTCTTTTGCTTATTCTGGAAGGATTCATAATCTTTCTCACTGATCAGACCGAGTCTGTATCCGTAAGGAGTCAGTCTTTGATCGGGGTTGTCAATCCGAAGAAGAAGCCTGTATTCTGCCCGGGAAGTGAAAAGCCTGTAGGGCTCCTCAACCCCTTTGGTGATGAGGTCATCGATGAGAACACCGATGTAAGCTTCATCCCTTCTGAGAGTGAACGGTTTTTTCTTTTTTATTTTAAGGGCGGCGTTTATGCCAGCCATCAGCCCCTGGGCCGCGGCCTCCTCGTATCCAGAGGTTCCGTTGATCTGGCCTGCCAGGAAAAGATTCTGGATGGCTTGTGTTTCCAGGGTAGGGCAAAGCTGGGTGGGAACGACAGCGTCATATTCGATGCCGTAAGCAGGGCGGAGTATTTTGGCCTGGTCCAATCCAGGGATACTCTTCAGTATTTCTTTCTGGGCTTCGAGAGGAAGGCTGGAAGAGATGCCGTTGACATAGGTTTCTGCCGTTTCCAGCCCTTCAGGCTCGAGGAAGAATTGATGTCTTTGGTGATGGGGAAATTTGACAACCTTATCCTCGATGGAAGGGCAGTAGCGTGGTCCGATACCGGTGATTTTACCGCTGAAGAGGGGGGATTTATCCAGATATTTCCCGATTATCTTGTGGGTTTTTGGAGTGGTGTAACCGATATAACAGAGAATCTTGTTCTCCAGCTTTTTCTGAGTCCGGAAGGAAAAGGCAACAGGGTCCTTGTCTCCTGGTTGAGGAGTGAACTTATCCCATTCTATGGTGTGTTTGTCCAGTCTCATAGGGGTTCCGGTTTTCAAGCGGAAGGTTCTCAGCCCAATTTTTTTCAGGTTCTCGGCTAGCTCCAAGGAAGCCGGCTCGTTGGCTCTCCCTGCAGGATAGCTGTGAAGCCCGATGTGGATCAGGCCGTTGAGGAATGTTCCCGGTGTGAGGATGACCGCTTTGGCCAGCAGCCGGTTCCCTTCCAGAGTCGCAATACCTTGGATTTTTTTATTCTTGATGAGGATCTCGGTCACAATCCCCTGGAACAGGGTTAGATTCGGGACATCTTCCAGCCAGCTCTTCATGGTCAGCCTGTAGAGCGCTTTATCCGATTGGGCCCGGGGAGCCTGGACTGCGCCGCCCCGGCTTCGATTCAGCAGTCTGAAATGGATGCCGGTTTCATCCGCCAGCAAACCCATGATTCCTCCCAGGGCATCTATTTCCCGGACGAGATGACCTTTGGCCAGTCCTCCGATGGCAGGGTTGCAGGACATTTGAGCGATTGTCTCGAGATGGATGGTAATCAGACAGGTTTTCATGCCCATGGTGCTGGTGGCATAAGCCGCTTCACAGCCCGCGTGCCCTGCTCCGATGACGATCACGTCGTATTCATCAACGAACTTCATATCTCTTCCTATTTTCCCACGCAGAACCGGTTAAAGATATCGTTAATGATGTCATCTGAACGTATCTCGCCGGTTAAACGTCCGATAAGAGGGATGGTCTTTCGGAATTCTTCGACATAGACCTCTTCGGAATAGCCTTGCTCGAGGAGATGCTGCCCCTCGACCAGGAAAGCGAGGATCTCTTCGAGGATGAGCTTTTCTCGCATATGGAAAATGATATCCTGGTCCTTTTCCAGATCAGGGATAAAAAGCGCGTGGATTGTTGCTTTGAGTTTACCCAGGTTCGTTCCTTTCAGCGCTGATATCTCGAGAGTCGAGATGGATTTCGCTCTATTTTTCACCTCCTCCGTGTTCATTTTTTGAGGAAGGTCAATTTTATTGAAAAGGAGTATGGTTTTTTTATCCTTGAACATATCGATCAGCCTAAAATCCTCAGAGCTCTCTTTACGGGAAATGTCCAGAAGAAGGAGAATACCATCAGCCTGGGATGCCAGTCTTTTTCCTCTTTTTATCCCTTCCTTCTCTACCGGATGAAGAGGCTTTCCCAATCCGGCCATATCGATCAGGGTAAAAACGGAGTCCTTGAACTCCATTTTTTCGCTTAAATAGTCACGGGTTGTGCCCGGATGAGGGGTGACTATGGCTCTGTCCTTTTCAAGGAGGGAATTGAAGAGGGTGGATTTCCCCACGTTTGCTAGACCGGTTATGGCCAGGGTGATTCCCTCGGTGAGTGCTTTCCCCAGATCATAGCTGTCGATGAGCTTTATTATGGATTGAATGAGGTTTTCCAGCGTCCTGGCTGTCCGTTCTGTTGAAGTCCGCAGCCTTTCCTCGGGGAACTCGATGCGGGCTTCAATTTGAGAAAGAAGGTGGAGGACCTGATCCCTGAGAGATGATATCTGCCCGGAGAGTCTGCCCTCGAGCTGATGGAATGATATTTTGGCTTGCTTGTAGGATACGGCCCGGATGAGGTCGTTAACAGCTTCAGCCTGGAGAATGTCGATCCTTCCGTTCAAGTAAGCTCGGAGAGTGAATTCTCCAGGATGAGCATGCCTGGCGCCGGCCTTTATGGCCAGGCGGACGACCTGCTCGAGGATGACCGGGCTGCCATGGCAGCTGATTTCGACCATATCCTCTCTTGTATAGGTATGAGGCTGGGGATGCCAGGTCAGGAACGCTTCTTCAAAGAATTCCTTCTGTTCAAAATCAAACAGGTTTCCCAGAAGGGGGCGGCGTCCGGGGATCTTGGCTCCTTTCTTTTTGGGCCTGAATATTTTTTTGGCGACAGGGAGAGATCTTTTACCGCTGAGACGCACGACGCCTAATCCCCCCCAGCCGACAGGTGTAGAAATGGCGACTATCGTATCCTCAAGCATAAAATATATATTAATTCCTGGAAAGGAAACAGTAAAGATTTAAATTCATGACGCTTCAGCCGGATACATAAATCCGCTTTTCTGGAGAGAAGGATGGAGGAAAGGATGAACTCATAGGCCCGGAAATGCTGCGATGAGTTATTAAGCCTGGTTCTTTGCAGGGAGTATCTTGACCCGCTTTAAAAATCCCTCGCCAATACTTTCAGTGGTAAGCCCGGGGATCTGGTTCACGGCGATATGGACGATTCGCCTTTCGTAGGGATTCATCATGTCCAGGATCTCATCCTTGCCTGTCTCGTGGACATGGTTTGCGACCTGCTGCACGTACTCCCTGATCCGCCTTTCTTTTCTTTTTCGGTAGAACTCGCAGTCCGCCTGGACTTTTTCGGAAGAGATCTTATTCAGGATATGCTGGAAAGCCATGAGCAGGGCTCCGTCTTTCCGCAAGAGGAAATTATTGTCAGCTCCATCAAAAATGAGGTAAATTATGTCGTTTTTCCTTTTGATCTGGTACTTGATGTCCAGGGGAAAAAGCGAGAGAACCTTGTTGAGGAATTGAGAGATCCGGTCATCTTCCGGCTCTTTTTTCGGCCAGGTTCGGATGACAATCTCTTTCCCCTTTATGCCGAAGAGCTTGGTTTTTTCGGTAACGATTTCATAATTGAATTTGCTGCGGGGCAGCTTGAGCACATGCTCGGCTTGGCTTATGACATCTTCCAGGTTTTTCCCCTTGAATTCTTGCTCTTGGTTATTTTTTTCTTCTTTTTCCATGAGATTCTCTCTTTTGCTTTTGCCTCAAGCGGTTCATGATGTACTGCTGGCCGATCTGAAGGACGTTATTTGTCAGCCAGTAGAGGACAAGGCCGCTGGGGAAGCTTATGAATAAAAAGGTGAAAACAACGGGCATGAGAAGCATCATCCTTGCTTGGGCCGGGTCAGCCGAGGTGGGCGTCATTTTTTGGCTGATGTACTGGGTGATTCCCATCAGGATGGGTGTCACGTAGAAGGGATCTTTGGCGGACAGGTCTTTGATCCAGAAAATAAAGGGGCTGTGCCTGAACTCAATGGCCACCATTAAAAGCCTGAAAAATCCCCAGAACACGGGGATCTGAATGAGCATGGGCAAGCAGCCTCCAGCCGGGTTGACGCCTTGTTCCCGGTACATCTTCATGATTTCTTCATTCATCTTGCGGCGCTGGGCGATGTCGGTCTTGGCCTTTTTGTACCGGGCCCGGATGGCCTTGATTTTGGGCTGGAGCTCCTGCATTTTGGCCATGGAGCGCATGCTGCTGTAGGTCAGGGGAAAGAAGAGGACTTTGATGATGAAGGTGATGAGGATGATAGCCAGACCCCAGTTGGGGACAACTCCGTAGAAGAATTTACTGGTTTTGAGAAGGATTTCAGAGATGAACCCGAACATCCCGAACCTGATCAGTTTTTTCGCATCATGGCCAAACTCGACCAGGGTGTCGAATTCCTTTGGTCCGATGAAGACTGTCTGGGGGAGGCTGACGGCGAGGAGAAAATAGGGATTTTCCTCAGGCCCTTCCCTCAAAAAGGTCGCGCTGGCTTGCTGGCTGGGGGTGAGGAAGAGAGTGGCGAAGTAGTTGTTTTCATAGGCCGCCCACTGGACAAAGAAGAAGACGTTCTTGTTTTGACTGACCAGATCCTGCCATTTTTTTGCCAGCTGGTATTTCTGCTCACTCAGACGGGAATCTTTTCGGGAAGGATAGATGAAGATGTTGCTCCCCCCTCCGCCTAATCTCTTCTTCAGCTCAGCCGGAGAGGGGTTGCCGAATCCAGGTCCCCAGATGAGGCTGGGCTCGATTTTTTGTCCGCGCTTCCAGACGTTTATCTCTACATCAAAGTCGTATTTTCCATCCTGAAAAGTCAGGATCTTTTCGACTCGATTTCCCTGCGCATCGGAGAATTGAAGGCGGAGCTCTCCGGTCCGACCTCCTTCCAGTTGGAGGTTGAGGCTGGAGGGCTGGTAGAGAGCGCTGTTGATCTGGCTGTCGAATACTGGGTCGTCCGTCCTCAAGGTGAAAGGATAGAGTTCGATATCCGGGGCAAGACGGGAGATGAGCTCCAGGCCTTCTTTGTTTTCGTCCGTGTGTTTTTTCAGCTTCCAGCTCTGCAAAACTCCGCCTCTATTGCTCCAGACGGCTTGATACAGAGAAGTATCGACCAGGATCTGTTCTTCGTTCTGGGCTGAAATGGGTTGGACCGCCGTCTCTTCATCAGCCTGCTTTTTCTCTGTAGCGACTCCAGAGGTCGGCGGAGGCTCAAGCGGGTAAGGTTTCGGCTCTGTTTTTTTCTCGATTTTTTCGATGCCCTCAGCAGGGATTTCGGGGACGGGTTTTTTCTTGATAAAGATGATCTGATAGAGCACCAAGACAAGAAAGGAGAGAATGATCGCGATTAAAACTCTTTTTTCCATCTATTTCCTCTTTAAGGTAAGAAATCCACTCCACCGGGATGGAAAGGATGACATTTGAGAAGCCTCTTGCTCCCAAGGAAGATTCCCTTAAAGAATCCGTATTTTTTTATGGCTTGGTAGGTGTAGTCAGAACATGTGGGATAGAAGCGGCAGTTACGACCAAGCACAGGGGAAAGGAGGAGCTGGTAACTTCTGATCAGGAAGAGAGCAATTTTTTTCATGGTGTCGAGTTGCTCTGTCCGATAGATTTTAGGGCGGCAAAGTAGTCATCTTGAAGCTTTGCCCAGGAGGCTTCGAGAATTTCCCTTTTAGCGATGAAGATGATATCAAAAGAATTTACGAGCAAAGGCTTGTTCCTTCGATAGAGAGTTCTCACCCATCTTTTGATTTTGTTTCTTTTAACGGCATTACCGACTTTTTTACTGACGACGACTGCCATTCTGGAAAAATCGGAAGCGTTGGAGAGATAAACGAGATTGAAGTATTTGCCTCTGTAACGCTTGCCTTTCTTATACAGATGTAAAAAATCTTTTTTCTTTCTTATCCTCTCTAGAGGGCTAAAGGTTTCAGGCATTAACCTGCAATTCGTTTTCTGCCTTTTTTTCGTCGGTTCTTGATGACGTGCTGGCCGCCCTTAGATCGCATGCGCACTAAGAAGCCATGATTCTTTTTTCTCTTTCTCTTGTTAGGCTGGAAAGTTCTCTTCATTGTTCTCTTTCTGTGTTTATAGTGTTAGAGAAAGTATGTTAATAAACCTGTTGTTTTCTGTCAAGCTTGAAAAGGAGGAGGGAAGCATCTCATTTTTTGTGACAGTTAATTATGAAGGTGTAAAATGTTACAGCGCCGGCTCCCTCCATCCTCGCCAAGACCCTCCCACCACCATGGGCTCCGGATGGAGGGGATCCGGCGCCGCATTTCTCAATTAGTCAGATGTTTCCCTCATCACAAAAGTAAGGATGTTTTCAAAAAGAGTGAATGAATCCCTTTTTCACCACCCAACCTGAGCCTTTTTATCATGGAATTTGTTATGGTTCAAAGGAGGCTTTTCTTAGACAGCAAAATCAGCTGAAAAAGACAGCTAATATTTCGGCTGGATTCTTATAGAAATTGATTTGACTCCAGATAATAGTTTGATTATAATAAACTCCCATGGACTGCTTCAAGATTGGTGATAAAGTCATTTATCCCAATCAGGGGCTAGGCGTAATCGAGAATATTCAGGATGAGAGCTATTTCGGGGAAACATCTAGAGTTTATCATCTGCGGATCTTCTGTAACAACACTCTGGTGTTAGTTCCTTCCACCGGCACTGAGGAAATCGGGATCAGAAAGCCTATTTCACACAGGTCTGTCAAGAAGATTTTTGATTTCATGAGAAACGGCGGTGTGGATGTTTCGATGAACTGGAAGGGCAGATACAAGGAACACCTCAACCTTCTCAAGTCAGGGACAATGCTGGATATGGCAATGGTCTTGAAAAGCCTCTTTTATCTGAATTTGATCAAGCCTCTCTCTTTTCGCGAGAAGAAAATGATGGAGAAAGTCAAGGAACTCGTCGTCTCCGAGATCTCAGAGGTGTCCTCGCTCTCTAATAATGAGATCGAGCAGAAGGTTATGGAAACTTTATCAACTTGTTTTAAAGATGTGGATTCGCGCCTAGACTCCTGATTTTCAAGGATGTGCTTTTCCCTGCTGCTTTTTTTGGAATCTTCCCTTCTGCTCAGCACCTTTTTTTTCTTCAGAAACATGTTTTATGGCAGCGGGTTGTGTAAATTGGATGGTCCCCAAAGAGAAAGATTAAAAAGCAAAACTGGCGATGAAAATGGTGAATAACATTGGCCGCCTGCTGGCTGACTTTTGTGGCTGGCAACACTCTGGTGGATATCGCCGTATCAGCCTTTTCCGGGCTGTCCCGGAAGAGAGCAGAACGAGAGGCATGGGATGAGAATCGTTGCCACGAACAAGAAAGCGAGCTTCAACTACGAATTGCTGGAAAAATTTGAAGCGGGGATCTCCCTGCGAGGGACTGAGGTCAAATCCATCAGACAGGGGAAGTTGAGCTTAAAAGAAAGTTATGCGGAGATCAAGGGGGGCGAAGCTTTTCTTGTCAACTGTCATATCAGCCCTTATGAGTCCGCAAGCTGGTTCAATCATGACCCAACGAGAGAGAGAAAACTCCTGCTCCACCGCCGCGAGATAAAAAGACTGACCGGAAAGATCCAAGAGAAAGGACTGACTCTGATCCCGACAAAAATCTTTTTCAACGATAAAGGGAAGGTAAAGATAGAAGTCGCTCTCGCCAAAGGGAAAAGAGCCTACCAGAAGAGGGAAGCTATCCGGGAAAGGGACCGTGATCGGGAGCTAAGGGCTGAACTCAAGAAGTCCTGGCGATAGTTCGTAGGCCATTTTGATCGCTTCCACCATGCTATCCGGTTTGGCCACCCCTTTGCCCGCGATGTCGAAGGCTGTCCCATGGTCAGGGGAAGTTCGGATGAAAGGAAGACCGAGTGTGACGTTGACCCCCCTCTCGAATGATTCCAGCTTAAACGGAATAAGACCTTGGTCATGGTAGAGGGCGATAACGATCTTATCCGGTTGATTCAGGCCCATCCGGAAAACGACATCAGGGGGGAAAGGGCCGTTGATTCTCATCCCCCTTTTCTGGGCCTCCGATACAGCCGGGATGATTTCCTCCTCTTCCTCTGTTCCGAGCAGGCCCTGTTCTCCGGCGTGGGGATTCAATCCTGCGACAAGGAATCGGTATGTATCCGGCTGGATTTTTTCTATGGTCTGATAAAGGCTGATGAAAAAATTCAGGAGGTCTGCCTTATTTATTTTTTCAACGGCTCGATTCAAGGGAAGATGATGACTGAACAGGGCCACCTTCAACTTATCCGACCAGAATGACATGATCGCCTGAGGGAATATGTGGCTGAGATAATCTGTGTGTCCGGACCACTTCAAACCGGCAAGATTCCAGGAATGCTTGGACACAGGCGCGGTGACCAGGGCTTGCAGGTTCCCTTTCTTAGCTTCCTCGACGGCTCGTTCGAAGAAGAGAAAGGACGCCTTGCCGTTTTTCTTCGAGGGCGATCCTTTTTTTATGGTCTGGAGAGGAAAATCGATTTCAAACAGTGCAATAGAGGGAGAGCTGCTATCCTTCACCTCATCTGAAGAGAGAATTTCTATGTCCAGACCGAGAGCACGTTTCTCCTCATCAATCACTGAAGAGGAGCCAAAGAGCACATAGGAAATTTCAGGCAGGGAATTTTTAAGTGAAAGCGCCTTTAATACGGTCTCAGGTCCGATTCCCCCTGGATCTCCGAGAGTAATCCCGACCCTGGGAAGGCTCATTTTTTCGCTTTTTTCTCTTTTTCTTTGGCGTCATCCAGTTTGTAGAGATACTTGATACTGCTCTTGTAGATCAGCAAATTGGGAGCATCATCCCGGTTGAGCTTCAAGCAATTTTTATCGTACCACTCGATATATCCTTCGACGATTTCTCCGTCATCCAGAACAACTCCCATAGGAGTTTTTTTGTTCATCTGTTTTAGGTAGTAGTAGTTTTCTGCATAGGTCTCATAGGGCGGATGGCTTTTCTTTTTTGCGGAGTCGCGGCTCATCTTCTCTTTTATTTCGGATAAATTTGGTCGAATAAGCTTCCTGTTCATGTTTTACTTCTCCAAGAATTAAGCTGGATTAGAAAACGAGAAGTTCTTTAAAGAAAATGATAGCACTATCATTCCAGAATTTCAAGGACTGTCACTTGAGGGTAAGCATTTTTATTTCTGCGATGATGGAAACATCTGACTCAAATTGAGAAGTGCGGCGACGGTTCCCCTGCATCCGAAGCCCATGGTGGAGGGTGGGAGGGTCCTGGCAAGGATGGAGGGGAACCGACGCTGTACCAGATTACACCTTTCTTTTGTTTCTGGGAAGATTATCAGTCACGAAAATCGGTGAATTTGATGTTTTTCTCCGTCAGATTGACTCCCATCGCTCTCTGCAATCGGGCGAGAGAGAGGTTGTAATCGATGATGGCTGCCAGCTCATTTGTCTGGGCCGTGGTCAATTCTGTCTGGTATTGAAGGACGAAATAGGGTGTGGAGATACCGACCTTGAATTTTTCTTCCTCAGCTTCGAGAGTTCTCTCGGCCAGCTCCCTGGCCGCCATATAAGCCTGGACTCTCTCGTAATTTGTCTGGACTGCCCGCACCGCGCTCTTGACCTCAAGAAAGATCTGCTGTTCCGTGTCTTTCAGCTGCAGCAGGGACCGCTCCAGGTTGACTTTGGCCTGGGCAAAATTAGCGCGGGAGAAGATGGAGTTGAGAGGGATATCCAGGGTTATCCCCGCGCTCCAGTTTTCGTAAGCGAAGCCAAAGGTATCTTTCCAGGCATCACTTGCGCCGTATTCAACGGACCCGGTCGGGGGGTCGAATGGACGATCCTGGTCATAGATAAACTGCGTTCCCGATAATCCCGGGCTCCAGTAGGAGGCTGATAAACTAAGGTTAGGAAGAAGCTGGTTTTTAGCAAAGATAACGTTCATTTCCTGGTTCTTTATCCCGAGCCGTGTTCCCTGCAGATCAGGCCTGTTGGCCATGGCTGTCCGTAATGCCTCGTCAAGGGTGATCTTCCTCTCTTCGAGGGCCGGTTTATCAGCAGGGACGATGTTTATGTCTTCAGGAATTCCTTCTGCGGTGATGTTGAGGATGATCTTCAGCCGGTCCTCGTTGTCTTTCACAGTGGCCTGGGCCTGGAGGATATCCGCCTGCCTGGAGGCGACCGCGGACTCGGCGCTCAGGATCTCGATCTGAGCCAGAGTTCCCACTTCCACAGCCCGCTTGTTCTTTTCCAGGAGTTCTTGGGCCAATCTCAGCGATTGCTGTCTGACTTTGAGGCTTTCGATACTGGAGACCAGGTTCCAGTAGGCCTCCTTGACATCGTAGGTTGTTTGCTGAAGCACCCGCTTGAGCTGATTTTCGGAGATATCCAGGTTGTTGCGGGCGATGATGATCTCTCTGCGGGTGAGCTTCAGCCCGAAATTTCTGAGGAGGGGCTGGTTGAAGGCAAAAGTCAGGGTAGTGCCATAGCGAGGATTAATCGTCTGTAATCTCTGGGTTGTATCGGTTCTATACCCATCGAGCGTTACGGAGAAAGTGCCTCCTGTCGGGATGAGCTGTGAGATCTCGGCCGCATAGGTGCCTCGTACCGTGGAGACCACATCAGAGGATTCGAGAAATGAAAAGGAAGCATTGGTGGTGTCCCTTTTGCTGTAGCTGAGATTAAGGCTGGGCAGGAATTTTTCCCGGGCAATAGAGATCCCGATGTCGGACAGCTCAGGATTCAGTATCTCTATCGCTACCCCGATATTGTTCTTCATGGCCTTGAGGATGCAGTCCTCAAGAGAAAGGGAAAGAGTCTTTTCATCCTGCTGGGCCAGAGAAAAGGTGACGGTGAAGAGTGTCAGGAATAGGATCATTCCGATTCTTCGTTTTTTCATCTTGTTCCTCCTTAATTCAAGTTCGTAGAATACCATCCCAGTCGAAAACAGGGATATGAGAAAAGCGAGACAAGCTAAGGGATGCGGAAATTCTATTTCCTTCTCTGATCATTCAGCCTGTCATATTCCGCTTACTCTCTTTATTTATTAATCCGATCATCTCGGGTTTGTTCCCTATTCCGTTCCAGTTGTCTTTTTTACTCGTATCTCAGGGCTTCGATCGGGTCGAGCTTGGAAGCTTTGCGGGCTGGATAGAACCCGAAAAAGACTCCGACCATGGCTGAAAACAGAAAAGCCACGATAATGGACCAGAGTGAGACAAGGGTCTGCCACTCGGCAAGCTTGGAGATAAGGGTGGAGCCGACGACGCCCATGCCGATTCCCAACAAGCCTCCGAATAGACTGAGGACGATGGCCTCGGTCAGGAACTGGAAGAGGATATCCTTCTCCCGAGCACCGACGGACATCCTGATCCCGATCTCCCGGATTCGCTCGGTCACAGAGACGAGCATGATGTTCATGATGCCGATACCGCCGACCAACAAAGAGACAGAAGCGATCCCTCCGAGAAGAATTTTCAGGGCGTCTCTTGACTCGGCTGCGCTCTCGGCGATATCCGACATGTTCCTGACATTGAAGTCATCCTCGGCGCCCGGGGCGATCTTGTGCCGGATGCGGAGGAGGTCTTCAATCTGACTCATGGCTTCCTCGGTCCTGGACCCGGATACGGCAGAGACGTCGATGGAGCTGATATAGGTAATCCCGAGGAGTCTTCTCTGGGCAGTTGTGTAGGGGACCAGGATTATGTCGTCCCTGTTAAACCAACCTCCTGCTTCTCCCTTTGATTCCAGGACTCCGATCACCCTGAAGGGAATCTTTTTGATCCTGATGATCTGCCCGAGAGGGTCTGCGCCTTCAAAGAGATTCTGATTCACTTCGCTGCCCAGGACCGCGACTTTTTGACCGGATCGGACCATGTTCTCATCGAAGAAAGTTCCCTCTTCGACCTCCCAGTTTCCGATTTCCACATAATGCTCGCCGACACCGTTAACGGATGTATTCCAGTTTTTGTTCTGGTAGACGACCTGCGCCCTTCCCGAAACCGAGGGCGATACATACTGAACGGCATCACATTTCTCCTGTATCGCTATGGCATCATCGTCGGTGAGAGTCTGAAAGGATCCTCCTCCATATTGGCGTCCTCTGAAAGATTGACTTCCCGGACGGACATAAAGAAGGTTGGTTCCCATGTCTTCGAAGCGCTTCTCCACCTCTCTCTTGGCTCCTTCACCGATGCTGACCGTGGCGATCACGGCTCCGACTCCGATGATGATGCCCAGGGCAGTTAAAAAGGAGCGCATTTTGTTCCGGCTCAGAGCTCTGAGAGCAACTCGAATCGTCCTCATTATGTTCATTTTTTACTCCTTGTTCTCGATGTCATGCTTACTTGCTGAGAGCTAAGCTTGCTCCTCCTTGATAATCTGGCCGTCTTTGAGGTATATCCTTTTCCGGGCGAACGCAGAGACATCCGGATCATGGGTGACCAGGATGACGGTGATCTTTTTTTCCTCGTTCAGTTTTTTAAAGACCTCCATGATCTCCTTCCCTGTCTTAGAGTCCAGGTTTCCCGTGGGCTCATCGGCAAGGACCAAGGAAGGATTATTGATCAAGGAACGGGCGATGGCCACTCGCTGCTGTTCTCCTCCGGAAAGCTGGTTTGTCTTGTGGAGTTCTCTGCCCTTGAGGCCGACCTCGGCGAGCACTTTGTAGGCCAGCTCTTTGGCCTGTTTAGCGGGCGTGTTGGAGTAAATGAGAGGAAGTTCGGTGTTCTCGAGCGCAGTGGTGCGGGCGAGAAGGTTGAAGGTCTGGAAGACAAACCCGATCTTCCTGTTTCGGATGCGCGCCAGCTTGTTCTTGTCCAGGGTCGAGACTTCCTGCTCCTCCAGGAAATACTTCCCCTCTGTGGGCTTATCCAGGCAGCCGATGATGTTCATCAGGGTCGATTTGCCCGAGCCTGAAGGGCCCATGATGGCCACCATATCGCCTTCCTTGATGGTATAGGACACGCCTCTTAGAGCGTTGACCTGAGTTTCTCCGACCTTGTACACTTTCTTGAGATTTTCCAGTCGAATGAGGTTGTTGTTGCTGCTCATTTTTTTCTTTCCTAATTTATGGTCTTAAATGGATGAAAGATTGCGACTTAACGGAACATCCTCATCGGGGAAGAAGAAGGCCTGTCAGAACGACTACTCTGTGTGTTTTCACCCGTAATCACCAGCTGTCCCTCTTGCAAATCTCCTCGGACAACCTCTGTATAGCTATTATCCGTGACTCCTTTCCGGATAAAAACCATCTTGAGGCTGCCCTTTTCATCCTCGATCCAGAGGCGGGCAAAATCTCTCATCTGCATCCCCTGCATGCCTTGACCTTTCATCCCAGGCTGCTGCTGTCCAGACTCTGTTCTCTGGGCATCCTGCCTGCTGGAATCTCGCTTCTGTCCAGGCTGCGCTTCTTGGCTAGTGCCTCCTCGCTGGGAGCTTCTTTCCTCTTTCATTTTGGCAAACAGAGCTCTCATCTCTTCCTGGCTTAAGCTGGGAGTGAAACGGAGAGCGGCATTAGGGACGCGCAGGGCATTTAGAGCTTGTCCGGTCACGATCGAGACTGTGGCTGTCATCCCGGGCCTCAGTTTCATCTCAGGATTATCCACCTCGACTATGGTTGTGTAGGTGACGACGTTCTGGACGATCTCCGGAGAATAACGAACTTGCTTGACCACTCCTCTGAAGTTTTCATCGGGGAAGGCATCCACGGTGAACCTAACCTGCTGGCCTTCCGCGACTTTTCCGATATCCGCTTCGTCCACGCTGCATTCCACCTGCATCTTGGTCAGGTCGTTGGCGATCTGGAAGAGGACCGGAGCCTGGAAGCTGGCGGCCACGGTCTGGCCGACGTTGATGTTGCGGTTGATGACCACTCCGTCGATCGGGGATTTGATGACGGTGTAGGTCAGGTTGACCTTGCTCGTTTCGAGCTGAGAATTAGCTTGAGCCAACCTTGCCTCTGCAGCTTGGATGTCGGACTTGGCGCCGTAGTAGTTGGTCTCGATTGACTCTTTCTCTTCATAAGACAGCAAATCCTTCTCAAACAGACTAAGGGCCCGTTCATATTTTTTCTGGAGATTATTAAAAGTGACCTTGGCTTTTTCCAGTGAGGCGACAGCGCTCTGATAATTGGCTTCTTCCTGACTGACACGGCTCAGGAATTGAGACTGTTCCAGCTGGGCTATAACCTGACCCTCTTTGACCTGAGAGTTGAAGTCGACGTTGATTTTTTCGATCTCTCCTGAGACCTGGCTTCCCACGTCAACGGTGGTCACCGGGTTGAGAGAACCCGTTGTCACCACCAGGGCTTCGATGTTTCCTCTGTCCACAGCTTCTTTTTTATATTTTGAGTTGTTTCCGTTGTTGCGGTTAAAAACAGTCAGCCCGAGAACGATCCCTGTCACGGTGATCACGACAAGAATTACAGCTCCGATGATGATCTTTCTTTTCATCTTCTTTCTCCTTTGTCATCTCTAGGATTTCTAGGATGCTTTTTTCTTTCCTCCATTTCTTTTCTTCTTTGGGAAAGGTACTTTTCGATTATGGCTTCGAACTTTTGAGCCTGTTCTTCGGAAAGAACGCTTTTTATATCATTTTTTAACTGCGACCTCATGCTGGAGTATCGCTCGCGGAAAGAGGAGTTCAGCTCTTTCATCCTTTCCTCGTTATTCCTGAATATTTCTCTTATCTTTTCCTGCTGCTCTGAGCTGAGGCTTAGCTCTTCAGCCATCATCTCCAGGGTGGGAAAGCGGACGGAGCTTCTTCTTTCCGCTTTTTTCTTCATTTTGCTGTGGGCGAGCTGTTGTTCAAGAAGAACTCCGCCCAGGACGCCGGCAGCAAAAACTATGATAAGCGAGAGAACGATCCAAAATTTATAATGGTTTTTCATCAAAAATCTCTCCTTGTCCCGTTTTTATCATCTATTGAGGTGAAGATAACCATCATATTCTTATCTTCGGTTCCTCCAGTTTCGAGCAGGGTGGTTGTTTCCTGGAACAGGTTCTGGTTCTGGAGCAGGAGGAGTCCTGATTGGCTGAACGCCTGGCTAAGTTCCACTTCCTCTCTTGGCGGACTGAAAAGGATGAGCGTGGCAGACAGAAAAATAATTACGAGGAGCGAAACGGGGATGGCTCTCATTCCCCACTGCTTCCACACCATCCAGGGCTCATACTTTTTTACTTCCCTGAGCTTGGGCTGCAGGCGCTCCAAGAAATAGGGTTTGGGTTCAGGAAAATCTTCCTTTCTCAAAGTATCGAGAATAAGCTGGTATTCCTCCTGTGTTGTGCGGCACTGAGGGCATTGCTTTAAATGCGCCTCCAGTTCCTTCTTTTCATCTTCAGTCAAACGCCCATCGAAAGCGCGGAGTATGAGTTTTTCAACCTTCTTGCAGTTCATGGTTGCCTCCTTTTTGGCTTAAGAAAGGCGCCAACTTTTTCCTGAGCAATTTCCTGGCTCTGTGAAGACGGGAATCCACAGTCCCGGGAGAGATTCTCAGGATCTTGGTGATTTCTTCATAGGATAATCCCTGAATGTCCCTCAGGCTGAGTATGACCTGGTGCTTATCAGGGAGGATCTGGATCGCTCGGCGAAGAATTTTTTTTCTTCGCTCTTCGGTTTGTTCTTTTTCTCTTTTCATCGTTTCGTCTTCCTGCGGTATTGAGCTTTCCTTGATTTCGTCGATGGACAGTCTTTTCATCCGGCTGGTCTTCCTCAGAAAATCCCGGACATGGTTGATCGTTATCCTGTAGAGCCAGGTGCCGAATTCTGACCTGAGCTCGAACCTGGGAAGCGCAAAATAGGCCTTGATGAACACTTCCTGAGCCAGGTCGTCGGCTGTGTCGCGGTCGCGCGTTAAACTGAAAGCCAAATTAAACACCTTTACTCTGTATTTTTTTACCAGCGAGGCAAAGGCTTCTTCGTTGCCTTCTTTGCTCGATCGAACCAGGTCTTTCTCTTCCATCCGATGTCTTCATCTCTTTGCCTCCGTGCACTCTTTAGACGGAGGAAAGAGGAAAATCTTCCTTATAGCCTTATGAACTGAGAATGTATTCTCTTCGTTTCCTATTTTAAGACATAGGATGCGATCCATAAAGACTTTTTTGAATAGGACAGAGATCAACCTTATGCGATTTGAAAAAACAACCGGAAGTTGAAGAAGACTCTGTCGCTTAAGTTATTTCTTAAATAACAGCGTTATTTCTTCTTTGCCGTCCATTCGCGGGAGCCGAAATCTCCCATCTGGACTTCCCCTTTCATCGTGTCGCCCTCGACCTTGCCTTTGTAAGTGATGGTGAAGTCGCCTCTTGGGGTAGAACGGGTGACAGTCCACTCGATTTCGTTTCCTTTGATCGTTCCTTCTCCTGTGACCTCACCACGAGGGCTTTCCATGGTCACCGTGATCTTCTCGCCTTCCTGCTCGAAATGGAGTTTCGAGGTCATCGGTCCCTGACGACCCTCCGAGGTCATCTCCCAGTCTCCGCTGACGTTGACTTGTTGAGCTCCCAGTGAGAGCACCAGTAGGGCCATAGCACACAAAGCGATGATTGATTTTGTTTTGGACACGTTTTCCTCCTTAATTCTGGAATTCTTAATCATCATTGTTTAGACGCTATCGTCATAATTATCTTCCACAATAAAGGACAGACCGAGTGAGTTTTTTCTTTGCCGGAAATCGACCGTTTTTTCCTGAAAACAGGAAGGAACAATGAGGGGGCCGCATTTTTACATTTGACATTTTTCATTTCTTTGATCCTTCAAGGATTCAGGTGATGAATGTTGATTGTTGAGACCTGTACCCTTCAGCTTTATCAATATCAATATAGACAAATTGCTCCTGTAAGGATGCACTCTAAACTTGTCTATTGCCTACAATTTTGTTGGAAAGAGAACAAATTTGTTGGAATAAACCAAGGTCAATATTTTATAATTTATTTATTATCAACAAGTTAATATGTGGCACGAATATTGCAAAATATATTGCCTCATGAATCGAAAGGAGGTTAAAATGGTTATGAGAAAAATAATTTCATTTGTAGGATTACTGTTGATCCTGGGTTTAGGCTTTTCGCTGGCTCAAGAGCAGTCGAAGAAGACCGTGCGCAGCGAGATCCGGAACAAGGTCCAGACTGAAGTTCAGACTCAGACCCAAGCGCAGACCAGGAACCGACTGATGTTCGTGGATGAGAACGGGGATGGGATCAATGATCTTGCCCGGGACCACGACAACGATGGCATTCCCAATTGCCAGGACCCGGATTGGACCAGACCTGAGGACGGAAGCGGCTACATGAACAGGTTTGGAAATGCGTCTGAAGCGAATAAGTTCGAGTACAGGAACAGGTATTACAGCGGAACAGGCTGGAACAAAGCCTCTTTCCGGCACAGCTTGGGCATCTTTGGCCAGGGCTTTTACGGCAGGTCCGGCGGCAGAGGCAGAGCCCTCAAACAGGGAAGACGCTGAACGGGCACGGAGAAGATTTTATAGGAGGGAGAAGGAGCCCCGCTCCTTTTCCCCCTTTTGAGGGCTCATAAAAGGAGGAGGAGTGAGAAGACTTGTCGTTTATTTCAGTGCTTTTCTGGTTGTGAATGCAGCTTTGATAGCGAACACGTTTTCCCTTTCATTCTACCAGAACATGACGGACAACGTCTTTCAGAACAGATATTCTGAAAGAGATCAATTGTCTTCCTTGAATTTCTATCTTGACAAGGATTTTTCCAAGGTTTCTATTTTTACCGAAGGAAATTATGCCTATCTTTATGACAATCCAGGCCTTTCCTATTATTTCCATGATGCCGGCCTGGATTACCTCCATGCTCTCAACGAGAAAACCGCATTCTATTTCTCCGTTGTCGGCCAGGGAGCTTTCTATCGTTCCGATTACAGCGATTTCAATTATCTTTCTCTGCATTTCCTGGGGGCTTTCAAGACCTATCTCAGCCAGACCTCGATCCTGAAGTCCAACTATGCCTTTGAGTACAAGGGCTACAGCTACTCCCTTTTTGATTTCATCAGCCATTTTTTGGATGTGTCGTTCGATACCTACTTCCAGACAAAAACCACGATCAAGGCAGAGGTGAGCTGGGGGTATAAATATTATCTCCATCCTGATGCATCCCAAGAAGCTGTTATTGAGGAAGGACAGGGCTATCGGGGGGGAAGGGATTCGTATATCTATATTCCCAGAACGGTCTATGAGGGGAAGGCGATCCAGATCTTCTCCGCAAACGGTTTGATCGCTCAGGGTTTGGGCGGCAAGATCGGCCTTAGCCTGTCAGGAATGAAACAGTGGACTCTTTCCGGAGAGAATCCCTTCACTTCGGTTGAGGAGTTTTATGTGGTGGAAAATCCTTCCTACGATAGTTTTTCCTGGGAAGGCTATCAGGTCAGCAGCCAGCTCACGATCCTGGTCCCCTGGAACATCGAACTCAAAATGGGTTATACTAGGTCTGAAAAGGAGTTTCCTGGAATAGAGAGCATGGATCTGGAGGGGAATCCTTTAGGAGTGACAAGGCAGGATACAAGAGACGTGTTCGAGGCCAGGGTGGAAAAAGATTTTTCCAGTTTTTCTCTGTTCCTTTCCTACTTCTATGTGAATAACCGGTCGAATGACCCTTTCTTTGATTGGCAGGGAAATTTCTTCTCCGCCGGATTAGAATGGAATGTCTTCTTCGGAGGAAAGAAATGAGGAAAAGTCGGTATGTTATCCTGCTTTTAAGCCTGGTGATATTGCAGGCTGCTGTCCTCGGCCAGGAGACGGATCATTACTACAACGTGGATACCGAGAAAAAAGTAAGAGGCACGATCCAAATGATCGTCATGGAGCCTCGCTACAAGGACAGTTCACCGTTCTTGATAGTGATCCTCGAGGAGAGAAAGACCAAAGAGATGTTTAACGTGGAGATCAGTCCTGTCCGGTTTTTCAGCCAGGATTTTCACAAAGGGGAAGAACTGGAGGTCGTTGGCTCTATCTATTCCCTAGACGGACAGAAGAACATCATCGCCCGCCAGATTCGATACCGTGGAGAGATATTCATGCTCAGGGACAAGCACGGCTTTCCCGCCTGGAGGGGAGGCGAGATGACCCAGAAGAAGAAAAGAAAAGGCAAGAGGTTTTGAAAGGCAGGAATTTTCTTCTCTTTTTTTACCTTCCGTTTTTGGGGATACTCATCATCTTTTTTGTCCTCTCATCATTGAACCGGGCTTACATCAAAAATAAAACAGAAAATCTGGTCAAGGAGCAGCTTCAGGCTGCGGCGGAGATCTTGAAGATCAATATCTCTCACTTCTTGCGTGAGAATTATTCTGTGGCTGAAATCTTCGACTCCTACTCCGGAAAGGAGAATATTTATTACATCGCTTTGCTCGACGAGGACAAGAACGTGCTGGGCTGGAGCTCCCGGTTTGAAGGCTACCTTCCCCTATCGCTCCATACCGTAGAGGGAGAAGGATCATGGATTATCGATTCTCCCGCCGGAAAGATATTCAACTTTTTTTCTCCTTTTTCACCGGATGAAGGGAAGAAGTGTTACCTCTATATCGGGTATTCTCTGGAAAACTTGCAGGAAATGATCGCTTATTCCCGGAGAAACTTTTTCTTGATTTTTGGGCTTATTTTCGTTATCGGCGTGATCCTCTTCCTCGGGTTCTATCAGCTTCAGCGCAGTTATCTGGGAAAGAAAGAGGAGGCAGAAGTGGAGAAGGCAGAAAAGGAAAGATACCGGGAGATTTCCGCCTTTACCTCAGGCGTTGGTCACGAGATTAAAAATCCTCTGAATAGCCTTTCCCTTCTTTTTGAGCTTCTGCACAATAAGGTGCCCGAGGAACTTCAAGATGATGTCGCCTTAGGGAAGGAGGAGATCCATAAGATTTCCAGGATCATCGATCAGTTCTCAACCAGCCTCAAGCCGATCAAGCTTAATAAGGAGAGGTGCTCTCTTGCGGAAATGGTTTCAAATGTAAAGGAGTCGCTCTCAAGGGAATATGATATATCTGAAGTGGAGATCCGTTATTCCGAATCATCATCCGTCTACCTGGAGGCAGACAAGGGCTTGATGAGCCAGGCTTTTTTAAACCTTCTGAGGAACTCGCTCGATGCCAGTGAGAGAGGATTGATTTCGATCCATGCCCAGCAGAAGAAAAAAGCAGTCCAGGTGAGGATCGAGGATTCCGGGAGGGGAATTCCTGAAGAGGACCAGGAGCGCATCTTTGAGCCGTTCTTCTCAACCAAGAAGAAAGGGATGGGAGTCGGACTCTACCTGACGAAAAAGATCATCGAGGCTCATGAGGGAAAGATTGAAGTCAGAAGTCAAAAAGGGCAGGGAACGGTTTTTGTGATCCATATTCCGGGAGGATAAGATGAGCAAAGCCAACATCCTGATTGTCGAGGATGACCCCCTCCAGAGAAAGTTGATCAAGGAGAACCTCGAGCGGGAAGACTATGCTGTTTTTGAGGCATCTTCGGGCCGGGAAGCGCTCGACATCATCGATGTTCATCCTATGGATATCGCTGTTGTTGATTTCAAGCTGGATGGAGAAACAGGGATCAGTGTCATCGTTGACATTCTGAAAAGAAATCCTCTTGTTACCCCCTTAATGGTCACCGCCTTTGCCAATATTGAAAACGCTGTGGAGGCCATTAAAAAAGGGGCCTATGATTACATCGTCAAACCGATCGATTTTGCCAAATTCCTTCTGGTCATCGCCAGGGCCTTGGAAAGACAGAGGCTGAAGAGGGAGATATCCCTTCTTCAGGATTCTCTGGCAGAGAAGTTCAGCGCCAAGAACTTTGTCTTCAACTCATCCAGGATGGAAGAGGTGGCTTTCCTGGTTTCGAAAGCAGCCAAGAGCGGCGCCACGGTCCTGATATCAGGGGAGACAGGGGCTGGAAAGGATTTTGTGGCCAGGACCATTCATTTTTCTTCAAAGCGTAAAGAAGGGCCTTACCTGGCCGTCAACATCCCCTCTCTCCCGGAAACGCTGATCGAGAGCGAGCTTTTCGGGGCGGAAAAAGGCTCTTTCACAGGAGCATATGAGAGAAAAACGGGAAAGTTTGAAGCGGCTTCAGGGGGAACTCTTTTCCTTGATGAGATTGGAGACCTCCCCCTCCAGCTCCAGGTCAAACTCCTCCGTTTCCTCCAGGAGAAGGAATTTTACCGCCTTGGCTCCTCAAAGCCCTTGAAGTCTGATGTGAGGATCGTCGCCGCCACCAACAGGGATTTGGATCTGTTGATGAAGGAGGAAAAATTCAGGCCTGACCTTTATTACCGGCTGAACGTCATTCACATCCATGTCCCTCCCCTCCGGGAAAGAAAGGAGGATATTCCGCCTCTCGTCGATCATTTCATCAGAAAATACAGCGAGAAAGAAGGGAAGAATATCGAGGAGATCTCGGCCGAGGCGATGAATACTCTTCTGAAATATTCCTTTCCGGGCAACATAAGGGAACTGGAGAACATCGTGGAAAGAGCGGCTGTCTTTTGTGATGGCAAGGCAATAACTTCCACAGATTTGCCGGTTTTCATAAAAGAAATGAGCGAAGACGAGCTCGTGGAGGAAGGCCTGCCCTTGAAAGACAGGGTCAAAGCCTTGGAAGTCAGGGAAATAAAGAGAGCGCTTTTAGAGAGCGGTTTGGTGAAAAGCAAGGCGGCCCGGGCTTTGGGGATAACGGAGAGGATGTTGAGTTACAAGATAAAAATTTACAAGATCCCTGCCGATATCAAGCATTGAATCTCCTTCGCCGCACTTCTCAACTCATATTAATGCAATCATTCGTTTGACATCCTCTACTGAGCGGACCTGGATGCCGTCGGGGGAACCGACGGGACAGGTTCCCTCGGGGTCCGGGGGCTGAGGGCGGCATCCAGGCCGCACAGAGATTGTAACCTTATTTACTGCGTTTACATTAGGTCGGATGGTTCCCTCATCACGGAAATAGAGGTGCTTTTAATCCTTTTCCTTGACATTCCTTGATGACTTTAATTTAATATATCCTCCAAAAAGGAAAGGACTCCATGTTTATTTGGGTTTTCCACCGCATCAGCGGCCTCCTGCTGATTCTCCTCCTGGGAGTGAAATTATTAACCTCTTTCTTTCTGATGACCAAGGCGCAGAAGCCAGATTGGGCTCTTGTTCTCCACACCAATCCGTTCACGGATAGTCTTTTGATCATCTTGGTCGTTTTCCATTCGCTCTACGGCTTGAGGACGGTCATCATCGACCTTGGTGTGAGGAAGGAGAAGCTCCTGTTCTGGGTCTTTACCCTGCTCAGTATCATCTTGAGCGCTGCGCTGCTGATTGTCTATTTTACCAGGAATTACTGAATGCTTAGTCAGGACATCCTTGTCGTTGGGGGTGGATTGGCAGGGCTGGCTGCAGCACTGGCCTGCGATCCCCAGCTCAAAGTCGCCGTCATCTCCAAGGTCCATCCGCTTCGCTCCCACTCCGTCGCTGCCCAGGGAGGTATAAACGCGGCTCTGGGCAATAATCCTGAGGGAAGAGATGATACCTGGGAGGGGCATGCCTTTGATACGATCAAGGGAAGCGACTATCTCGCGGACCAGGATGTGGCCGAGTTGATGTGCGAAAAGGCGATTCCCGCTATCTATGAGCTGGAGTATTTTGGAGTTCCCTTCAGCCGCTTTCCCGGCGGAGTCATCGCCCAGAGGCCTTTTGGGGGGGCTGGAATTCCCCGGACGTGTTACGCCGCTGACCGGACCGGCCTGGTCATTCTCCACACTCTCTATGAGCAATCTCTGAGAAGGCAGGTGAAGTTTTACAACGAGTGGCTGGTGACCAAGCTTGTTGTGAAGGACGGAAAATGTCTGGGCGTTGTGGTCTTTGACCTCCAAAAGGGAGAGATCATGCCCGTTAAGGCCAGGGCGGTTATCTTCGCCACCGGAGGATACGGGAGAGTCTACCTCAGGACGACCAATGCCTATATCAACCACGGCAGCGGCATCGGAATCGCCTACAGGGCAGGGGTGCCGTTGAAGGACATGGAATTCGTCCAGTTCCATCCCACTTCTCTCTACCCGAGCAATATATTGATAACCGAAGGAGCGCGCGGGGAAGGAGGCTACCTGGTCAATAACAAGGGGAGAAGATTCATGGAAGATTACGCTTCCTCCGCCATGGAGCTGGCCCCTAGGGATATCGTCGCTCGAGCCATTCAGACCGAGATTGACAGGAGAAACGGGTTTGAAAACCAGTATGTCCACCTTGACTTGAGGCATCTGGGAGAAAAAAAGATTAAAAAAAGACTTCCCGGTATCCGGGAGATCAGCATCAATTTCTCCGGCCTAGATCCCATTGATACACCGCTGCCCATCCAGCCGGCCCAGCACTATTCCATGGGAGGGATAGATGTCGACATCCACTGCGCTTCCCGGATGGAGGGCTTCTATGCAGCTGGAGAATGTGCCTGCGTGAGCACCCACGGCGCCAACCGCCTGGGAGGGAACTCGCTTCTGGAGACAGTCGTCTTTGGCAAGATCGCCGGAGAGGAGGCCGCGCACTGGGTCAAAGGGAGCAGTGGTTCGAAAGATGAGGAGAAACATCTTTTAGATGCGGCGCTGGAGGTGAAGAAAAAGATCGAGGAGCGGCAGAAGAGAGAAGCCGGAGAGAAGGTCCACCGTCTGCTGAACAGGCTCAAACTGATCATGAGTGAGCAAGTCGGGCTGTTCCGGAACAACAAGGATTTAGGCCAAGCGCTGGAAAAAATCGCAGAGCTAAGGGAAGACTATCAGCGCGTCTCTATTTCAGGCAAATGCCTCCGATTCAGCCAGGAGCTGGTGAACATCATCGAGTTTGAGTCCATGCTGGATCTGGCCGGGGTCATCACTTTGGGAGCGCTGAACAGAACGGAGACCCGGGGCTCCCACTACCGCCTGGATTTCAAGGAGCGCAATGATAAAGACTGGCTCAAGCATACCCTGGTTGCTTTGAAAGACGGGAAGCCTCAGATAAGCTATAAAGAGGTTCACATAACCAAGTACGAGCCAAAGGCAAGACAATACTGAGATGAACTACACTTTTCGGACCTTGCGCTTCGACCCGCTGAAGGATGAGTCTCCCTATTTCCAGGACTTTCTCTACGAAACGGAGGAGACAAAAACAACCCTGGAAGCCTTGATGGATATCCGGAATGAACAGGACTGCACTCTGGCTTTCCGCTACAGCTGCCGGGAAGCTATCTGCGGCTCATGCGGCATGGTGATCAACGGCAGGTTTGAACTGGCCTGCCGGACCATGATCGATTCCTTGAAATCCTCGGTCGTCGTCATCGAGCCCTTGCCTAACCTGGAGATCCAGAAGGATCTGGTGGTCGACATGGAGCCTTTTTTCGAGACAGTCCGCAAGATCCGGCCCTACATATTTCCTGAAGGGGAGGTTTTAGAAAAGGGATGCCGCATAGAAGAAAAAGAAATGGAACGGATATTTCAGTACATCAACTGCATCCTCTGCGGCTGCTGCTACAGCGCCTGCCCGGTGGCTTCCAGGGACGAAAGATACTTGGGTCCGGCAGCTCTTGCCAAGCTCTACCGTTTTGTCAGAGATCCCAGGGATATGAGGCATTTCTCAGAATGGTCAAAGGTCAACACCGAAGGCGGAGTCTGGGGTTGCGACACGGTGTTCAAATGCAACGAGGTCTGTCCCAAGGATGTCAGACCTGCGGACGGCATCGAGGCCTTGAGGAGAAAGCTGGTCTTGGAAAAGATCAAACGGCTTTTCAGGTTCAAACGATGAAGCTCAGACATTCTCTGTTCACGCGCCGGCAGTTTTTGAACGGCCTCCTCGGAGGCTGGCTGGGCGCTTTCGCCGTTTCTTTTCTGTATCCGGTCTTGAAGTTTATTTTCCCGCCTACGAGAGAGCCGGACGAGGTCATCCTGCCCTTTGCGGATTTCCAGGATATGGAGCCGAATACCGTGAAAAATTTTGCCTGGGGGAACAAGCCGGGTATCTTGAAAAGGAATAATGATGGGTCTTATACAGCTTTTGTGGGCGTCTGCACTCACCTCGACTGCAATGTCACCTATCTTCCAGACCAGAGAAAATTCTACTGCGCCTGCCATGAGGGCTGGTACGATGAGAACGGCATCCACATGGCAGGGCCTCCTCCCCGTCCCTTGCGGCGACTGAACCTGTCCATCGAAGGGGAGAACCTGATTATAAAAAGAGAGGGTGTGGAGTGAAAGAGAAAAAGGTGAAAAAGGACATTCGATCCTGGCTAGATGAACGTTCCGGATTGTCAGTCGTTTTTCACTTTCTGAGGGAGAAGAAGATTCCCCAACACAAGCATTCCCTCTGGTACTACACGGGAAGCGCTATCCTCCTCTTTTTCGGGATCCAGGTCATCACGGGATTCATGCTCGTTTTTTATTACAATCCAACCCTGGAGGAGGCCAACAGCAGTGTTGCCCGGATCATGACCGAGATTCCGCTGGGTTGGATTATCAGGTCGGTCCACAGCTGGTCTGCTTCCTTCATGATTGCCTTTGTTTTCATCCATCTTCTCAGCATCTGGATCACCAAAGCCTACCGCAAGCCGAGGGAATTGACCTGGATGAGCGGAGTCTTCCTGCTGGTTCTTTCCCTTCTTTTCGGCTTTACAGGCTATCTCCTCCCCTGGGATGACCTCTCTCTTTCCGCCACCAAAGTAGGAACGGACATTCCCCGCTCCATCCCCGTGGTGGGAGCCTGGGTGACCCAGTTTCTTCGAGGGGGTGAGGATGTCACTGGTGATACCCTGACCCGGTTCTTCGGGTTTCATGTCTGTATCCTCCCCATTTTTCTATTCGCTCTTCTTGCTGTTCACGTCTATCTCGTCCAGAAACAGGGTATGAGCCTTCCTCTTGACCTTGAGAGCAAAGAAGAAAAGGTGAATGAGCTTCCATTCTGGCCGAATTTCGTCTACAGAGAGATGATCGTCTGGTTGGTGCTCATCGGCGTTCTCTTCACCGTTTCTATCTTTTTCCCTGCCTCGCTGGAAAAAGCCGCGGATTTGATGGCTCCTGCTCCTGAGGGGATCAAACCCGAGTGGTATTTTCTCTTCCTTTTCCAGATGCTGAAGATCTTCCCCTCAAAGATTCTCTTTATGAACGGGGATACCCTTGTTGTCCTCTTGATACTTCTGGGCGGTATCGCTTTCTTTTTTCTCCCCTTGATCGATAACAAACCCACAGAAAGGAAAGGCAAGATCATTACAGTGATCGCTTATCTGTTTATCATCTATGCTGTGGGTATGTCTGTCTGGAGTCTGCTCTGATGACGGCCAAAAAAAAGTGGATTGCCTTGTTTTTATTGATTGTTTTTCTTCACTCCTTTGTTCTCTTGAAAATCGATTTTGCTCAGCAGACGGTGCAGGAAGAGAAGACCGGGACGACTCAGGAGGAGGCTCCGGAAAAGATCGTCCCTGGTCCCCAGGGCATCAAGGAATCAACAAGCATGTATGTCTTCATTGCCTGGGTGTGGCTGGCGATCCTGGTGCTGGTCTATTTCTTGAGGCTGAAGATCAGGGAGGTGGACAGGCTCCTGGAGATACGGTTCCTATCCGAGAAGAAAAAATAATCCCTTCCGCTTTGTGAAAAATTCCCTCTGTCTTTCGTCATGAAATTAGACTTATTGGTTCTCTTCTAGATAGTGTGGGTAAAATACACGGGAATGGCGTTAAAAATCTGAAGGGAGCGATGCCATTTTCGTGTATTTTATTCATTAAATTACCCACACAAAATGGAAGATAATCGATTTATTTATTGATTATCATGGATAAATCCAGGAGAGGAAAAGACCGGAGCGTGCGGCATCGCGGGGGACACAGGGAAAGGCTGAGGGAAAAATTTTTAAAAGGGGGGCTGTCGGCATTCCTGGATTATGAAGTGATCGAGCTTCTCTTAACGCTGGGAACTCCCCGTAAAGATTGTAAGCAGCAGGCCAAGGATGCCTTGATGAAATTCCGGTCCTTGAGGGGAGTTTTGGAGGCTCCGGCCGATGAACTCCTGAGAATCAAAGGAATAGGTCCCCATAACATTTTCGGCCTGAGACTTATCCAGGACGTCTCCCGGCGTTTCCTCAAGGAAAGGATGATGAGCAAGCCCTATTGCCATTCCTCGAAAGAAGTCTTCGATTATCTTTATCATTCTCTGAGGGATGTGAAGAAGGAACAGTTCAAGGTCCTCTTTCTGGATGCGAAAAACCATATCCTGGAGGGAAAGACCGTGTTCGAGGGGACGGTGGACACGAGTGCTGTTTATCCCAGGGAAATCGTGAAAGAAGCCTTGAAATGCGATGCCTCGTCTCTTATATTTGTTCACAACCACCCTTCCGGGGACCCGGAACCTTCGGCCAGTGACAGGGAGATAACGAGAGAGCTTGTCTTTGCAGCTGCCGTTATGCAGCTTAAGGTCTTGGACCATATCATCATCGGGAACAACTGTTATTTCAGTTTTGCCGACGAGGGGTTGATCGAGGAGTATGGTATAATGTTCCACGATTTTAACAGGAGAAGCCATGAAGAGAGAATGCAAGTGGGCAAGATTCTTCTCCAAAAATAAAATCTCGCTGACAGGAGGGCAGTATGCTCGACGACATGGAAATCGCCAAGAATGCTAAGATAAGGCCCGTTGAGGAGATTGCGGCTAAGCTAGGACTTCAACCCGAAGAATTAGAAAAGTACGGCATGTATAAGGCAAAGATCTTTCCGGGAGGAGTTCGGAAAAAAGAGGGCCGGAGGGGCAAGCTGATCATGGTGACGGCCACGACTCCCACTCCTGCCGGGGAAGGAAAGACCACGACCTCTATCGGCCTGGCTGACGCCCTGAGTTATGCCGGAAAGAAGGCGGTGGTGGCTTTGAGGGAACCCTCTCTCGGGCCTGTTTTCGGGATGAAAGGAGGAGCGACCGGAGGGGGATACGCCCAGGTCGCGCCCCGCGAGGAGATCAACCTCCATTTTACCGGGGACATCCATGCTGTTACTGCTGCTCATAATCTTCTGGCTGCCATGGTGGATAACCGCCTCCATTTTGACGGCTCCTGCGGCCTGCTCGACTGCCGCTGGGTAGAATGGAAACGAGTGATGGACATGGATGACCGGGTGCTGCGGGAAGTGGTCATCGGCATAGGCGGTCCTCTCCGGGGAATTGCGAGGGAAACAGGCTTTGATATAACCGCTGCTTCTGAGGTGATGGCGATTCTATGCCTGGCTGTCGATCTTCAAGACCTCAAACAAAGGCTGGGAAATATCTTCATCGGCTATTCTCCAAACAGAAAGCCGGTTTTTGCCCGGGAGCTTCATGCTGCAGGCGCCATGGCTGCACTGCTCAAAGATGCGCTCAAGCCAAATCTTGTCCAGACTCTGGAAGGAACGCCCGCCTTGATCCATGGGGGGCCGTTCGCCAATATTGCCCATGGCACGAATTCTGTGATTGCCACTCGACTAGGTCTTCAACTGGCTGATTATGTCGTGACCGAGTCAGGCTTCGGCTCTGACCTCGGAGCGGAGAAGTTCTTTAACATCGTCGTCCGGACAGGACATATTCCGCCTCCGGATGCCTGTGTCCTGGTGGCCACTCTCAGGGCGCTCAAGCTTCATGGCGGAGTCGAGCTGGAAAAGGTGGATGAGGAGAACGTAGAGGCGGTGGAGCGCGGTTTTGCCAATCTTCAGAAACATGCGGAAAACCTGAGGATTTTCGGCGTTCCTTTCGTGGTGGCTGTGAACAGATTCCCAGCTGACACCGAGGCAGAGATCCAAAAGGTGATCGACCTCTGCCGTAAGGAGAAATCCAGGGTTGCTTTGAGTGAAGTGTTTGCCACAGGAGGCAAAGGCGGGATGGCTCTGGCGCAGGAAGTCCTGAAGGCCATCGAAGAAGACGAAAATAAGTTCCAGCTTCTTTACCCGTCAGATATGCCGCTTCTGGATAAGATCGAGACTGTTGCCCGAAAGATCTATGGGGCCTCTTCGGTGGCCATGGAAGGAAAAGTCAAAAGGAAGATAAGCCGCATTGAAAAAGAGGGCTTCGGTCATCTTCCTGTCTGTATAGCCAAAACTCAGTATTCCCTTTCTGCTGACGATGAGGCGCTGGGAAGGCCCAAAGACTTCACTTTGATCGTGACCGATGCGTCGCTTAGTTCCGGGGCAGGTTTTGTCGTGGTCTACTGCGGGGATATCATGACTATGCCCGGCCTGCCCAAGGTTCCATCAGCCGAGAGGATCGATGTCACGGATGACGGACAAATCACCGGTCTGAGCTGAACTATTTCTTGCCGCCCATTTGAGCTGCTGGTCCATGAGGTCGAGCAGGGCTTTTTTTCACTCCGGTTGAAGCGAAGATCGGAGATGGGTTTACACCCTCTTTTAATTATGATAAAAATGGAAGGTCTTTAAAGTTAATTCATTTTGGATGAGAGGCATGATCAATGTGTGAATTGCGTGATGTATTTATTGTCGGAGCTGCGCGAACGGCAATTGGCAGCTTTCTCGGGACTTTAAAAAATCTCAGTGCCCCAGATTTGGGTGGTCTGGCCATCAAGGAGGCTGTGAAGAGAGCCGGGATCAAAGCCGCGGATGTGGATGAAGTCATCATGGGCAATGTCGTCTCTGCTGGAATCGGTCAGGCCCCGGCCAAGCAGGCGGCGGTGAAAGGGGGAATCCCTTACACGGTGAGTGCTTTTGCTGTGAACAAAGTCTGCGGTTCAGCCCTGAAGGCTGTTGCCCTGGCTGCCCAGGCGATCTGGCTGGAGGAGAAGGAGATCATCGTTGCCGGGGGGATGGAGAGCATGAGCCAGACGCCTCATCTTCTCTGGGGTGCACGGGAGGGTGTCAAGTTTGGAGACATGAAGCTCAAAGACTCCATGATCCTTGACGGCCTCTGGTGTGCTTTCGACGACCAGCATATGGGGATGACCGGAGAGGTCATCGCTGAGAAATTCGGTGCCAGTCGCGGGGAGCAGGATGAGTATGCGGCCAGCAGTCACCAGAAAGCTATCCAGGCCACTGAGAAGGGGTACTTCGAAGAGGAGATTTTCCCTGTTGAGATTCCTCAGAAAAAGGGAGACCCTGTTGTCTTCAAGGTGGATGAGGGACCGAGGAAAGACGCGACGCTCGAGAAATTATCAAAACTCAAAGCCGTCTTTAAGAAAGATGGGACAGTCACAGCCGGGAATGCGTCTAGTTTAAATGACGGTGCGGCAGCGGTAGTCGTTGCTTCAGCGGAGGCGGTGAAGCAGAAGAAGCTCAAGCCTCTGGCTAAGATCCTGGGTTCAGCCACTAACGGTGTCGAGCCTTCCATGGTGATGTATGCTCCTAAAGGAGCCATCGAGAAGCTTTTGGCCAATGTCGGCTGGAAGATCGAGGATGTCGACCTTTTCGAGATCAACGAGGCATTTTCCTCCCAGCTGGTCGTGTTGATCAAAGAAATGGGACTGGACAGGGAAAAGGTCAACGTGCACGGAGGAGCCGTGGCTTTAGGCCATCCAATCGGAGCCACAGGAGCCAGGATCTTGACCACCTTGATCTATGCTCTCAAACACAGAGGTCTGAAAAAAGGTGTGGCTGCTCTCTGTCTCGGCGGGGGCGATGCTGTGGCCATGGCCGTAGAAATGGTGTGAGCAAGGAGGAATGATGGCAGTGAAAAAGATAGGAGTGATTGGAGCTGGAACCATGGGGACCGGAATTGCCCAGGTGGCTGCCACAGCAGGGTTTGAGGTCGTGCTGAACGATGTGGCCGGGGACCTTCTTCAGAAATCCATGAAGGCGGTCGATAAAAGCCTGACCAAGTTCCAGGAAAAAGGCAAGATCGAGGAAGACAAGGAAAAAATCATTTCCCGGATAAAGACCAGCAACATGCTGTCAGACCTCAAACAGGCTGATTTTGTGGTGGAAGCCGTGTTTGAGGATTTCGAGGTGAAAAAGCAGGTGCTCACTGAGCTGGATAAAATCTTGGATCCCTCGGTCATCCTGACCTCTAACACCTCATCGATCTCCATAACCCGTTTGGCTGCTTTAACCAGCCGTCCTGAAAGATTCATGGGAATGCACTTCATGAATCCCGTCCCCTTGATGGCCCTGGTGGAATTGATCAAAGGCATTGCCACCTCCCAGGAGACTTTTGATGAGGCCAAAGCTCTGGCCGAGAAGATGGGCAAGGTGCCGGTGGAAGCCAATGATTTTCCCGGGTTCATCTCCAACCGGATTTTACTCCCGATGATCAACGAAGCGGTCTACGCTTTGATGGAAGGAGTGGGAACCGTGGAAGCGATCGATACTGTGATGAAGCTGGGTATGAACCATCCGATGGGGCCGCTGACTCTTGCTGACCTGATCGGGCTTGATGTCTGCCTCAATATAATGGAGGTTCTGTATGAGGGATTCAGAGACCCGAAGTACAGACCCTGCCCGCTGCTGAGGAAAATGGTGGATGCCGGATACCTGGGACGGAAGACGGGAAAGGGATTCTATGATTACAGTGAGTGATCCAGAAAATTTGTCGAGGAAAACTCATCCCGGTATTCCAGATTAAGAAAATATCGGTTACAATAAGCAAAGTAAAAACGTTTTTAAATTGAGCATAGCCATTGATATGGGGGAGGATAGAATGACCCAAGAAACAGAAGAAAAACAGAGTTCGAGAGATAGAGCGATTGAGGCCGCGGTTTCGCAGATAGAGAAACAGTTCGGCAAGGGAGCGGTGATGAGGCTGGGGCAGAAGGAAGCAGCGATCAAAATAGCTGCCATTCCTACCGGCTCCATCTCTTTCGATCTTAGCCTGGGAATCGGGGGATTTCCTCGAGGAAGAGTGGTTGAGGTCTTCGGCCCTGAAGCCACGGGAAAGACGACACTGGCTCTTCATGTTATCGCTGAAGCCCAGAAGAAGGGCGGTCAGGCCGCCTTTATCGATGCCGAGCACGCTCTGGACGCTACCTATGCCGGAAGCGTCGGTGTGGATGTGGATAATCTCCTCATATCCCAGCCGGATTATGGGGAGCAGGCTCTGGAGATTGCGGAGACGCTGGTTCGCAGCGGCGCCGTGGATGTCATCGTGGTTGACTCCGTCGCCGCCCTGGTGCCCAAGGCAGAGCTCGAGGGAGAGATGGGAGATGCTCATATGGGCCTTCAAGCCCGCCTGATGTCTCAAGCTTTAAGAAAGCTGACGGCAATCGTCAGCCGTTCCAAGACATGCTTCATCTTCGTCAACCAGATCAGGGAAAAGATCGGGTTTTTCCTGGGAAGCCCGGAGACGACCACGGGCGGAAGAGCCCTCAAGTTCTACGCTTCATTGAGAATTGATATCCGCAGACTGGCCACGTTGAAGGAGGGCGATAAAGTCATCGGCAACAGGGTCAAGGTGAAAATCGTCAAGAATAAGATGGCCCCGCCTTTTAGAGAAGCCCAGTTTGACATTATCTACGGCGAGGGAATTTCCAAAGAGGGCGACCTGGTTGACTGCGGGCTGGACTCGGGAATCGTCGAAAAAACAGGAACCTGGTATTCGTACAAAGGAGAACGATTGGGACAGGGGAGAGAGAACGTGAAGAGGCTTTTGCAGGAGAACAAAGAGCTGGCCGCTCAACTGGAGGAGGAGGTCCGGAGGAGAGTCGGACTTTCTGTTGAAAAATCCTCCGAAAAGACTCAGCAGAAACCAGCCGAGAAATCCGAGGAAAAGCCCAAAGAGAAAGAACCCGAGAAAGAGTCAGAAAGACCCGCCGAAAAATAGCCTCACCAGTTAAAGCGCATTCCACAGGCTCCGGAAATTCAATACATAGCCGGATATCTATTCACTCGATTTTGGCTTTGACTCCTTTATTCCTCTTTTCACGTATCTGGCCACGTCCTCATGGGTGGCAAACCAGACCTTCTTGAATTTGAGCATGTGCTGGATGAGCTTTTCGAGCATCATCATCCGGCTGCGGTGCCCGGTATACTTGGGATGCATGGTCAGGACAAAGAGGGCCCCTTCCTCATAGGCTTTCTCGAATTCAGCCGCCCAGATGGAAAACACATCCATCGGCTGGATATGAGGACGGACACTCGAATACCTGTCAAACCCGAAATAGGGATAGTCATCCAGGAGCCATTCCACTGGAAGCTCGACTATTCCTGTTGGTTTTCCGTCCTCAAGAAGCTCGTAGGGCCGGTCATCAGCCATCAGGCTGCTGTCGTAGAGGAGCCCCAGTTCCCTTATGATCTTGAGGGTGGCCGGGCTGAAATCCCAGGAAGGCGTCCGGATCCCTGTGGGGGCTCGGCCCGTGATTTTTTTGAGTGTCTCGTAGGCTTTTTTCATCAGTTCCCTCTCTTCCTCTTCGGAGAGCAGAGAATTCCTTTCGTGGATCCAGCCGTGAATACCGACTTCATGCTTTCCCTTGGATAGGATGTCCCGCATTTTCTGGGGATGGAGAAGTGCGGCTACTGCGGGGACGAAAAAGGTCGCAGGTATGTTGTATTTATCAAGAAGAGCCAGAATCCTGGGGATGGCGGCCCGGGCAGCGTACTCCCCCTGAGAGAAAGTTCCAGGAGAGATCTGATTGTCCCTCAAGGCGTTCGTTTCTGCATCAAAATCAAAAGAAAGGGCCACGGCCACCTTTGCGCCGTCAGGCCAGCTGGAGGGTGTCAGGTCTTTCCCCGCCCTGACTTTTCCCACATTGGCCTGTATCTGTTCCAGGGTCCAGTCCCAGGGCTTTTGCTCCTGGCCCTTGTCATCGGCAAGGATCAAGATCGAGATCATAAAAAACACCAGACAAACAGAGATCAAAATCTTTTTTTTCATCCTTTCCCTCCTTTTACCACGGTTGGCCGACCACTGTCATGTAGACAACGCTCTCCTTTTCGCCGTCAATGTCGAGGAGTGCGTTGACTTCCTCGTCATAGAGGGCTCCTATCTGGCACGAACCCAGGTTCAGGGAAACTGCGGTCAGAGCCAGGTTCTGAGCGATGTGGCCGGCGTCGAGATAGACGTAGCGGTAAGCCCTCTGGTCGTATTTCCACTTTGAACGCTGGAAGACGGCCGTCCAGATAAACACCACGTTGGCCGAGTAGGCCATGTCCTGGTCGAGCGCCGCCTGGGCGGCAGGCTCACGGAAATCTCCCTTTTTGAGCTGCTCGAGCTCATGGTTCTGCACTCCGTAGTGGTAAATCCCCGGATCTAAGCCTTCGATATCATGGATGACGAGGTAGGTCTCGATGGGATAAAGCGCTCCAGCCGAGGGTGCGGCACGAAATTCATAGCCCATGGATTCCATGGTGATTCCCTGGGTTGCCCAGAGGAGCTGAGAAAGCATGTTTTTCTTCAATGGTTTATCTTTGAAATTCCGGATGCTTCGGCGGCGGTATATGGTCTCCCAGAGGGGCATTCCCCCGTCTTTTTGAGGAGCATCCAGCCTGTGCTTGGGGGCTTTAGAGTAGACTTTGTGCGCTTCGGTCCTGGATTGCCAGAGAAGAGGGCCGCCTCTGAGCTTTCCCCTGATGTATTTTGTTTCTTGCTGGAATTGGTCACCCGCGTCTTTTTTCATTTTCTTTCCTCTATGGATTGATTTTGTGTTCGGTTTATTATTTTTTTTTCTGTTTAAGCTCTTTCAGCTTCTTTTTCGCTTCTTTGAGCTTGGGGTCGAGCTTCAAAGCTTTTCTGTAGAGGACTTGCGCTTTTTCCTCTTGGCCGGCCTTCAGGTAGATATTCCCGATTTCCAGATGGAGTCCGGTATCCTTGGGGTAGAGTTCCAGGGCGATGTCTGCCAGAGAGAAGATGGC
>Ga0224506_10000340_pt1 | contig 42518 bp, 60 predicted proteins | sample SF_Jan12_sed_USG_2_FD_169108 | JGI IMG/M metagenome (GOLD analysis project Ga0224506, IMG submission 169108) | Sediment microbial communities from San Francisco Bay, California, United States - SF_Jan12_sed_USGS_8_1 | ecosystem: Environmental > Aquatic > Marine > Sediment | place: USA... | reverse complement strand
AAAAGACTGCAGCTAAAAAGAAACCAGCACAGAAAAAGACTGCAGCTAAAAAGAAACCAGCACAGAAAAAGACTGCAGCTAAAAAGAAACCAGCACAGAAAAAGACTGCAGCTAAAAAGAAACCAGCACAGAAAAAGACTGCAGCTAAAAAGAAACCCGCACAGAAAAAGACTGCAGCTAAAAAGAAACCCGCACAGAAAAAGACTGCAGCTAAAAAGAAGTCTAGACGTCGATAATCTTTAATTCCTATCTCAAAACTTTTCCATGATGTTAAATTGAGTACTGTGTTATTGTTTTAAAATGAAAAAACGTGGATTGATAATTGCAACTGTTGGTTTAGTTTTAGTTGCAATTTCACTTACTATAGCTGTTTCTACAGTACCCTCAAACATCACTGATCCAAATGATCTTTCCATGGCGTCTTTGTTTGAAGGGATGTTTGATCAGATTACTAGTGAAATTCAAATCATGCCTGGCGAGTTAACATATGTGACATATGATGTATCCTCATATGACGCTTCCTTGCTTTGGGGGGTTCAGATAATTGATTATAATTCGGGCGATGCTTTGTTGATTAAAATTTCAAATATTTTTGGAGATGATTATGGTGAATTTGTAATGTTTGAACCAATTTTATTTAAAGCCTTGGAAATTACCCTGTCTGATTCTCTTAATTTTGAAATTAAAAACACCGGTCCTAATCCTGTAAATGTAATTTTGATGATTTCTGAATATAATGAAAATTCTGATGCTCTTTCAAATCCAGACTCTCCTGTAATGAATATGATTGTCCCTCTCTTGATTTCTGGGTTCTTACTTGTTTTAGGTATTATAGTTGCAATAATTAGTGTGATTATAATTTTAGTAGATGTGAAAAATAATTTAGATGATAAAAGAAATTATTGAGGATTGATATCCATTTTGCCAAATTTGCCTTTGGTTAAGGACACTTCACCTTTGAACTCGTTTGTATATCCATTTGTAATGACAACTTTGTCGCCTACGTTCACTGCTTTGATGTCGTCGCCCCACAATGTGAGTTTCATTTGGTCCTCATCAGTTTCGCCGTTAGAAATAATTGCATCGCAAACATCTACTGTTCCACCACTTTTGAGATTCACAGTTCTAGCGTCTCCTTTGCTTTTAACAACAGCTTCAACATTAACTCCACTTCGCATTTTCTTTGCTTCGGAAATTGGTATGAATTCTGACATTATTTTTGAAACCATTTCACACGATTAAAAGCTTTGTTAAAAAATTATCAAAATAATGGATCAGATTGTAGATTTGTTAAAATAGTAATCGAGAAATATTGGTCCATACCCCCTCTCATTGCAGAGGTATCGAAGCCCGGTCAACCGAGAGGGACTCAAGATCCATAAAATAGGAAATCCCTTCTCTCAGGAGTTCGTGGGTTCAAATCCCACCCTCTGCATTAAATTTTAATTAAAATTGTCAATTATTATAAAATTTTAGAAATTATGCGACAATTGTCTTTACTCTTGTAATCGAATGGTCTGAAATATCCTTGTGCATTTTAGCAACTTGATCGTCTTTGAATGATAAATTGCATCTAAAACATTTCCAAACCATCTCTGACATGGTCAGATTAGGCATAAATTACTTATAAGGATATTGCATGATTGATCCAATTTTTTACAATACATGATCATTGTTTCAAAAAAGATGTAATTTTTATAATTTTTTAGATCATAATAAAATTTTTTCATGACTGTTTTAAAATCCAAGGGTTTAGAAGCAAAAAAAGAGTACATTTTTTGAAAGATGTTAGATGTTTTTGAAATTTTTGGAAAATTTTCATATTTTGGAGTTTTCCTTGTACTAATTGGAGTAAATGCCTCTCCAATTTTGATGCCCCCAAGCTGGATCATCTTGACTTCATTTTATCTGCTTGATCCAACTTTGAATGTTGTAATCCTTGCTATGGTTGGAGCTACAGGAGCTACGCTTGGAAGATTTGTTCTAAAGCAGATCAGTGTTCTCTTTAGAAGATTTGTTGCAGAAGAACAAAAAACTAATCTTGATGTGATTGGTGATTATCTGAACCGAAAAAAATATGGTTATATGATTGCATCTTTTCTGTTTGGAGCAACTCCACTTCCAAGTAATATGTTGTTTATCGCATATGGTCTAATGCGTGCAAAAAGTTTGGGTATCTATGTAGGATTTTGGTTTGGCAGAACTATCTCATATGTTGTCATGATTTATTCTGGTAATGCTATTTTGACCCCCTTCTTAGAATTGTTTGAGGATCGTCTAATTGGAATTTTATTGATTGATGGTGCGGGCGTAGCATTGATTATTCTTTTTGCATCTATCAATTGGACTCTTTTAATAACTCAAAGAAAAATAAAATTTGTCAAACCAAAAATTTGGAGATTTTAGATGAAAGATATTGATTCTATAAAATATAAAGTAAAAAAAATCATGGATAATGATTCTGCACATGATTTTGAACATGTGATGAGAGTGTACAAAAATGCTCAAAAAATATGTAAAAAAGAAAAAGCAAATGAAAAATTAGTCCTCTGTGCAGTACTATTACATGACATTGTTTCGTATTCAAAATCTGACAAACGTTCTAAATTATCTTCAATTCATAGCGCAAAAAAAGCAGAACAAATTTTAAAAAAATACAATTTCTCTAAAAATGAAATAATTATTGTTTCTGAAGCAATACGTGATCATAGTTTTTCACAAAACAAAAAACCTCTTACAATTGAAGGAAAAATCCTCCAGGATGCTGACCGACTAGATGCTATTGGTGCAATTGGTATTGCAAGAGTTTTTGCAACAGGGGGTTCTCTTAAAAGACCTTTTTACAATTTCAATGATCCTTTTTGTAAAACAAGATCTCCTGATGACAAAACATGGATTGTGGATCATTTTTATCAAAAATTACTAAAACTAGATTCACTAATGAATACAAAATCCGGTAGAATTGAGGCAAAAAAGCGAACTAAAGTGCTCAGGGAATTTCTAAAACAATTTAGAAAGGAAATTTCTACCTGACCTTATCAAAACTCTTATCTAAATTTGATAATTTTTGATGAAAATATTGTTATAAGTTAAAAATTTGAAATAATCAATTGAATCTATTAGAAAAAATTGAAAAATCTTTTCAGGCTACTAGTAATCATAAATTCTCAGAATCTAAAAAAGGGATGGTTTCATCTGCCTTTCCTGATGCCACAAATGCAGGCGTTGAAATGCTCAAAAAAGGCGGAAATGCAATCGATGCTGCATGTGCCACTGCTCTGGCATTAGGCGTATGTGAGCCTCAATCTTCTGGAATAGGAGGTCAATCCATGGGAATAATTCACATTAATGGAAAGACAATTTGCATAGATGGCTCTACTAGGGCTCCTTCTTTAGCTTTACCTAGTAAATTCAAAAATAAATTGGATAGATCAATAGGCTACAAGTCCACAACAGTTCCTAGCACTGTTGCAGTTATGGGGTTTTTGAATGAGAAATATGGTAATCTTGAATGGGCTCAAATACTAAAACCTGCAATAAGGATTGCAAAAAAAGGATACAGAATTACAGCACTTCAACATGATTTGCAACAACGTGAACTAGAAAGTTTTAACAAAGTAAAGTCTCAATCTGGAGCAAAGTATTTTCTCAAAGATGGAACAACACCTTACGACACAAAAGATCTTTTTGTCCAAGATGATTTGGCAGAATTATTGACATATCTTGCTGAAAACAGATATAGATCATTTTATCATGGAAAAATTCCGAAAATGATAGATGCTGACATGCAAAAAAATAATGGATTACTGCGAGAAGAGGATCTAGTTTTAATTCCAAAAATAATTGAACGTGAACCCCTTGTTGGAAAACACAGGAACATGACAGTCAAAACATTTCCTCCTCCCGCAGTGGGCAGAATATTGCTGCTTATTTTGATGCTACTAAATCAACTTCCTACTAACACCATCAAAAACAACAGGTTGGAATTTTATCACTAGGTAGAAACATTCAGGAGATCTCTTTCATTTCGTACTCAACGTCCATATGATGTAGCTACATACAAACAAATTGATGACAAATTATTATTTGACAAGTCTTTTCTCAAACATTTATCCGAATCAATCATTGATGGAATCCAGATATCCAACAATAATGTAAAATTCCATGATGAGGATACTACACATCTTTCTGTAATGGATGATGAAGGCAATTCTGCAGGAATTACTCAATCTGTTGAATTAGTATATGGTTCAAAAGCTGCAGCAGACGGTTTGGGGTTTTTGTATAATTGCTATATGTCATCTTTTGAATATGAAAATATCAATTACCCTCATTATTTGCGTCCAAATTCAAGTCCTTGGACATCAGTTGCTCCTATTATATTGTTTCACAAAAACAAATCTTGGATGACTCTTGGAACACCTGGCAGTGATAGAATCCCTACTGTAACTGCCCAATTCATATCATCTATGATTGATTCAGGCCTTAGCCCAAATGATGCCATGGACAAACCAAGAATTCATTGTACCGTTGATGGCAAAATTACCATAGAAGCAGAACGATTTAATGATCGTATAATTCCTTATTTAGCAGAACTAGGGTATAAAATAGAATTAAAAGAATCTTATTCATATTATCATGGCGCAATTCATGCCGTAATTAAAAAACAAAGTTCCAAAGGATTTCAAGGAATTGCAGAAGTAAGACGAGATGGGATTGCAAAAGGGATAGGTTGACTAATTCAGATCTTTTAGACATAAAATTCGTTCTAGATTTTTAGAATCATTTTTGATTATGCTCAACAACCTAATATGTTAAAAATTCAAATACATTCTATTGGTTAACCAGGGAATTTTAATTGGAGTAGCCGTTGGTATATTTTTTGCAGGTATAGGAATAGGTTATGTTGCTTTACAATCAACAACTTCTACAATGCCAATGATGAATGATTCTCAATACATGAACCAGTAGATGAATACTATAATGAATGATCCTCAATCAATGCAACAAATGCATGATATGATGATGTCTAATCCTCAACACATGAATCAGATGATGGGGCCAATGATGAACACCATGATGAATGATCCTCAAATGCAACAGCAGATGATGAATCAAATGATGAATCATCAAGGAATGATAGATTCCATGATGACAAATCAAGACATGATGAACATGATGATGGGAAGCAACATGATGATGAATGGAAATATGATGGGTGGTCACATGATGAGTCCAGACATGATGGGTCAAGGAATGATGAGTTCTCAATCTTCTCAAACAATTCCTGTTAATGAAGATCCTCAAACTAGAACATTCCAAATCAGTATGGAAGAAGTAGAGTTCTATGCCGAAGTCGAAAATGAAGGTGGAAAAGAAGCAATAGCATTTGTGGAACACACAGATGGGAACCAAATATCATAATTGTTAATCAAGGCGATACTGTGGTTCTTGAGATTACTAATCCAAGAAAGCATGCACACACATTATCAATTCCAAAATTTGGTGTAAATTCCGAAATGCTTGAACCAAGAGAAGGAACAGATATTGTAACTTTTGTTGCAGATACTCCAGGTGTTTTTACATTCTATTGTGGTCTGCCGTACAATCCAGACAAATTGTATTGTGACCCTGATCATACTATGATGACAGGCACTTTGATTGTGTTAGAATAATTTCAATTTTAGCCATAATCTATGTATCTGTCGTAGCGTGTTTCAATCTCTTTGTTTTCTCCTGCTTTGATTTTCTCATATTCTTCATTCTTTCTAAATCCGATGTATTTGATAATTTCTGCAAATTCTTCTTCTTTTGGGTAAGAGTCAAAGATGGGCTCGGCTAATTGCAAATATTCTATAGCTTTATCTCTGAATTCTTCTCTGGTTGGTTTTTTGATTCCTTTCATTCTAAACCAAACCGCAGTCCAGCTTGCACCTATTACATGTGGCATTAAATCAAATGCTCTCTGAATCTCAAAACGTTCGTCGTTTCTCATGATTCTTGAAGGAATCTTGAAGCTGATTTTGCAAAATATGTTACGATCATGTCTGCTCCTGCTCTTTTAATTGAATGTAGAATTTCTAATGTGATGTCTTTCTCATTTACATATCCTAATTGGGATGCAGCTTTTACTAGAGCATATTCTCCAGAAACACTATAAGCTGAAACTGGAACATTGTATTTTCTTCTTGTCTCTGCAATTAAATCCAAATATGATAATGCTGGTTTAATCATTACAATGTCTACTCCCTCATCAATGTCTGTTTCTACTTCCATCATTGCTTCTCTGGCATTTGTAAATGGAACTTGGTATGTTTTTCTATCTCCAAATTTTGGTGCACATTCAGCAGCATCTCTAAATGGTGAGTAAAAGTTTGAACGATGTTTTGCAGAGTGTGACATTATTGAAACATCTGTAAATCCTTCATCGTCAAGTGCTTTTCGTATTGCTGCAACTTGACCATCCATCATTGCTGATGGTGATACTGTATCCACACCTGCCTTTGCTTGACTTACTGCAATTTTTGCAAGTGTTTCTAAACTGATATCATTATCGATTTTATTTCCCTGAATAATTCCACAATGACCTGTTGATGTAAATTGACAAAGACAAACATCTGCCATTATTACTATTTTATCTCCAAATTTTTCCCTGATCTGTACAATTGCTTTTTGAACAATTCCGTTATCATCAAAAGCTGAAGTTCCTACTTCATCTTTTTTAGTTGGAATTCCAAAAAGCATGATTGCAGGTATTCCTAAATCTATTATTGTACTCACCTCCTCATTCACATCCTTTAATGGCAGTCTTTCGATTTCTGACATTGATTCAACTTTGACCCTTTCACTCAAATCTTCTTGAACAAATACTGGACAGATGAAATCTTTTGGAGAAAGAGTTATTTCTTGAACTAATTCTCTCATTTTATCAGATGTCCTTAATCTACGAAGACGTCTAGTTGGAAATGACATGATAAAATTCTCTCTAGGTAAAATATAATCCTAGTCTACTTGTTTTTGTTTTTTATAGTCAAAGAGTTTGCCTGCCAACTCTACCACATCAGGGTTTCCTTGCTCTGATGCTTTTCTAATATTGTTCATTGGAGTTGACACGATGCTTTCTACTACTGCTTTTGTGAGTTCTTCAATGATTTTGATTTTCTTTTCATCTTTTTCATTGAGCATTTGAAGTGCTTTTTGCAGTTCTTTTTCTCTTAGGTTCTCTATATTCTTGAACACGTCTGTTACAAGTGGTTCTGCATCTAGTCTTTTCATTGAGGCTTCTAATACCGATACTTCTTCATTAATTATATTTTCAACGGTTTTGACCTTGTTTAATCGTGCATTCATGTTCTTTTCTACCATTTCTGCAATTTGATCTAAATTCATCAATTTGACCCCTCCAACTGTTGCAACTTTTTCATCCACTGTTCTGGGATTTGACAAGTCTAAAATCATCATTCCGTTGTTTTTGTTTTTCATAGCTTCTGCAATTCTGTCATTTGTTACAAGAAAATATGGTGCAGTTGTTGCCACAAATATTACATCATAGTGGTCAAATCCTGAAATAACCTCTTCAAATTTTATAGGATTCCCTCCCATTGTCTCACAAAACGCTTCTGATCTTCCCAATGTCCTGCTTGTGACATCAAAAGTATAGCCTCTTCTTTGCAATGACTTTGCAACTAGTGTGGATACTTCTCCAGTTCCAATCAACAATACTTTTTTTGTTTTTAATTCATCAATATTCTCTTCTGCAAGCTTTACTGCCATGGAACCCACTGAAATTCCACCTGCTCCGATTCCACTTGAGTTTCTAATCCTAGTCCCTATTCTGATTGCTTTGTCAAACAATGTGTTAAGATGCTGTCCTGATGCTTTCACTTCTCTTGCAGATGTGATGGATTTTTTTATTTGTCCTAGAATTTGCTCTTCGCCTAACACCATTGAATCTAATCCTGAGGTCAATTTCAACAAATGATGTAATGCTTCTTGATTTTCGACAAATTCAATATTTTCATTAAATGCTTCTTTTTCTAATCCTGTAATTGCTGCCCATGTTTTTTTGATTTTATCTGAGTCATATGTTTTAGATTTTCCAAATAATTCTATTCTGTTACATGTTTGAATGATTACACATTCATCCAATCCTGATTGATTTTTGAATTCTTCATATGCTTTTTCTATGTCTTTTATCGTAAATTGTTCTAGAATGTGAATTGGTGAATTACGAAAAGTAACCCGTGCATTGATGATATTTTGACTCATTTCCAATTCCTCAATATTGTAATTGCTTGCTTTTCAGCTTTTTTCACCTGTCCGTCTTTTATTAACTGATCAATCTCATTATCATTTATGATACTATGCAAACATTCTCTTCTTTGCTCTTGAGTGGCTATCATCTCTTTGGCCATTTCCCTTGCTTTTTTTTGGATCTTAATTTGAGCAATGTCTTCTTTGCTGATGATTTTTTTGAATAATTCCTCTGATCTGTCTTTGATTTTCTTTGACATTGCAGGGCTTTTTCCGCCGGTAAAAATTGCAATCTGAATCATGTTTTCAAAATTAATTATTGCAGGATTAGAAAAGTCACTTTCATCAGGATTATCTGAACTGTATGCGATGATTCTTTTCTTTTTGGCATCATTGATAATTTTTTGATTGATTTTCTTGTTATCTGTTGTTGTGATTACTAGATCTGGTTTGAGTTTTGAAAGAAATTTTGTATCTGAAATTTTTTGTTTTCGCAATGTGATCTTTTTGGCTTTGGATAGTTTGTTGATTTGTGAATTCACTGAATCGCTGATTACTGTGATGTGACATCCTTGCTTGATTACTGAATTGATTCTCTTTTGGGCTTCATTTCCCCCTCCAACGATGATTATTTTTTTACCCTGTAGATTTAGATCAACTATCATCGATCAAAAGGACTTCGGTTTCTATTTATGTATTAAAAATCAAGGCACAAACTACCAGCTACATTTTTAATTGAATGAGCAAGTTCTTGAATTATTGACTTCTATGGATGATTCTGATAAAGAACTTCTAAATGAGATTCAGTGGACTTTCCCACTTGTAACAAGACCTTTTGATGCTATCGCTAAAAAATTTGATACTACCCCTGAAGACGTCAAACAACGATTAAACCAACTTAAAGAAAATGGTATTCTAAGACAACTAAGTGCAATTTTTGATACAAGAAAACTGGGTTATACTAGCTCTCTTGTGGCAATGGAGATTGAAGACGATAAATTAGAATATGTTGCAAATCAAATTAATCGTCACCCTGGGGTTAGTCATAATTATGAACGAGATCACCAATTCAATCTCTGGTTTACTTTGGCTGTTCCTCCTGGCGCTGATTTGAAAGAAGAACTTGAAAAATTCAATGTTTTAAATGGAATCAAAAAAGTAAGAATGCTTCCAACTCTACAACTATTCAAAATCGGTGTTAAACTTGACATGGTAGATGAGAAAAAACATGACGTTGCACCAAGTGAAGAGAAAAAAGAAATCAAAAATGTAAAATTTACTCCAACTGAAGAAGACAAAAACTTTGTCCGAGAATTACAAAAAGATATGGAAATAATTGATGAGCCTTTTGTAAACGCTGCAAATAATCTTGGAATTACTGAGGATGAATTATTTGAAAAAATGAAATACTATGAAGACATAGGTGTCATGCGAAGATTTGCTGCTATCTTAAGACATAGACAGGTTGGTTTTACTGCTAATGGTATGATTGTATGGAAGGTTCCTGAAGATAGAATCTCCAAAGTGGGTGAAACTCTTGGTTCATTCCCACAAGTAAGTCATTGCTATGAAAGACCAACATATGCTGATTGGCCTTACAATGTATTTTCAATGATTCATTGCAAAACACATGATGAGGCACATGAAATGGCAAAAACAATTCAGGATCAAATACATGTTGATGAATATCAAATCCTCTTTAGTTCTCGCGAATTCAAAAAAACACGTGTAGAATATTTTGTAGAAAATTCTTTCAGCTTAGAAAAAACAATTTCTGCATCTTAGAATTCATTTTCATCATGTCCTATGACATGGATTGTACAAAAATATTGATCATTCATGTTGCAATAAAATTGGGATCTCTCTCCACATTCTTTACATGGTGGCTTTTCATCTAGTTCTGAAAGTTTTGTGTGGTATATCTTGCTTCTGGGCGTGATACCTGAATCTTTGTAAATTCTTGTTATGTTTGAATAATACTCTAATTCTTCTGGACTCCACTTTTGATAATTTCTAATTTTTTTAATTATTGATTCCCATTTTTTGTATTTGCCTATCTTGGCAAACATCATTCTTTCAATGATTTCTAGTGTTTTTTCAAAATCTATTGGATTGTCCATTTAGAAATTAATTTGCCTGAGGAGTTGCTTTTAATTCGTAAGAAGGCCAAGTCTTGTACAACTCGTCAATTTCTTTCATATCTGAATCTGAAATGTATTTTCCATCTGATATCTCCGCATAACTGACAACTTCTTCTTCGCTGATCATAGTTGGAAGTACTGTTGCAAATCCTTTCTTTGTCATCATGAATTTCATTGCAAATTCTGTAATGCTTAACCCATTCCTGTCTGCAATTGGTTTGAATTGTTCAACTTTTTCCAATGCTGATTTGAGCCACTCTCTTTTTCTAACTGATCTATGATCATTATCATCAAATTTTGTATCTGCATTAACTTTGCCTGTAAGAATACCTGATGCTTCTGGGACTCTGACTAGAATTCCCACATCCTTTTCCACTGCTTTTTGCATCAATTCATTTCCTGGAGTTTGTTCTAAAATATTGTAAACTGTTTGAACTGCACTAATGTTGGATTTGTCCATTGCTTCTAAACCTTCCTGAGTCCATCCTATTGCAGGTCCTAGAGCAATTTGGTATGTCTTAATGGAGCCATCTTCAATGAAACTATCTAGAAGATTGAATATTGAATTGTTTCTCACATCTTTTAGTTTTGGGTTATGTACACCATACATGTCAAGATGATCTGTTTGTAATCTTTCTAAACTGTTTCTTAATGCCATTCTAGTGTAATCTTCATCAAATCTTTGTGGAAGTTCTTTATGTCCTATTTGTTCAACATTGCTAAAATCATAACCGTACTTTGTCGAAATAACAATTTCATCTCTCATGTCTTTGAATACTTCACCAATCAATTTTTCACTTAATCCTTTACCGTACAAGTCACCTGTTTCAAAAAAGTTAATTCCTACATCGTATGCTTTTTTGAGCATTCTTTTTGCTTCATCTTCATCAATCTTCTTACCCCACCAATCAAGAGCAATAGCCCATGCTCCGAATCCTATTTCTGAAATCTCAATGTCTGTTTTTCCTAATTTATTATACTTCAAAACTATTTTTTATTTTAAATTTCATCATTTATGTTTATCCAAGATTTGCATCCATGATATTTGGATTTTAAATTGACTAAACCTATTTTCATTTAAAATTATTTTTAAATTCTACCCTAAACTGGAAATCATTGGGACGATATCTTTTTTCACGCACACTATCATTGGAATATCATTTTTAACATATGATGAGACCTGGGTTTCTCTTAAATCCATTATTAGATCTTGAAAATCTTTGATGTTGTCTACTTCAAATGCTAGCATAAAGTCTTCATCATGAATTCCAAAGGAGTAGGTTGTATTGAGAACCACTTGTGGGTATTTCTTACTGACTTCAATATGCTCATCCATTATTTCTTGGCGTTTTTCTTTTGGCAGTAGATACCATTTTCTTGTTTTTGTAAATGGGTAAACTATAACGTGTTTCTTTGGGTCACTACCTGTAACAAAACCGTGAGCCTTTTGTTCTTGGACATAGAGGGATGGTCTTGTACATGACAAATAAGTTCTTGATGGGATGATGTATTTTCCAAAAACTGTCTTGTATATTTTCTCAATTACTTTTTGAATCTCTTCTACTGATTTTGCAGCAAACCAAATCAAAAAATCTGCATCGTCTCTTAGTCCTAAATTTGAATATGTCCTATACATGATTCCTGAATTATTAATTACATTTTCGACTTCTTTTGCAGATTCTTCTTTTGCAAGGTCTGCCATCCATCTCCATTTAGGATCAACTTTGAAAAATGAGAAATTAAAATAATATTGATTATTTTCTTCTGACATGTGCTTTTTAATTTTGAAACCCTATTTAAACAAAAACTAGATTATCTATTCTAGAATTTCGATGATTTTTTCAGATGATCTGTGTCTTGATTTTATTTGAACTAAACTTGTCGATATTTTGAAATGTTTTGCAATTTTTCTAATTATCTCTTTGTTTACTTCTCCTTTGACGGGTTTTGTTCTTACTCTTATTTTGATTTTTTTCTATGTCTAAAAATTCCTTAGAAAATTCTACTGTAACTTTGTAAATCAATAGTTTCTGAAAGATTATTCTGGTTAAATTTGATTAGGCTGATTGTTCTAAAGCCCATTCATATCCTTCTGCTTCAAGTTTGTCTGCAAGTGATGCATCACCTGTATTCAATACTTTACCTCTTGCAAATACATGAACAAAGTCTAACTTGTCTAGGAATTTCAAAATTCTAGCATAGTGGGTAATTATGATTATTGTTGCATCCTTATCTGCAACCTTGCTGATTGCTTTAGCTACTGCTTGAACTGCATCAATATCTAGTCCCGAATCTGGTTCGTCTAAGATAGAGATTTTTGGTTTTAAAACTGCCATTTGTAATACTTCTGCCCGTTTTTTCTCTCCTCCTGAGAAACCTTCGTTGAGATATCTTGAAAGGAATTCTTCTTTCAATCCAACTTTTTCCAAATTTTCTTTAAGATATTTCTGAAATTCTCTTACTGTGATGAATACTTCTCTGTTATCACCTTCAAGTGCTTTACTCAGAGAATTATATGCTGTTCTTAGAAAGTGAGAAAATCCTACCCCTGAAACTTCAGTTGGGTATTGAAATCCTAGGAATAATCCTTTTTTTGCTCTTTCATCTGCTGTTAAATCTAAAATGCTCTCGCCATCTAACAAAATATCTCCTTTTGTAACTTCGTATTTTGGATGTGCAAGTAATGTGTATGCTAGCGTACTTTTTCCTGAACCATTTGGTCCCATGATGGCGTGTACTTCGCCAGGACCTGTTTTCAAATTGACGCCTTTGAGAATCTCTTTACCTTCTCTTGATACGTGAAGATCTTTGATTTCTAAGACTGCCATGTTCTGAATTATTCTGATTCTCTATATAATACCGACGAAATTTAGCTAATCCTAATCTAAATAATAAAATGAAAAGAGGGGGTGTGGTTAGTTGGCCAGAGATGGTCTCAAAGTAATTTTGAGTTTGTAGCATGTCAGAATTTCTTTACATCTATTCCTGATAGTGACTTCTGTGACTCCTGCAATACTTGAAACGTCTCTTTGTAGAACGTTCTGTCCAAGTAAAACTGATGCCACATACAGATATGCTGCGGCAATTCCGTTTGGAGCCTTTCCATCTGCAATACTGCTGTCTTTAGTTTTTTCTGCAATTTCCAAGGCTAGTCTTTCAACTCTTACCTCTGTATGTGTCATGTTTGCTATCTTTGAGATGTATTTGTCCATGGTAACAACTGGTGCATGTAACTGTCCCATTTCCATTACCATGGTTCTATAGTATCTAGCTGCAAGTTTTGTTTTTGATTTAACATCTTTTGCTGGACAAATTCCTCGGCAAATCTCTTCTAATGATCTTACTACATCACATTGTTTGCATGCCATGTAAATTGTAGCAGCTGTTATGCTTACTACTGATTTTCCTTTTACATCCACATGTCCATCCAAGTTTCTGTATATCATAGATGCAGTTTCCAAAACATTCTTTGAAAGATTAAGACCTTCACATGTTTCGCCCATTTTTGCTAAAACATTAGCTAATCTCCTTTCTCTTGGTGTGGAAACTCTTACTCTTTGTTGCCACTTTCTGAGATTGTTCATTTGACCTGCGACTTCCCGGTTGATTGTTTTTCCGCTAAAGTCTTTTGCACTGATTGAAATCTCAGTAGTTATTCCCAAATCATGTTGAGAATAGGTTGTTTGTCCTGTTGCTCTTGCAAGCTTCATCTTGTCTTCAAAGTTTGAGCTTATTGTTTCTGGACCAAAATCTGTAATCTGATCATCGACGACAACGCCGCAACCAGAACAGATTATTTCACCATTCTGCATGTCATCTACTAATGTAGATCTACATTCAGGACAGTTTTGTTTTTCTAATATGTTCATCATTTTCTTCTCCTAAATTTTTTTGGTTTGTCAGCAGGAGATTCTTGAGATGCAAAAACGTTTTTGCCAATGTATTTTTTGATATTGTTTGTCAATGGCGTTGCTGATGCAAACGGCCTATTTACTGGACCTATCATTTCATTTACTTTTGCAACTCTAGTTCCCTTTTCGTCACAGAGTATCTGTCCTTCAACTAATTCTTTTGATAGTTGAATGATTACCCTGCCACTACCGGCTAGGTGCATTATTTCGCCTACCTCCTGCAATTAGAATTAGTAATTACCATATTCTTATCATAGACTTCTGTCAACTTTACTTTAGCTAAGAGCTAGATTTGATTTTATTTTGTCTGCTTTGATCTTTTATACACTAACTTTTCTGAAATTTTGTTAAGAATTTTTGTCTTCGAGGATCCTTTTGGCACAATAACATAGCCCGACCTCACAAACGGTCTTTTGGGGAATCTTACTTTGTCATCTGACTCTGTGATTTCAAAACCACTGTCTTTAGTGGCATCCATTAGTTCTTTTAATGAAGGATCAAATACACATTTTTCTAATCCTAATCTTCTGCCTTTAGATTTTTTTAAATTCTTGTTGAAATAATCCAACCAGATTACGACATGCTCGTAATCTTTCATTTTATTCCTTTAGTAAAATTGCGTTGACGATTCCGATTTGTCCTGGTTTTGAAACTACTCTACACTTTCCTTCTTGTGTTTCAAGAATTGCACCTTTTGTAATTATACCTCGTCTTTTGTAATCATTGTTTGTTGTATTGTCTAATACTTTAATGATTTTTGTTTTCTTTACTTTAGCATCTCCAGTTGCTAGATTAACAAAATCAATCGCTTTCAAAGCTGTTTTTTTATTTTTACCTCTAACATCTCTTGTAACTGTTATTTGAGCACCGTTAATTGGTTCATTTGGATATCTATCAGTTTCATATTTTCTTCTGATTCTTAATGGAACTCTTCTTCCTCCAGTGATCTTGCTGGTTGCTAAGTTCTCTACGGATTTTTTCACGAAATGATGTCTGAATTACTCTAATTTATACAAAACGCAAAAAATTAGCCATAAAGTAAAAAATCTACTCAGTTTACTTCTGTAGCAATTTGTGGAGTAACTGTTTGTCTACTAGCAGTTTTTCTTACTTTGGAGAATAATCTCTGTTTTAGATCTTCCACGTCTCCTTGAATTCCAAAATATTTTTGGAATTTTTCAGTTGTCGTGTATATTTTCATTCGTCCCACATTTTGATGACTGATATAATCTAACTGTCTTAATTCTTTAAGATGTGCATAGACGCCGGATCCTCTTGTTTCAACAAGTTGTTTTGATGATATTGGTTGCATGTATGCTATGTAAGATAATGTTTTGAGTGTCGCATTTGGTAAAACTGGTTTTGATGCATATCTTTTGACAGTAGCACTATATTCTGGTTTTAGCTGCATTACATAGGAACCATCTGGAAGCATTATGATTTCCAATGCTTTGAATGCCGACTTTGTTTTTTTCATAATCCTTTCAAGCAATTCTAGAGTTTTTGTTCTTGATTCTGTACCTGATGCTCTTACTATGTCTTCTACTCTCAATGGCCTTCCTGCTGAATACAATGCAGCTTCTATTCTTGCTGTTGCTTCATCTGGATTCTCTATTTTTGCCAATTATTTTGTCTCCTTGATCAATTCACTAACTCATCTTTCATAAGGATGATTTTAATGTCATCGTCAACCTGTTCTAGATCTACTTTTTGGTCTCTTGCTAAAAATAATGCTGCAAAGAAACATCTGATGGAATCTACCTGATCCAAATCTGCAATAATGTCTTGCAATACACCAAATCCCACTGCTGCTATTTTCTTCATTATCAAGTCTTCATACTTTCCAATTATGCTTTCAAGTGAAATGAAAAACTCTTGGAAATCTGGTGCTTCGATAGGTTCTATCTCCAATGATTTATTGCGTCTAGATTGTGGGTTTGCAATTGTCCCAATTAGATTTTGTAATAATCCTAACAAATCATCTAATGAGACTGGATATGTAGATTCATGTCTGTATGGAATATCAATTAATTCAATATCTATGTCTGTTCTCTGATGCATTGGCTTTTTCTCCATTGCAGCTTTTTGTAAAGCAAAAATACTTTCCACTTTCATTCTGTAGATTAATGATGATGATAATGCAGCCATTCCTGCTACCTTTAGATCTTTTTTTCCTGTTTTTTCAAGAATCTTAATCAATAAATTCAAAATCTGAATAAGATCAATCTCCCAAACATCTTTTTTAACAACTGCCGATGGACTAAACAGAATGTTTACTGGTTCCTGAGAAATGCTATTTGGAGTTTGAGTTTCGCTCACATCATAACTCTTTGCCTATTCAATAATATCTAAGGGCTCTATTTTTTTCTCACATCCAGTCAACTCTTATATTGTTAGTATGAGAAACCACATTATGAAATCAGCTAGGATCACCGGCCCTAATGAGCCGCTTGCATTATCTGAAACCGAAAATCCTAAACCTCAAGGCCCTCAAGTTCTAGTCAAAGTATCCTCTGTAGGTGTATGTCATAGTGATTTGCACTTGTGGGAAGGGGGATACGATCTAGGTGATGGTCAATTTATGAAAGTCACTGATAGGGGCGTAAAATATCCTGTAACTCCCGGACATGAAATTGTTGGCACTGTTGAACAAATAGGTGACGGTGTTTCTAATGTTTCAATTGGGGATGCTGTTCTCGTTTATCCTTGGATTGGATGTGGAGAATGTCCTGCATGTAACGTTGGAAATGAGAATCTATGTGATGCTCCAAGATCTATGGGTGTTTTCCAAGATGGTGGTTATTCTGATTATGTTTTAATTCCTAATTCTAAATATTTAGCAAAACTTGACGGTGTTGATCCTGACGCAGCTACTTCGATTGCTTGCTCTGGACTTACTGCATACACTGCAATCAAAAAGGCGAACCAAAATTCACCAGAGTTTTTGGTGATTGTTGGGGCTGGTGGACTTGGATTAATGGGAGTTCAAATTGCTAGTGCCATTACCGATGCTAAGATTATTTGTGTTGATTTGGATGATGCAAAATTAGAAACTGCAAAAAATATGGGTGCTCATTTCACTGTCAACTCTAAAGATCCTGAAACTGTCAAAAAGATTCTCTCAATATGTAATGATAAGGGCGCTGACAGTGTAGTTGATTTTGTCAATGCTCCTCCAACAGTAAAAACTAGTTTAGCTGTTTTAAGAAAAAGAGGAAATCTTGTATTGGTAGGACTTTTTGGAGGCTCTTTAGAAATTTCGCTAGTTACCATTCCAATGAAATCCATAATCATTCAAGGTGCATATACTGGAAATTACAATGACATGGTGGATCTTCTTGATCTTGCACGAAAAGGTACAATCAATCCTGTGATTTCTAAACGATATTCTTTATCTGAGGCAAATAATGCTCTTGAGGATCTTAAAGCACGAAAAATTCTTGGACGTGCAGTAATCAATCCCTGATTCTATATATGTCGCTCTAAAATTTTATAATAGAAAAAAATTCAGTGATCCTGTTGAATACTAAAACAAGTTGTGAAGTTACACTAACCCATCTTAAAAATAAACAATTTATTACATCTCACACCTTACTTTTAGAACAATCTGAATCATTAAAAAAATCTGGATTACTAAAATCTGCTTTATTGTATATGTTGGCAGGTGAATGTAAAACTCGTCAAGGAAAAACATCTAAAAATAAAATTAAAGAATCTGGTGAATTATTTCTAAAAACAAAGAAACCTATAATGCTTCTTGATATAGGATTGCCTGATCTTGAAGGTGATGTTGTTGGTACAAAATTACTCAAAGAAAAAATTGATTTGTAAATCATTGTTATCACAGCTGATGAAAAAATACTGCATGTATTCACAATATTTTGAGTACTGAAGTTTCTGTATTTATCTAAAAACCATTCACGATTGATGAAGTGAAAAAATCAATTGCTGTTGCAGAGTCTGAATATTCTATATTACAATAAAAACAAGGACATGTTTAAAATATTCACATCTTTAATGTCTATTTCATTTATCCTGTAATCTATTAATTCATCTGAAAATTTTCTACCCTTTTTTGAGTTATGTTTGATTTTTCAGAGTTTACTTGTAACAAAACAAATATTTCAATTCTCCTTCCATGTCTGATACTAGAAGATATTTATCTAATTTTGTGATGAATTCTTTGAGACTCTTTCACCGATTCTAGTGATTCTGAATGTTTTATCTTCATCAACACTGCTTGATATTCATTTATCCCTGATACATCTGTTAGAACATCTTTGTATCCTTTGATGATTCCATTTTCCTCTAGTCTTTCTATCCTTTTTCTGATTGTTCTATTTGACACATCATGCCCTGATTTTTTTAATTCTGCTGCAATTTCTTTTGAGGGTGTTCTTGCATTGTCGTTTAGAATTTCTATGATTTTTTGATCTACTTTATATAGGTTGGATCCTACATCCTCCCTCATGATTATACAAAATCTTAATGCCTTTTGTATTTTTGGTTAAATTTACTTTATTTCCTTTATTGTACTATGTTATTTTTCTAAAATCCATCCTGAATCCATCACTTCTTGATCTTCAATCTCGCCAATGTTTGTGGCGTACCTCCAAATTACTGGAAATTCGGGAATCATTTTTTCTTTAATTTTTAAAAGAGATTCTATTTCTGAATTTAGATTGGCATGTGCATTTCCATGCTCTTTGCAGAATTTACATTTTTGATCCAGTGTTATTGGCTCTGATTCAATCAAAGGGTATGCTGTACATGCTAATGGTCTTTTGTTGTAAATTTTACATGGATATCCACCATGCGGTGATTTTTTTCCACTGGTTGTATCTAAAAACGGACATGTATTACCATTTTTTTCAGAACCCATTAATTGATATGCCAAAACTTTACTTGGGCTAGAATCATTTCTTTCAGAAATTCCCACTCTTGGCAAAATTTTGATTTCTAATTTGTTTTTGATTGCAAGTTGTTCAATTCTATCTTTTTCCTCTGGAAGAATCAACACTCCTATTTTGCCAAATTTTTTACTTGGATAGTACTCTCTTTCAATACAGCATTGAGCACAATCTTCTATACAATGAAATTCCACATTTAATTTCTATATCTTGACTAAAAATCTCTTATGCATGGTTTTGTTGGTTTTCTTCCTGAAAACCCTATCAGTTATATGCTCATCATGATGATAAACATCATGGGTAAGCGCCAAGTAAAAAATGAAAGTGCATTAAAGGAAATTAGATTGCCTGAAGAAGGAGAACTCTTTGGGCGTGTATTGAAAATGCTTGGAGGAGAAAATGTCATGATCAAATGTGATGATGGTATTACTAGACGTGGAAGAATTCGTGGTAAACTAAAGAGAAGAGTTTGGATCAGAGATAACGATATTGTAATTATTGCTCCTTGGGATTTCAAAGATGCTGAACGTGGTGATATTGTTTGGAGATTTACTTTGCCTCAAGTTGAATGGCTTAAAGAAAATAATCACATTCCAAAGGATTTCTAGTCTTCAGTTTAATTTCATTTTGATATCTTAGTTAATATAGTGAGTTAGTTGTTTTAGAATCAAATGGAACAAGGCACCGTAAAGTGGTTTAACCGTACTAAAGGCTTTGGTTTTATTGAAAGAGAAGGTGGAGACGATCTGTTTGTTCACAAATCAGATGTTGACGGATTCATCAACGAAGGCGATAAAGTCGAGTTTGTAGTAGGCGAAGGTCAAAAAGGACCAGCAGCACAACAAGTCAAAAAAACAGCATAGGCAACAAGTTTTTTATTTTAAGATTTCATCTTTGTTTTCTTAAACCAGTCTATCTTTTTCTTATTTTTAAAACACTAAATTTGTAGATTTGTGAGCATTTCATTATTTTTATAATTTCCAGTATTTTTCCAAATTTTTTCAACGCTTGAATGAGACATGGCTCGCCGCCGTCTGACCCTCTGAAAAAAGAGCAACTCCCGATGACATCCTAGAGGAGATTAACCGATTATTTGCAAAGGGGAATAGGCCATATCAGCTAAGATCTACAGAGATCGTACAATCAATTAGAGTCTACAGACATACGGTATACAATTACATCAAAAAACTCTCAAAATGAGGTGATGTAGTTAGACTCCCTTCGGATCATTTCTCTTTTCCAGACTGCGAGTTTAGAGAATTCAACAAACATCACGAGATAACCTCTGACCCAATGATTTCTGAATGGATGGATGATTTGCTTATAAGAAAACAGGATGTTCTATTTGCAGAGATTGTCAAGTCATATGGAAATACTTTGTAGATGTTGCAGACAATTTCCAGAGAACGGACTCTTTCTCCATATTTTGATTGGAAGATGGTTGTAATAGTTATTCTTAGATACTAAATTCCTTCTCAAATATGATAAAAATTCAATATTTTAATAATGAAAAGTGTACTAATTATCTAATGGAAAAAAAGTGTCTATTTTGTGGTAAAGTATTTGAGAATAGAGTAAGTGATTATTGTAGTCTAGAGTGTGCAGAATGCCATCTTAATCCTACGCAACTTGCTCAAATACAAATTAAATTACTTCACACAAACTCATCTGCTCTAAATTAATTTCAGATGAATTTCTGTTTAGTATCTAGAAGTTATTTTTAATTGAATTATAAAACAACGAGATACGTGGAAAACACGTTTGATTCAAGGACGTATTTCCTAACATGATGTGTTTTCCAGACTTATCATCCTACTACGCAGAACAACAGTTTCTCGTCATAACTATTAAGTCAAAATCATATTTAAGATTGATCTTAATTCCCACCTAGTGGCAAGAATATTTAGGATCAGATATTTTCTGAATGTATTCATGTATTTTTTCTGGTTTTGGACCATCCGCAAAAACACTTCATAATTTAGATTCATGAAAATTGATTCTATTTTTTTGTTAATCATCAAAAAGTGTAATAAATTTGATTTTTTGCTAATCTTTTCTTTTTTTTATGTCTGATTTAGGGGGATTCAGTGACCAAAAAAACATTGCAAATCCAACTGGAATCATAATTAACACTGCAGCAACCACGGAAATCATGTAAAAGCTAGGATCTAGTCCTGGAATGAATGGGCCTGGAAACACAGCATACAGCCACAACAATACTACAAAAATCAAAAGAGATTTGTTTTTCTTGATTATTTGTCTTGGACTTAATTTTCGTTTTTGAATGTAGCAGTTCTTACAACGTGTTCTATCATCAGTCATACAATTTGTGCAACAACTTTTTTCACAAAAGTAGCATATTCTATCCCCAAAATATGATCCACAATAATCACATTTGTACACTATCCTGAATTCTTTTCTTTGAATTTATTTATTTTCAGAAAATATCAATTTTTATTAATTGGATTTTTCAATATAATGCTATGGTTGTTTGTTGTATTTGTAAAGCAGTACCCGGCACACTAAAAATTTCTGATGGAAATCCAAAATACAAAGGAAAGCCTATCTGTAAAGAGTGCCATGGATATCGTAAATTACTCAAAGAAACAAAATAATTATCCTGAACTTTTGGTCTTGTTTTTTACAGCCCATTCTTCATACATTTTGATTATTTCATCTACATCTTTACCTTCTTCAGAATAAGTCACAATTACTCCAAATGTTCCTTTTTTGTCGTGACCTCTTGCAAAGTATCCCCAAAATGAATCAGGCAATTTTGCAAAACTGCTTGAATCGTGAGACACTCCGATGAGATTGTTTCCAATGACTTCTACGACTTTTTTTGCATCGATTTGTTCAATCATGAATTTTATTGAATAATAATGAACTTAAGCGTATTGGAAATTATATCATTTATCTTGAGTTCAAATAATCAATATGATTTAGAAAATAAAAAATATGTAAACAATACCACAAAGAACAGATAAAATGACATGTAATTGTGAAAATCATTTAGAACAGTATACTTGTTCAGGTGATGGTTGTAAAGTATGTGTATTGGGAGAGGAGAATTTTATTGAAAATCCATTATTTCCTAAAGAACGCTATTGCCTTGATTGTGCAAAGAAAAAAGCAGGATTTACTGACCAAGAATTGTGGCAATTAATGTTGGCAAACCAAAAAAATGATTTTGGCTGTGGGGATAAATGTTAGATTCATTTCCACAATTCATGTTGTTGAAATTTAAAAATCCTCTGGATTTGTTTGATATTGTTATTTTGAGATGTTTATGGACTCAATCTATCCGGATCTCTTGGGTATAACACAACTTCTCGAACATTGTCTATTCCGATAATTGTGGTCATTAATCTGTCTAAACCCATTCCCCATCCTGAATGTGGTGGCATTCCCCAATCGAATGTTTTAAGATGGTCTGCAAATTGTGTTGGGTCTAAACCTTGCTCTTTCAATCTCTCTTTCAACATCTCGGGATTGTGAAGTCTTGTTCCTCCTGATGATAATTCTAAAAATCCGTACTGTAAATCAAATGAACGCGAAAGTGTTGCATCTTCATCTTTTTCTCTGATGTAAAATGGTTTTAATTTCATTGGCCAGTCTGTCAAAAAGTAAAATCCTGGATGGTTTCTTCCTATGATTCTAAGATGAGAGTCAAGCAAATCATCACCAAATTCTACTTTTTCACCTTTTTTTTTCAATTCTTCAATACACTGAGAATATGTAATTCGCTCAAATGGTGATGATGGAACTTTAATTTCATGCTCAATTGCCTCTTGTTCTGTTTTACATTTTTCTGAAACATCTTTGTAAACTGCAAGTACAAGTGATTCTAAAACATTCATGACATCTTCATAGTCCATAAACGCAGCTTCAATGTCAATACTAGTAAATTCTGTCAAATGTCTTCCTGTGTGGGAATTTTCTGCTCTATAGAAATTTGAAATCTCAAACACTCTTTCTAATCCAATTGTCATTTGTTCTTTGTATAATTGTGGGCTTTGAGCAAGATATGCTGTTTTTCCAAAGTAATCTAATGAAAATAAATCTGCTCCTCCCTCACTAGCACTTCCTATTATTTTTGGTGTTGTAATCTCTATGAATTTTTTTCCTACCAGAGTTTTTCGTAATGATTGTAAAACATGATGACGTAATTTGAAAATTGACGCTGTCTTCTGATTTCTCATATCTAATGCGCGATGATTTAATCTTGTATCGATATTACTTTCTATTCTTCCTATTGGATCTACTGGCAATGGATGAATAGCTTTTCCTAAAACTTCAATCTCTTCTGCCTTTATCTCAAATGCAAAATCTCGGGCTTTGGTTTCTTGTACAATTCCTTTGATACTTACAACACTTTGACGATTAATTTCCCCTAGATTGTCATTTAGCTCCCCTTTGACAATAATTTGTGAAATCCCTGATACATCACGTAGTGTAATAAATGACATTTTTCCCAATTTCCTTAAATCCTCAATCCATCCTCCCAAAACAACTTGTTTGCCGATCAAATCTTGGTTTAATTCTGAAATATCGTGAGTTTTTACAAAAACCATTTCTATCTTTTATCCTCGAATTCTATCTCAATGTCAAGGTTTCGGGCATTCTTGACTATGTGAACGACTTTTTCAGTATCTATTGGAAATTTAGGAGTCCATTTGCCTGAAACTACTGCCTTTGTTTTTTGAACTCCTCCTGGCGCCCATACTTCATTTATTGATAAAATTTTAGTTGGAAAGAACAAATCTTCTATAAATCGCTTGTCTGTCTCATCTGCCTCCACAAGCCAAATTTTCCCTTTGAATTGCTCCTGTAATATTCGATATAATGTACGACTTTGTCTGATGATCATGATGTCATTTTTTGCTAATGATAATACAAAATTCCCATCAAATTCTTTGCATGAATATAATGTAAAATTTTCAATTTCTTTATTTGATTTTGCAATATTTGCAAGATTCATTGATGCATCTACATCTGCTTTGGTTAATTTTCCTGATTCTACCTTGTTTTCACACTGAGGACAAAGAATTGCGTTTTTTGCATCAAAGCCACAAATTGGTAATTTCATTCGAATCGACTTTTTCATTCCGATAATGTTGTTTATATCCCTTAGTGCAAAATAAAAATTCAGGATTGGATCTAAGAATATTATGACACTTCTAAAAGTCGATGGATTATCATCTACATATTCATCATCAAAAGGACCAGTTTATGCTGTAGATGATGTTGATTTTGAGTTAAATTCCGGAGAATCAATTGGAATTGCTGGTGAAAGTGCATGTGGAAAAAGTACATTAGGCTTGTCCTTAATTCGAATGCTTTCAGATAGTACTAGTGGAAAAATTATCTTTGATGACAATTCTATTTTGGAGATGGATGAATCTAAATTTAATGATGAAATAAGATGGAAGAAAATTTCTATGGTATTTCAAGGTGCTATGAATTCCTTGGATCCTGTATTTACAATAAATGAACAATTCATGGAAATCCTCAAACAGCACAAATTTGATGGTGATTCAAAGAAAATTATTTTGGAGGCAATGAATTCCGTTTCTCTTGAAGAGCATGTTTTAAAAAAATATCCTCACGAATTAAGCGGTGGAATGAAACAAAGAGTGGTTATTGCAATGGCTTTGCTTTTAAAACCAAAATTTGTAATTGCCGATGAACCTACTACTGCATTAGATGTTTTAATCCAAGCTCAGATAATCAATTTGTTAAAATCTCTAAAAAAAGATGGCATGTCTTTAATGCTAATTACGCACGATTTGGCAGTTTTATCTGAAATTGCTGATAAAATTGGTATTATGTACGGAGGACAAATGGTTGAATTTGGATCTTCAGAACAAATTTACAAAAACCCAAAACACCCTTACACTCAAGGTCTTTTGGAATCTATTCCCACATTAAGCGACAACACTCCAAAATACATTAAAGGGATCCCTCCAAGTTTGCTTGACCTTCCAACACAGTGCAGATTTCTGGAAAGATGCCCACTATCTATTGAAAAATGCAAAGAACTCCCACCTAAATTTAAAACTAAAACTGGCTATGTTAGATGTTGGTTATATGAAGAAGTAACATAACTTATTTTAGATATTCTTCATCAATTTTTTTTAAATATGTCTCTTGTAATTCTGTAATTTCTCTTGCGGTGGTATTTCTAGAAATCATTTTAGCATATTCTACCAGATCTTGATTTTCATGAGTTTTTCCAAACTCTTCGATTTTTTTATGTGCTTCTTGTTCAAATTTCATAATAGTCCTTAATTCTTTACTGATTTCTTTTGCATTCATTTTTTCATAATTCTTTGAATTTGTTTTTTTAAAATTTGTTTCATTGATTAATTTTTGAATCTCGTCTGATTCTTCCATGCTTTTAGTTAGACTTACTCAAATATGTTAATTTTGTATTTTCTTTTTATGCTCAAGTATGTGTTTTAATCCGTCTGTCATGCTTAATGAATCCAAATCAATTTCACAATAAGGACATTTCAATTTATTTTGAGAATTTTTTCACAATTGGTAAACATGAATCAATGATTCTTAGCATTTCAGATCTAATCACTTTTTTATCAATTGAAATCCATACTCTTGATTTTTTAATTGCAAAGGAAATGGTTTGAACTTTCTTCCTTTCTTCCCAAACAAATTCAATTTCTCCCAAGTTTTTATCAAAGAATCCTTCCAAATCTGTCTTAATGGCAATATGTGAGAATTGATACTGTGTGTCTTTTTCATTTAAAAGTGGAAGTAAATCTGGTCTTCTTTTGTATGCTAATAACTCTCCACTTTCTCCAATTACGCCTACAAATCGAATGTATGGACTTATTCCTGCTATTGTATCACAGATTTTTTCAAAATCTTTCTTTGACATTTGATAATGTTCTGAACAGATGATATTTTAATGAATTGTATGACTCTCTTCTAGATTTAATTAAATAAAGCCTGAAAATAGTCTGATTTGTGGATTTTGTTGACTTGTTCTCTTTTGCACCTGATGTCGGTTACTCACTTTTAGCTCTAGTCAATTTCTTTGGTTCTTTGATCCCTTTTGTGCCTCTGCCTGGATTTTTACTTCTTGCAACAATGTCTGTTGGCAATCAATATGATCTGCATATCTTGGCATTAGTGTCTGCAATTACCGCGACTGTTGCAAAGCAAATAATTTTCTATGTCAGTTACGGTGGACGAAAAATAATCAATGAAAAAACTCGAAAGAGAATGCGCCCCTTTGAAAGATTGATCAAAAGATATGGTGCAGGCGCAGCATTTTTTGCTGCTGCAACTCCAATCCCTGATGATCTAGTCTACGTGCCTCTTGGATTAGCCAAATACAGTCCTAGGAGATTCTTTATTGCAACATTAACTGGAAAAATTGTTCTAAGTTACGCTATTGTGTTTATCTCACATAATTTGGGGTTATCTTTGGTAGAACCATTCCTTGAAAATGTTGATGATGCAACACCTGTTTACATTGGCATAATTGTTTTTGGTATCATGATGACGTCTGTGATAATATTACTTTTAAGATTAGATTGGGCAAAAATTCTTGGAAAGTTTGCTCCTTGGACTTTGGATGAAAACAACAAAGACTAGGTTTTCATTTTAAAGTTCCATAGATTGTCAACTGCTTTGCTAATTCCAATTCTTGGTGAGGTGGTGATCTCCTTTGGTACTGTTCCTTCGGTAATGTATAACTTTGATTTTTTTGTCAAATCTGCACCATAATCTTCTTTAGTTATTGCAAGAGCTTGTGCTAGCTTTCCTGGACCATTTGTAAGATTTTTTAAATTTGCATTTTTTCTATTTTTTTGCATAATGTTCACCCCTTTTTCAGGTTCAATTGCACGAATAAGCACTGCTCCTGCCTTTGTTTTTGGTGCTCTGGCTACCACATTGAAACAAAAATACATTCCATATGTAAAATACACATATGCGATTCCAACCTCTCCAAACATCACTTTGTTCCTGTTTGTAATTTTTGTGAATGCATGACTTGCAGGATCATCTTTATGTCTATATGCTTCAGTTTCTATAATTATTCCTGAAATTTCATTACTTCCAATTTTTCTGATAATTTTTTTTCCTAAAAGATTCTTTGCTACAGAAACTGTGTCTTTTGAATAAAATTCTCTAGGTAGTATAGTCAATGTCTATCTGAATTTCTTTGTTATTTTTTAACTCTGTGATTAAATCAAATAATTTTAAAATATCTTTATTTAACACTTTGATTAATTCTTGATTGTAAATTGTAGCTGCTGGATGAACAGTTAAAAAATACAATTGATTGTCTTTTAGAACAATTTTTCCTCTGAATTTTGTAATCTCTGATCCTCCTAAGAGTGAATTAAATGCTGTATTCCCCAAAATACAAATGATTTTGGGCTTTATGATGGAGATTTCTTGTTTCAAATAATCTTGACATGTTTCTCTTTCTGTTGAAGTTGGAATTCTGTTTTTTGGAGGTCTGCATTTTACAATGTTTGTAATGTATACATCTTCTCTTGAAACCCCTGCAGATTCTAGTGCTGCTGATAATTTTTTTCCTGCAACTCCTATGAATGGCTCTCCGTTTTTATCTTCATTTTTTCCAGGTGCTTCACCTACAAAAATTACACTTGACTTAAAATTCCCTTTACCTGGAACTGAATTTGTTCTAGTTTTACATAGATCGCATTTTATACATTCAATCACATTTTGTTTGATAGATTGTAATTTTTGGTTCATTTTTAATTGACACTCTTTACTGTTGCAGTTCCTCTAATTGTTGGACCTCCATTACCCATTATCATTGATTGCATTGGATCTCCTTTCCCACAATTAGTAATTGGCCTGATTGTAAAATCATTACCACATGCATCAATTGATTCAAAAAATTCTGGCGCTGTACCCATAACTATGACGTCTCTTAACATGTCTGTGATTTCACCATTCTCGATTTTTTGTGCATACTGGCATGATATGCTCCAATTGTATCGCTTCATGTCGATTGAAGGAATTTTCATATTTGAAATCAAATATCCGTGATTGACTCCTTTGATCATTTCATTTACGTCCCAATCCCCGTTATCTATGCATGTACATGCCATGCGAATCAGAGGCATGAATCGATAATTTGTAGCTCTCATATTACCTGTCGGGTTGGAATTGAATATTTTTGATGTTTCTCTATTTTGCATATGGTTTTTTAAAATTCCTTTTTCCACTAGGGTCGTTCTTTTAGTTTCCACCCCTTCGTCATCAAAATAGTACCATCCCAAACTTTCTTTGATAGTTGGGTCCTCAAAGACATTCAGGTTTTCTGATGCTATTCTGTCTCCCAGTTTGTTTTTCCACCATGTTCCTCCTGCCCATGCCATCTCTTTTCCCAAAACTCTGTCTGCTTCTGATGGGTGTCCAAGTATTTCATGTGTGAGTAATGAAACAAAATCTGGATTCATTACTAGAGTTGCTTTTTCTTCTTTTACTAGTTGTGCATTTATCAATTGCGCCGCTTTTATTGAAATCTCTTTTGCACTGCATTGGATTTTGTTTTTGCTAGTTATTTGTTCTATACCTCCTCTTCCTCCTTCTGTTATGTTAATTGACTGTGTAATTCCTGATTCACGAGCTACTGCAACCATCTCTACTATCGTATCTGTAAAATTTTGTTCAATTTCTGCTCCTTCTGTGTTTACAAAATATTTTGAATTGATTGTGTATTGTGGATTAACAATAGACTTGATAATCTTTGTGGTATCTAAAATAATTTTACTACTTTCTAGTCCTAAATTAATTATGTTTTCTAGTGTAGGCTTTTTTAAAACTGGATAATCAATTTTTGTTTTATTTGAAATATTCGGATAAAGATCAATATTGTTTTTTGCACTATTGTATGTATCTTTGACTGATTTTTCTATCTTTTCTTTGATTTGTTCAAACGACTCTGGGTTAGTAATTGAAAAAAATCTCCAAGTTCCATCTTTGATAATTCTTATTCCTATTCCTCTATCATCATTTGTTCTAACGTATTCTATTTCATTATTTTCTATTAACACTGATTTCTGTTCTTGTTGCTCTGCCCTGGCGTCGCAATATTGAATTCCTAATTTTTCTGAATATTTGACTGCCTTGTCTGCAAAATCTTGTAATCTTGAATTCATATTATCTAAAATTCGATGTGGTTCGTAAATCTTCTGCTACTTAATGACTTGAAATTGCAGGCATGGTGAAATAGTATTCGTCTTCAAAATCATAGTCTGTAGTGCCTTTTTTACGTAAAAATTCAAAATATTTGGTACAATTATCATAAAACTCTTTGTTTTTAGCCTTGATTTCTTCCATGCTTTGATTCTCAAAATATCCATTTTGTTAAGAGTGTGAGTGATTTTAGTTCTGAAAGTATGTTTTCTTTAAGTAGATTGTGGTGGTGTTTGATTTCCAATAGATGCCTCTTTTGGAATTGAGAATGTGTCTCTTTGATTAGGAATACTTCGCCCATATTTTTTCATAATATTTTTCCACAATCTCTTTACAAATGACATGATCAAAAAATTATCCAGGAATGTTTGACTAATGGTGCGTCATCTTATATTTCAAAACCTTCTGATTTCATACTTATCTTAAAAGCAATTGCCGATGTTTTAGCAAAGTAATTTAGGGCATTATAATAATTCTAACTGATAAGATCTTGCCAAAAATTGTATTTGATACTAGTGTAATAATTAATGGTCAATTAATTGCACAAATTGAATCTGGAAGTATTAGAAATTCTGAAATTTTAATACCTCAATCTGTTTTTGATGAACTTCAATCCCAAGCATCAAAAAATAAAGAACAAGGGTTCATTGGATTAGAAAGAATTCACAAACTCAAATCTTTATCTGGAAGTCATGGATTAAGTGTTGTTGTTAGTGGTTCTCATCCTTCCTCTGATGACATAAAACTTGCCAGTAGTGGCAGGATTGATTCCTTGATTGTAGATATGGCCAAACAGAATGATGCTGTATTGTACACATCTGACAATGTCCAACATTTAGTTGCCCGTGCAGAAGGTGTTGAAACGGTATTTTTAAAACCAGAAGTTAAAAATGAATCTTTGGAATTTTTAAAATTTTTTGATTTCGACACTATGAGTATTCATCTTAAAGAAAATCAGTACCCATTGGGGAAAAAAGGCAAGCCTGGAGAATTTGTGTTGACGAAGATAAATGATGAGATTCTTTCAAAAGACTATTTGGAAATGATTTCCTCTCAGATTTTGGATGTAGTTAATGTACATGATTCTAGTACGTTGGAGATTTCTAAAAATGGTGCCTCGGTAGTCCAACATGGCGATTATAGAATTGCAATAACATATCCTCCTTTCTCAGAATCTTTTGAGATTACAATCGTTCATCCTATTGTAAAATTATCTCTTGATGATTATACTATTTCTGAAAAATTAATGAAACGATTCTCTGATAGTGCAGAAGGTATTGTGATTTCAGGTGCTCCTGGGTCTGGAAAAAGTACACTTGCTTCTGGCCTTGCAAATTTTTATCATAACAAAGGAAAAATTGTAAAAACATTTGAATCTCCACGTGATTTGCAAGTTGATCCTGGGATTACTCAATATAGTAAACTTGATGGAAGTTTTGATAACTCTGCAGACATTTTACTACTTGTAAGACCTGACTATACAATTTTTGATGAAGTAAGAAGAAAAGAAGACTTTAGAACTTTTGCTGATTTAAGATTGACTGGAGTTGGCATGGTGGGTGTAATTCATGCAAATTCTCCATTAGATGCAATTCAACGTTTTATTGGAAAAATCGAACTTGGAATTATCCCAAATGTTTTGGATACTGTAGTTTTTGTAAAAGACGGTGGAATTCAAAAAGTATATGATTTGAAATTAAAGGTCAAAGTCCCAACTGGAATGACTGAATCTGATTTAGCAAGACCTGTAATTGAAATTAGGAATTTTGAAGATAATGTTTTGGAACATGAAATTTACACATTTGGTGAAGAAAATGTCATTGTTCCTGTAGGAAAAAAGGTAGATAAAGTTGGAATTGAAAAACTAGCTGAAGATAAAATCAAAGAAACATTCAAACGATATGATCCACGTGTGGAAGTTGAAATTTTATCTGATAATAGAGTCAAAGTCATGGTTGATGAACAATATATTCCTGCAATAATTGGTAGAGGTGGCTCAAACATTAATGAAATTGAAAAATTGCTTCGAGTCCATATTGACGTAGTTCAAAAATCATCTGATGAGATCTCGTTAATTTCTAATGATTTACCCTTTAACTTTTCAGAATCAAAAACTGCATTACTGTTGACTGTCAATAGAAATTTCAGTTCAATGCATGCTGATATTTACACAAATGAGAAATTTATTGCATCTGTAAGAATTGGGAAAAAAGGACAAATCAAAATACCAAAACGTTCTGATGTTGCACGCGCTTTAATGGATTTTACAAGATCACAAAACGATATCAAAATTTACCTTAAAGATTTTTAAAATTTTCAATGATCTTTGGATTTGCTTTCAAAAATGTGATGAATTTTCTTAACTGTTTGATTGTCTTGGGATTTAGGTGATGCTCAAGTCCTTCGGTATCCTGATTTGCTGTATCATATCCTACTCCTAAAATTTCAAAAAATTCCAACAATATGCCGTGTTTTTGCCTTATTCCTTCTGCAATCTCTATTCCTTTTTCTGTTAGATTAATCCCATGATATTTTTCATATTCTAGAAATCCATTCTCATCTAATCTCTGAAGCATTTTGGTAACACTTGGCGCACTGACATGCATGTATCTTGAAATATCTAATGTTGTGGCATATCCTTTCAATTCAACTAATTCTGAAATTATTTCCAAATAATCTTCCATTCTTGTACTAGAACGTGTTCTTTCTGACTGGTGTGCTGCTTTGATTGAATCCAACCTTTTGGAATTTTTAGATTTCATGTGGTCTTTGTATCTAAATAAAATCTAGTATAATTGAGTGTCTTTTTGAGTAGAATTTAGTTACTCTTTGTTGACTTGAGTGTGACCGTAGTTGATCTTTGTTTCTTAACTATTTTTTTCTAAATCAAGGTTGGAATGGTTGACCCCTTAAAGGAACGTCTAGATAAATTAAAAAAATTCTCAGATTCTGCAAAACGAAGAGCAAATTTGTATGCAGAGGTGACTAATATGGATGACAAGCATACTGCTCGTTCATTAGGTTCTCTTCAAAAAGCTCCTGCCCCTGGTAAAAAATTACAGAAAATTGGATTTTTGATGTTATGGATACCTGAACCCACTGGAGTTACTTGTGCTATTGGAGGACCGATGATTATTGCAGGACGGTATCTTGACAAAAAATACAATGGCGCTACTATTCATGACATTGGGCATCAGACGAAAAATACAATGTCTTCGATTAGTGATTTTAAGAATTCAGTAATATAATATTAGAAGATGATATTGTAGTATTTGATTCTAATTTATTTAATTTTGTTTCTTTAAATCTTGGTCTCTTAATTCAAAGCAAAATAATTATCAGTAGGAAGAATTGAAAGTTGTTATGAATCTGTTGGTTTGTTTAATAAAACAGGATCAGACTTCGATGTCTATGCCTGAATGCGATAATATTGACACCGATGGGAAGATGATGAGAAGATATGACTGAATTTTCACTCTCAAAACTAGATGACAAAGGAGTTTTCACTATAGTAAAAGTTGAAAATGTTGAGAAAAAAGTTGGAAAAGAAACCATAATTCAGGTCAATATTGAAACTGAAGAAGAGTTTGATGGGGTAAAAAATTTCTATACTTCACGAAAAATGATTGTTGCAAAATTTTTTGATAATGGTAAACCTACAACATTAACTCAAGATATTCAAAAAGGGAAAAAACATCGTGTAAAAATTATTACTCAAAGATTTGGAAATGGAAAAGAAGATTATGATATTGCAGTCTTGATTCTGATTAATCTAACATATGTTCAAAATAGGAAATAAAAATACTGTTAAAATAATTCCCGTCATTAACCAACAAATTTTCTATCCTGAACGTACATGAAAATTAGTACAACATCTGCATTGCACTCTTTTTCAATTCTGTTTCCACAAATACCGCATTCACAATGCATACTCATGATCTCATTACACGTTTTACCGATATAACTGATCTGTGCTATAAAATAATTTGGTAGAAATTTCTAAAATTTGTATTGTCAGTTTCGTACGGTGACCTGATTTCCTGTTGTGTGATTCACTCCTATTACTGCACCTGGATGTGATGTGATTATCATCAAAGTTTCACAAGATAGACATAAAGTTGATGGAACATAGTCTGCATATTTCTCAGATGGTCCGGTTGTAGCTAAAACTGCATCATCTTTAAGGTCTGTTTTTTGGCAACTAATACAACAAGCTGGTTTTTGTGCTGTGTGCTTAATTTTACTAATAAAATAATGGACCAACACAAAATCTATACCGTTAGAGTTCTTAAATTGTCTGATATAGTGAGAATCTTCCAGTATTACTATTGACGTTTGAATGATGGTGAAATATTACATACTCTAACATATTTTAAAAGGATTAGAATAGACTGTCTATGACTACACGTGCTCAGGCATTAATTCCAATAACCATAGCTGCTGTGATAATTGGAGTCATTGGAATGCTTACTCTTCCTAGTGATAGTAAATTAGAATCTGTTGAATTTCCAAGAGGTACTATATTGATAGGTGATATTGCACTTGAAGTACAAATTGCAGACTCTGAACCAAGACGTGTTCGTGGATTGATGTTCCAAGATCAACTGCCTTATGATCAAGGAATGATATTTGTATTTGATGAACCCGGACTGTATTCTCTTTGGATGTTAAACATGCAATTCCCTTTAGATATGATTTGGTTTGATCATAATGGAAACATTGTACATATTGAAAAAAATGTTCCTCCTTGTAAAACTGCATTAGAAATAACTGCATGTCAAAGCGTCGTCCCTGATAATGAAGCATTATATGTTCTTGAAGTAACCTCTGGATTTATTGATCAAAATAATATTACCAAAGATTCCAAGTTGACAATAATTTCAATTTAATGTTGCAAAACCTTATCTTTGAATAAAAAATTTACAAACTATGAACAAGTTAATCATAATTCCTATTTTTATCGTGTCTGTAGTTGTAATTATATCTTCATTGCTTGTATATGACACACCCCCTGAACCAAAACCCATCTATGATTCTGGGTTTACATATTATGATATTGAAAAAATTCAAGATTCTTTGACAAAACAAAATATTTTTGTATCTGCACCTGCCCCCATCACCGATCATACCATTGGTCAGTACTGTACATTTTTTGAAAATGGGCTTCCACACACTGTTGAATATTGCACCACTACTGCGGTATTGGATTCTGAAGGGATTCCTCTTGGCAATATCAACCTTGGAGGTGACATACAATCACCCATTATGGCAGTAGCTAATATTGAAACCAAAACCTTGAATTCTAATCCTGATGAAATTTCTGCAATATTTGAGACTATGATTAAAAATCTTGTTTGTGATTGCTGGGAAGAAAAATCTGCAGATTATCCGTCAATTACTGCATGGTTGGAATCTGCTCAGAAGTTTTATTCTGATTCTGATGGACGAAACATCAAATCAAAAATTGATAATTTGAATGGCTATGAAATAATCTTGGAAATAACTTCTAAGGAAAATTCTGTTTTACAGACATTGGTCGTCTTAAAGTAGTTTAATTATATGATGCAATTCTCTGATTGATATTATCATGATTGATCAACTGTGGTTAATTCCTTTGGGATTTGCTGCTGGAGTTTTAGGTTCCATGATTGGTCTTGGTGGTGGGATAATTGTTGTTCCTGTTTTGACATTTCTAGGATTTCCTCCAACTGTTGCTGCAAGCAACAGTCTATTTGCTGCATTAAGTAATTCAATTGCATCTACAATTTCCTATTCAAAACAAAGACGGATAGAATATTCTTTAGGTCTTAAACTTGGATTGTTGTCCATTCCTGGAACTATTTTGGGTGCATTGTTTTCTACTAATGTCGCCCCCGATGTTTTTAAAATATTGTTTGGATTTGTATTGATTGCATCTGCTACATACATATTTTTGAGAAAAAAAATTGAAAGCAAAGAGAAAAAAACATCTAAACAATTAATGATTTTTGCTATTGGTGCAAGCTTTTTTGCAGGAATTATTTCTTCATTTTTTGGCATAGGTGGTGGGATAATCTTTGTTCCTTTAATGGTGGCAGGTATGGGAATGGCTATGAAAAAAGCTGCTCCTACATCTCAAATGATTCTCTTGTTTGCATCTCTCTCTGGTGTTGTTGTACACAGCTTGTTAGGTCATCCTGACTTTCTTCAATCTGGGTTACTTGCGTTTGGTTCTTTTATTGGAGGTTTGGTTGGAGCAAGACTATCACTTGATATCAAGGAACGTTATCTTCAAATTCTTGTTTCACTTGTAATTCTAATTGCATCTGCAAAATTATTCTTTGACTCTTTATCTGGAATTCCCTTCTAATTGTGACTACGTGGAGATAGAATGCAGATGGAATGGCCGACAATTGTGTTTCTTTGAATTTTATCTTGGTGGATCTTTTTTGATTCTATAAATATTTTTCTTTGAAATCAAAACAGTTTCATCATTCTGATTTGTTCCTTCATAATCAACAAAAATTTTACCATACTCCTTATCAATGTCTTCTTTTTCAGATACTGTAAATTTTAATTTTAATACTTCATCTGTGTATAGTGGTTTAAGAAACCGTGTACTCCTATTTTCCCATTCAGGATCTCCATTTGTTCCGATTAAAATAATATCATTCCCATAAATCTGACTTAATCTTGTAAATTCTCCTTCCATTCTTGACAGTGCTGCTCTTCCAGAAACTAGATGTTGTTCCCCTTTTCGTTTTTCTTCCAAAAATGCATTTTTTACTCTTGAAAATTTTAGATACTCTTCTAACTCTTTATCTGAAATACTACATGTAGAATAAAATGAATCACCTGCTCTGAATTCAGAAAATTTTTTCATTCTTATCTTGATTCATCAACACAAAAGATAATTTCTGCTGATGATAATGCATTATCTGATACTAGGAAATTAAATGCATCCACAATTTTTTGATTGTTTGGTTCTGAGCCGTCCACTGTTCCTGGGAAAATTGTAAACATTCTGATTTTTGATTTTAGAACATCACTTAGTTCTTGATTGACCGTAGTTGTGAATGGTCTTAGTGCTCCTCTGAAAACTTCTACTTGTGCTCTTTGTGTTCCTGTAACTTTCTTACCTATGGGTAAATCTGGACCAATTATCATGATTGCTCCTTTTGCATCTTTGTAAAGACGAGGATCTTTACTTCCTCCTGGGACAAATTGCTCTAATGCTCTTTGTGCAACAGTTGCTGGTGTCGAAATGAATTTCTCAGTTAATGATTCCCATTCTGCCCTTGACACTTCTGTTAATTTTGGTATGTTTGGAAGGTTTCCAGTAACATGAATTACACCTAAAATATCTCCTATGTTGGTTTTTGCGGTGTTTAGCCATCTGGCAACTTCTTCTGGGTTTTTCAAATCTACTATGTGGGAATGGAATTTACTACTGATGTATTCTTGGAGTTCTGATGATGTTGTTTGTGAAATGAAACAAGCTACTTTTCCTCCATTCTTCTCTACATGTTGTGCCAAAAATTCTACTCGTTCTGCATCTGTCTTGTCCGTCGCATCAATTGTAAAAACAACTGCTTTTCCTGTAAAGTCTGGTTGATGAACTCCTGGTGTTGCAGTACCAATATGTGGTTTAACTGGATAAAATACTCTATCTCCTGGAATTACTTTACCGTTAATTATTTTTGCAATTTCATCATCACATAAATTGAGAACAGTTTCTGCCACTTGTCCTTGTGATAGAAATTCTTTATTTGCAATCATATGTGATGTATTATTTTGAACTTTCTCTGCAATGATTTGTATTTTATTTAATAAATTAGTAAATGTCTCTGTAAGTTTTGAAACATCTTTGCCATTTGCAAGTTTTACAACAGCTGCGGCAATTCCTTCTTTAATGATCTTTTCATCTTCACCTAATAACGGAAGTAATTCTTTATTTGCTTCATCTACTTCAGTTGGAATTAGGTCTTCAAATCCACTTACTCTCATAAACTCTGCTGCTGCTTTTGGATATACTGTTTTGTAAATTCTATCTGAATGAACTGGTCCTGGATTTGTTGCGATTGAAATGATTCCTTTATCTGTTAATTCCCAAGACATCAACTCTGCTAATCTATTTTTTGCACCTTGTGATGCCGTATATGGACTTCTAAATCTATATGGTCTTTGTTCTAATGGTTTTTCTTCTGTGAAAAATGTAGAGATAGTAATAATTTTGCCCCCTGTTTTCATGACTTTTAATGCTTGTACAGAACCCCAGAATGTTCCTGTAAGATGAATGCCTATCGTACTTTTGAATTCTTCTAGTGAAGCATTTGAAAAACATGTGACAGGACCTGAAACTCCTGCATTATTAATTATGTAATCTATTGTTGTATTTTCATTTTTTAATGTATCAAACATACTATTCATTGCTGCTTCATCTGCAACATCTACTCCTGCAAAAATTCTAACTGAAGCATTGCTGTTTTGGGGAATTTTTTCCTCTAGTTCTTTTGCTGCTTCTTCTAGTGGTTCTTTTCTTCTTCCAAGAATAATTACGCTGGCCCCCTCCTCAATGAATTTTGTGGCAATGGCTTTACCTATTCCAGTGCCGCTTCCCGTAACTAGAGCAATTTTATTTTGAAATTTTAACATTGGATAACATACCAAAACTTCTGTGATATTTAATTTGATTGATCTCTGTAGTTTTTCTTGATATCTTTATTTGTGGGTATGATTGATGATAAATAATGCATGATACAGAGTCAGACACATTTGTCTATCAATCATGGCCTGAAAAATTTGCTGATATGTTAAAAGAGATCGGAGTTGATTCTGAATCCAAAGAAATTGGAACTGATGAAGTTGAAAAAGATGATTACTATAGTAGATATTTTGCTCAAACACCTAGAATGATAACCAATCGTGGATGTATTGATATCAAGAATTCAAATATTGATGTTGTACAAATAATTCAAAAGGGATAGTCATGCAAGATCTAAATCCACTACCATGGGGCGCTTTAGATAGATTTCAAGCTCAATTCATTGTAAAAAAAGAAACTGGCCGTAATTATAATAATTATGTTGCAAAAACTAAACTTACCACAAAAGGTCACTTTGCCTCAAAATCTGTGGCAAAGGTTGAATGGGTTGGCTCTGGTAGTCTGGCATCAAAACTAAATGCTGATATGGAACTAAATGAAATGATAGCAAAACAATCTGTTAAAGATGCCACTATCTATGTTGAACCTACTGTAAAAGCAGTTAGAATTAGAAGTAAATGGGACAATCATATTGCTTTTGGAATTACAAAAGAACTTTTTGAAATTTATGATAAAATAGCAGGCCACATCAAGTCTGTCTAAGCTTTCCACCAGTCTAACGCTAAGAAATCTACTTTATCTTTGCCTTTTGGAATTGCCAGAATGAATTGTTTTTTTACTGATGATGCCAATCTTCCTGCCAAAACAATCCCTGTAGAAGTAATTGATTCGTTTCGTGTATACACTTGAATTAAAAATGGCGCATGATCAATTCCTGGCCCTTTCTCATAAACTGCAAAATCACATCCAAATTTGATTCCCGGATTTATGATGTACCCTTTGTCTCTGAAATTTTTGTATACTAGATATTTTTTATCAAATTCATGAACTTCGCTTTTACAAATTTCAACTAGTTGTTCTGTTGAAATTTTTTGTTTTGATTTTGTAATTGTGATTTTTTTATTTTCCAATAGATACAGTCCTTCTATAAGATCTAAAATTAGCGGTGCATCTATTTCTTCAATTTTTGGTTTTGGAATTCCAATTGGTTTTCCATAATATCCTTGGCTGAAAAGTTTTCGTGAATTTTCAATATCCCATACTATGATTCTATTTTCAATTAATTCACATTTCATTATTATTGGATGTAATTCTCTGTATATGAATTCTCTAATAAGATGAGGTATTTTTAGAAACTAAAATAAAGTAAAAGTGTGAGAATTTGGTTGATTATAGGCTTAATGCTAATAGAATAAAAGAATCTGACACTCTTTGACATTTGTCTGACATTTCTTCAATTCCTTCTATTACATCTTTGATCAATAACAGTTCTTTTGTGTTTGTTACTTCATTGAGAAGTTTAATTGTGGCTGCTCTGTATTTGATATCTATTTCTCTTTCAATTGTTTGAGTTTCTTGAGCTAACTCGATTGCATTAGCAGTGTTAGTATTAAGACTACGAATGATTTCATTTAGTTTGTAAACTTCATCTACAACCAATTCGATCAATTTTGTAATGTCTTGGTCCAGCTTTGCACTTTTCAGGGTAGTGATTTTCACATTTGATAGTTTGAATGAAATGCCTGTGATGTAACCTGCAATTTCATCCATAGTATATGCTGTATTTAGAAGATTTTCTCTGTTCATGATCAATCCTCCAACATCTGCAACTTCACGTGTGATTTTCCTTCTCAAGTTCTCCACTTCTTCTTCAATTGTTGAAATTTGTTCTAGTGTGTTTTTGATTCCAGATTTGTCTTTTTTCATCATCAATTCAGGAAGTGTTGCAAGCTCTCTGGATGCATTTAGAATTCTGTTGATTTCGTCTTGTAAAACTGCTATAGCCTTTCTTTTTGCTTGAACTTCAAGCTCTCCGCTATACATAACATAAATGAAAAAACTACGAGGTAATTTAAATCCTCTATGGTTTTTAATATTTTTTGAGCACGGATTACATCAAACTTTTATCATGTGCTACTTTTTTCTGCCCTTTGTATAATGTGATGACTTCTTCATTAGTCGATGCATCTTCAACTGCTTTTTCAACTCTGATCTTTCCTGTAAATTTTGGAAATCTCAAAGCTAGACCTGAGCCTTTTCGAATTGTATTGAATGCTGCTTTGTGAATTGGACTAAGTGTAATTTCTGATGCAACAACCTCGATAACCAACTCTGGTTCAAACCATACGTCTGCTTCCATTTCACTAATGATCCGAGGATTTTTTTTAATTGAAACATTTGGATGTAATATTTGATACAGTTGATCTAGAGATTCATCCGAAAATCCTGTTCCGACTTTACAAATGCTTGGAAATGTGTCTTCATCTTCATCATAAGTTGCTAAAAGCAACGTTCCATAATTTCCTGTTCTTCTACCTTTACCAAAAAATCCTCCTATTACTACAAGATCTAAACTGTCTCCTAATTCGTTTCTGTATTCTCGTTTTAGTTTTAACCAGTGACTCCCTCTAGATCCTGCTTGATATGGTTTGTCTAGCATCTTTAACATCAACCCTTCACTACCTGCATTGATGCTGTTTTCCATGAAGTCTTCTATTTCATTCTGGTTTTTCACTATCTTCATTGGGATATATTTTGCAAATTCGTCTTCTTTGACATGTTTTTCAAGCTTTTCTCTTCTTTCTTTGTAACTTAATTCTACACAACTTTTCCCATTACAATATAAAATATCAAAAAAGTTTACTGTGATTGGATACTCTGTTACAGCTTTTTCTATTTTGTATTTTCTTCGTCTGTGCATTAGTTCTTGGAATGGTAGAAATTCTCCTGTGTTCTCATTGATTGCTACTGCTTCTGCTTCCAAAATAATGTTGTCTGCTTGAATGTTCTTGGGAATTTTTTCTATTATGTCTGGATAATACCTTTCAATTCTTTCTAGACTTCTAGAAAATAATTCTACTCTGTCTCCTTCAATATGTAGTTGAACTCTTTCCCCATCTAGCTTGTATTCTGCTGCAAACTCATCCCCCATTTTTTCAATTGCTTCTTCTTCACTTCTAACTCTGTCAGCTAGCATTGGTCTAATTGGGTTGAATAAAATAATTTCAAATTTTTCAATTCCTTCTAGTCCTTTTGTTGCAATTGTTTCTGCAACTTTGCCTAAATCACTTGAAACATTGTATGCATGTTGTAGTTTTTTCCTGTTCTCTTTATTGCCTGAAAATGCTACTGCTAAAGCATCCATTACTGTGTTTTCTGCAATTCCTAGTCTAAGTGTTCCCAGCAAAATTTTTAAAATGAAACTTGCTTCTAGAGGTGTTGCATCGTTTAACAAACTAGAAATGTATTTCATTTTCATGTCTTGAGATCTAGAACCTCCCAACTTTGCAATTTTGAATAGTGTTTCGTAAACCCTTTCTACTGTAATGTCTTCTACAAGAAATGTAGTTTGAGTTTTTTGTTCTAAAATTATTGAAGATGCATGCCCCAAGTCTCCTCCCTTTCTATACTCGTCTTCAATTTTTTTTATTGGAATGCCTGATGATTTTGAAATGGCCCTTATTGCAAGTTTTTCTGCAACACCTAATTCTATTCCTTCAAAGTCTGGTCTTAACTTCCCCTGAATCAGATATACTATTTTTGAAATTATTTCGTGAGGTGTTTTTTTAAATAATTCTACTAGGATTTGTGTTAATTCCAATCTTTTTGTCGTAGATTCCATCTTGTTAAACGATTCAGATAGAACTGCAAACTCCATTTCCTTTCTCTATGTAATCTTGAATAAAAGTCTGAATTAGATGTATCTGAAGATTGTTGGTTTGTCTGACTTTGGAAGATCTGAAACTAGTGCAAAGTTGTAAAATGGGTATGATTCTTTGTATTGCTTCATAAAACTCCATGCTACATCATGTGTTGTAAATTCTGTTCTAATACCTTCTATGGTACTCTTTTTTCCAAACACATCAAATGGGATTATTACATATTTCTTTGGACGATTATGTGGTTTTGCCTTTAAGAGCCATGCTAGTGCAAAAATAAACACTGCTCCCAAAATTACATATTCTCCAGCAATTTTAAAAAATGTTAAAATGATTCCTGGAATTGTCTGTCCAAATAATACTGCCACAAAATTTGAAAAAGATATGACTGCTAGTGCTGTAAAAATATACGTCTTCCAATCAAAAATCTTTTGAAAAGCATTCATGATTATGTCTTTACTATGTAGTTTTTTGATTTAACTATTTCTTATGATTCGCAATATTTGAAATCACTAATCCGGATCTTCATAGTTTTCTTTCTTTTCCCCAGATGAGGTTTCTTCCATTGGTTTCATTTTACTTTCAAGAACATCCATTCTTGCTCTATACCCTTCAGCATATTCTAATTCTGATGGCAC
>Ga0224506_10000339_pt1 | contig 42520 bp, 39 predicted proteins | sample SF_Jan12_sed_USG_2_FD_169108 | JGI IMG/M metagenome (GOLD analysis project Ga0224506, IMG submission 169108) | Sediment microbial communities from San Francisco Bay, California, United States - SF_Jan12_sed_USGS_8_1 | ecosystem: Environmental > Aquatic > Marine > Sediment | place: USA... | reverse complement strand
TAACACGTCTGAAATCTATGATTTGGAGGAATCTATTGTGAAATTAGTACACATTCTTTTAGGGGTGATTTTGACGCCACTCCTGTTTGCAGCCGGTGAGCATGATGATGGGCATGATGACAAGAAGTCAGAAATGAAACATGCCCACATGTCATGGACTGATGCCCCGATGAGCTATATGTCTTATAAAAATGAATCTACCTGGTCAGACCCAAAATCGGCCCAACGGGGCAAACAGGTATATCAGCAAAACTGCCTATCTTGTCACGGTAAAAATGGAGAAGGCGACGGACCTGTAGCCTCTAGCCTGGATCATGCTCCGGCAGACCTGACTAACAACTTTCACGAGCCAGGAGGAAAAACAGACGCCTACCTGTTTTGGCGAGTTTCAGAAGGCGGCATGGTCGAGCCTTTTCGTTCACAAAACTCAGTCATGCCCGCATTTAAAACCGCCTTAAACGAAAAACAACGCTGGGATGTTTTGAGTTATGTTCACCAAAATTTTCATAAGGAAAATCAATCGATGAGCTCTGATATGGAAGGTAACGATTCTATGATGGAACACCAGGACGATGAGGGGATGAACCACCAATGAAAATTAAAGTGATATTAATGACCATCAGCTGCATCTGTTCATTACTGGCACCAACCTACTTGTCGGCCAGAGCGCCTGGGGGTCTATCCCACATCCATGGCAGTGCATTTAACACGGACGGCACCGAGGTATTATTAGGAACACATGAAGGCGTTTTTTCGCTGACGCGTACCGGAAAAGCCGTCCGAATTTCCAGCGATAAAAACGACTACATGTCTTTTATACCTGACCCGATAAATCCTGGACACTATTGGGGCAGTGGCCACCCGACAAGAGGTGGTAATATGGGAGTCATATCGTCTAAGGATGGTGGTCTAACCTGGTCAAAGATTTCCGATGGATTAAATGGGCCTGTTGATTTTCATAAAATGGCCATTAGCCCCTCTGGCCGACCCGTCATTGTGGGCGATCATGGTGGCCTTCAGGTTACTCATGATGGCGGCAAGAGCTGGAAAAAAGCCGGAAAATTGCCAGCGAATGCTTACGCTTTCAGCCTGTCTGCACAAAGTGATAAGCGATTATATGCAGCAACAGATCAGGGCATTCAGTTAAGTGAGGATTTAGGATTAAACTGGAAACCCGCATCTAATAATTCGCTTCCTGCTACGGCTGTTTCAGTCACACCTGAAGGTCAGATTTTAGCTTACATTGTAGGCAGTGGCCTGGTGGTTTCAGAAGAAGGTAATATTAAATGGAAAAGCCTGTTCAATGGTTTTGGCAAGCATGTACCTATGAACATATACTGGCAAGCCGGCAGTCCTGAACATTTACTCATCAGAGACCAGGCCAACGCCTTGTGGGAGTCGAGTGATGGTGGTAATTTCTGGCAATATTTTCTGGACGCCAAGCCTCTAAACTTCAGTCAAACCCAGGGAAAAGATCTATTCAATAAGTTTTGTGCCGCTTGTCATCAAAACGAAGGTGTGGGTGAAAGCTATAGCGAACGGATGTTAACGGACGCCAGCTATATCAGTGCGCCTTCAATGGACTATTTGGAACATGCCTGGCATCACACTGATGAACAGCTGGCAGAAACCATAAAGAATGGCTCACCACGTACTCCAAATATGCCGTCATGGGCGGTACAGCTAAGTGACCAGCAAATAGGTTCCATTGTGAATTATATAAAAACGCTATGGACACAACGTGAACTGGATTGCCAGGGACCCAAACACATGAGTTGCATGTAACGAACTTAATAATTCCGGGAGTGAACGCCGTGTCACCCCCCGGAGTTTATATATTGAACTGCCTCCTTCCTCCTTTGGTTTACACCTCGCTTAACGGCCTGATTTCGTATCAAAAAAGCGTCAGATTTATCAGATATGACGCGCCAGATTCTCGATTTTAGGGTATGCTATCGCGTTTTGAAAAAATAGGGACTGCCTTGCACGATCAGGAAAAAGCGTTGTAGCGTTAAACTGAGTCAAAGCAGATAACTTAGAGACCATTTTCAGGTAAAAGGTAACCATTGTGAATTCAGAAGCGCTCACATTTCAAGGTTTGATTCTGACCCTTCAAAAGTTCTGGGCAGATCAAGGCTGTGTCATACTGCAACCCCTCGATATGGAGGTAGGAGCAGGCACGTCACACCCGGCAACATTTTTAAGAGCCATTGGGCCGGAAACCTGGAATTGTGCCTATGTACAGCCTTCTCGTCGTCCCACTGACGGACGCTATGGTGAAAACCCCAACCGCTTACAACACTACTACCAATATCAGGTAATTTTAAAACCCAGCCCACCAAACATTCAGGAACTGTATCTTGAAAGCTTAAAGGCTATTGGTGTGGATACTCTCATTCATGACATCCGCTTTGTTGAAGATAACTGGGAAAATCCGACTCTGGGAGCCTGGGGTCTTGGTTGGGAGGTCTGGTTAGATGGCATGGAGGTCACACAGTTTACTTATTTCCAACAAGTGGGTGGTATCGAATGTTATCCAGTCGCCGGTGAAATCACCTATGGTCTTGAACGGCTGGCGATGTATATTCAAGAGGTCGATTCTGTCTATGACCTGGTTTGGACCCTTGGTCCGGATGGCAACAAGGTTACCTATGGTGATGTCTTCCATCAAAATGAAGTTGAGCAATCGACCTACAATTTTGAACATGCAGACACCCAGGCATTATTTGCCCAATTTGATGCTTATGAAGCTTCCGCAGCACGAATGATTGATCAAAAGCTGCCATTACCTGCTTATGAATTGATTCTAAAAGCCGGCCATACGTTCAACTTACTGGATGCGCGTAAAGCGATTTCTGTCACTGAACGACAGCGTTATATCTTAAGAATTCGCACCCTGTCTCGTGATGTCGCAAAGGAATATTTTGATACCCGGGCGGCACTGGGCTTTCCCATGGCTCCAATTCAGTTGCGTGATGAAGTACTGGCACAAATCAGCAAGGAGGAGTCCTAATGAATAAGTTTGATTTTCTCGTCGAAATCGGCACGGAAGAGCTTCCTCCAAAAGCACTTAAAAAGTTATCTGATGCCTTTAAACTGTCATTTTCTGCCGGTCTTGAAGATAAAAAATTGGCTCATGGTTCAATGATAAGCTATGCCGCGCCTCGCCGATTAGCCATATGGGTAAAAGACCTGGTTGATATGCAGGAAGATGAAACCTTTGAGCGCCGCGGCCCTGCCATTCAGGCTGCATTTGATGCTGAAGGTAAGCCAAGCAAAGCAGCATCAGGTTTTGCCGCAAGCTGTAATGTCTCAGTTGACCAATTGGACCAGCTCGAAACGAAAAAAGGTTCATGGTTAGTATTCCGGGGCACTAAACCCGGAGAGAAAAGCGTTAATTTGCTGCCAGACCTGGTAAAAAAAGCCCTTGATGAGCTACCTATTCCTAAACGAATGCGTTGGGGATCAACCCGCCATGAATTTGTACGTCCTCTACAGTGGATCGTTATGCTGGCAGATGAACAGGTTATTCCTTGTGAAATCATGGGCATTACGTCAGGCAAATTTTCTAGAGGTCACCGCTTCCACTGCGAGACTCCTGTTGAAATTTCAAAGCCAGGCAACTACGCCAAAGAATTGCGAGAGCAGGGTAAAGTCATTGCTTCTTTTGAAGAGCGTCATGGCTATATTCAACAAAGTGCGCAGGACCTAGCCGCGGCTAAACACCTGAAAGCGGTCATCAACCCTGATTTGTTAAATGAGGTTGCCTCACTGAGTGAGTGGCCTGTGCCATTAATGGCAACATTTGAAGAACGCTTCCTGCAAGTTCCAGCTGAAGCCCTGATGAGCTCCATGGAAGAACACCAGAAATATTTTCCGGTAGTGGATCAAGACGATCAGATTCAGCCTTTCTTTATTTTCATCTCCAATATTGAATCAAAAGACCCGGCTCAGGTCATCTCAGGAAATGAAAAGGTTATTCGCCCTCGATTGGCTGACGCGGCCTTTTTCTGGGACACCGATAAGAAGCAAACACTGGAAAGTCGTGTCATTAAATTAGATGCCGTGATGTTTCAGAAAGAACTTGGCTCCATTGGAGATAAGGTTCGTCGACTACAGAAAACAGCGGCAGGCATTGCATCAATGCTCGGTACCGATGAGTTCAAGGCTTCCAGAGCTGCCCAATTGTGCAAAGCAGACTTGTTAACCGATATGGTCTTCGAGTTTACCGATTTACAGGGTATTGCCGGTGCCTACTATGCGGCTCATGATGGTGAAGATGCGCAAGTAGCTCAAGCGATCCGCGAACACTACCTTCCTGCTGGTGCGGGAGATGATTTACCGGAAACCGACGCCGGTATTGCTGTCGCCCTGGCTGACCGCCTTGATAACCTCAGTGGCTTGTTTGGCATTGGCCAACCCCCAACAGGCAACCGGGATCCATTCGCATTGCGTCGTGCTGCTCTGGGTATTTTACGCATACTCGTTGAGAAACAAATTGATCTCGACCTGAATGATCTACTGGAACTGGCGTTGGCTCAACACAACTTTTCTGACGAGGTCTCCGAGAACACTCGTAAACAGGCTATTCGCTATCTGATAGACCGTTTCAATGCCTGGTATGCCGACCAGGATGTCGCTCCTGGCATCATCCAGTCAGTACAAAGCAGTGGCGTAACAAACCCTCTCGATTTTGATCGTCGCATTAAGGCCGTACATAGTTTCAGTCAGTTACCTGCGGCTGATTCACTGGCGGCAGCAAACAAACGTGTTGCTAACATTCTGAATAAATCAGGTGATTTAAAAATAAGTGAGTCCATTGATGCATCCCTACTCACAGAAGATGCAGAAACCCAACTTACCAATAAATTAGCCCAGTGCCAGCAAGTTGTGACACCCTTAATTGAACAGCGTGATTACCAACAATGCCTGGCCGAGTTGGCAGCACTGAGAGATGAGGTTGATATCTTTTTCGATCAGGTGATGGTCATGGCCGATGACATGACCATTCGGCAGAATCGTTTGGCTATTTTGCAGCAGCTTCGCGCATTATTTCTACAGGTTGCCGATATTTCATATCTTTCCTGAGTGCTAGCAGGGTTAAGAAACTGATGTTTCTAACCCTGATTTATTGACCACCAAGAGGGCTTAGTATGTCTGAACAAATAGCCAATAACGATAAACATCCTGCAAATAGAGACAGTAAGCTATACATTGCCTGGACTTTTTTTAGAACCCAGATTTACATAATACTCTGGTTCCTTCCCTATAATGTTTTCTCTTGCTCGCTCATTATTTTATTTGGACGTTTAATTCCTAAAAAGCACCGGGTGGCAGTGATCACCAAAGCCTGGGCACTACCCTTAATCTGGGGTGCCAGAATTATTGTCGGTTTAAAACATGAGATCAAAGGATTGCAAAACATACCCGAGTCCGGAGTCATTGTCTGTAATCACCAGAGCACATGGGAAGCCCTGTATATGCTGGTGCTGTTTTGTCCACATGTCTCTGTGCTCAAAAAGTCGCTGTTAAAGGTTCCATTTTATGGTTGGGCCATGCGTGTTATTAACCCCATCGCCATTGATCGGAGCAGTCCAAGAAAGGCTGCCAGACAAGTTCTGGATGAAGGTACTGAACGTTTAAATTCAGGCGACGAACCCTTTTTGTTGATCTATCCTGAAGGCACCCGAAATAAACCGGGTAAACTTGGAAAATTCAACCGGAGCGCGGCAACACTCGCCATTCAAGCTCAAAAACCGCTAATACCTGTTGCCCAGAACTCAGGTGTTTATTGGCAAAAAATGAAACATGTAATTTTTCCGGGAACAGTTAAAATTGAAATACTCCCGGCTATCGACTGCTCTGATAAGACCGCTTATGACATCATGGAACAGGCAAAAGAAAGCATCGAAACCAGTTTGAACTCCATGCCACTTAGTCGATAATAGGGGTTTACAACACACAGGGACCCGCCATGCTAGCCGATCGACTTAGACAGCTCATGAAAGAAGAATCTGTTAGCGCATTTGCGCGCAAAACGGGGTTGAGTGAAAGTCTGGTTCGTAAATACCTTGCGGGATCAGATCCTGGTTTAAGCCGTGCCCAACAAATCGCCGTTAAAAATCAAGTAAGCCTTGGTTGGCTAGCAACAGGTCAGGGCAACATTCAAGATGATGAAAACTTGTTTCGTCAGGTTCTGAAAGATAACTTATTATTATCTGATTACGAGATAGACAAGGTGTTCCAGGATTACCTGCTACTTAAACAACAGAATCAAACAGCAACACCTGAAGACGAACGCACAGAAAGTTAGTGATTAGCTTCTGAAAACAACATAAAACCTGCCTGATCAACAAGCTGCAGCATCAGATCACCGTTCATTAGACGCCATCGATCAACCCGTGCTAAATGTTCCTGAAACAGGGTATCCAGACTGTCGTCACCACAATAGGCCCTGGTAAGACGATACAGACCAATAACAAACTTGTTGTCATCAATCATTAGGGGGCCTCCACCCTGATTACAATCTGTCTTAATACTCAACTGATCATCTGGCTCCAGGACCAGGATAAATTTATTCGGTTCTTCCGGTGTCACCTGGTCACCATTACCCAGATAACTTCCCTGCCACACCCAGGTTTTTCCACTAATATCTGCCGGGCTTAGTTGCGGGTTATCCTGGCTAACCTGCTTTTGACATGCCATTAATACCAGTAGAGACAACAAAACAACCAGAGTCGATCTCATATCCCTTTATCCTATAAATAAAGTTTAATCCAGTGTAAGAGGTCACGCTTTATTAATACAGAAACAATTCACGCATTATGAAACCTGTGCCTTTTTTGCCAACCCGCGATTAAAGCTCCAAACGTAATCGCCAGGCACGACAATAATAAATTATGACTGTAGGGACTCTCGCCTGCCAAAACCAATAAAACCGTCGAGATAAGGGGAGCACCATAAGCGAAGACGCCCAATAATTGCAGGTTGCCATGTTTGATACCCCGGTCCCATAAAAAGAAGCTAACTCCAACCGGCCCTAAACCCAGACCCAAGACTCCTAGCCACTGGATCCAGCCATTAGGCCAAATTGTTTGCTCAAACGCGATATGACACAGGGTTGCCAAAATAGATGTGGCCAGACAATACCAGCCAACGGCACCCGTAGGTACTTCTTTAACCAATCGACTTGAAACCGAATAGGCTCCCCAGAGTACCGCAGCTATTACGCCCGCAATATAGCCGGGTAAATACTGCATTTCGAACCCGTTCTTTGTACCATCACCCTGGCCTGTAATTAATAACCAACAGCCAAATAAGGCCAATAATGCACCCAGCACATGTCTTAAAGCCAATTGCTCACCAGGTAATAGCGACGAAAATAGGACGATTAATAATGGCCACAAATAGTTTAGTAACGACGCCTCAACCGCAGGGGCATTCGCCATGGCGATAAAGAAAAACAAATGATATCCAAATAGGCCACCTACACCAATCATCCACGCAAGCTTTCGTTGCCTGATAAATTCAAAACCCAGGTGACCATGATACAACCAGTGCGTCATCATAACGGAGAAGGCGATAAAAAATGTCATCGCCAACATCTGAAAGGGCGGAATTCGATTTTCGGTCAGGGTCACCAAAACGGCGAAGGTTCCCCATATCGGAACAGCCAGGCTGCCAATAATTGTTGACCGTACATAGTGAGACATAAAAAACCCTTGATGATATGGGTACTATTTTTCTCGATCTCTTATGCCAGCAGATCAACAGGAAAACAACCAGTATTTTTTAAACTGGAACTTTTTTTATCTTTTAAAGTCAAAGTAGCACTGTAAATATTGGAGATTACTGTGAAACATTTACTGGCATTACTCCTGACTCTCTTTGGCAGTATCACCTATGCTGGCAGCATAAACGGCTTTAATACCGACAACGCGCTGATCAATACGACTGATATCAAGCGAGGCGGCCCACCTAGAGATGGTATTCCGGCCATTGATAATCCCAAATATATAACCGCTAATGACGCACACTGGCTTTCCGCCACAGACCGGATTATTGGTGTGTTCTACCAGGGAGAAGCTCGAGCCTATCCTATTAAGATTATGAATTGGCACGAAATTGTTAATACGCAATTTAGCAGTGAACCTGTTGTTGTCAGCTTTTGTCCGCTGTGCGGAACCGGCATGGTCTTTAAAGCCAATGTAAAAGCCGACAAACATTCAAATAAGGTCTCTGTGTTGAATTTTGGCGTCTCAGGCTTGCTGTATCAAAGTGACATGTTGCTCTATGATCGTAATACCGAGTCGCTATGGTCACAACTAATGAACCGGGCAGTAACCGGGCCATTAAAGGGTAGTCGACTTGATATGCTGGTCTCTCACCACACCAGTTTCGAGCAATGGCGTAAAACGTATCCTGAGACTCTGGTACTGGACATAAAAACCGGGTTTCAGCGTAATTATGAGCGTAATCCTTATCAGGGATACGACACTAGCAATAACATTATGTTCCCGGTAAACAATAGCTTTCCAAGACAGTACCATCCAAAAGATGAGGTCTTTGGTCTGGAATATCAGGATCATTTCCTTGCGATCCCCTATCGTGAACTATCAAAAACTGACGCGACTGAAATTACGTACCAGTGGCGGGATAAAAACTGGACGATTCACTGGCAACCAGAAACCCCCACTGTCTGGGTAAAAGATGACAAAGGACAGCTCATTGCCGGAGTCAGATCCTTCATGTTTGCCTGGTATGCGTTTCATCCTGATACGGATCTTTTTAAACAATAAACCAACAATGAATCAGATGTTTCTTACTTGCAGGCTAAAACCAACTCGTAGAAAGCCCCCCTTTAGCGGGCGATTTTTGAGATTGAGGTCAGGTACCGGAAAGCAAGAAGTCATCACCCATTTTTAAGATTTAATCGCGATATATTCCGCACATTTGCAGTCGTTGTTAGAACACTGAAAGTCAAAATGGATACCCACGTCCGTGAGTATGACCAGGCGGGTGTTTTAGTTTCGGTGCCACAAGGATGTGGGTCCTTTGAATCCCTTTCTCGTAAGAGCCCCCTTTAGCGGGCGATTTTTGAGATTGATATCAGGTACCGGAAAGCAAGAAGTCATCACCCATTTTTATGATTTAATCGCGATATAACTATCGCTCTTACACTAAGGGCGATAGTTTGCAAATGCGTTGATATATTCAGCACATTGGCAAAACTAAACCGGTACGAGCTGTCGCTTCGGCTTGTGCAAAAAACCGTATTGGCATGCTTATTCCATGTCATCGAGTATTGAGGAATGATGGGGGACTTGGTGGCTATCCTTGGGGTATAGAACGTAAACAGGCCTATTAAGTGCTGAGAAAGAGCGTAAAACGAGCAAGAATAAACAAGGCTTGTCTATTTAAACCAGATCACCAAAAACGCTATCCAACTCAACACTAGCAATATCCAGGGAAGGCGTCTTGACCATCGTCCTGCATGCAAAGCTTCTTCAATCTCTTGCTGTACCCTTTCGTCTTGAGAATGAACTTTCTCTTTAACCGCCTTTTTTTTGAGCTTATCTTGCTCGCGCTGCAGTGCTTTTTGGCGTTTTTTATATTCCTGAATACCTTTACGAATTCCCATCTCAACCAATTTGGTTTGCTCTTTGGTTTGACCGGGTTTTGAAACCGCTTTAGCCATTTGGCTCGCTTCTTCTACAACCTGAGGTGATACCTCAATTTTCGGGGTATTTGGTGTTTTTAATTTTTTAGATGCAGACATGATTTAGATTTTGTATCCCTGTTTTGAGCAATTCGAAGGCTAGCGTACTGCTCGGTGAACGTGACTTCATTTTGTCGAAAGTCATAAAGATATTCAACACCTGCTTTTGGCATGAGATGTTTTTAGTATTTCAAAGCACCTGGATTCATTCGAAATCTATGAAGTACCGCACTGGTCTAGATGATCATTTAAGCGTCAGCATCAATTAAACTCTGTGCTGTTCTGCCATCAAGCATACTTTTTGTTCAGTAAAGGAGGCTATTTTTAATATCAGGGGCATGGGTTCAGAATAAGACTAGGGGGTCTAGTATAATATTTATCCAGGAAGAGATCGGCGCCATAACAATTAAAATGAAAAGCCCTCGAAACAGAGTCGAAGGCTTTTTGTGCAAACGAAGGAACGAATTAGCTATTATTGCCGTAGTTCATGCCGTTCATATGTCCGTTGCCCTTCATATGTCCATTGCCGTTCATATGTCCATTGCCTTCCTGATCGCAATTACCGTAACCGCCTTGACCATGATGCCCACCCCCGCGATTCTGGCCATGAGCATCCATATATTTTTCCAGACCCTCTAGTTGATCATCTGATAAAACCGATGCGAGTCGATACTGGAGTAAATCGTGGTGAGCATTACGCTCCTGTTCTGTTGGCGGCTCAGTCCTTCCTGCCATGGTGGCACGCATTTCTTCCCTAAAATCCTGCATAATGGTGTTAATTTGAGATTGCTGGTCTTCGGTGATGCTAAGTTCGTCAAAGATATAATTCATCCCCCCCTGACCCATCATTCCTCCACCCATTTTTCCCATGCCACCAGCAAAAGAGTAGCCGGTAATTAATGCCAGAGCCGTTACAATGCTTGCTATAAATACTGTTTGAGTTTTCATCTTGTCTTCCTCGTTTATAACTATTGATTTGCGATGGTTAGTGTGGTCTAAAAGAGTGCAATAAATTTGAAGGAATAAAGGAAAAAATGTGGACGTTTAATTTCTTTAGACGTCTTCTTAACGTGCTAAATACTATGAGTCAGGAGAACTAAGCCATGTCAGATGAAAATAAGCTGGAATTGGGTTTTAAGACGAGACGACAGGTGATGAGCGATGAATTTGTCGATCGCGCACTTAATAACGCTTCAGAGTTTACGATGCCGGTTCAGGAAATGGTTACTGAAATGTGCTGGGGAACGACCTGGCAAAATGACAGCCTGCCCCTTAAGACCAGAAGTTTGATTACGATTTCTATGCTGGTTGCATTGCGAGCGTCAAATGAATTGAAAGGTCATGTTAGAGGCGCACTACGCAATGGATGCACACTGGAAGAGATTCAGGATACCTTGCTTCATGCTACAGCCTATTGTGGTGCGCCCGCTGGTTTAGAAGCTTTCCGTGCCGCCAGTGACGTTATAGAAGAATGGCAAGCAACACCCTGAAGGAATATATATGGCTTCTAAATCAAATATTTACTGAATCAATAACACGCAAACTTTTACAATGGCAAGCGGTTGATTTAGGCTTAAAGCAGAGTCACCAGGGTGAAATAACATGAGAATATTATTGCTTTTAGGTTTAGCCATGCTGGCTGGTTGTTCAAACAACATGATTGCTTTGGACGATGCCGGTTCAAAACCCATGGCAACAAATGAGGTGTCGTCTGTTGAAGCACCCGTTAAAACAACATCGGCCAAAGAGAAAAAAACATTATCTAAATTTATGGTGCAATACAAAGTGTGGCAGGGCGCACCTTATAAACTGGGCGGCACTTCGGTTTCTGGAGTCGATTGCTCGGGATTTGTGTATCGCGCGTATCAGGATCAATTAAACCGGACCCTGCCTCGAACCACCGCTCAACAGGTATTACTGGGCAAGAAAGTTAATAAATCCAAGCTTAGGATCGGCGATTTAGTATTCTTTAAAACCAGTTTTAAAGTCAGGCATGTTGGAATCTATATTGGTGATGGCAAGTTTATGCATGCTTCTACCAGCAAAGGTGTCACCATTAGTTATCTCGACAATGTTTACTGGGCATCGAAATACTGGACTGCCCGTCGGCTCAGTTAATCGCCTGTCAGGGCTAACCTTCATTTCAGGAAAACATATATTCGATGTTATTAGGAATTAGTGCTGCCCTGGGTGCCGCATTAGCTTGGGCGATTGCTACGCGTGGCTTCCGTAAACTCTCTGGTTATTTTAACCCCGTTGCCTTAAATATCTGGAAAGGCATTATCTCACTGATTGGTATTTCAATTTGGTTGCTCTATCAACAGCCTTCGATTGAATCTCTATCATCACTGGATTGGTTCTGGTTACTGTCTTCAGGCGTTATAGGTATAGGTTTGGGTGATACAGCCTTGTTCCTTGCACTTAAGCAGCTAGGTGATCGGGCGACCCTGTTAGTGGCAGAAACCATTGCGCCGGTTCTGGTGTTATTTATGGGCTGGCTTTGGTTAGCCGATTACCCGGGTGCATGGCAGCTTTTGGGTATGTTTCTAATTGTTTTAGGCATCGACTGGGTTATTGGTGTGCCTGAGAATGGCGCTCATTATCTAAGGAGTCCCGGGTTAAAGTGGGCATTACTGGCCGCATTGTGTCAGGCTTTAGGAGCTGTATTGTCTCGCCAGGTTTTAAAGGGTAGTGACCTGGACCCGGTATTAACTGCTGGAATTCGCTTAGTGGGAGGCATGATTGCCTGTATCGTCATTTTGAGTTTTCTGGGCTTCAAATTAAGACCACAGACTAAAACCTTAAAAGCATTATTACCAACCCTGGTTTGGGTGTCTATTCTAGGAACCCTAATAGGACTAACGCTACAACAAACTGCCTTACTACATATCGATGCGACATTAACTCAAACACTCATCGCAACCTCTGCACTGATGGCTGTAGGTATTGCGTTATTTGAGGGCGAAAAAATATCCATACGAAGTATCTATGGCGTTATGGTTGGTCTGATTGGCATGGTATTAGCTGTCGGGGCAGTATTATCTTGAAAGATTACCCCTCACATTTTTAAACAATGTGAGGGTAGCAATAACAGAACTGCCTCAGGCTTCAGCAGCCTCTGCACACTTGATGCAATAATCTGCATAGGGAATTGCATCCAAACGTTGTTCAGAAATTTCACCGCCACAGGCTTCACAAACACCAAAGGTATCGTCATCAATTCGGATTAGTGTATGAGTAATCTTGGCAATCTCTTCCTTTGCTTCTCTGGCAATCTCTCTTAGAACATCGTCATTTTCACGTTCTGTAACCTGTTCAGCAAAATCCGGGCTACGTGCCTGAGATAGGTCCTTTTCCAACTTCTCTACGCGGTTTTGCAATTGACGCTGAGTATCCAGCAGTTGCATACGTAACTTTTTCAAATCGGTATGTGCCATATTAAATACTCCAGTTTAAAAGTCGGTCTTCTAGACCTATCTAAATATAAGGGTACATATTGAACCATCCATACTAAATTCAAATTGCCCCGTGTCAACTTCCATAAAGAATCTTTTAGCTAGTCACCAAAACAGCGCCAATTAACAACATCAGTAGGCCAGATGATTGTTTTAAACCCATGACTCGAACTTCAGTTCCTAATAGACCAAAGTGATCAATGACAGCAGCGAAAGCAAGCTGTCCTAGTAGCAACAGGGTAAAGGCAGATGCCATTCCAAGCCTGGGTACGGTATAGGCAATTGAACCAACAATAATTAAACCCAAAAAGCCAGCCCCAAAGGTATACCAGGGAACCATGTTCCAGGACGAAGCCAGATTTCCACCCTTTAAATAGATCATAATTAATCCAGCGAGTATGCCACCCACGCCATAAGTGATGAAAACACTTTCCATCGTGCCCACCTGACGATCGAGCTGACCCATAAACTGGCCTTGTAACGACACGGCCAACCCGCCGATGACCGCAACCAGGGCTATAAAATAGGGGCTATTCATAATGAGTATCCACATAAGCAGGACTTGGAATATGACAGATTATATGCAAGCTTACAAAACACTTTCACTGTTATTATTTTCAGTATGGTCTAAATAAACGCAAAAACACCATGAATCAAATTAAACTATTGGGTATGGTGGTTTCTGTAGTCAAAATAAAAGACTACATGGTTTGTTGTCATATACAAAGAATCGCAGATATATTAATCCAATACGGATGTAAGCTTTAAACCAAAGGAGTCACAGATGAAACTGGTATTCAATGTTACCTCTGAGCTCGGAGCCTGGCTACAGAGCACATCAGAAGTCGTTGATGATACACCGCCGGATACTGAGCCAGATACCGATGCTCATCAGGTACACTGGAACTGTCAGATCCTTACCAGGGATGATGTCGAACATGCGACTCTGGTTGCCGTTGAAAGTTTTAGCCATTTTTGTGTCATCTTGCCGCTATCAACGCGTCAAACTACTATTCAGATTCAAGAAATGCTTCTTATTCGCTGGGGAAATGAGTTGGCTTACCACTGTGCTGAAAGTAGCGTATTAACCGATACAGAGATTCAGCAATTTATTAAACAGTTTATGCAAAAACCCAAAGCATACGTCTGGGTTCGTGATCATTTTGGACAACAACGAAAGCGCTTTGATCGAGTCGTCAATAAAGTGACCATGAGAATGGAGAATGCCGCTCAAAAATCATTGAGCAAAGAAGAGTCCATTGAGTTGGGTGACCAACTGAATCTTAAGAACAAAAGCTCAAAATACAATATGTGGGATCTCCACTCTAATAGCCCTGTCAGTCGGCTTTTAGCAGACGGCTTATTTCGTTTCGGCAAAGGTCTTGCCAAAGAAGCATTCGATCACACCCCCGATAAACATTTTCCTTGTCCTCATGGCTCAGGCCGAATTCAAATGGTTAACCAATCCGATAGTAGGTCCGGTGACTCAAGTAACGTTATCTATTTCGATACCTTTAAGAAGAAACGGTAGCTGCTTCCAATCGCAAATCACAAAGTTTCTGCAAATAGGCTTTAAAATGAATCGGGATAACCAATTGGTGTTTTTTTAATCTCTGCCCGTTCTTTGATCTTTTAATTAGATTTCGCTAATATAAATTAGCTGTTTACGTCCAACGAGGCTTCATATGACTCAGATTGCTAAAGATCATTGGCAGAAAATTTATCAATCGAAGCAGGCTTCCGAAGTCAGTTGGTATCAGAAGACACCCGAGGTGTCTTTGCAATTTATAAATAACTATTGTGATGATAAGCAGAAGTTTATTGTTGATGCAGGAGGGGGAGCCTCAACCTTAGTGGACCACCTGGTTCATGCCGGTTACCAGAATATTGTGGTGTTGGATCTATCTGCAAGCGCACTACAACAAAGCCAACAAAGAATCCAGGTTGCACAACCTAATCACTCGTCAACTATCGAATGGATCGACGCGGACATTACGCAGTCTCAATTGCCGCATAAATTTGATATCTGGCATGATCGAGCCGTATTCCACTTCCTTACTGACACTGTAAGCCGGCAGTCTTATATCCAGAATTTGAAAAAATCCTTACACCCTGGAGGTTATCTGGTGATGGCAACCTTTGCCCTTGATGGTCCAAAAAAGTGCAGTGGATTAGAAATTGTGCAATATGATGCTGATAAGTTACAACAAGAACTGGGTAGTAGCTTCACATTATTAACACAGCAAAAAGAAAACCACCGAACGCCTTTTGAGACGGCACAATCCTTTAACTATTTCGTTTTCCGTTATTTAAAACCTTAGGTGCAAACGTAAAGCCCTGTCAGTCATTTTAATTTACCCTTGGCTCAAGCATAATGGTTGAAAATTCATTAATACAAGGAATGAACATGAATGCTGCTCGTTGGTTATTGGCAGGGCTGGGCTTAATAGTGGTTTTTGCCATTGCCGGGTTAGTTATATTTGAACAGGTTGATCAAAAGTCCGAGACGCCGTCTATTGTTATTGAGCAATCCCTACTGGAAAAGAAGTATTCTCCTAAATTAGGCAATCCGGATGCCAGGGTTAAAATTGTTGAGTATTTTGATCCCGCCTGTGGCACCTGTGCGGCATTTTATCCATTTGTGAAACAACTTATGTCAGAAAATCCTGATAAAATTGAATTACATATGCGATATGCGCCTTTCCACCAAGGCTCAGATTTTGTCGTCATGGTATTGGAAGCAGCGCGTCTTCAAAACTTATTTTGGGAGACACTTGAAGTCCTGTATGCAAACCAGGATAAATGGACACGACAGCATGTTGCAGTCCCCGATCTTGTGATACAGGTATTATCCGGGACCCCGCTAGATATGAGCCAGGTTCAGGTGGATTATCGCAGTGAGCGGATCATATCGCGTATCCAACAGGATATTGATGACGGCATGGCCATTCCCGTTGAACAAACACCTGAATTCTTTGTTAACGGTCAACCACTACCCTCATTTGGTTATCAACAACTCCGTAATCTGGTTGAGCAGGAAATTGCAGCCCAGTACTAGAACTTAACTGTATGTACTCAACCAGTGTCCTGGTTGCCTGAATATATTGAAGGTATCGATCGTTTTAGACAGATTAGCCGTTAGCCCGGTCAAAAAATGCTACCGGGCAATTCCACCTAAAATGATTGTGGCGCTTCCAGAGGACCCAGTGTCCTTAAATATTCTGACTCCTGCTCATATTGAGGATAGGTTACCTTTGAGTCTCTAAAACTCTTTAATGGCTGCCCTAAGCCCATTAATCCTTTTTCCCGACAGACTTTCACTCGATCAAAATCTACAACCACGGTCAGTAACTCTTCTTGTCGGTCTGCCTGTGCCAGAATATCTCCGTCAGGGCCTACAATAATAGATTGGCCATAAGCCAGGTCACCACATGAATTAATATCAACAAAGTAACATTGGTTTATGCCGGCAGTAGCCCTTGATATGGACAGTTCCAGATTGCGATCCTGGGTATTGGTTAGAGTCGGATGTATAATCACTTCAGCCCCTTGTGCAACTAAGGCTCGCGTAGTTTCCGGAAACCACATGTCGTAACACACAGAAATACCAAAGCGGCCTTTTCCGGGCACGTCAAACACGGTATGACTGTCTCCGGCAGTGACATTTTGTTCAATAGGTAAAAATGGGAACAGTTTCCGGTGTCTGGCGACAACTTCACCCTCAGGATTAATAACCGAGCAGGTATTATAAACATCAGAGCCCGATAGTTCGTATAAGGATCCGTTTACTAACCAGATTTTATGTTTCTTGGCCAATGAGCAGAAGAAGTCTTCTGTGGGCCCTGGCATAGTTTCGGCGCGGGAAACACCAAATCCAAAACTGGCCAGCTCACCCAGTACAATCATGTCTAACCAGGGAAAACGGGCTTTTGCCATTTGAACTTGACTGGAAATCCTTCCCAGGTTATCCCCTAATTGTCCTTTAAGCTGAATGCCTCCAATTGCAAATTGATTCATTGTGAATCTCCTGAGAGAGTTACCGGATGCCGGCAGGCGGCAAATTGATGGTTGTTGTGTTGGGTCATTAGTGGATGAGCCTGACGGCAATCAAAGTCGGCTTTTGGGCAGCGTGGTGCAAAAGCACAGCCATTTGAGCTACCACTAACGTCGGTTATTTCTAATTGAATCGGTTTAAAATGATTCCGCTGATCGGGGTCCAGCTTTGGCATAGAATCCAGTAATACCTGCGTGTATTGGTGTACAGGTTGTTTCAACACCAGATCAACAGGACCGAGTTCAACTAAGTGACCCAGATACATCACCATGACCCGATCAGCAATAAAGTGCACCGTGCCCAGGTCATGGGAAATAAAGAGCATGCTTAAATTTAACTTCGCCTGCAGTTCTTTTAACAGGTTAAGAATTTGTGCCTGAACGGAAACGTCCAGAGCAGCTGTTGGCTCATCGAGCACCAATAGCTTTGGATGTAAGGCCAATGAACGGGCAATGGCAATTCTTTGTCGTTGACCACCTGAAAACTCATGTGGAAAGCGATTCAGATGAATTTCTGACATGCCAACCTGCTCCAGAAAAAATACCGGGTCAACCGACATGATTTCATCGGCAGTTCGATGTAGTTTGACCTGTTCGATCGCCTCACCAATAATTGCTCTAATCCGCATCTTGGGGTTTAGAGATGAATAGGGATCCTGAAAAACCATGGCCACATCAGTAGAACGCAAATATTGGCCGGGTGAAGAAGGGTCGATCAATAGTTGGTCGCCAAAAGAAAGCGAACCCGTGTCGGCTGTTTCCAGTCCTAAAAGAAGTTTTGCCAGCGTACTTTTACCACAGCCACTTTCTCCGACCAATGCCAGACATTCACCTTCCTTAATTTCAAAATCTACTTGTTGAACCGCCTTGGTTGCTTCCTTACCAATCCAGTAAGTTTTGGACAGACCTCGGGCATTGAGTTGTAACGATGTGATACTCATAGTGAAACTGCCTTCATGGGTTTTGTAATCAGATTGTCTGTTGTTGGATGAAAGCACCGGTATTGATGACCCTGTTCAGAACTTATTAGTTCCGGAGGTTGCTGGCAATTGTCCGTGCGTTTCTCACATCGTTCCTGAAAGGCACAGCCAATTATTGGCTTTCCCAAGTCAGGAACCTGCCCGGGAATATGCTCCAGTTCGGTAGAGATGCCTATCTCGGGTACGGTTGCTAATAATTTCTGTGTATAGGGATGAACCGGGTACTTAATGACCTGGCGAACTTCACCCTGCTCGACAATTTGTCCCGCGTACATCACCGAAACATGATCACACACAGTGGCTACTACAGATAAATCGTGGGTAATCAGCAACACGGATAATTGCTTTTCATCAGTTAGTTCACGGACCAAAGCCAGTATTTGTGCCTGAACAGTGACATCCAGTGCTGTCGTTGGCTCATCTGCAATCAGTACTCTGGGTTGACAGATAAGTGCCATGGCAATGACAACACGTTGAATTTGGCCCCCTGATAATTCATGAGGGTACTTTTTGTAAAGCTTCTCGGGTTGGGGTAGGTGAACCTGAGCCAGACAATCTTTCACTTCCTTTTCTAATTCTGCCACGGTCATATTTCTATGTTGTCGTGCAACATCAAAAATCTGTTGGCCAACGGAGAAAAAGGGGTTTAATGCCGTTAATGGATTTTGAAAGATCATTGCTGCACCAGCACCACGGATTTTGCGTCCAGACTTTGCCATGTCCCTGGCATTCCAGGTGCTATCTTGCCAGTAAATTTTCCCGGATACCTCAGCCTGGCTGGTAATCAAACCCATAGCAGCACTGGCTGTCATTGATTTACCCGATCCGGACTCGCCTACAAGACCGGTAATCTGTCCTTCGTGCAGATCCAGATCGACGTCCCGAACCGCTTTTATGGTGTTGAATAGCTTCGGAAAACTAACTGAAAGATTTTCTATGCGAAGTATGGGGCTCATTCTCCACCTCCACGCTTAGGGTCTAAAATATCACGTAACCCGTCACCGACCAGGTTGACTGCCAATACGGTGACAAAGATGGCTAATCCCGGAAAAGCAGCTGTCCACCAGTAGTCAAGAAATTTGGATCGAGACAGGGCTACCATGAGTCCCCATTCAATCGCAGGAGGTTTTGCACCAATGCCAATGAAACTTAATGATGCCGCAGCTAAAATGGTGTAACCAAAGTCCATAGACCCCTGAACCAGACTAGGCGTCCATGAATTTGGCAAAGCATGACGAAACATGATTTTAAGGTTACTGATACCCATGGTTTGCGCTGCGCTGATAAATAAGTTGTTGCGCACGGACATCACCGAACTTCGCATAATTCGGGCATACCAGGGGAACCAGGAGATTGCCAGAGCGATCATGGCATTCATTAAGCTGGCACCCAGGGCAGCAGTAATTGCGATAGGCAATAACATGGGAGGGAATGCTAAAAATATATCCGTTACCCGCATAAGCACCTGATCAATTTTTCCGCCAAAGTATCCGGCAGCCAGGCCAATGGGTACCCCAACTAACATAGCTAATGCCAACACAGTACAGCCTACGATTAAAGATGTGCGCGCACCGTAAACAACTCTGGAAAAGATATCTCGCCCAAGATCATCGGTTCCCATCAGATGTGCCAAACTCGGACCTACCAATTTATCGGGAAAATTTATTGCTGACGGATCATAAGGGACTATGGCGGGAGCGAAAATAGCCGCGAATAGTATGGTAAAGAATAATGTCGCACCCAACACAAACAGCTTATTGTTGATGATGAAGTGCCAGGTGATGGCACGACGCCGAGCGGACAAAAGACCAGACTGAGTTAAACCTGGATTAGTCATTAGGCCACCTTTAATCTTGGGTCAACAAACTGATACAGTAAATCAATAATCAAATTGATCGTGAGATAGATGGTTGCCAATAAAATGGTAACCCCTAATACAGCCGGATAATCGCTTTGGGTAATAGCACCGACGACATAACTGCCCATACCAGGCCAGTCGAAAACATATTCAATAACCACTGAGCCACCCAGCATATAACCATAGGTAAGGCCGATGACAGTTAGCAACGGAATCAATGTCGCTTTCAGCGCGTAACGGTAATAGATTAAATGGGATGGAATACCATAGGCCCTCAGGGTTTTTATATGGTCTTCTCCCAGAACTTCTACCATGGTGTTTCGGGTGATTCTGGTGACAACCGCAATAGAGGCAATGGCTAATGATGACACGGGTAATACAAGATGATGAACCGCCGATTTAAATGCAACCCACTGCCCACCTAATAAAGTATCGATAAGGTAGAGACCGGTTATGGGGTCAAATGAATAATCGAGAGCGACCTCTGAATGAATTCTTCCCTGTAATGGAAACCAGGATAACTTGCCGTAAAAGAGCATCTGCAACAGCATACCGATCAGAAAGACGGGTAAAGCCATACCAGCAATTGATCCAGTACGAGTAATATGATCAAGCATTGAGTTCTGTTTAACGGCCGATAAAACACCTAGCGGAATACCCAGGGTAACGACAATAACCAGGGCTAATGTGGTGAGTTCAAATGTGGCGCCAAATCGCATGCCTAAATCTTCAATAACCGGCCTACCGGTACGAAGACTCATACCCCAGTCACCCTGAACCAGGTTTCCCAGGTAATAAAAAAATTGTACGAAAACAGGTTTGTCCAGACCAAGCTCAGCTCGGGCCAGTGCAATTTGTTCCGGAGTAGGTCGATGACCTAACATCATTTCAACCGGAGAGCCCGGTAACATTCTGCTAAGTATAAATGTCAGAAACATTACACCTGCAAGAATACCAAACATCAAAATAACTCGATGCGCTAAAAATCTGTACATATCAGCTTAACTCAATCGATGTGTGAAGAACGGGTGGTTAACACCACCCGCGAATAGCTTATTTACTGGTTAAACGATAGAAGAATACAGCGTTATATGCCGGGTTACTTTCCATACCCTTGATATTACTGGCACGTGCGATACGTGTTTTGATATCTGCGTAGAAAATAGCAACGGCATCATCCATTAGGATTTGCTGAGCTTCACCATATAGCTTAATGGCTTTAGGACGGTCAGAACCTTCAAGTTCAACGCCAGCATCCAATAATTCGTCATATTTAGGATTGCTGTAGTGTGACAGGTTAAACAAGGCACTTTCCTCGCTGCGGAACAAACCAATCATCCAATCGTTTGGAGTTGGATAGGTAGGCCACCAGGTCATAGACTGCAAGTTAGGCGCTGTTTCCAACTTCTTGGCTTTATCCCAGATTACACCCCATTCACCAGGCATTAATTCAACTTGAACACCGGCTAAAGCTGCATTAGCTTGAAACAGTAGTGCAGAATTCTTATAGGCTTCTGAAGTACCAATATACTGAATAGTCACCTTCCAGTCTTTTTGTGGAACACCAGACTCTGCTAACAACGTCCGAGCTTTCTTCACATCAAAAGCAGGCGCCTTGATCTTGCTGTTATGTCCCCACATAGTTGCAGGTACTGCACCACGACCAACATCAGCGTGTCCCGCATAAATGTGTTCAACCACTGTGCTGTAATCCCAAAGATGGGTTAGTGCCTGACGGAATTTAAGATTGTCTGTTGGATACTTCTTGGTGTTGATCAAGTACTGAGAGTTTTTCCATGAGGGTTCAGCATAAGCACTGATACCAGATTCCTTATTTAGTGAATCAACCAGGTCAGCAGGAACCAATGAAATGAAATCAGCTTCTCCCGACTTCAACATTTGAACCTGGGTCGCATTCTCTGTTACAACCTTTAGAATAACGCGGTCGAATTGACCCTTTTTCCAGCCACCCCAGTAATCACTATTGGCTTCAAGAACAACCTGCTGGCTCTTATCCCACTGACGAACTGTGTAAGGGCCTGTTCCAGCGGCATTGCCTTCATTGAACCAGTCTGTGCCATTTTTAGCGGCTTCTGGTGAGTATATATAGGCGCCATATTGGGAAGAAGCAATCAAATCAATTGGCTGAGGTGTTTTAGTTTTAATAACCAGGGTATCCGATGCTGGCGCCTCGATAGAGGATACGCTTGCCCAGATATACCATGCTCCTTTTTTCATGTTCAGGGTACGTTCTAAAGAGGCTTTTGCCGCTTCAGCATTAAATGCAGTTCCATCATGGAATTTAACGCCTTCTCTTAACATGAAGGTCCATGTCAGACCGTCATCACTTACTGACCAAGACGTAGCCAGAGCAGGTGAAAATTGTTTTTTACTTCCTGGGGCATTGTACCAAACCAGTGGTTCATACACGTTTGCCAGCATCATGACTTCAAGTGAGAATGCAACAGCAGGGTCCCAGTCTTTAATATCACCATACATGGCGTACGTAGCAGTTTTGGCATTTGCAGTATTGAAGGTTAGTGCTAAAAGCACCATTGCAATAACTCTTGTGAGCAGACGCATATAGCGATCCTCTTTTCATTATTATTGGTTTGGATTCGTGATCAAATCTAAACATAGAATATAAATACCCTGTGCTGAGGATTAACCAGAACCCTGTTCGATAGCATTTAGGTGATAAAATCACCCGATGTTGGAAAATTCACTCTAAAATACTTGTTATGTGTTTTTTAGTTTTAGGTGCTGCTGATCATATAAGTGCACAATGTGTGCCAGAGGTTAACAATCCCGATGTTTTGGCGGTAGACTTTGTATCTGATGCACAAATAAGGTGTTCTTCTTATTCAATATTGAATAATTGGCGCTATTCTATTCCATTATGAATAAAGTTATGTTTTTTGAGCAACCGGGCCACAGTTGGTTGTGAGACGTTAAGGAAGCTGGCCATTTCTTGTTGTGAACGACACTGGTCACGAGCTTGCTCAAGATACTGACGCTCCAGCTTCTGCATGGCTAATTTATAAGGTAGTGCATCATCATTTTGTCGTTGGGGTAATATTGATTCTTTAAACTCAGGAGGTAACTCACCTAAACCGATGGCATCTGAGTGTGAGAGCACAAAGGAACGCTCAAGAATGTTTTCCAGTTCTCGCACATTTCCTGGAAACCTATAACGTTCTAATGCATCAATTAAATCAGGGGTAGCTTTTCTTTGCTGCTTGTAACGAGTCGATAATTTTCCCAGTATATGTTTAATCAAAAGGGGAATGTCTTCAGTTCGGTCACGTAAGGGTGGCAAATTGAGAGGCAGAACATTAAGACGATAAAATAAATCTGCCCTAAACTCTCCAGCCTCAACTTTTTCCTGAAGATTCTGGTTAGTGGCGACTATCAGTCGAACATCAACTTGTTTAACTTTTGTGCCGCCGACACGTATGAAACTTTGGGTATCCAGGAAGGTCAATAGCTTGACCTGAAGCTCTAAAGAAAATGAGTCGACTTCATCCAAAAACAATGTTCCACCATCAGCTGCTTCAAATAAACCGGGTTTACCGCCTTTTTGTGAACCGGTGAATGCACCATCGGCGTAACCAAACAATTCAGCTTCGACTAAACTTCCAGGTATGGCTCCGCAGTTTAATGACATTAACGGTTTGTCAGACCGCGCAGATGTTTTATGGATGAAACCGGCAATCATACTTTTTCCGGTGCCAGACTCACCTGTCAGTAGCAGCGTCGTGTCAAATCCGGCTACTCGCGTACAGGTTTCTAACAACCGGTTCATGGGTTCACTAAACGCTATAAGGTTTTCACTTCCGTACTTTTCGATCGACATCGCGGTTAGGGCTGATTGAAACCGCTCGGTGATTTTGGAAGAGGCATCTAATTGTTCTCGCAACAGGTTCAACTCGGTTAAATCGCGCTCAGTACCCACCACTAAACAAATCTCGCCTTGCTCGTCAAAAATGGGCACGCCGCTTACCAGCAAGGTTCTGCCAGATTGCACTTTTTGAATAATTGCGCAGGACTCTTTTGATTCGAGCACGCTATGGGTGACATCAGTGTCAAAGTTACCCATACCCAACAACTCCTGTACTGACTTGTTGCAAACCTGATCACGTTTAATGCCATTGAGTTCTTCACATGCTTTATTGATCCACAATAAACTCGGAGTAGCGTCACATATCCAAACACCATCAGACATGGATTCAAGCACTTGATAGATCCATTGTTGACTCGATAGTTGCTGACTAATGTATGGCGATAAATCATCCAGAGTATGCATGAGGCTCATATTCAAATAATGGTTTTACTCAATAATGCCTAGAACTGATCAATAATTCCATAAAGGAAACCCTGTACTCTAAAATTAAAGACCATTTACCCCTTGAATAAAACATTAAGTAGAGAGTACTACCCAGATTAAATAACGTTACTGGTTAGGGACGACAATTGACGTTTTTCCATGATTTCCTGGGACATCAAACGACTTTCCAGTTTGTTACCGATTGGATCATTAGGTAACAAATACGCCACATTTTGTAACGTAAGTGGAATTGTAAGTTGCTCTCAATAAGCGATGAGTTTATTAACCCATTGTTTTTAAAGGTTTATTTATATTTGGCACGAAGCCTGCTCTTATATAACCCGTAACCAAGTGCGGTCCTCTAAATAAAAACAAAAAGAAGAGCAGGGCTGAATTTGGTGAGTCCCAATAAAAATAAAAATAAGGGACAGGAAAGCTACACAATAAATAAAAATAATAAGTAGCGAAGTGTGAGACACTGCTAAAGAAGCCGACGAATGTCGGCTTTGTCTTGTCTGACGGTTATAAATTCAAATTATTGCTGCAACCCTGCTGAAATCACCAACCAAAAATAAAAACTCACACCGGGTTCTTTGCAAGAGATACGTCTATTGAGCGTCAAACTAAAGCCTAAAGAGTCGCCCGCTAAAGCAGGCTCATACAAACAAATTTGTGCTCGACGCGGTAGAATACACATAGATTCTCAAATCAATTGGCGATACGGTTATTCAGTACCTCAAGTCCGGGATGTCATGACATCGCTTGATATAATCAACAGTGCCAAGGCCAGCTTTCCATGAGATACGTCTATTGAGCGTCAAACTAAAGCCTTAAGAGTCGCCCGCTAAAGCAGGCTCATACGGCGAAGATTTTAGTGCATCAACAGGACATTAACCCGTAATGGCCACTAGACTATTTGCATAGATGGAACTCAAAAAAAATTGAATCATTCAAAGCTCTATTCTGTTTACCAAAAATCAGGCTAATTCGATGTTACGCATGTTAAGATAGAAAACCTAAGCTCCTATTTATGAGCTCAGGTGAATTGTTTAGTCGAATTTACGGATATCTTCAATCTGCAACCCATCTCTGGGGATCATATTTTCAGCCACAATTTCTGTTTGACCTCTTAACTTAAATACTTCACGTATGGCTTTATCTATAGACTCACTTAAGCCTTCGCTATCTGAAGAAACTTCTACCAAAAATTTAAATTGATCAACATGGTCAACCGAATCGATAACCACCCGGGCAGCAGTGATACTATCAAATCTTTTAGTCACTTCTGCAACCTGGTGCGGGTGAATAAACATACCCTTAACCTTCGCAGATTGATCAGAGCGTCCCATCCATCCCTTTATTCTGGAAGCCGTGCGACCGCAAGAACTGGCTCCCGGAAGAATCGCTGATAAATCACCCGTTGCATAACGAATAAGCGGATAATCCGGGTTTAGTGTAGAGACTACAATTTCTCCGACGTCACCCTCAGCGACAGGCTCCCCGGTACCGGGTGACACAATTTCAAGAATAACACCCTCATCAACAATCATGCCTTCCTGTGCTTCAGATTCGTAGGCAACAATACCAAGGTCAGCCGTGCCATAACACTGATACACGAGGATACCTTTATCTAGAAAGTATTGTCTGAGGCTGGGAGGTAATGCTTCTGCGGTTACCAAAGCCTTCTTAATACTGCTGATATCAACAGCCAATTCTTCTGATTTTTCTATAATTAACTTCAAGAATGATGGTGTGCCAATGTAGCCAGCGGGCTTCAAGTCAGCAATAGTTCGAACCTGCAACTCTGTTTGACCCACTCCGGCGGGAATGACAGGACAACCAAGAGCATGGGCTCCAGAGTCGAACATGTTACCGGCAGGCGTCAGATGGTAGCTAAAACAATTAATCACAATATCTTTTTTACGAAATCCAGCGGCAAACAATGCCCTGGCAGATCGAAAGAAATCAGCACGGCCAGTAGAAAGCTCGTAAATAGGTCCCGGAGACGCAAATATATATTTTACGTCTTCCATATGATTTGGAGTAAGACCGCCAAATGGCTTACGCTTTGACTGCATAGCCATTAGGTCTGTTTTACGAATTAATGGCAAAGCTGCAAGATCCGTCATACTGTTTATATCGGCAGGATGAAAATCCGAATAAGCAGCACCATGAAGTGTATGGGCTTTTACATGTGCCAATTGAATTTGAAACGAGCTTAATGACTCCGATTCGCGCTCCTCAGGCTTCCGAGTTTCCAGCGCATCATAAAACGTATTCATCTTGAAGATCCTATTACTGATTTTAGTTTTTATTAATTTGTTATAACCAACGCTTCCGTCGCTTATAGGACTTCAAATTTTTAAATGACTTCCGATGCCCTTCACCACCACCTAAATAGAATTCTTTAACATCACTGTTATTCATTAATTCTTCACTGGTTCCATCCATCACAACCTTTCCAGATTCCATGATGTATCCATAGGTAGCGTGCTTTAATGCCATAGTGGCATTTTGTTCCACCAGCAACATGGTAATGCCCTGTTCCTGATTGATTTTTTTAATAATGCCAAAAACTTCTTTTACCAGAAGTGGTGAGAGCCCCATAGATGGCTCATCCAATAAAATCATTTCTGGTCGAGCCATAATGGCACGCCCAATGGCGAGCATTTGTTGTTCACCACCTGACAAATACCCTGCTAGTCCGGTTCGTTCTTTTAAGCGAGGAAAATATTCAAATACCAGCTCAATATCAGCATTCACCTGATTATCTTTTCGGGTATACGCACCCAATCGCAAATTTTCTATTACCGTCATATCTTCAATAATTCGGCGACCTTCCATGACCTGAAAAATGCCTTTTCTTACGATCTTCGCTGGGTCTTGATTAGAAATATTTTCGCCGTTATAGGTCACTTCACCCTTGGTAATTTCACCATCTTCAGTTGACAATAACCCGGATATTGCTTTTAACGTTGTCGACTTTCCGGCACCATTCGGCCCAAGAAGCGTCACAATTTCGCCTTTTGGTACATCTAAACTAACGCCACGCAATACTAATATCACTTCGTCATAGACGACTTCGATATTGTTTACGCTCAGCAAAAGCTCTTTTGGTTGAGTTTCCAAAGCTGCTTCAGCCATAATATTTCTCCGATGTAATAAAACAAAATAACTATCCGGAGCAGCCTAGGCTGCTCCGGATTGCTTCTTACCAACCTAACCAGTCAGCACGACGAGGTAAGTTTGCCTCATGCACTTCTGACATAGATGGGTTGCCATTATTCCAGGCAGTTTGGTAAACCAAAACATCAGTCATGCCACGGTGATCTTCTGCAGTCCAGGTAGAAGGAAGACAAACACCTTCCATATCTGTAGGTACATGATTTTTGAATGATTCCAATGCGTCTTTAAGACTTTCACCGGTTAATTCACCCTTACTATCCGCCACCTTCATACCATCAATCATATTCATTGCAGCACATATTCCGCGAATATAATGAACAGGGCGGTAGTCATCATTTTCTTGAGACATCTTGGAAACCGAACGTACCAGGTCCATGCCAGGGACATCGTCATTCCATGAAGCAGTACTGTTTACAAATGCAACACCATCACCACCTGCTCCAGTGGTCTTGATCGCATTAATTCCCCAGCCCCATACGTTTGCCAGGAACTGAGTGTCAACACCAACGGTTCCACAGGATTTTACAACAGAGATATTTGACCCTGCTGTATTACCTAGATAGGCATAGTTTGCTTTTGAGTCTTTAAGGGTTAAACACTGTGCTTTAAAGTCGCCAGGTGCCATGCTGTAAACGATCGGGTTTGCAACAGAAAAACCTAACTCTTCTGCATAGGCTGCACAAGCTTCTTTAGGTGCGTTCGGATAGGGGTGGTTTGCACCCATGTGAACAAATATTGGCGTGCCACTCTTGCCACTCTTCTTCCAGTCAGCAGCTGCAAAATCAACCAGACCACGACAACCATCAGAATATGATGGTCCATAGAAGAAGTTATAGGGTGCTGGTTTCTTGGTACGTGGAGACAAGCCCTTAGGGTCAGTCAGGTGTGCAGAGAAAGATGCAGACATGGTAAAGACCTTATCTTTAGCAACGAAACCAACCAGGGCTTCTGTATCTGCCGTACCCCAACCCTGTAACGCAACGAGCTGGTTACGAGACATGGCTTTTTTGTACAAAGCAATGGCCTGTGGCGCTTTATAGCCATAATCAGTGGTTTCAAATTCAATTAATTTACCATTAATGCCACCATTAGCATTAACCCACTTCATCGCGTCAGACACACCCATGCCATAAGGTAAGCCGATGTCCGATGTTGGCCCACTATAATCTGCAATATGCAGTAAAGGGATATTTTCAGCAAGGGCTCCGACTGACATGGCTGACGCCAGTGTCACGGCACAAAACGTTTTCATTTTTTTATTCATAATAGTTACCTTTCTTTTCCCATTGTTTTTTTTGTATTTGGGGGTTTTCCCCAGGGTATGTGCCACCAATAGCACTGGTTTAATAACTAAACGGATACAACTTCCAATATGACTTGGTCATTTTCCATCTGTGAGCCAAGCCATCAGGCTCAAAGATAAGGAACAGGATAATGGCGATACCAATCGACATTTCTTTCAAATAGGTCATGCCATGATCTAATGCAGGAAATATCTCTTTTAGGCCACTAGAGCCAAACTCCATCAGTTCCGGTAATAACACCATAAATATACAGCCCATCAAAGAGCCCATTACCGACCCCAATCCACCGATAATGATCATCGCGAGGAATTGTATCGATAGCAGAATGGTAAAGCCTTCAGCTGATACAAAGCCCAGATAGTGACCAAATAGCGCGCCACCAATACCTGCAAAAAATGAGCTTACGCCAAATGACATGACACGGTATTTTGTTAAATTAATGCCCATAATTTCAGCACTGAGGTAGTGATCTCGAACAGCAACAAAGGCTCGGCCATCACGTGTTCTCATCAAGTTGGCACCCAGCACATAACTCACTACCAGCCAGAATAGTACGATGTAAAAAAATGACTGATCACTATCAAAGGTATAGCCAAAAATGCTGACCGGGTTAGCCATAGCGCCATAGATACCGCCTGTAAACCATTCGGCTCTTGAAAAGAAATCTTCCAGGATAAACTGAGAGGCCAGGGTTGCAATGGCTAAGTAAAGCCCTTTAATTCGCCCGGCTGGGATGCCCACGATCATTCCTACCGCCAGCGTCATGAAGCCTGCCAGTGGGATAGCGAAAAATACCGGGATACCTGTGGTGTTATTTATCCAGGCAGAGGCAAAGGCACCAAAACCAAAGAAGGCAGAATGACCCAAAGATATTTGCCCGGTAAAGCCCACCAGAATATTCAGTCCCAAAGCTGCAATAGCATAGTATCCAATCTGAATAGACAGATTTAAGAAATATGGACCTGCAAACAGAGGCGCGAATAGTAAAAATATAACCGAACCTATTGCCACACCCCGTGCCAGGGGTGTCGGAAATATTGTGTTGTCCTGCTGATATGTTGTGCGGAACTGTCCGCACTTCATTTGATTATGTCCAGCCATGATTAGATCCTCTCGATGTCTTTAGTACCAAACAAGCCGTATGGCTTAATCATCAGAATAATGATCAACACATAGAAAGGCGCGATGGTGTATAGGTTACCTACATGTAACCACTGTGAATCTGCAAACTCTGCCATGTTTTCCAGCACCCCGATGGTGATGCCTCCAACAATGGCACCAACAATGGAATCCAGACCGCCCAAAATGACAGCAGGGAATACTTTAATACCGATAGTGGCCAGTGCCTGGGACACCCCATTCACCATACCAACTACGACACCAGCGATCGCTGATACCATGGCAGAAATTGCCCATGCCATTGCAAATACGCTTTTAACCGATATACCCAGGCTCTGTGCGACCTGCTGGTCAAATGCTGTGGCTCGCATTGCAAGACCCATTTTTGAATACTTAAAGAAGTAATAGAAACCAATCATGATGACAACAGAGATCACCAGACTCATGATATAGGCTGTTTGTATATTCAGACCAAACAGCGTAATGGTTTCAGTTTCAAAGACCTGCGGGAAAGGCTTGGCAAATACACCAAACATCCAATTCATCAATGCCTGGAAAGTAATTGACAGTCCAATGGTCAACATAATGACCGAAATAATGGGCTCACCAATCATGGGCCTTAAGACCACAACCTGAAGCAAGACACCAAAGGCGAGCATAAATACCAGGGTTAATGGAAAACCGATCCAGAAGGGTAACTGGTATTCAACTAAAAAGGCCCAGCACACCCAGGCACCAATCAGTAAAAATTCGCCTTGCGCAAAGTTAACAACCTGAGTTGATTTGTAGATTAATACAAAACACATAGCCACGACGCCATACAGTGTGCCAACAATTAATCCGTTAACCAGCAGTTGGGTAAATAATTCATAATTCATAGGTTAAGCTCCTGGTTTAAGCCGCATCAACTGCGCTAGGTGCATTGGAATCCAGATCAACCACATCCAGGTCAGTAACCACCTTAGATTTGGTGCCATCCTGGAATGTAATCATGGTATCGATATGGACTGATTCTTTTCCGGTATAAAGTGCCTCGATAATGTCGTTATATTTTTCATTAATGACATTTCGTCGTACTTTTCGTGTTCGGGTTAGTTCACCATCATCGGCATCCAACTCTTTGTACAGCATAATAAATCGTTTAATGCGCTGAGTTTCCGGCAATGTTTCATTCACCTTTTCGATTTCATCTCGCAATACCGCCATAACTTCGGGCTGAGACGATAAGTTGGTGTAATTAGTGAACGAAATAGAACGTTGTTCAGCCCACTTTGAAACGATCGAGAATCGAATACAGATCATGGCTGAAAGATAGGGTTTGTTATCACCCAGAATAACGGCCTCTGCAATAAAAGGAGAAAATTTCAGTTTATTTTCTATATACATGGGTGAGAAACGCAAACCCGCTGCAGTAGTCGCCAAATCCTTGATGCGATCGATAACGACCAGGTGACCGTTTTCCTTCTTGATATAGCCGGCATCACCGGTAAACATCCAACCATCACGTACATCTTCATTGGTCGCTTTTTCGTTTTTGTAATAGCCTTTGAACATACCGGTTGTTTTGGCAACAATTTCACCAATACCCTGGTCATCAGGATCTTTGATATAGACATCAGCGTTCTCGAAAGGCAAGCCTACGGATTCATAATCTACATCTCCAGTACGGTGAATCGTATAGGAGCCGGCTAATTCTGTTTGACCATAAAGCTGCTTCAACGGCATTCCCATCGCCAGGAAGAATTTAAAGGTATCAGGTCCAAGAGCTGCACCACCTGTGGCCGCTGAACGAAGGAATGTAAACCCAAGACGGTCTTTCAGGGCTCTAAAAAGTATCCATTCAGCAAGTTTAGATTCACGTCCCTCTTCTAAAGCTTTCATGCCCATCTTCATACCCCAGGCATACATTTTTTGCTTGAATGGGCTGGCATCCATCATGCGTGCTTTCACATCAGCACTGATTGATTCCAATACACGGGGTGCCAATAACACAAAGGTCGGTCCAATTTCCCGCATATCGCTCATCATGGTTTCTGGTTCTTCAACGAAGTTGACGGTCACTCGCGCGATCAATGATTGTGCCAACACATACACCTGCTCCATAATCCAGGGTAAAGGCAGAATAGACACATAGTTATCGCCAGGGTATTTATGGTCTGCATTCAGATAGGCAAGACAGTGATCAAGAAAGTTTTCCGACTGCAACATAGCCATTTTGGGGTTTGAGGTCGTGCCAGAAGTGGTACAAAGAATAGCAACGGCACCGCCATTGCCTTCATTGACCAGTTTGTTATATAGATCAGGTTGCTCTTTATCGAGCTTCTTACCCATTTCCATGAGCTTTTCCTGACTCAACAACCGGCTATCATCATATTTCCGCATACCGCGGGGATCATGATAGATAATATGCTCAACACAGGGGCATTCTTCAGTAGCATCTAATAACTTATCAACCTGCTCTTCATCCTCAGCCATAATCACACGTGTTTCGGCGTAGTTAATCAAGTAAGCAACTTCGTCGTTCATGGAATCTTGATAAATACCCAGGCTCATTGCACCAATTGCATGAGCTGCGATTTCAAACTGAATCCATTCTGGTCGATTTTCGCCAATCATTCCCAGTGCTTCACCGGGCTTGATGCCCAGGGATACCAGACCTAACGAAATGTGTTTTACCGTTTCGTTATATTGCGCCCAGGTAATCTCATTCCATATTCCAAACTCTTTTTCTCGAATGGCGATTTCTTCACCAAAGTTCTTACCGTTATAGGCAAGCAGCTTGGGGAAGGTGTTATATTTTTTTACGTCAGCGTATTGTTGTTTCATGGTAACCTCAGGCGCTCAGCTCTTCTTGTTCATCAAGATCCAGTTCGATTTCTTCGCCTAGATAGGCGCTCTTGACATAAGGGTCTTCCATCACTTCTTCAGGCAGCCCCTGAGCAATATTTTTGCCAAAATCCAAAACCATAACGCGGTTCGAGATATCCATGACAACACCCATATCATGCTCAATCATAATGACGGTCATGCCCCACTCTTCGTTGAGGTCTATGATGTAACGCGCCATATCTTCCTTCTCTTCCTGATTCATCCCGGCCATAGGTTCATCAAGTAGAATCATGTCGGGTCTAAGTGCAACCGCACGAGCGAGTTCAACGCGCTTTCGTAAGCCGTAAGACAGAGTACCTGCAACACTTTTTCGAATATGTGCAATTTCAAGAAAATCAATTATATTTTCAACTTCACGCCGATGTATTATCTCTTCTTTCTGGGCACCAAAAATCCAATAGAAAGGGCCATTGAATACATTATTTTTTAGCTGATGGTGGCGACCCACCATAATGTTATCCAATACGGTCATATGATTAAAAAGCGCTAAGTTCTGGAAGGTTCGCCCTATTCCAAGGGTGCAACGCTCATTTGGCTTCATGCCAATCATATTTTTACCGTTATATATGATGTCGCCTTCATTGGGTTGGTAGCGGCCGGAAATGCAATTAAGCATTGACGTTTTACCAGCACCGTTGGGGCCAATTATTGAAAATATTTCGCCTTTCTTGACGGAAAAACTCACATCTTTCAGGGCACGAACACCACCAAAAGAAAGGGCGATATTTTTGACATCTAGTAGCGTGTCATTTGTAGATTTATTGCTCATGGTACTGCTGCCTTTTTATATTTGTTTGCAGGTACTTTTCACACCCGGTTTAACGCGGGCATGTTGTTAATTAATGTGACATTAGAACCGGAACCGGCATTTGCGAGAAAATATCCTTGGTCACGCCGCCTAACACCATTTCACGAATTCGTGCATGCCCGTAAGCACCCATTACAACCATATCGATATCACCATCGGTTATTGCTGATAACAACAGGTTTAAAATATCAATATCCCTGGCTATCAGGTTGTTGGTTTTTGCATCGATACCGTGAAAACTCAAGTGTTTGGCAAGATCCGCGCAACGATCAAACTTTTTACCTGGATCAGGCACCTTTGACGTCACGGCGACCAACTCAACTAGCTTGGCTTTTTGTAGAAAGGGAATAGCATCGTTAACCGCTCGAGTAGACTCTCGCTTACGATCCCATGCGACCATAATTCGTTTGCCAATTTTAGCTGGCTTCCAGGAATGTGGAACCAGTAATATTGGCCGGCCACAGGCTAACACCAGCTGTTCTGCCAGGTTTTTAGGCGAATAACCGTGATCGATTTCATTGTGCTGACCCAACACCATCAAATCAGAATGCCTGGCATGCCACAACATCTGGTCAACCAGATTCATTTCAGGGTCGTAGGCATCTGCTTCAATCCACTCGGAAGATACCTGACCTTCTACTAACGCATTATATTCTGCTTTAGCATCTTCGACTGACTCTTTAATCGACTCACGCCAGCCACCACGAGCAAACATAACTTTTAAGTGAGCATCATGCTGCTTTGCCAGCTTAACTGCGAGCTGAAGTCTCGCTGAGCAAGCCTTTGTCTGATCCTGATGTACCAAAATATTTTTGATTGCCATCTGCTTATCGTCCGTTATTCAACATTAATATTTCGATGACAGCTCGAGTACCGGTAAAAATAGACCAAAGTCTAACGCCCCTAATCAGTGCAAAAAGGCATTTGGTGCTAATAAATAATGTATTCTGTTTGTCATCAGATCTTACGAAAATGTATTTGGGAGTTTTAAATCCCTTTATTTGCGGGCTTTTGTTATACTTTTTGTAATGCATCCGCAAGTTCTAAACCAATAGTATGGATAACAGTGTTGTGCATCTGTCATCTAACTGACAATTATAAAAATGGCTATGAAAACATCAAATATTTCGTTGAAAGATTTCCCCTGGTTTAAGGCGCTCAATCTTGAAGAGCAAAACAAGGTTTCAGCCTCACTCACATGCAGAACCTTTAGTGAGGGGGAATACATTGGCCGAAAGGGCGATCATACCAGCGCCTGGATTGGCGTCATCGATGGACTCATCAAGGTTAACACCTTTTCCGTTTCAGGCAAATGCATCACATTTACCGGCGTCCCTACTGGTAGCTGGATTGGTGAAGGCTCTGTAATTAAGAGAGAGATTCGTAAATACGACATGATTGCGCTGCGGGAATCGGTGATTGCATTTATACCAACAGAAACCTTTCATTGGCTATTGGATTCCAGTCTGCCATTTAATCGATTTATCATTACGCACCTGAATGAACGTTTATCCCAGATACTGGGCACTTTGGAAAGTGAGAGACTACACAATCCTGATTCAAGGGTCGCTCATGCGCTTTGCGCTATGTTCAATCGACTATTATATCCTGGCACCCAGCCACAGGTTCAGATATCACAAGAAGAGTTAGGGTTCCTGGTAGGCACATCCCGACAAAGAGTCAACCAGTCGCTAAGGCGACTGGAGGCAGAAGGCCTGATTCACCTGGGGTATGGGTTTATTGGCATTTTAGATCTAGAAGGTCTTCAGCGTTTTGGCGCTGAAGAACAACCATAGCTTCTTTATTCGCCTACCGTGATAACAGGGCCGCCAGGCACAGAATTGTTTAGTGTCCCGATTTTTTGGATAAACTGATTCTGCTGTGAACATAGGTCTATTAAGGATTGTTCGGCATCCGGATTGACAGCCAACAAGAGACCACCACTGGTTTGAGGATCACAAAACAAATGCTGCTGCTTTTCTTCCATTGGGCCCAGTTTTTCGCCATAACTGTCCAGATTTCTTAAAGTACCACCCGGAATACAACCCAAATCAAGATAGTGCACAACCTGATCGATCAAAGGAACCAGATCAGAAGAGATATTAGCACCCAAACCACTGCCTTCCGCCAGCTCAAGCAGATGGCCCATTAACCCAAAACCGGTAACATCAGTCATTGCCTGGACTCCGGGTAATTCTGACAGAGCCGCGCCAATATTGTTCATTTTACACATCCAATCAGGTGCAATATCTGCATGGTCAGTCGTTAACAGACCTTTCTTTTGTGCCGTGGTTAAAATACCAATACCCAGAGGCTTGGTTAAAAAGAGTAAATCGCCTGCTTGTGCCTGATTGTTCCGCTTAATCTTTTCTGTATTCACCGTACCTGTAACGGCCAAACCAAAAATCGGTTCGGGCGCATCAATAGAGTGACCACCGGCCAGTCGAATACCGGCATCAAAACAGGCCTTTCTTCCACCTTCAATAACCTTGGCTGCAATCTCTGGAGATAGCTTATCAATAGGCCAGCCTAATATTGCAATCGCCATAATTGGAGTGCCACCCATAGCATAGATGTCACTAATGGCATTAGTTGCGGCAATACGACCAAAGGTTTCAGGATCATCAACAATTGGCATGAAGAAATCTGTCGTACTGATCACCGAACTTCCATTACCCAAGTCGTAAACGGCAGCGTCATCGCTACTTTCATAACCGACCAGCAGATTTGGATCTGAGGGAAATAACTGGTCTGTTTTTAAAATCTTTTTTAACACTCCAGGCGCAATTTTGCAGCCACAGCCTGCTCCATGACTATACTCGGTTAACCTGATTGCAGATGTTTCTTTCATAATATGTCCTGTTATATCAATGTCTGAGATTCTGTTATCTAAAAAATCGACCCATAATATTCATTATTTAAGATAAAATAAGGGCTTTATGACCTAATATAACAAAATATGCGTTGACGACTTAATTTTATCGCCCTATTCTATTTCTTATGAAACAGATGAAAACAAGCCAGTTACTACTTCTACGACTCAGCCTGCCGTTGCTCTAAGCTCCGGGGATATTGACTGCATCATCTGAATCAAAAAATAAAGGCTGAAAATGACAAAACATCACAACAAAACTCTAGATCTTCTCCTACTTATTTGCGGTTGTCGGGCCTTGTGAATGTGGTGCCTGATTACCAAAAAAACAAGCCACCCCAAAGCGCAAATAAAAAAGCAAAACTATAGAGAATTTTCCAAATGTCAAAATCAGCATTTAATTTCAACAAATATCAAAAAATCCAGCCAGTTGCTATTAAGAATCGTAGTTGGCCAGACCAGGAAATAACTCAGTCACCCACTTGGTGTTCTGTTGACTTACGCGACGGTAATCAGGCTTTGGCTGAACCTATGACCGTGGAGCAAAAGACCCGCCTTTGGAGCCTGCTTGTTGATATGGGCTTTAAAGAAATAGAAATCGGTTTCCCATCGGCTTCAGAAACCGAATTTGAATTTACCCGCAAATTGATCGAAGAAAATCTGATCCCAGATGATGTAACCGTGCAAGTATTGGTACAGGCACGAGAGCATCTAATAAAGCGTACCTTTGCTGCGTTAAAGGGTATTCGGCGCGCCATTGTTCATGTCTATAATTCAACATCCACGGTACAAAGAGAAAGAGTATTCTCAATGGATGTGGACGGCATTGAAAAAATTGCCATAGAAGGTGCCACGTTGCTTCAGGAGCATGCGAAAGAGCATCCTGAAACTGATTGGGTGTTCCAGTACTCACCGGAAAGTTTTACCGGTACCGAGCTGGATGTCGCCGTCAGAGTCTGTAACTCTGTCATTGAGCAATGGAAGCCTACGCCTGAAGCGCCTTGCATCATTAATCTACCGGCCACCGTAGAAGTAGCAACACCAAACATCTTTGCCGATCAAATTGAGTGGATGGGTCAAAATTTAAGTCGAAGAGACTCCGTTATATTATCGATTCATACCCACAATGATCGCGGAACTGGTGTAGCAGCGACCGAATTGGCATTATTAGCCGGCGCTGATCGTGTTGAAGGCACATTAATGGGTAATGGTGAGCGCACAGGTAATGTGGATATCGTGACCATGGCAATGAATATGTATAGCCAGGGAATTGATCCAAAATTAGACTTTTCCAACATGCAGCATATTGTGTCAGTCTATAACGAATGTACCAAAATGGACGTTCCGCCACGACATCCTTACGCCGGCGAACTGGTATTTACTGCATTCAGTGGTAGCCACCAGGATGCCATTCGTAAATGTTTAAGCATTCAACAACAGGGCGAAGAATGGAATGTCGCCTATTTGCCTATCGACCCTCAGGACATTGGGAGAGCCTACGAAGAAGTCATTCGAATCAACAGCCAGTCGGGTAAAGGCGGGGTGGCGTACATATTAGAGCAAGACTATGGCTATCGACTACCCAGACCCTTACAGGTTCATTTTAGCCAGGTTATACAAAAGGCTTCTGAACTGACTTCGGGCGAGATACAGCCGTCACAAATCATAGGGTTATTTGAACAAACCTATATGAATTGTAATCAACCTTTAATATTGAATGAGTACCGGATCGCCCGTAATAATGAACTCAAAACGGATCGTCTCGATATCGTCATGCAGTCCGCCGGCGACAATATTGCCTTATCTGCGGAAGGTAAGGGTCCAATCGCTGCATTTATTGACGCGCTAAAAGACCACACCGGGCAACAGATAGAGGTCGTAAACTATGACGAGCATGCGCTGGGAGAGGGTGAAGAAGCCAAGGCTGCCACCTATATACAGTTGAATATTGACGACAAAACCTGGTTTGGTGTCGGGGTTAACCGAGACATCTTAATGGCGTCGTTCAAGGCAATATTACAGGCCGTCAATCAAAGCAAAGTTTAAATCTGATGATTTAATTCGAGGTCTGATGGCCTCGAATTTACAATCAACACTAGCCAGTCAGTGCAACTCCATTCTTGTGACAACATTATTCCTATTTAGCCCAACTTGATTCTAATTTCGGGGTCTGTATTCCTGGCTATTAAATCTACCGGTTTACCGGCCATAGTAACCACTCAAAACAGGAAAGGTATTGTACTATGTTGAGTGCGCAGAATACCGAAAATGGACTGATCTGTGTGTATAGTCAGTCATATTTATATGGCGATAATCTGTAAGCTCATCACACATTTTTTAGATTAAATCGCGCTATAAATATCGCTTACTTCTTACAGTGAGGCTGATAGGTAGCAATTACGTTGAACAGCCTAGTCAAATACCCCGATATATTCAGCACATTGGCAGTTGTGGTTAGAAAACTGAACGTCAAAATGGATCGCCACGTTCGTGCGTATGACCAGGTGAGCGTTTTAGTTGCGTCGCCATAAGGATAGGTGTCCATTGAATCGATTGAATTGGTTTTAAATCATTGAATCAGGAACTTGCATTATTTGTATGCAAAAGCCTTTATTGCCCTGTAATATGCGCGCAATTATTTTATCGGATCAGCAGATTTAAGAGTCAATATATGAGCAATCCAACTAAGACCAATACTAACCGCCTATTGCAGCAATCACACACCAACATGCCTATGGGGGTTGCCGACAGCTATCGTTATTGGGGCGAAGACAATACGATATTCGTTAAAACTAGCAAAGGTTGCACTCTTACTGACGCCGATGATCAAACCTATGTAGATTTTCGCTTGGCCTATGGCCCAATTATTTTGGGTTACCGTGATGCTCGAATCGACCAAGCCGTCATCAAAGGCATAACCGAACGTGGTACTATTTCCGGGTTCTCCACCGACCTTGACTCAGAAGTTGTCGAGCTGGTTAAGCAAATGTGCCCAAATATCGAGAAAATGCGCTTTGCTAACTCAGGTACCGAGGCCGTGATAGGAGCCGTAAGAACCGCCCGAGGATTCACTGGCCGTAATAAAATCGTAGTGATAGAAGGTGGTTTTCACGGTTTGTATGACGAAATGATGTGGAAATCAGATGTCGATAACTGGGATGCAGAATCAGGTCAGGCCCCCGAAATCTCGTCATTTGGTGTAGGTATACCAGAAGCCAGCCGTGAGCATTTAGAAACCGTGCCACTGAATAGCTTTGAAGCCATAGATGAAGTATTTGCTCGTGTAGGCAATGACATAGCAGCGATCGTAATCGAGCCTATATTAGGCAACTGCGGCAGCATTGCTTCAAGCCATGAATACATGCAAAAACTGCGTGATATCTGTGATGCCAATGGTAGCTTATTAATTATGGACGAAGTAAAAACCGGATTCCGTGTAGCGAAAGGTGGCGCTCAAGAGCTTTACGGCATTAAAGCCGATCTAACCACTTACGCAAAAGCAATGGGTAATGGCTACCCGGTTGCGGCATTTGGCGGTCGTGCCGATGTAATGGATATCATCAACTTCAACAGTAAAGGCGTTACTCACGGTGGCACTTACACCGCTAATATCATTGCGTTAACGGCGGCAAAAGCCACCTTAACTGTACTAAACGAAACCAACGCCTACGACACCATTAATAAAGTAGGCGCTGACATACAGCAGGTATTGGCCCGCGTATTTACCAAACATGGTATTGAGCACAGATTTGCGGGCCCAGATTCAATGTTTGGTATCCATTTTGGTAATCAAGTACCCACTAACTATCGTGACTGGAAGCAAACCGATAGTGCGCTATACACCGAGTTTGCAATGAACCTGATCAAACACGGCATCATGCTAGAACCGGATTCCCGTGAACCCTGGTTTATTTGTGAATCACACCAAAGGGTCGACCTGGCTTGGTTTGAAGAAATTGCCGATCGCTCTATGACAGAAGTCATCGCCGCTAAGAAGTAGTTAAGTAAGCCAGCAAACATAGACAGCTGATTATGTATTTTACCACCCAAGCCGAGTATATTTTTTCATGGATTTAACGCCCCTGTTCGACGGCGAGGGGCTTTTTCCGAGTCCGTTGCAATGGCTTGTTAGCATGAACTGAGGCAGGTGCAATTGTTTCAAGGAAGTTCAATAAATCTTATTCTCTTGAACTCCCCTCAATTGACTTAGCCAATTGAAAAGATAAATTCACTACATCAATAAGCTTTGCAGCCATCCGTTTTCCAGTGAGATCAACACTTGTAATTTCATTATAGTGGCATAGGAATCGATCGAAGAAGCCGGAACTAACACCCCACCTTAGAAAATGATCAATGTCGATTAGCCTTGGCCTTTAAAGGAAAATTCCCAATCAAATACAATAGCGCCTGGGCTCCAACTACATTTCTTAATGTTAGATCGATATAATAACATTCTATTTTTGAAAAACACTATGCTACCCGGGTTACCAATTGAGGACGGATATTTCGGCATACACTGCAGTTTTCACCACCAAAACACGTCTTCTTTTTAGTGGCCACTATCGCAGAAATCAGCAATCAACCAAGAAAGGTAATTCAGGCTCCTCTGCATGTTGTCCGGTCTGTCGTTCTCATTGGTTTCTAATAATTAAACTATATTCCATATCGAACGCCTATTAGTTGAAATCTTCCGATTACAGACTGTATCGTCAACGTAATGCCACAGACACGTCAATCCCAAAGTATATCTAACTGCCGTAATAGGCTAAATATTCCGGCAAGAAAGAGCGTTCAAGTTCTTTTTTCAACCAGTCAGCAAATAGTTTATTTTTTCCTTTTTGAAAATGAGACTCAGGGGCAACCAGAAAATAGGAAAAAGGGGTGGGAATCTCAGTTTCCATCACCTGGAGAAGACTGTTTTGATCAATAAGTTTTTGCGCCAGGGACTTTCTTACCAGTCCGACACCCTGGCCATTTAATGTCGCATCGATGACCATACTGGAATCTTGAATCGTCAGGGCAATTCTAAAGTCATCAGGATTTTGGTTTTGATCGACTAACCAGTTATTCCAGCCAACGCTACCAGCGCTAAAATCCTCCAGAAGTGGCAGGGTTTTTAACTGTTCAATGGTAATACTTTCTGATTGTGTTAAACCGGGTATTGCAACCGCGATCATAGAGTCACGCATCAATATTTCTGAGCGCAAGCCATCATAGTTACCTATACCAAACCGCACGGCCAGGTCGACTCCGGGGTTATCAAAGGTTTCCAAACCCAAACCGGGCTGCAAAATCACGTGAATTTCCGGATACTGCTGCTGAAAGTCTTTCAGATGAAAAACCAGCCAACGTGACGCAAAGGAAGGAATAACGCTGATGGTCAACCGGTTGGGCTCGCCATCTGTCTTCAACTGCTCAACACCAATTCGTAATGACTTAAACGCAGAGCGAACATAGGGTAGTAAGCGTTCACCCTCCTGGGTTAACCTGACTTCACGATTTAATCGTTGAAATAGCTGTGTGCCAAGAGTGTCCTCAAGCAAACGAATCTGATGACTTACGGCCGCCTGAGTAACAAACAATCGTTCCGCTGCACGTTTGAAACTTTGCGTTTCTGCAGCAAATAAGAATGTTCGCAGTGCATTTAATGGTGGTAACTCAGCCATGGGTCATGTCCCAACTATTCATCTTTATGGTTTGAAAATAGACCCCTGTACCTTTGACCATTCCTAGTCAGATCGAGTCGCTACATTCAGTTATTCATTTAAGTCGTTAGTTTACCTGTGACAAGCCTCAGGTGAATAGCTAATATTATCAGGAAACACTTCAAAACTGGAAAACAACATGAACCCTGTTAGATCTCTTGGTAATTTACAGCCCATTATTGATGAAACCTGTTGGATTGACCCCACGTCGGTGGTCATTGGCGATGTTGAGCTGGGTAAAGATTG
>Ga0224506_10000338_pt1 | contig 42574 bp, 30 predicted proteins | sample SF_Jan12_sed_USG_2_FD_169108 | JGI IMG/M metagenome (GOLD analysis project Ga0224506, IMG submission 169108) | Sediment microbial communities from San Francisco Bay, California, United States - SF_Jan12_sed_USGS_8_1 | ecosystem: Environmental > Aquatic > Marine > Sediment | place: USA... | reverse complement strand
GCTTTCTCGCCCGATAAGGCATTAAGCAAACTCGATTTACCGGCGTTTGGGCGTCCTGCTATCACCACGGTCATGCCTTCGCGCAATAAACTGCCCTGACGTGCGGATGCCCATACATTATTAATGCTGCCAACTAAGCTGTTGAGCTCATTGCCAACATGGGCATCGGCAAGAAAGTCGATTTCTTCTTCTGGAAAATCCAGCGCGGCTTCGACATAAATCCGCAAATGGATAAGTTGTTCTACCAGATTATTAATGTGCGTTGAAAACTCGCCTTGCATGGAACGCACGGCGGCGCGGGCCGCTTCGGCACTGTCGGCTTCGATGAGGTCGGCAATGGCTTCGGCTTGTGCCAGGTCCATTTTGTCATTGAGGAATGCGCGTTCTGAGAATTCACCGGCATTGGCGATGCGTGCGCCCAGTTCACAAACACGCTTTAGCAGCATGTCCATTACCACCGGACCACCGTGGCCCTGTAATTCCAGAACATCTTCACCGGTAAAGGAATGCGGGTTATTAAAAAACAGCGCAATGCCATGATCGATGATGTCATGATTGACATCATAGAACGGACAATATTCGGCTTTTCTAGGAGATGGTGCTTTTTTGAGTATTTTATCTGCTATTTCGAGACAGTTTGGGCCAGATACCCGCACGATACCCACGCCACCACGACCGCTGGGGGTCGCAATGGCTGCTATGGTATCTGTGTTTTCCATATTTATGCTTGCCGTTATGGCTTATTTTTCTTCACCAGCTTCAATGCGCTTGGTAATGATGTATTGCTGGGTTATCGACAGAATGTTGTTCACTACCCAGTACAGTACTAAGCCCGATGGGAAGAAGGCAAAGAACACGGTAAATACAATCGGCATAAACTGGAACACTTTCTTCTGGATTGGGTCCATCGGTGCCGGGTTCAGTTTAAACTGCAGGAACATTGAGCCGCCCATTAATAATGGCAGGATATAAAACGGATCTTTTTCTGATAGGTTATCTAACCACAGGGCAAAAGGTGCATTACGCATTTCTACGCTTTCTAGTAAGACCCAATATAACGCGATAAAGACCGGAATTTGCACTAACATCGGGAAACAACCACCTAACGGATTGATTTTTTCCTTTTTGTACATTTCCATCATGGCCTTGCTCATGGCCTGACGATCATCACCAAAACGGTCTTTTAAGGCTTTTAAGCGCGGACCGGCTTTGCGCATTTTTGCCATAGATCGGTAACTGGCTTCAGATAATTTGTAGAAAACAACTTTAACCGTGATGGTCAGGAAGATAATCGCCCAGCCCCAGTTAGCAAACACACCGTAGAAGAACTCTAGTAACCAGAATAATGGCTCTGCAATAATCGTCAGGAAGCCGTAATCAACGGTTAATTCCAATCCCGGGGCAATCGCACTCAGCTCGTGTTGTAACTTAGGTCCAACAACCAGTTGGCGAGTAAACTCTGCTGTTTCTCCGGCTTTTATATCCATCGCTGACGAGCGCATACCTAACATGTAGCGGTTTTCTGCTATTTTGTTGGTGTAATAAAAGTTGTTTTCTTCCTTTTCTGGAATCCATGCTGCCAGGAAGTAATGCTCGATCATCGCCGCCCAGCCAGCCTTAAAGGTGCTTGATGTGCTGATATCCAGACTTTTCTCAGTCATATCACTAAAATCAACTTTCTGATATTTAGATTCGTCGTTATATATAACGCCACCGGTATAGGTGTAGATAAACTGGTTTTCTTTTGATTGTGGCTCAGCTTTAATTAACTGGCTGTATTGACTGCCATGCCAGTCAGCCGTGGGGGTGACTTTATGGCTAAGGCCGATAACGTGACTGCCGCGAGTAAAGGTGAAACTTTTAATAACACGGTCACCGCTTTCAGACTGCCAGTAAAGATTAACAACAATTTCATTTTCGCCTTCTTTTAACTGATACTCGGTGTTTTCAACACTATAGATAGCATGATGAGACGGGGCTTTAGAGCTTGCCGATACTAAGCCTGACTGGGCATAAGCGGTTTTGTCTTCTGCGCCACCCATTAATAGGTAGGGTGCATCAGAGTCTGCATTTTGTGGATATTCTAATAGTTTAACGACTTTAATATCGCCGCCCCGGCTATCAATTTCTATCTGTAAGATATCGGTTGTTACGTGAATTCGCTGCTGGCCCGCTGGGGCAGGTATCGCTGCCATCGATGGCATAGCTTTATTATCAATAGCCGGAACATCGTCACTTATCTGTTTGGCCGCACCTGGTACATCCACTGCCATTGCCGGCGAATCTGCCACTGTCGTTGGCGCTGTGGTGGTTGCTACTGGTTTTGGGCCGTAATCTTGCTGCCAATTTCCCCAAAGGATAAACAGTAGCATTGCCAGTGAGATATATAAGAGTGTGCGTTGATTTTCCATCAGATAAATTCTTCTATTGTGTGTCTTAGGTTATAGCCAATTAAATAGCAGCCAATTATTACATTTAATCAGTGCTTATGGTGATGTTTATGGCAATCTTTTGATTCTTTGCCACCATTTTCTACCGACTCGTTGTTGTTTTCTGTTCCCGGCACCGGGTCATACCCCCCTTCATGCCATGGATTACAACTGACCAGACGTTTTGCGGCTAGCCAGCTACCTTTTATGACACCATGCTGCTGTAATGCTTCGATGGCATAGGTGGAACAGGTAGGTGTATAACGACAATGCTGACCAAAAACAGGGCTCAGAGCGATCTGGTAACCACGGATAAGCAGAATAAAGAGTTTACGCATGAGTGTTGGCTGGCTTAGTGTCATCCTGACGATGCTGTAGCTTGTTCCAAAGCTTATTAAAGGAGGCGATGAGTTCTTTATTTTCCACTTTAACGGCACCGGGCTTAGCCAGTACGACAAAGTCAGCAAACTGTAATTCGTGGCGTTTTAAACGAAAGGTTTCTCTGGCTAAACGTTTTATGCGATTACGCTCAACGGCTAATTTAGAGACTTTCTTGGAAATGGCTAAGCCTAATCGGGGTTGATTACGCTCATTCGCATGATAGAAGATGGTCAGATGTCGATCACCCGCCCGCTTCGCAGCGTTAAACACCTGTTTGAACTCTGCTGGCTTTAAAAGCTTAGCGCACTTCGGAAAGTGCGCATTACCGGCCATTTAATACCACTTTATGATGGGTATTAATTAAGCAGTTAAACGTTTACGGCCTTTAGCACGTCTCGCACTAACTACTCCACGGCCACCTTTAGTGGCCATGCGAGCGCGAAAACCATGTGTACGAGCGCGTTTAATACGGCTTGGTTGAAATGTTCTTTTCATATCACTGATATCCAGTTAGACCTACAAAATCGAACCGCGGATTTTACGGGTTTATCGGACCAAATGCAAAGCTTTATTATTACAATATGTTATCCACAAAAACTTTTCTATTCTGTGGATAACCTTTGATAAAAACTGTGGATAACTTTTAGTTTGAAGGCTAAAATATGCTTTCTGCGTGCATCCTGTCGACGACATAACGAACCAGCGACAGCCATTCTCTCTGGTAGATCGAGAATGCGCAACAATTTAACGCTTAATTCATAATTTTTACAATTTTTTCACGCTACATACAACATCAGTTTGAGTAAAGCTTTTGGGGGATTACAAGCATTGTCTAACGCTATTTGGGTTGAGTGTTTAAAAGCACTGGAAGACAAACTGTCTGAACAACAATTAAACACCTGGATTCGTCCATTACAGGCGATTGAAGTCGATAACGGGCTTAACTTATTAGCACCAAATCAGTTTGTTTTAAACTGGGTTAAAGGTAACTTCTACTCTCAAATTCAGACCATTGTTAAAAAAATCAGCCTAAGTGATGATTTTTCTGTGAGCCTTATGGTCGGTAGCCAGAAAAAAGCCGGTGAAAAACGCGAATTTAATAAAAAACTACCCGATAGCCTGACTGAAAAGCTCGAACGCGTGACCCGCACGCGGGTTAATGACAACACTGATAGCAGCGATCATCACATTGAAGCCTTTGTCTCTAATCTAAATCCAAATTATACTTTTGATCAGTTTGTTGAAGGTAAATCTAACCAGTTAGCCTGTGCCGCCGCTAAGCAAGTAGCCGAAACTCCCGGCGATGCCTATAACCCGTTCTTTATATACGGTGGCGTGGGTTTGGGTAAAACCCATTTAATGCATGCGATTGGTAATGAAATTATAAAGAAGAACCCGAATGCAAAGGTGGCTTACCTGCATTCTGAGCGCTTTGTGTCGCATATGATTAAAGCCCTGCAACACAAAATGATTGATGAGTTTAAACAATACTACCGCTCGCTCGATGCCTTATTAATTGATGACATTCAGTTCTTTGCCCGCAAGAACTCCTCTCAGGAAGAGTTTTTCCACACCTTTAACACCTTATTAGAGGGAAACCGGCAGATTATTCTGACCTGTGATCGTTACCCGAAAGAGATTGATGGTCTGGAGGATCGGCTAAAATCGCGCTTTGGCTGGGGTCTAACCCAGGCAATTGAACCGCCAGAGCTGGAAACTCGCGTGGCTATTTTGCATAAAAAGGCTGAAGAAAACGGTATTGTGATTCCTGATGACACGGCTTTTTTCATTGCCAAACGCATTCGCTCTAATATCCGTGAGCTGGAAGGTGCATTGCGCCGGGTTATGGCGACCTCTCGCTTTACTGGCAGCCCGATCAATATCGAATTCGCAAAAGAAGCGCTCAAAGACCTGATTGCACAGCATGATAAACAGGTCACTATTGAAAATATCCAAAAAACAGTCGCAGAATATTTCAAGATACGTATTTCAGATCTCTTGTCTAATCGACGCAGCCGTTCTATTACTCGGCCTCGTCAAATGGCAATGGCATTATCAAAAGAGTTAACGAATCACAGTTTGCCTGAAATTGGTGCCGCTTTTGGTGGTCGTGACCATACAACGGTGATTCATGCCTGTAAAAAAGTTATCGAACTTCGTGAATCTGATTTAAGAATTGATGAAGATTATAAGAATCTTTATCGCATATTAAGTACTTAGGCCAATAAGACAAAAGAATGAATCGCTGCATCCGCGGCTAAAGGATATAATGTGTGCTGCTTGTGGATAAGCAGTTAGAGAAACATGTATAAAAATGGCAAGGAAAGTTATCCACAAGTTGTTTGCATTATATTCGCACCTTAGTCGACTGTTATGCAGGGCTATTATTGATTTTAACTAATTGATAATTAAGATAAAAACAGAGTTATCCTCAAAACAAAGGGATACTTATTACTACTACTATTTTTATATATAAAAAACAAATTATATTAATAAGGTAAACTATGAAGCTTTCAATTCAAAGAGATGATCTGTTAAAACCCCTGCAAAAAATCATCGGAGCGGTCGAAAAAAGACAAACCATGCCGGCGTTATCAAATGTTTTATTTCAATGTAATGCACAGCAATTATCTTTAACTGCAACCGACCTGGAAATTGAATTAGTTTCTAAACTCGCGGTTATGTCGGATGAAACCGGTGAAACAACCTTACCTGCAAAAAAGTTATTAGACATTTGCAAATCTTTACCCGATGAAGCACAAATCAATATTTCTATCGATGCTGATAAAGCGATTGTTAAATCTGGTCGCAGTCGGTTTTCATTAGCCACCTTACCGGCTAGCGACTTCCCTTCTCTTGAGGAGCTGGTGCCATTGGTGACGATCACAATGACACAATCACAATTTAAGACGGTCATTGAGAAAACCTCTTTTGCGATGGCACAACAGGACGTTCGTTACTATCTAAATGGTTTGTTATTCGATTTAACCAATGAAGGTATTCGTTCAGTTGCAACCGATGGACATCGTTTATCCTATAGCGAACAACCGATCGAGCTGAATTTAAACGAAAATAAACAAGTCATTATTCCACGAAAAGGTATTTTGGAGCTCAACCGTCTTTTACAGCATACCGATGAGATAGCAGAGGTCTCGATCGGTAATAACCATATCCGTGTAAAAATCGATAATCTGACGTTTACTTCAAAACTAATCGATGGAAGATTCCCAGATTACAACCGTGTTATTCCAGAGCGTGGCGATAATCTACTTACTATCGACAGAAACGAGTTTAAGCAAGCTCTGATCAGGGCTTCTATCTTATCAAATGAGAAGTTTCGAGGAATTCGTCTGCTGTTAAACAGTTCAATTATTAAATTGCAGTCACATAATCCAGATCACGAAGAAGCGGATGTTGAATTAGAAGCTCAATACCAGGGTGACAATATAGAAATAGGCTTTAACGTGAACTATATGCTGGATGTGTTGAATGTGAGTGCATCTGAGCAGGTACATATCAGCTTACAAGATTCAAATAGCAGCTGCCTGGTTCAGTTCCCGGATGATGAATACTCTAAATATGTCATTATGCCGATGCGCCTGTAGTGTCGTGTATATTTAACCTTAAATAAGATGAGTCTTGCTTATCTGGAATCACAGGGCTTTAGAAATATAAAACAGTTGGGTATTGAGCCCTGCCCAACTGTTAATCTTATCTATGGTGATAATGCCTCCGGTAAAACCAGTTTACTGGAAACCATCTACTATCTGGCTCATGGCCGCTCATTTCTGACCAATAAAATTAAAGACATCATGAATGTCGATGCACAGCGCATGCATATCTTTAGTAAATTACAATCTACCCAGGATCGCCTGATTCCGGCAGGCATACTGCATGATAGAGAAAAGCTACTGATTAAGTTAGATGGTGAAAAAATAAGCCGCTTATCAGACTTAGCCATTCAACTTCCGGTTATTGCCTTGCACCCGGAAAGCCACCAGTTAGTTTCTGGCGGGCCAAATGAAAGACGTCAGTTTATAGATTGGGGGCTGTTCCACGTGGAACAATCTTTTTATTCTATCTGGCAGCGTTATCAAAAAGCATTAAAACAAAGAAATGCTGCACTTCGCTCAAAGCAGCCAGCAAAATCTTTTCATATATGGGATAAGCAGATTATTGATACGGCGAATATTATCGATCAATTACGCGCGAACTATATTCAGTCATTACAATCTCTGGTTAATCAGTTTCAAACTCTGCTATTCGATGATAAAGAAATAAAAATCAGCTATCAGAGAGGCTGGAATAAAGATAACGATTTGGCTTTTGTCCTTCAGCAAGGCTTTAATACCGATATGGAAAGAGGCTTTACACACGCGGGACCACACCGCGCTGATTTACGCTTTAAAATTAACGGATTAAACGCAGAAACAGCGGTTTCAAGAGGTCAACAGAAGACTTTAGTGGTATTATTACGGCTGATGCAGGGTTTGTTATTTAATCAGGCAACAAACAAAAATAGCGTTATATTATTTGATGATTTACCCGCAGAGCTAGATATTCAACATCGGCAAAAAATTCTAAAAATGATGTCGGAACTACCTGCACAAATATTTATTACATCGATTGAAAAGAATGCAGTCGATTTGTCATTATGGCCAGAGCAGAAGATGTTCCACGTGGAACATGGCACTGTCTCTGAACAGCGGTAATGACCTAACTTTTAATAAAGGCATGTTTATGAGTGATCAATCTTACGATTCTTCCAATATTAAAGTCTTAAAAGGACTGGAAGCGGTACGCAAACGCCCTGGTATGTATATTGGTGATACTGATGATGGCACCGGTTTACACCATATGGTGTTCGAGGTCGTCGATAACTCCATTGATGAGGCGCTAGCTGGTCACTGTTCAGAAATAAATGTCAAAATTCACAGCGATGGATCTGTTTCTGTAAAAGATAACGGACGTGGTATTCCCGTTGATATACATCCCGAAGAAGGGGTTTCAGCAGCGGAGGTGATCATGACGGTATTGCATGCCGGTGGTAAGTTTGATGATAACTCATATAAGGTTTCTGGTGGCTTACACGGGGTGGGTGTGTCGGTAGTTAATGCCTTATCCGAGAAGTTAATTATTACAATCGGCCGTGATGGCAATAAATATCAGCAGGAGTACCACATGGGTGTGCCTGTTGAACCACTTAAAGTCGTTGGAGAATCTCCCAAAACAGGAACAGAGTTGCGTTTTTGGCCTAGTGTTGATGTCTTTAAACTGATCGAATTCCATTACGATGTTTTAAGTAAGCGCTTACGTGAACTGTCATTTCTTAATTCCGGTGTGCGCATTGTTTTAACGGATAGTCGTGATGACAAGACGGATACGTTTGAATATGAAGGTGGTATCAGTGCTTTTGTCAGTCATTTAAACCGTAATAAAATACCGTTACACGAAAAGGTGTTTTCGTTTACTAAAGAAAAAGACGATATTGTGGTGGAAGCGGCATTACAGTGGAATGATTCATATCAGGAAAATGTTTTCCCTTACACCAATAATATCCCTCAAAGAGATGGTGGAACCCATGTGGCAGGCTTCAGAGGGGCGTTAACACGTTGTCTGAACCAGTATATGGAAGCTGAAGGTATTTCTAAAAAGAATAAAATCGCGACAACCGGTGATGATGCACGTGAAGGTTTAACGGCCGTATTATCCGTTAAAGTACCCGATCCTAAGTTTTCTTCACAAACAAAAGAAAAATTAGTCTCTTCCGAAGTAAAGTCTGCTGTTGAATCAGCGATGGGTGAAGCCTTACAGGAGTTCTTAGCGGAGAATCCTGCGGCAGCTAAAGCCATTACCGCAAAAATTGTTGATGCTGCAAGAGCCCGAGAGGCGGCGCGTAAAGCCCGTGAAATGACCCGCCGAAAAGGCGCATTAGATATTGCAGGTTTACCTGGTAAACTCGCAGATTGTCAGGAAAAAGATCCCGCACAGTGTGAAATATATCTGGTGGAGGGTGATTCTGCGGGCGGCTCAGCGAAACAGGGCCGCGATCGTCGTACTCAAGCCATTCTGCCATTAAAAGGTAAGATACTTAACGTTGAAAAGGCACGCTTTGATAAAATGCTGGGTTCTGCTGAAGTCGGTACATTGATTACCGCGCTTGGCTGCGGTATCGGTAAGGAAGAGTTTAATCCTGATAAATTGCGTTATCACCATATCATTATCATGACCGATGCCGATGTTGATGGATCACATATTCGCACCCTGCTGTTAACATTCTTTTACCGACAGATGTTTGAGCTGGTTGAACGCGGTCATATCTATATTGCTCAGCCACCGTTATACAAGGTGAAAAAAGGCAAGCAGGAACGCTACGTAAAAGATGATGCCGAGCTAAACCAGTATTTATTACAACTGGCATTAACCGGAGCAGAATTACACGTCGAAGAGCGCAGCCCCGCGATATCGGGTACTGCACTCGAAGATCTGGCACAATCATTCCTCCGTTGTAAGTCGGTTATCTCACGCTTATCAAGGCGTTATGATGAACTGGTACTGACCAGTATGATGAAAGCCCCTGCTTTGTCAGATAGCGACCTGAAAGACCGTGGCGCCATGCAGAATTGGCTAGATAATGTCTCAGCGGTTGTGGAATTAAACAAGGAACAGGGCGTTAATTATCAGTTTGAACTGGTCGCGGATGTGGAAAATGAAGGTGGTCTGGCGATTAGCCTGATCCGTCATCGCCACGGACTGGAGCATCCGAGTGTGATGCCGGCAGAGTTATTTATCAGTACCGAATTTGCCGTGATTAATGAATACTGTGGAAAAATGTTTGGTTTATTAACAGACAGTGCATATATCGTGAGAGTCGATAAACGTGTTGATATTAGACACTTTGAAGAAGTCATGGACTGGCTGATGAAGGAAGCTCGTCGCGGACAAAGTATACAGCGCTATAAAGGTCTCGGTGAAATGAACCCGGAGCAGCTGTGGGAAACCACAATGGATCCTTCAAGCCGGCGCATGCTTCAGGTTAAAATTGAAGATGTTATTGCCGCTGATGAAGTCTTTACTACATTGATGGGTGATAACGTTGAACCCCGTCGTGAGTTCATCGAAGCCAATGCACTTTCTGCCAGCAATATCGATGTTTAACTTAAGATAATCTTTAACACGTTTTAATACCTTGGCGTAAAAGGAATTACGCTCAAGTATTGCTAAAAACAAGGATAAACTCTGCATGAACCCCCTGCTTAATACCGATAGCCTGCCAGCTTTTAGACAGATAAAAGCGGAAAATATTGTGCCTGCAATTGATCAGCTGCTGGCAGAGAATAAAAAACATTTAGATGACCTATTAAAGCAGCAAACGTATAGCTGGGAAAATCTGGTGCTGCCGTTACAAAAAATGGATTCGCGTTTAAGCCGTGTCTGGTCGCCTGTGCGACATCTGAATTCTGTGATGAATAATGATGCATGGCGTAAGCAACATGATAAATGCTTATCCCGCTTAAGCAGCTATCACACTGAATTGTCACAAAACGAAAAACTGTATAATGCCTATAAGAGCCTGCAGCAATCTTCTGAGTTTGAAGACTATTCTGTGGCACAAAAACAAATCATTAAACAGGCTTTAACCGATTTTGAGTTAGGCGGCGTTGCACTGGATCTGGAAAAGAAAAAGCGCTTTAAGGAGGTGAAGGACTTACTTTCACAGTTAAAGAATACTTTCTCACAAAATGTTCTTGATGCAACGGATATCTGGAAAAAATTAATCACCGATAAAAAAGAATTAAAAGGGCTGCCAGATTATGCACTGGACATGCTGCAACAAAATGCCCGGCATAAAAATAAAAAAGGTTATTTACTGGGTCTGGATTTTCCATCGTTCAATGCGGTAATGACCTACGCTGATAACCGTTCTTTACGTAAAGAGGTTTATCTTGGGTATGTGACACGATCGTCAGAGATAAAAAACAAAAATGCTCAAGATAAACGCTTCGATAATACAGAAGTTATAAAAGATATTCTTGAAGGCCGTTTAGTCATCGCTGAACTATTAGGCTACAAAAATTATGCGGAAGTTTCTATCGCAAAGAAAATGGCGGGTTCGACGGAAGAAGTGCTGAATTTTTTATATGACCTGAATGAAAAATCACATACAAAAGCTGTTGAAGAGTTTGCAGAATTAGAAGCCTTTGCAAAGCAAAGCGACAATATTGAAAAGCTCGAAGCCTGGGATACCGGCTACTATGCCGAGAAACTTAAAAACAAGCAGTATCAGTTTAGCCAGCAGGAACTGAAACCTTATTTTCCGGCAGAAAAAGTCATCAACGGCTTATTTGAAATTGTTAACCGTTTATATGGAATTAAAATTTCAGCAAACAGCAGCGTAGAAACATGGCACGATGATGTAATGTTTTATGACATCGTCGATGAGAGCAATGAATTACGGGGCCAGTTTTATCTGGATCTATACGCGCGTGAAAATAAACAAGGCGGCGCGTGGATGGATGAATGTGTCAGCCGCATGAAAGTTGACGGTGTTATACAAACGCCGGTTGCATATCTGGTGTGTAACTTAACACCGCCCGTGGGTGATAAGCCGGCATTACTTGATCATAATGAAGTGACAACTTTGTTTCACGAATTTGGACATGGTTTACATCATATGCTGACCAAAGTTGATGAATACGATGTCTCCGGAATAAATGGTGTGGAGTGGGATGCAGTTGAGCTGCCAAGTCAGTTTATGGAAAACTGGTGCTGGGAGAAAGAATCACTTTCACTGATATCCGGTCATTACCGGACAGCTGAGCCGATACCTGAAGACTTATTTAATAAAATGCTGAGTGCAAAAAACTATCGTGCGGCATCTATGATGATCAGGCAGCTGGAATTTGCAATTTTTGATTTTGAACTGTATAAGAATTACGCCACACCCGGATACGAAGGCGTACAGCAAACCATAGATGATGTTCGCTCTCGTGTCAGTGTACAGCCGGCAGTGACTGAAAACCGTTTTCAAAACAGTTTTTCACATATTTTTGCCGGAGGCTATGCTGCCGGTTATTACAGTTACAAATGGGCAGAAGTATTATCGGCTGATGCTTTTTCTAAATTTGAAGAAAACGGTATTTTTGATAAAAAAACCGGAAAAGAATTTTTAAATAATATCTTAGAAAAAGGTGGTTCTGAACCCGCTGCAGTATTGTTTAAAAATTTCAGAGGCAGAGAGCCGGATACCGCTGCTTTGTTAAGACACTGCGGGCTTAACTGATAATGTATTAGCGATGAGCTCTGTTAGAATTTATCGATAATGTTTAGAATATTGAGCTAATTAAAAAGAAGAAATAGTATTGAAAAATACCAGCAGGCCTGAAACAGGACTATTGTGAAAGCTTTTTATTCTCGTACATCGCATTATCTGAATTCATCAGTAATTCATCTGCAGTCGTTCCATGTTGCGGGTAGAGAGCCACGCCAATACTGGCACTGATATTAATTGTGATGTTATTGAGAATAATAACGGGTTTTTCAATAGCAGTTTTAATTTTTTTTATAAACACATCAATCCCTTTATCTGTCTGGATTTCCGGGATTAAGAATATAAACTCATCTCCACCTATTCTGGCAACTGTGTCCATGTCACGTTTTACCTGATTTAATCTTTGAGCAATTTTTTGCAGAATAAGATCACCGGCCTTATGCCCGTAATTATCATTAATAGGCTTAAATTTATTAAGATCAATGAACAATACGGCAAAATGGCTGTTACTACGTTTTGCGGTCGCAAGCTGAACATTCAGCCTGTCGATAAGTAGCGATCGATTAGGTAAACCGGTTAAGGAATCATGAAAGGCCAGGAAGGTGATTTCCTTCTCACGAGCCGTTCTCTCGCTGATATCGATAAGTGAGCCGATCATACGGACAGCCCTATTGTCTTTATTAAATTCAATGCTGCCTATTTGATGCACATGACGAATGATTCCGTCGGGTGTGATAATACGGTGCTCGATATCATAGTCATCGTGGTTTTCTAGGGCGTTAGTGACGGCGTCTGAGACCAGTGTCTGATCATCCGGATGGACACGCTTAAGAAAACCATCGTATGACGGTATCGTTTGTTGTGGTTGCAGGCCAAATATTCGATAAATATGATCAGTCCAGCTAATTTCTCCGCTTAATATATCCCATTCCCAGCTGCCCATATTACCGAGTTGTTGAGCCTGTTTCAGGTGCTCCTGATAAGAAAACAATTGTTGTTCTATTGAAAATCGATGCAATGCAATTTGGATTGTGATTAATAACTGATCTGTCTTAATGGGCTTTAATAAATAACCATCAGGATTGAGCTCAACAACATCAAAATTAAGCTGTGAGGAGATCAGAATAACCGGTAATTTGATAGTTAAGTGGGATAGGAGTTGCTTAGCTAAATCCAGACCAGACATATCACCATTGAGATTAATATCAGAAATAATAAGATCAACCGTGTTGTTTTGTAAAAAAAGTAGCGCTGTTTCTGCTGACTCAATAATACTAATTTTTTTAAAAGAATAAACCGATAAGCATCGTTCCATATAGGCGGATTGATCGGGGTCATCTTCTATTAAAAGCAGATGAATGTTTTGGAGTAGCGTTATCATCATTAATTATTAATTAGTTTGGCAGGATATATCAGTGATATAGTAGAAATAATAAGGTTGTGTGGTATTTAGGCCCAATAAATGGACAATTGGGCAGATAATAACGGGTTAGATACAGATACATGAAATATAAAGATTTAAGAGATTTTATTGATCAGCTTGAAAAGATGGGTGAGCTAAAGCGCATCTCTCAGGAAGTTGATGCTAATTTAGAAATAACAGAGATATGTGACCGGACATTGCGCGCTGGTGGTCCTGCATTACTATTTGAAAATGTAAAAAACTCGGAGTTTCCATTATTAGGAAATCTGTTTGGAACTACCCGTCGCGTGGCCTTAGGCATGGGTAAAGAATCCATTACCGCATTACGCGATTTAGGCGAGTTACTGGCATTTTTAAAAGAACCCGAACCTCCCAAGGGTATGCGTGATGCCTGGGAAAAACTGCCCGTTTTTAAGCAAGTGCTGAACATGGCACCCAAGCTGGTTAAAAACCCGGCCTGCCAGAAAATTGTGATAGAAAAAGATGATGTGAATCTGTCTAAATTGCCGGTCCAAATATGCTGGCCAGGTGATGCCGGGCCGTTAATTACCTGGGGACTGGTGGTAACGCGCGGGCCGGAAAAAGAGCGCCAGAACCTAGGCATCTATCGTCAGCAGGTTATTGCTAAAAACAAAGTGATTATGCGCTGGCTATCACATCGTGGCGGTGCACTGGATTTTCTCGAGTTTCAAAAAGCCCATCCGGGAGAACCTTTTCCTGTTGCCGTTGCTTTAGGCGCTGATCCGGGTACTATTTTAGGTGCGGTGACACCGGTCCCCGATTCATTATCGGAATATGCTTTTGCCGGCTTATTGCGTGGCGAAAAAACAGAAGTATCTAACTGCCTTCTCAGTGAATTACAAATACCGGCCTCTGCAGAATTTGTTTTAGAAGGGTTTATCTATCCGGATGAAATGGCAGATGAAGGACCGTTTGGTGATCACACCGGTTATTATAATGAGGTGGATCAGTTCCCTGTGTTCACGGTTGAAAAAATTACTCACCGCAAACAGCCAATTTATCACAGTACCTATACAGGCCGTCCACCGGATGAGCCGGCCATATTAGGAGAGGCATTAAATGAAGTGTTTGTGCCGATCTTGCAAAAGCAGTTTCCGGAGATTGTTGATTTTTATCTGCCACCGGAAGGCTGTTCATACCGTGTTGCTATCGTCAGTATGAAGAAACAGTATCCCGGACATGCTAAGCGCGTGATGATGGGGGTCTGGTCATTTCTGCGACAGTTCATGTACACCAAATTTGTGATTGTGGTAGATGATGATGTAAATACCAGAAACTGGGAAGATGTCATCTGGGCAATGACAACCCGTATGGATCCGGCCCGCGATACCTTATTAATAGAAAACACACCGATAGATTATCTGGATTTTGCCTCACCGGTTTCAGGCCTGGGGTCTAAAATGGGTATGGATGCGACCAATAAGTGGCCGGGTGAAACCGATCGGGAATGGGGTGAGCCGATTGTGATGGATGCAGCGATTAAAAATAAGGTTGATAGTATCTGGGATAGTTTAGCAATCGATAAAGAATAACAACAATTAAGGCAGGAAAAACCATGAAAACAGTAGTCAATATTATCATTTTGTCGATGATTGCTGGCGCAGGCTATTACTTTTATCAGGAAAATAAAGGCGAATTAAACAAAACCATTGATACGGTAAAAAATACCACGGTCGAATCTGTTACTAAAGATGTTATCGAAAAAGTGAAATCCATAGATAGCAGTGAACTGATGGAACTGGCAGCGAATAACAAAGACATGTTGATCGAGTTGATGGATAAAAATGACATTAAACTTGAAAACATCGATATGGCACAGTTAAAGAAGAAACTTGAAGAAAACGGTATCAGTCTGGACAGTATTAACCTGCAAGACGCCGGTGTTGAAGAAAAAGTTAAAGATCTATTTAACGCGGTAAGTAAATAAAGAGATCATCAAACGGATTGCTGCAGGCATTCCTTAATGCCCTCCGCCGTGTTTTTGAAGGTAAAACCTGCTAATAGAGAATTTTTAAGTTTCGATATATCCAGCCGCTTAGATTCAGCTAAGTAACTCAAATATGCCGGGCTATAGTATTGCCCGGCATCTGCCAGATCAATCTCCGTGTTGCGTTCGAGACCGGCCAGATCAGCTAATAGCCAGGCATGTTCAGTGGTTGTGCTGGGCTGGCCGTCGCTGACATTGTAAATTTCCTTATCCACTGGCGGATTCAGCATCGCCTGCAAACAAACATGAGTAAGATCGTGCAGATGAATCCGGTTGGTGTAAGGCGCCTGAGAGGCATTTATCAGCGGTTTGTTATTGTCATGAATACGCTGGCGAGACACTGTTTTAGACGAGTAAATAGCAGCACAGCGCAAGATAGTCAGTTTGCTGCTTCGAGTCTGGCAGAATCGGCTCAGTTGATGTTCTGCATCGAGCCTGCGTTTTGCACGCAGAGCTTGCGGCTTAACGGCAGACAGTTCCGTCAGCCACTGGCCCTGACTATCACCATAAACACCGCTGGTGCTGATATAAATAATGTGATCAATTGATAGCCGCTGATGCAGAGAAAGAAAAGTATGCATGCGCTGGTCGGTCTGCTCAGTTTCGGATGGTGGTGCAAAATAATACAGGCAGTCTATTGTTAAAGGTAAAGCAATGGCAGACCTTAGTGTGTCAAGGTCTGTCGATAAAGAGTGGTGACTGGCGGACAATGACGGTCGATGGCTGCGTGAAACCGAATAGATCATATCGTTGCTTTGCAGATGTTGTCTGGTGACTTCTAAACCAAGCTGGCCCTGACCAATTATGACTATATTTTTCATGGTTTTATAATCTGATTAAATAAGCGACAATACGCGGCTTTATTAGGCTTGCAGGGTATTTTACATGAGTTTTAACATTACATTACAACCAAGTGGACATGAGTTTGCAGCAAATGATGGTGAATCGGTGCTGACAGCAGGCCTGAATCATGGACTATCGCTGCCTTATGGTTGCCGAAATGGCGCCTGTGGTGCATGTAAAGGCACGATTGTGAGCGGAGAAGTGGATTATGGCGAGCGTAATACATCGTGCCTAAGTGAAGATGATAAAGCCGCCGGGGTCATTCTATGCTGTCAGGCACAGCCCAAGACAGATGTGATGATTAATGTAAAAGAACTCAGCAGTGCGGCTGAAATTAAGCCTAAAATTATGCCGGCGCGTGTTATCAAGCTGCATAAGCTGTCACATGATGTGATGCAACTGGAATTAAAACTGCCAGATAGCCAGCGCATGCAGTTTCTCGCAGGGCAGTATATTGAAGTACTTTTAAAAGGCGGTAAACGTCGTGCGTTTTCGATTGCCAATGCACCTCATCAGGATGATGTCATTATTTTACAGATAAGGCATGTGCCGGATGGTTATTTCAGTAACCACGTGTTTGATGAAATGCAGGAAAAAGCCCTGCTGCGCATCGAAGGTCCGTTTGGTGGTTTCTATTTACGTGAAGAAACTGAGCGACCGGTTATTATGCTGGGTGGTGGCACCGGCTATGCACCATTAAACGGCATGCTGGAGCATGCTCATAGCCTTGAAATGAAAAATCAGTTTCATCTATTTTGTGGTGTACGTGCCAAGCGTGATATTTATATGCAAGATCAGGTAGCAGCATTAACAAAAAAAATGTCGAACCTGAATTTCACCGCCGTGTTATCTGATCCGGAAGCGGCAGATAACTGGAGTGGAGAGACAGGCTATGTGCATGAAACGGTGTTAAACCAGTTTGCTGATCTGTCTGGCTTTGATATTTATATGAGCGGCCCGCCACCGATGGTAAATGCCGCAAAGGCCGCATTTATGAAACAAGGTGCGGTTGAAGATCAGATGTTTTCCGATGCCTTTGAATACTCTGCAGACGCCCAGAAGGCCTCTGATCTGTAAGTAACGGCCTTGCTGATGTGCATTAACCATGGCGAATTGGTATATATAGAGTCTGCGAGGTAGAGGTTAGCAAGTGGTCTTATATGATAATGCGTGCACCGGATCGCGCGCATTGTTTATTGATTGGGTAAAGTAAAACAGCTTTACTGTGAACAAGTACAGACAAGCCAGATCAATGTTAATTAGATGAGGTCATAGTCCAGCATTGTTGCCAGTATGGTCTAAAACGATCTTTGTTGATTGCAATGAACCAGCCCCTGCTGATAATACTTTTGGGCTTTTTCACTGTCATTCGTCTGTTCAAGTAGCAGTGCCAGTTGCAGAAAGGTGTCGCTAAGAGGTTGACTGGATAAACTGGAATCGAAAAAAGAGTGGGCTTTGCCCCAGAGCTTTAGCTGCACGGCAATTTTTCCAGCGGCAAGCAAAACAGTGGCATGCTGTGGATTAGCTTTTAGCCACTTTTCACAATTATCTAATAATGAATTGAAATAACTGTCATGATGATCAGCCCGGATATTATGGATAAAGCTGGCATAAAGTGTAATCAGCTGCTCATTCCATTTTTTATTAAGTGTCTCACGCAATAATTTTTCAGCTCGCTGTAACTGCCCGCAAAGAATCAGTTGCTGCGCATAGAGTTCGATAATGTCGCTGTTTTGCCTGAGTGACTTTGGTATGTCTGACCAGAGTGAATCCAGCTTTTCACTGTTCTGCTGTTGTCCTGCCTGCTTTAAATAACCTGAGTAAGCCACTGTTTCTGTTTTGATAAGTAATTCATCCGGGATCGACTTTGAGTGTCTCATCTCTTTTAACAGCGGGCAAAGATGAGACCAGTCTTCAAGCTGTAAATAAGCACGGGATAGTAAACGCATAATATAGTCATGCTTTGGGTAAGCGCTCATTAAGTGACTTAGAGTGGCCAATGCCATTTCATTTTGCTGATGAGCCAGTTGCAGCTCCGCCTGAGTCAGGCCAATGGCGATATCAGCATCAGGGTTAATGTTATGTGCCTGCTTTAAATAAGTATCACGGCGGTCATCCGCATGTAACAACTGTGCCGCCCGAGCAGCTAACAGGTAGTTCAAAAATGAATTTTCATTGCCGGAAGCCTGTTTAATAAAAATACTTTCGGCTTTCTTAAATCGCCCCTCGGTAAATTCTGTCAGCCCTGAAATTAACCCCGATGTTGATTTTTTATTCTGGTAATTACTGTAAGAGCGGTTAATAAACGCCGGCAGTTTAAAGACATTAAAAACAGAGCGTAGCAGCGCATACAGCAGTATAAATAAAAGAAGGATAAAGCCACTGAAAACAAACACCGATGTTTCAATACTGAAAGCCTGATACTGAATCAGCACAAAGCCACTGCCCTGTTGCTTTATGAAATAGCCGAGATAAATCGCACCGGCAATAATAAGCAGAAGAAAAAGACGTTTAATTAATTTCATTGTGTGGCGTTACCTGTATTTTTTTTGAGATTATCACTGCTATTACTGACAGCAATACGCTGCTGCAGCAGTAACCAGGAACCCGTGATGTCGGGAAGCGAAGGTAATAAATTAATGCTTGAATAGCTGGTTAATTCGCTAAACAGTTCAGTAACTCTGTTGTCATCATTATCATAGTGCAGTGAAATAAGTGTCAGTGCCGCGCTGATTTCATGTTGAAAAGCCGCCGTGTTTGTATTCAGCAGTGCGATACGGGATGTTTCGAGCCGGTATAGTAGCTGATTATCAATAGCGGATTTGTCTAAAGGCTTATCTGTGGTCAGAATATCGCGCTGGTGTTTTTTGATGGTAACCAGTGATTTTATGCGATCCCAAAGCGGACTAAGAAAAGTGTCTTTCTCAAGTGAAGCAATTTCCACGGTTTGAGACGTGGGGATTTGTTCAGTCAGTTTTTTATGTGCAGATTTAAAGGGCAGCGCTGTAATAGAGCCGGTGATGTTATCAAGGCTGAAAGCTATACCGTTGATATCAGGCAGGTTGAGCAAACTAAGTTCAGCCACTTCACTGGCAATTTTCTGTCGCAGGCCGATCAGGCTGGGATCTGATAAATCATGTAGCCGGTTATTGGCCGCTTTAAGTGCAGCAATGGCTGATTTGATATCTCTTGAAATGAGCAGGCGCTGATTGGCCAGTGATAATAAATAGGAGACCTCAGCCAGTAACCACTGACGCTGATTACGGTGTGTGATATCGAAGATATTTTTACTGGCAGACTGCATGGTTTGCACAGAGTCGGCTATTGCTTTTAACTGGCTTTGTTGATCTGTAAACAGTGTGCCAATTTGTGTCAGGCTCTGGCTGTGTTGCTGTATCAGTGTTTCAGAGTCTTTAAGCTGAGCAGAAAGTTGTGCCAGATGATCTGATTGTTGTTGCTGTGTTTGCTGAAAGGCATTTGCCGCTTTAGTAAACTCTTGCCAAAAATAAAAGCCTGCGGCCGGTGCAGCAAGTAATAAAATGATAAATAGCCATAACAAGAAAGACCGTTTATTTTGTTTTACAGGCTTGGTGATGTTGCCCTGAGCGACATCATTAGCATCGCCTGTGGTCTCTTTAGCGGGAGGAATGGTGTCTACAACTGGATTATCAGTTGACTGATCAGATGAGCTCATTGTGTAACATCCAAGTTTAAATCGTTATTGTTTTTGGTCATTGTTATTACAGCTCGCTGATACATTGTCAATGATACACTTGAGCATAGCATTATCTGTTGCATTAGCGGCAGCTTCAACATGTATAAATCCCAGTTCTCTGGCTCTTTGTGAGCAGCGTTCTGCGGGAGTAATCAGTAATTTATCATGGATTTGCTCAAGCGTCTGAGTATCTAATAGCGAGTTCAGGTTCTCCAGGCCCTGCTGGCTACTGACGGTGATGATGTCGAGTGTGGCAAACTCATCCGGCCGCAATAGCAGAGGCGCGGCTTGACGTTGATAAACATCAAGATAAGTCACGGTCGCGCCGCGTGACTCCAGCACTTCTTTTAAATGCTCGCGACCCTTGCCACCACGAAGGATCAGAATTTTTTGCTGATTGATCTGTGCTGCAGAAAAGGCTTTGGAATCGAGTAGTGCTTCACTGTTAAAACCCTGATCTGGGCTACATACATTGCCAACTCCGTGCTGGTTTAGTGAGAGATGAGTGGCCTTACCAATAGCAGCGATGGATTGTGCCGCTGAAATTTGCGTGTGTTTAGCGATCAGAGCCAGACCATATTCAACGGCATTCTTGCTGATAAAAATAAGCCAGTTGTATTGTGCCAGCGCGTCAATGACCGGTTTTTGTGAGTCATGACAGGCCGCTTCAATGGCGATAGTGGGTTGTTGCAATACGCGTGCACCGGCCTGCTCTAGTAATTGCACTAATGAGCCTGCCTGATGTTTTGGCCGGGTCACCAGAACGGACAGGCCGGATAGGGCTTGCGAACGAGGTTGTTTTAAAGGTGCACTTTGAGTAAAGGCATCCGTCATGATGTACGAATTACGCCGTTATCATGCCAAGATCAGTTAAGATCTTGCGCGCGCCTGCTGCTAGCAGGCGATCAGCTAAGGTACTACCGAGTTGCTCTGCCTGGTCTGCAGGACCGCGAATCTCATCAAAGACAACTTCACTACCATCGGGACGGCCGACTAAACCCCGCAGGTAAATTTCATCATTTTCAAGCAAGGCATAACCGGCAATGGGCACCTGACAACCACCATTCAGGCCTTTGTTGAGCGCTCTTTCTGCAGTGAGACGAATAGTAGTGTCGCTATCTTGTAACGGTGCAATTAAGGCTTCGATTTCAGTATCACCGGTGCGACATTCAATGCCGACAGCACCCTGACCGACGGCAGGTAATGATTGCTCCGGTGTCAGGTGATGGCGAATACGGTCTTCAAAGCCCAGGCGAATTAAACCCGCTGACGCCAGGATAATGGCATCGAAGTCACCGTTATCCAGCTTGGCTAAACGGGAATTTACATTACCGCGTAAATCCAGCATTTCTGATTCAGCTCGCACCGCCTTAACTTGCAGCTGACGACGCAGGCTTGATGTGCCAATGCGTGCATTCGCCGGTAAATCGTCTAAGGATGCATAATGATTTGAAACGAAGGCATCATGCGGGTTTTCACGCTGCATGATAACCGGCAGATAGAGGCCATCCGGGAACTCCATTGGCACATCTTTCATTGAATGTACGGCAATATCAGCCGTACCATCCAGCATACCCTGCTCGAGTTCTTTAACGAATAAACCTTTGCCACCGACTTTTGCAAGCGGGGCGTCCAGTATTTTGTCGCCTTTGGTCACCATGGTAACGAGCTCAACCTTTAAACCGGGGTGGTGAATTTTTAATTGTCTGGAAACCTCATTGGCTTGCCACAGGGCAAGAGGAGATTGGCGGGTGGCGATACGGATTATGTTTATGCTCATGTTATTCGTCGTTTCTTGTGAAATACGGGAACTATTTTATGTAAAATCGCTCTCTGTTATAAGTGCTAGTTTAAAGAATGAGTGAAAATGTTGAATAAAGTTGGCTTTAGAGTGATATTTCCCGCCTTTTTGTTATCAATAATGACGTTTCAGGCTTTTATGAAAGAAACACAGGCAGAAAGCATAACCATTCCAAAAGCAATTAATCTGCAAAAAGATGGTCTTTTGGCTCAGCAACAAGGTATTCCTGTGCTGCTTGAATTCAGTATGCATGGCTGTTCATTTTGTGAACAGATTGAAAGCGAAGTGCTGCGTCCGATGCTCATCAGCGGTGATTATGATAAGAAAGTAATGCTACGAAAGGTAATGATCGACGAAGACACTGTTATTACAGACTTTAACGGTAAAAAAATCACTTATGATGAATTAGCCAGCCGATATAAGATTTATGTGACCCCAACACTTATCCTTTTGCATGGTAACGGTAAAGCGATGGGTATTGAGATGGTGGGCGTTACCACTATTGATTTTTATGGCGCGTATCTGGACCAGGCTATTGATGATGCGTTAAAACAAACATCAATAGCGGCCGAGCGCACTAATGGTGGCTCGCCAGCATCTTAAGTTTCTTTCGCACCAGTGCCAGATGACGGCGGCTAATCTCCAGCTTGTCGTCAACGCCATCTAATACAATACAGTTCTGTCCGCTGCCACTTTTGCTCATACCCACGATATATTTATCGGCAATCAGCGCGTTACGATGTATGCGGGTGAAACTGTCACCAAATTCAGTTTCCAGAGCTTTTAAAGACTCTTCAATCAAGTATTCATGAGTATCAGTTTTCATCGTTACATATTTATGATCGGCAAGAAAATAACGAATATCTTCTACCGGGATCAGTTCCAGCCGGCCGCGAATTTTTACGCACATTTGTTTGCGGACAGAGTCATCCTCGCCTTCCAGGTGCTTAAGCTGCGCACGCGTGGGGCGCTTGGCCGCCTCCAGTGCCTGCTGCAGACGTTCTTGTTTTATCGGTTTTAGCACATAATCGACCGCATGCGTGCCAAAAGCATCCAGCGCATGATCACTAAAAGCAGTGGTAAAGATGACGGCAGGTGGTTTGGATAATTTACTCAGGTGATGGGCCGTTTCAATGCCATCCATACCTGGCATACGAATATCCAGCAGAATAATATCCGGCTTCAAGGCCTGCACCTGATGCAATGCCTGCTCACCATTTTCTGCTTCAGCGACGACACTGTAACCGTCCATATTGTCCAACAGTTGGCGAAGTCTTTTGCGAGCCAGTGGCTCATCGTCAACAATTAATACATACATTCACTCACTCCTCCCTTAAATTAATCAAAGGGTATATTTAACGTAACCGTATATAACGGTGGTCCTTCGTCAATGCTGAAGGTGGCAGAAGAACCAAAGGCTAATAACAGTCGCTGACGGATGTTGCCCTGAGCCATTTGATTGCTTTTACGATTACTCTTGCGTAATTTGAGTACCGGGTTTGAGACCGATACGATTAAACGTTTATTATGTTTATAGATGCGTATTTTAATAACGCCACCTTCAGGTAAAGGCTCTACACCATAATATATCGCATTTTCTACTAAAGGTTGGATACAAAGAGCCGGTAGCTGAATATCTTTATCAAAGCGCTCTATTGCCCACTCAGGCCTTAGTCGCGAGCCTAAGCGTAATTGCTCGATAGACAGATAACTGCGAACCAGCTTAATCTCATCGGATAATTTGTGTTCAGTATTCTCTCTTAAACTGATTCTAAACAGGTCGGCCAGATTGATTATAGTCGTTTCTGCCGTATCGGGCTGATCGTGTACCAGACTGGCAATGGTATTCATACTATTGAACAGGAAGTGTGGCCGAATACGCGCTTCCAGTGCCTTTAAGCGGGTTCTGGCTTCAGACAGCTGGTTTAACTTCCAGTGGTGCTGAATAAAGAAGTAGCGCAGTAATACTGCGATAACAATAGAACTGATGGCCAGATTTTTTAAAATAAATTCATGATGCCAGCCTTTATTATAGAACTGCGTCAGATGAAATTCGGTCGCAAGATAGGTTGTCAGGGCACTAAAGCCTAATGTAACCAGTAATACCAGCAAATAACTCAGAATAGAAACACTCATATTAGAAAAACGATTAAGTAGACGTCCTAATGTGCACAATACAGCCGCACTGGTGAGAGCTATCCAGAGCATAAACAATGAGGTAATTGAAAGCTTGTCCCACAGTTGCTCATTGAGCGGTGAGCTGTTAATGCTGAGCACGATGGCCATGAGTTCAGTGATCACCAGCAAACGGAGGATGAAATTAACGTCACAAAAGTTAGGTAAGTAACCTTCATCCGCCTGGGACAGTTGTTTGACTTTGATATCCATTATTATTTTTTAATAAGTTCCCTGAGGCAGTGTAACAAGCAATGATGACTATGCGCGGCAAAATGTGATTAAGCAACATGATATGTAGCACAAATGGTGCAATTACACCTGTTGTGTTATTGCGAATGTTATCACCGGGTCCACATCTGCTATACTTCGGCCAATTATTATCATAGCGATTTAACATCATGTCACAAGATTCCAATCAGGACAAAGACAAACTGTGGGGCGGGCGTTTTAATGAGCCTACAGATGCTTTTGTAGAAAAATTTACCGCCTCGGTTAACTTTGATCAGCGCATGGCGATGCAGGATATCGCCGGCTCACGGATACATGCGCGCATGCTGACAAAAGTGGGCGTGCTCACACAGCAGGACTGCGAAGATATTTTGCGCGGGCTTGATGAAGTTGAACAGGATATCGTCAACGGCGAGTTTATCTGGTCCGTCGCGCTGGAAGATGTTCACATGAATATCGAATCGGCGCTGACAGCAAAGATCGGTGATGCCGGTAAACGTCTGCACACAGGGCGCTCGCGTAATGATCAGGTGGCCACCGATATCCGCTTATATTTACGCGAGCAAATTGCCTTTATTGTGGCTGAAATACGGCGCTTACAAAATGGTCTTATCGATCTGGCCGAGCGCGAATTTGAAACCATTATGCCCGGCTTTACACACTTACAGGTCGCCCAGCCGATCACTTTTGGCCACCACATGATGGCCTGGTTTGAAATGCTGCATCGTGATGCGTCACGAATGACGGACTGTGCCAGCCGCATGAATCAGCTTCCGCTAGGGGCGGCGGCATTAGCTGGCACCAGTTACCCGATTGATCGTCAGTTTAGCGCTGAGCAACTGGGCTTTGATCAGCCGACACGTAATTCACTGGACTCAGTCAGTGATCGTGATTTCGCGATCGAGTTTTGCGCAGCCTCAGCCCTGATCATGACGCATCTCTCACGCTTTTCAGAAGAGCTGGTGCTGTGGTCTTCAGCGCAGTTTGATTTCATTGATCTGCCAGACCGCTTCTGCACCGGTTCATCGATCATGCCGCAAAAGAAAAACCCGGATGTACCTGAACTGGTGCGAGGCAAAGTGGGCCGTGTGAACGGTCATTTAATTTGTTTGTTAACACTGATGAAGTCACAGCCACTGGCATACAATAAAGATAATCAGGAAGATAAAGAGCCACTATTCGACACGATCGATACCGTTGCCGGTTCCTTGCGTGCCTTTGCCGACATGATGCCGGCGATTAGCTGCAAAAAAGAAAATATGTACAATGCCGCCAAGCAAGGTTTTTCAACCGCCACGGATCTGGCCGACTACCTGGTACGCAAAGGGCTGCCATTCCGTGATGCTCATGAAGTGGTCGGCAAAGCCGTGGCTTTTGGGGTCGACACTAAAAAAGACCTGAGCGAAATGACACTGGCAGAATTACAGCAATTCTCAGATATGATCAGTGATGATGTGTTTGATGTCTTAACCCTGGAAGGTTCCGTGGCGGCGCGTAACCATATCGGTGGTACTGCACCGCAACAAGTCAAAAAGGCAGTGGCCACTGCCCGTTTATTGATCAGTGAATAAAGCCAGCCGGTAAGGAGCCGTGTCGTGTGCCTTACCGGTCGTATCGATATCCTTCCTGCCTTCTCTACTGGCTCACCAGTAATCCACATTTCATAAAAATGAGCAGATGCTCTGAATTTATCGCCGCTAAGGCATGTCGACATGAGGCTTTAACAGAGAAATAATGAAGCCTGCTTGTGCAAGCTGATGTTTCGCTGTCTATACTGAGGAAACGTGAATTAAAAAGCGGAGCCTCAGCATAATGTCTATGTTGCGATCACTGAAAAATATAAGCCTGAAAAAAACATTTACCCTGTTAACAGGTGTATTACTACTGCTGGTAATTGCCGAGACGGTGATTATTAGTCAGGTAAATAATACCGTATTACACAGCAGTGAAAATATTGAACATAATGAACTCGCTATTTTAAATAAGTCCCATCAAAGTAAGCTGGCCGTTATACAGGTGCAGCAGTGGTTGACTGATATCAGTGCAACCAGAGCTCAGGATGGTTTAAACGATGGCTTTGATCAGGCAAAACAGAATGCCGAAAGATTTAGAAAATTAATTGCTGAATTAAGTCAGCTGGACGCCGAAAAAAAAGACTTTTACCTGAATATGCTGCCAACCTTCGAGCTTTATTACCTGACCGGTCAAAAAATGGCACAGGCGTATATCGATGGCGGGCCAGCCATGGGCAATAAAATGATGGCTGAGTTCGATGCGGTTGCTGCCGATATGGCAAAGCAAATAGACCAATTGCTAAAGCAAACCAATCTTCACGTCATCAATACATTTGAAGCAGAAATCGAGCATATCAAAAATGGCCAGGTGTTGTACCTGGGAGGTATGTTATTGATTATCTTTGGTATTGTTTTTTGCTATTTAGTACTGATCCGGGCAATTAACTTTCTGCCAATAGCGATAAAAGAAATCAGCATGATTGCCGAAGGTGACCTGACCTCGCAGTACACTAGCAACCGGTATGATGAAATGGGTGAGTTATTAGTTTCAGTAGAGAAGATGCGCCATGATTTAATCACGATGATTTCGCAAATCATGCAAACAAATGACAGTTTAACCGGCTCGGCCGGTGACATGATGCGCTTAACCAATGACAATAACGCGGCTGCAAATTTGCAGCAAAACGAAACAGACCAAATCGCAACGGCAATCAATCAATTGTCGGCTACGGCTCAGGATGTGTCTCAGAATGTGACCTTAACGGCAGATACCGTCAATCACGCGAACAATGAGACACAGGCCGGTAAAAAAGTGGTTGAAAGCGCGATTATCAAAATACAAAGTGTCGCCAACAAATTAGAGCAGGCGGCAAGCGTTATTCAACAGCTTGAAAGCGATACAGCCAGTATTACCGGTATACTTGATGTTATAAAAGGCATTGCAGAACAAACCAACTTGCTGGCATTAAATGCCGCTATCGAAGCCGCGCGCGCCGGTGATCAGGGCCGTGGTTTTGCCGTGGTTGCTGATGAAGTCCGTGCACTGGCACGTCGTACTCAGGATTCAACAGAAGAGATAGGGCAGATGATCGAAAGCCTGACTAATGGTGCCCGAGAAGCCGTTGAAGTGACCACGACGTCACGAGAAGAGGCCAGAGAAGCCGCGGATAACGCAGCTGAAGCCACTCAGTCGCTGGAGGCGATAGCTGATGCGGTGGAGAATATTCGTTCAATGAGTCAGCAGATAGCAGAAGCCTCTACTCAGCAAACACAGGTAACCGAAGAAGTGAACATGAACATTGTGAAGGTCCGTGATATGGCCGTGCAGATGGTTGATAATGTGGCGTTTTCAATGAAGGCTAGTGAAGAAGTGGCGCAAAATAGCGATCAGTTATCGAATATGGTGAAGCATTTTAAGCTGTGAACAGGCTATTGTTCAGGTAGTTGAGGGTTCCGTACTGGTCAGGTTATCAGCCCTGATAATCTGCCACTAACAGTGCTTCCGGCACCTGTGTTTTAATCGCCGCGGAAATTTCAAGTATCAAGCCTGCTGTGGGTTTTATGGTAACCCACAGCAAATTCATTTTCATATTCAGATCAACAAAAACAATCTGCTGTTTATAATAATTCAGTACAGTATCGAGCTGGTTGAGTGTGTGCTGGATATAGACAGGTGGCTGATGCTTCAGCTTAGGGATAATCATCATAAAATCGCTGAGCGGCTTGCCATTTTCATCGCGTGTGGGTGCAATCTCGTGCAATGGCACGGCAGGGCTAACGTTAGAACCAGCTTTCGGTAATACGTTCCGGCTTAGGCAAATCTCATTATCCATCGCTCTTCCAACAGAAGTCTTGATAGTTTAAGCATAGGATAGATTATGCGGTTATGACTAGCTGAATTGCGGGCTATTGGATTAGCGGTGGCAAAAGGTTTACTAGTGTATGCGGGCTGATTATGTGGTTAAGCTCAAATATAAAATTCGTTTACTTAAGAACCGGTTAATCTTTTGAAGATCATGAAAGCTAGTCATGATATAAAGTTAAAGAATATAAAAATAAAATATATGGATAGATAGATGAGCAGATTAGGTCAATGTGTTGTTTTTTTCAATTTTTTAGTTTTTATGATCGGGTGCGATACGGCTGGGGAAGGCGCAGCACAGATTCAGATAGGGTCTGCTAATGAAGTGAGTTCAATACAGGGGCTTCAGTATCAACAGCCTTTAGTTGTGCAGGTTACTGACCTTGATGGAAACCCTGTTGCTGGTGCGAGCGTGAGTGTAAGAGTGGTGCCTGTTGAATATTTCAAAGGCATTTATATCAGAATAGATGCCAATGGATTACCGGCAGCCCTTTTGGCGGATGCAGTCAGGTGGGGGAGCTTAATAAGTGCTTATTGCCCCACCGAAGATCTGAATGACAATGCTGTGCTTGATGCTGGTGAAGATATTAATGGTAACGTTGTACTAGATCCATCGCATCCAGCAACACTGACACCACATGCCTCAGCTTTACCAACGTTGGACCCAATTAGTAATCGTATATTGACAGATGATTCTGGGTTTGGGTATTTTAGTATTACTTACCCTGAATCAGTCGCATCCTGGGTAGCCGTTAGGATAATTGCATCCACCAGAGTGCTAGGCACAGAGAGTACCCAAACAATGGAGGTTGATTTGCTGGCACCACTTCCGGATTTAGAAGAAGTGGATATCGCACCACCTGGTGGAAGCACAGAAAGTCCTTATGGTGTGGCTAATGTCTGTACTGATGCTAATTGATCAAAACATAGCTTTCACTAATACTGGATATTTGTGGTGCAAGATTAAATAGATTGCTTCGCATAAGCCTTGCCGGTAGTCGCACCGGCAGGCGAGGAAACTTAATATACCAAAGTCAAAGGCGTCGGTAGTCGACCGACAGCGAGTTACTTTTCTGTCTACAGCAACAGAAAAGTAACCAAAAGAGTGCCGCCCCGTTAATCAAGTCCGCATAAAAAGCATGCGGATACCCTCGTCAGTCGCAATATTTACGGCTGCTGCGGAACTCGCGAGAAAAGCACTCGCTCAGACATCCTCACAGAAAACTCCGTAAATATTACTCCTTCCTCAGCTTGCTTAAATGGGAGGGGTAAATCTAAACAAGAAGTCAAAAGACCGAAGGCTTACGACTAAAGACTATCAGTTCTTATCGGTTTTGACTTACCTTCCCGTCTCGCTGTTTGCCGTGCATTGTTTTAAAGCAGGGTTAATTCGCCATGGATGGCGAATTAAGTTTTCTTGAGCAGGGATGAGAATGAAAACGACCCAGTAGCGAAGTGAGTATATAAAATCTTGTAAATAACGTAGAAGAATTTGGTGACAATGCACGGGAACCCGTAGGGCAAACAGTGTTAGGGCGGCTTTTTTTGGGTACTTTTTCAGCTGTAGGAAAAAGTGCCTCGCCCGCCTGCGCGATTACCCCAAAACCTTCTGCAGCCAAGCACTAATCGCAGCCAACTCATCCGGGCCCACACCATGACCAATGTTGTAAGCATGCCATTCCAGCGGATAGCCCATCGACTCTAATTTAGCCCGGGATTTTTCGGCAACTTCAAAGGGGATTACTTCATCGACTGTGCCATGTGCCATGAAAATCGAGGTATTTCTGTTTTCGTCGTGGGCATTTTCAGGGTAAGCATCATGCGAAGGTAAATAGGTTGATAAGGCCATAATACCGGCCAGCTTACTTTGATAGCGCAAGCCAGTGTTCAGGGCGATAGCGCCACCTTGCGAAAAACCGGCAATAACGATATTTTCCGACGCTATTCCGCGCTCGATCTCGCCTTCAATCAGGCCCATTAAAGCGAGAGTTGAGTCATTAATGCCTTCAAAATCTTCCTGGCGGTCTATATCTGTGCTGCGAATATCATACCAGCCACGCATGACCTGCCCTTTATTCACGGTAATGCGCTGAAACGGGGCATGCGGGAACAGAAAGCGATAACTTGCTGATGACGGTAAATTAAGCTCCGGCACAATGGCTTCAAAATCATGACCGTCAGCCCCCAAACCGTGTAACCAGATAATGCTATGAGTCGGGTTTTCAGCGGTAGTGCGTTCGATAAATTCAAGTTGTTGGATAGACATTTTGGGCTCGTCGGGGCTGGTATATAAGAATCAGGCTGCATTTTCGTGGATGTAGAGTCAGTTGGCAAGCGACGGGACTTTATTATTAAAATTTATACAGTAGAATATGCTCATGTTAAAAGAATATCGTAGCCCTGCGGTGGCTTTGTTTTTAAGCCTGTGTGTTTGCCTGTTACTGGTCTTATCGTCCTGCGGTAAAACCGGTGAATTGTACTTGCCTGATGATAAACCGGGTCAAACAGCGAGTACAAAAAAGTGATAAGGCAAAAAACACAGGTCTTATCACTGAAGTGCTAATTGCGATTAGTGCATGCCCTTTCTTTATAAACACCCCAACCATTTTTAATTTTAAGGCATTTCGATGGATTACTTTGAATACCGTGACGGCACTTTGTTTGCTGAAGATCTGAATGTAACTGAACTGGCTAAAGAATTTGGCACGCCTGCTTATGTCTATTCACGGGCAACCATCGAAAGGCATTATAAAGCTTTTGATGAGGCCCTGGACTCGCTTTCACATCTGGTTTGTTATGCCGTTAAAGCCAACTCTAATCTGGCTGTGCTGAATGTACTGGCGCGTCTGGGATCCGGCTTTGATATTGTTTCAGGTGGTGAGCTTGAAAGAGTACTGGCAGCCGGTGGTGATGCGGGAAAAGTTGTTTTTTCTGGCGTTGGTAAAACACCTGAAGAAATGCGCCGGGCGCTGGACGTTGGCATATATTGCTTTAATGTTGAGTCAGAAGCCGAGCTGGATGCACTGGATGAAGTGGCGACTTTATTAAATAAGAAAGCCAGAATTTCGATCCGGGTTAATCCGGACGTTGATGCTAAGACCCACCCCTATATATCAACCGGTCTGAAAGACAATAAATTCGGCATCGACATTAATGATGCTGAACGGGTGTATCAGCGCGCTGCGCAAATGCGAAACATTGAGGTGACCGGTGTGGATTGTCACATTGGTTCACAGCTAACCGACATTAAGCCGTTTAAGGATGCACTGGATCGCGTGCTGTTACTGATCGATAAACTGGCGGCTGGCGGTATACAACTGAGCCACATCGATCTGGGCGGCGGCCTGGGTATTCGTTATCGTGATGAAGAGCCACCAACGCCGTATGAACAGGGTGAAATGCTTGCTGAAAAACTCAAAGGCCGTGGTCTTAAAGTATTAATTGAACCGGGTCGTGCGATTGTTGGTAATGCCGGTATTTTATTAACAGAGGTCATGTACTTAAAACATAACGATCACAAAAACTTTGCCATTATCGATGCGGCCATGAACGATTTAATGCGCCCTACTTTATACGGCGCTTGGCAAGAGATTGTGCCGGCATTACAGACGCAAGGAGAATGCAAGGTTTATGATCTGGTCGGGCCTATTTGTGAAACAGGAGACTTCCTTGGCAAAGATCGTGAACTGAACCTTGAACAAGGCGATATTTTAGCGGTACGCTCTGCCGGTGCATACGGTTTTAGCATGAGTTCAAACTACAATACACGGACACGTTCTGTAGAACTGATGGTGGACAAAAATATGGTTCATGTTGTTCGCCCCCGTGAACAAATTGAACAATTATTTGCAACGGAAAAAGTTTTAGCAGAATAGATTGCTATTCTGCGTTATAAGTGATTAATTAGCGCATATAAAAAATAGAATAATATAAAATCAATAAATAATTATTGTCAATTGTGCAGCCTCTGACTATGGAGCAATTCTTAATCTGAAGGCTGCTAATAATAAGAAAATAGGGAGACATAAATGAAAGCACCTCTTATCCGGGCGGCCGTGCTGACGCTGGTCTTTGTCTGTACACATGCGTTTGCAGCAAATAAAGAATTTCCCGGGCGGGATATTTATCTTGGCACACCCTATATTGAAATGAACGAATTTAACGCCGAATTTGATAACGTCATTGTTGTGGATGTACGCTCGCAATATGAATATGAAACGTTACAAATATTGGGGGCAAAGAATATAGCGCTGAACTCATCTGCTTTTACCAGCAAGATGGAAGAGTTACGAAACGCGAATAAAGATAAAAAAATTATAGTCTATTGCAATGGCAAAAGCTGTATGAAGTCTTATAAAGCAGCCGGTAAAGCGGCAGCCAGAGGGATTGAAAATGTCATTGCGTTTGATGCCGGTATAATGGACTGGGCGAAAGCATACCCGGAAAAAACAGTGCTGTTGGGTCAGACACCTATTGATCCGGCACAGCTGATCAGCAAAGAGCGGTTTACGGCGCATTTACTGGAGCCAGACAAGTTTGCTGAAATGGTTGCCTTGCCAGGCAGCAATGTGCTGGATGTGAGAGACCGCCTGCAGCGTAGTGGCATGGGATTATTTGTCTCGAAAGAAAACCACGCCGGTTTAGACAACAATGAAATGCTCAAACAGTATATACAAAAGGCGGTGACTGATAATAAAACCTTATTGATCTATGATGAGTCAGGCAAACAGGTTCGCTGGCTGATGTATCGCTTAGAGGCAAGAGGCTTAAAGAATTACTATTTCATGAAAGGCGGAACACGTGCGTACTTTAAACACTTAAGAGCAAATAAATAGCGTGGTTCACATTAATTAGCGCATGAATGAACAAACGCATAAAAAAAGCCCGGTAAAAGGGCTTTTTTTATGCGTCTATATTCGTAAGCCACAAGACGCTAAAGCAATGATGTAAGTGGTTTGCTTTATGTCGGATCGTTTGATTGCAGACTGTGGCACTTACACAAGAGCTATTTAACGATTTTTTGCAGAGAGTGAAACCAGTCAGGATTAGGTTCGCCTTGTTGCAGTTTTACAATCCGGCCGACTTCGTTTTCATACCAGCCGATATGACTTTGGTTTGGCTCGGCCTGGTAAGCCCACCACTGACCATCAGCATCTTGCGCTATGTACTGTGCCCATTCGGGCAAATCGGAAAAATTATTCATTTGTTTTTTAAATCAAAATGTTTTTACCACAGAAGGTCACGGAGGGCGCAGATTATTTCAGATACAAAAGGGCTTCTCTTTACTCTCCGTGACCTCTGTGGAGAATGATTCTTTCTAAAGCCTAATTAAAGTCAAAGTCTCAGTTTATATTTTCGCCACGAAGTTAATAAAGAATCCCTGACTGTCGTAATCGAGATCTGTCAGATCATCAGAAAAGTCGGTGAAGTTATAACCCATACCAAATTTAATATGCTGATTAACATGCCGATAGACAGCGAGTAAGGCACCGCTACGGGTATCACCGGCTTGCGGCAGGCTTAATGTACGGCTTTCGATTAAGGCATCCCAGCGATGAGTAAAATGCCAGTCGGCACGCACGATGTATAAGTCGGCATTACTTTCAAAAAATACCGGATTAACCCTGTCCAGGCTGAGCTCGCCAAAGCGGTGGGCATATTTAGCACCGATACTCCATTTCTGAGTCATGTTCATTGTCATGTCGAGAGAAATGATTTCACTTTTCTGAATAAATTCTGCCGGGGTGTTTTCCAGTATGACCTGATCGGCCGAAGGTAAATTATAAAAATACGTGTATTTAACCAGTGCATTTAAGTCGTTCGATTTGACCGGGCGGTAGGCATAGCCGATAACCGCTTCAGTAAAGTCACCGTTATAGAATTCACCGAGCGAACTTTCGCTGGTTGAGTGATTGAGCTTTCCGATTAAACGCCAGTCAGGTGACAGCTGGTACTTAAGGCTGTTTTTATACAATATGGTAAGCCGGTTCGATGTCGTGGTATCCGGGTTTTCAATATTGTCTTCACGCTGTTCAATGGCACCGGCATATTTGAGTTTATCACTGTTGTAAGCCAGTCTAAAACCAAGCGCTGTGCGTTCAGTAATAGCAGCGGTAAGGTTGTCCTCCAGTGTGCCTATGTCAATCGTCGTGCCAAGAGTGAGCTTATCCGAGGTGGCAAAATCAGCACCCATTGAATGGGTTAAGCCGGTTGGCACATCGCCATGCGAATAGCGCTCTTCAAGGTACATACTGGCACTGTCGGAAAACTGGGTTTTAAAGCCGGATGAAAGATTGCCTTTTTGTGCGCGCAGACCGGCATCCGTGCGTTCGTTTTCCAGCGCATAGTTAAGGTAGACATTGGACTTGTCCGAAACCAGATAGTCGGTGCCGATTTTGGCACCAGTGCCCAGTTCACCACCGGACAGTTCACCGTTTAGCTTTAAGCGGTCGGTGAGCCGGTAGTCACCACCGAGTCCGATACGGTTATTTTGCTCACGGTTACCGCGTACTTTTAATGTGTCCTGAATAAAACCATAAGCATTCCAGTCTTGCTTTGAGTCATAGTGAGCTTTAAACGCGAGATCAGTGCGATCGCCCTGTTTTTGTGTCAGCACGACAACCGCTGAACGGTCCTGGCGGTCATCATTTTTAACACCGGCCGAAAGCTTCCAGTTATCATCGAGCGAATAGTCAGCGCTGACTTCAACCTCGCTGGTTTTTAAGCCGGCCTCCTGCGTTTTATTATCAACTTTTAATTTCAGAGTGAGGGTATCGAGCAGCGGGTATTCAGCAGAGCCGCCATCGTACTTGGTGTCGGTCAGTGCGATTAAGCCCGGAGCAGAATAGCCGGCATTAAGCCGTTGTGAATAAAAGCTTGCCTTACCCTTAATGCCGTCGAAAACATCATCGAACTGAATACGGCCATCAAGCCTTAAAGCATCGGCTGTCAGTGTATTATCCAGCAGCGGATCGATCAGATTAAAATTATAACCACCGTCAGCAGAGGTACTGGTTTCGCCGTTCAGGCCGCTGCTTGTTGCCTGTTCAAATTTCAGCCAGGTGGAGGTGTTTTTGCGCAGTGTAATGTCGATGGCACTTAGGTCATTCTTCTCCGAACCTTCACCAAATGAACTGAAAGTAGCACCCAGTTTGAGGTTGTCGTTTAACCAGTAGTGCGCGCGACCACCGGTAGACAGTTCGTTAGTATCTGAAAATCCAGGGCTGTATTCATAGCGAGCAACCAGATAGACCTCATTGTCACCGCCGTTGCCACTGTCAACGATGCTGTTGTCGTTAGCGGATGCCGACAGCGGTGTGCCGAGTAAGATGCGGCCCTGTATGGTATCAATATCGTAATCGAGTACCGGTAGCAGGTTTTTAACGCCAACAACCATGCCGGAAGCCCTGTCCCGCACTTCGATGCGAAGCCGCTCGGAACCGGCAAGAATATCCTGATGCCTTAAGAAATACAGTGAGCCACCGGTGCCGCGGAATTCATCACGGCTGCTGATGGTACCGGGTTCAGCTGCAAACACATCGAGCTTGAAGGATTTTTCGCCAAAGGTGGTGATGGCATCATTTTCGTAGTGAAAATTAGCACCGTATAAATTTCGGTCAACATGTGCCAGGGTGTTATCCAGATAGCCGGCATTAAAATTACCCCATAAGCCGTAATCATCACCATTCGCTAATTTCAGGTAAAACTTACCCAGCGTCGGTGCCATTTCTTCAACTGTGCTGTCATCAGCAAAGGTCGGGTAGTAGTAATCCGGGTCGATACGCCTGAAAAGAGAAGCCGGTGATTTATCTAAAAAGTGGCTGAAAAGATCATCCAGCGGGCCTTCCAGGGTATCGGCACTGGCGGTTAACTGCCAGTTGTCGCCAAACTTACCATGGGTGTAGAAAGCCAGACGGCCATCAATTACCGTATCATTATTGTAATGCGTATGATCACCGGTGATTAAATCCGCAGGGCCATTGGTATCATCGACACTGATGGTGAGGTCGGCAATGGCAACGTAAAACCAGTCATCTTTCTTAAATTTCAAATCGCGCAGATACAGCTCTCCATTGCCGGATTTATCCAGTAAAGCCACTTCGACACTGTGCATACCGGCCGGTAATATTTCTTCGCTGATAAACTCACCGTCTTTATTGACCGGCAGTGAGCGTCCGGCAAACCAGACGGTGTGGTTTTCTGGCACGCCTTTACCGTGTACCTGAATAGAGCCGCCGCTAAGAGGAATGGTTTGCAGGCCCAAGCGGTTTTCACCGTAGCCAATCAGCAGTTCAGCGTTGATGTTGGTTGCATCGGTGTTTTTTAAATCCAGTTCTTTCAGTTCATCGACCAGCCACAGGCTCTGTGGTTTGGTTTCGTCGAAGTGATTGTCTTTATCATAAACACGTAACAGGTATTTGAGTTCAATTGCCGGCGCGACGAAGTCTTTATACTTTGCCTGCCATTCCGTTGCGGCATTTTTTTCAAGCGGTACGATAAACAGAGGCTCGTCGCGGGTCGACTGGTCTTTAGCAAAAATACGCACCTCTGAACGGCTGATAAAGCTGGAGTAATTGCTGTAGCTTTTAAAGGTGATGAGGTCTTCCGGAAAGCCCGTTTGCAGATTATCATGATAACGAATAACGTTTGGCCAGGCGGTGATATTGAGCCGTGGTTTGAGCATTAGATTATCAAATTTGAAATCAATGTCGGCTTTTTCCAGTGCCACATCAGTGCAACGCTGGATGTCGGCGCTGCTTTTACCAATATCGTCGAGCGGCTTGCCGTCGACCGAGATGCGCATTAAGTTCAGTGCAAAAGGACTTTTGATGTTAACTTCACGCTGAATGCGTTCAATCTGCAGACCTTCCTGATCATCCAGCACCGATAAGTCATCATAGACGATACGAGCTTCTACACGTGATTCGTCGACTTCAAGAAAGCCGGCATTAACCACGTCATCGGAGTGAATAAAGCCCCGCCCTTCAAACTCTAGTTGCTCATCAGTAAAGCCGCCCAGTTGCTTTACCTGTTCCATTACCCGGCGGGCACGTGAGGTTGAGAGGCCGATGTCATCGCCATAAACCATCGCGGTACGGCGGTCGAGACGCGCGTTATTGGTATAACCGAGTAAGCGAATGCGCACATTTCCTTTATTTGAAACCTCATCCATGATGCGCTTAAGGCGTTCAACATAACCCGGTGGGATAACCGGCTTACCTTTTTCAAAGTAAACCGGTTTAACATTGCCGGCAGGTGGTTCATAGGTTCGGGTCACCGTTTCGGCACCGGCCGTTTCAGGACATAGCTGTGGTTCGTCGGAAAGGTTTTCCAGCGCATCGTCATGCCAGAATTCAACTTCAATACGGCGATTAGCGGCGCGCCCGGTTTCCACATCGTTCGATGCAATTGGGTATGCCGCACCTTTACCGCTGCTGCTAATCGCCCGGTTTGGTAAATTCATGGCTTCTTGTACAGCCAGTGCCACGCGCCGCGCGTTGGCTTTAGACAGGGCGACATGTTCGCCGTATATTCTGCCCAGTCGTCCGGTTAACGGAATATTGTCGGTGTGACCGATTAACTTGATCTGCACATTGCTTTTATTGCGTAAGTTATAGAGCGCTTGTTTTAATTGCTGGATAAACTTGGCAGGAATTTCGCCAACGCCTTCGACATAACGTAATGGCGGTACCAGATTTTTGAGCCGGGCGCGTTTTGAATGGCCTTCTTTATAACGAATTTTACAAACGGTCTCGATACGGCACATCTTGATGCGTTTGATGTCCTGCTTAACTTCAACCTGCTTTTCGACCATGACTTCGTCGACCTGATCATACCAGACCTGGACTTCTACTCGCCTGTTTTGAGTTCGGCCAGCATTGGTATTATTAGAGGCAACCGGGTTTGATTCGCCCTGACCATCAAATGAAATGGCTTCCGGTGGAAGATGTAATGCACGCTGGAAATATTCGGCCGTGGTACCGGCCCGTTCACGGGACAGACCGGTGTTATCGCCGTATTTGGCTTTCAGACTGCCCGATAGTTTGACATCGTCGGTATAACCGATGAAATGTAAGCGCACATTGACGCGGTTTTTCATGCCGCTTAATACGTCACGCAGTAACTCGACATAGTTTTCAGGGATGTTGGCTTTGCCCGACTCAAACTGGATAGGCGGAACCACGTTATCGAGTTTTTTGGTGGTGATATTTTGTTGCAGAACTTTTTTCAGCTCGGTTTTGTTCTCTTCATCCGCGACAGCGTTGCCTCTGTCCTGATTCCACAACTCAAGCTTCTGATTTGCCGGCAAGTGAATTTCTGTGGCCTGGCCGGCTGCACCCTGATCAAAGATATCCGGCGCAGTGTCAGCGAATGCGGTTAACGGCGAACTGCACAAAAGTGTCAGCAGCAGGTATTTATCTGGCTTGGTAAAAATGCAGCGACTCCCGGGCTGTGCACACAACTCAGGAATATGTGTTGCAACGTTTGTGGCCGGTTGTCGGGCTGAACGATGGGCATTGTTAATTGTTAAGAAATGTTTAGTCAAAACTGTCACGCTTAGCGGGTCCACCTCGGCGCCAGAAAATTTCCGTTTCAATGACCAGCCGGTATTTATTTAAAGCCTGCCATCTTGCAGTCACTTCTGCTTTGAAGGCTTCAAGGCGATTACTTACAAGGCCGGCGTTTTCCGTGTCGGCAATGTAGGTCAGACGTAATATCGAGGGAGATTGTGCAAGCTGCTGTAACAGTAAATCGAGACGCGGTTTCCATAACGTGTGCAGCTGCTCACTATTGCTAACAAACACGTCATTGCCTAAGTCCATACTGACAACATGGTGCACGGTTGCGCCAAAGTTGAAAGTCAGCATTTTTCCCCGTGTGGCTCGTTGTACGCGGGGATTTTCTGTTGTCATTCTATAACCCGTTGGCAAACTTCTTTCATCAACCTTCATTATGAACATACTACCACGGGCTTCGTTAGCAGTAACGGCACAAGTGACGTGAAAACGACCATATTGATCACTGGTTGTTTTCAGGCCCTTAGCGGTAATAATCCGCACCCCGGCGAGTCCTTCTTCGTTTTCATCCTGGTAGCCATTGAGGTTTTTATCGTCATAAACTTTGCCGACAACATCAGAGCAATCGAAGGCGGGATCGGGAATCACCCTGACCGTTGCCTGTGCCACCCCGGAAGCCGAACCACTGGTGGCGGTATCAAAAACTTCTGCGCGGTTAATGTATTCGCCTTCATTGACCGCGGCACCCACAATCAGTAACAGTTGCAGTGTATGCGTCTCATTTACCGGCAGATCTATATTGCTCCAGACCAGTTGCAGGCCATTTTTGACCGGTTCAAGAGCTGTGCCGTTTAGTCGTGCAGAGCCGGCTACGTATTTGAAGCCGGCCGGATAATTGTCAATGATGTTGCTGGCATTCAGTGCTACCGGCAGGGTGTTGCTGACGGTGATGGTATAAGGCACTAACTGACTGCGAATGACATTGCGCAGCGGCGTTGTTTTAGTAATGGTAACGGCATTGTTTAAGACCGGATCAATCGGCAGGTGGTTATTAAATAGCTGGCTGTGCTCGGGACGCTGCGTGTTATTCAGGGTGACATGCAGGTAATAATTGGTTGCCACCGAGCCGGCTGCTATGGCAACGTCCGGCGCAAATTCTGAAGCCTGAGCTTCACACAGAGTGGTCGCAGGAATCGCATCGGCGGCCGAGGCCGCACAGCCAGGCACATTCAACGGGCTGCTGCTGGCATCGGTTTGCGGTGTTATTACCAGTGACGGATTGTTGTTGTAGTCAGTTGCTGGCGGGGTGATTTGAATCAGGTAATCACTGCCGGCAGGACAGTCTGGCTGGCTGAAATTCAGCTCGAATTTATAATAACCACTAGTCGTGGTCAGCTGATTTTGTTGCACGTCGTGATCAAAGCAGGCAGCGGATAATGCCAGACCGCTAGAGGCATTTAACAGGCTGATGCTGGCCCCCGCTATTGGCGTGCGTAGGATTGAGTCATACACCACACCATTGGGATCTATTGGCAAATTCAGGTTTGTCACATTGCTGCCGGAGCTAAGCACAATGTTGCTGATAGCCTGCTGCTGATTACTAAAGCCATAAGCTAAAGGCGAATCTGTCAGACCGAGACTGGCGGTGCCGGGACCGGATCCTGGCGCGCGGAAGCGCAATTCATACAGATCCGTGCCGATGTTATTGGGTATCAGGCCATTGATCTTGTATAGCCCGTTACTATCACTGGTTTGTGTGCCTAGTAATACGTTATTACGATAAACATCAATGCTCCAGCCGCTTAATGCTTGTTCACCGTTATCGAGGACATTGTTAAGGTTTGCATCGTGCCACAGGCTGCCATTAATGTTGCCTGTGCCCGGCGTACCACCGATATCAATTGAGGCAATGGCGCTATCGCTTTGTGAGCCGTTATTCCAGTAGACCTCGGCAATGTTGGTCACGTTTGTACCGAGCGTCAAAGCACTGCCGAGCTGGGCTATAAAGCGTAACTCGGTGCTTTGGCCGGGCTCTAAAGCCCCATAATTGGTGCCGTAGTCGGCTGTTAAAACCGGCGTGGTATAGCTGACACCGGTTGCCTGTCCGTCTAATAAAGCGGAACCGGACACGTAGCTCATCTGGCCAGCGACCGGCAGATCGAAGTCGTCGCTAATCAACACCGTCATGGCCGGCACTAATCCGACATTGGTTACACGGATTCTATATTCCAATTGGCCACCGGCCAGGGTGGAGCCGCCACCAACTACGGCAACGCTTTTACTGATCGATAATAACTGGGCATTACCAACAGCAATCAGTGTGGGCTGGTCACCGTTGAGATCGATTCCATCGGCATCGCTGAGCTCGGAGGGCAGTTCAAGACTGTCCACGCTGGCCTGATTACTGATGACAGTACCGACCGCAACGCCGCCATTGACCTGTACATCAAAACTGATAACGGCGCTCTGCCCGGCAGTAATCACGCCGTTATCTGTGCTGGGTAAAGGAGGCGTTAAATCGTTCGAACTGACTGCAATTGACGCGATAAGTGGCGATATTCCACCATCTGGTAGCCCCAGAGCTAAACCATTTAGGCTGACGCTGTCGCTGATATAGGTGGTGTTTGCCGGTACCAGATCTGTCAGGCTCACCTCAGTGGCAGCGGTTGCACCGATATTGCTGATGGTGATGGTATAACGCAGGATATCACCCGGATCGAGTATACCCGGGGTGCTATTATCGACAGCAATATCGACGGTTTTTAGCACGTCAATTAATGGCTGGTTACCGATCACATTACGGGTGGCATCATCAATGCTGGCGGTTGCCGGGTCATCGGATGGTTTTTCAGGCAGTGCCGGGCTGCCTGCGCCCAGGGCATTAAGATAGGCCTGATTTGAAATAATGGTGCCATTGACTAGCTCAGCATCAATCAACACATCAAAGCTTATGCTGGCGACATTATCAGGCGAGGCTGTCGCATCGCCTCGCAGGTAACCCGCTGTGGTCGTTCCAGCGCCATTGATGGCAATGCCATTGAGCAATGGCAGCTGGCCTGGCACGCTGTCGGTAACCGGGTTGCCATTTAAGCTGGTTGAGTTGGCAATATAGCTGGTATTGGCCGGTAATTGGTCAGTTAAAACAGCATTAACAGCATCTTCATCACCGATGTTTTTAACTGTAATGGTGTAACGCAAGGTATCACCGGACACTAAAATCGCCGGATCATCGGTCATATCCTGTGAGGTTTTGAACACCTCAAACCGAGCGGCTGAGCTGATCAGCGTTTCGGTGGCATTTTCATCACCTCGCACTGTCGGGTCATCTGCGCCGTTAATATTCGGGTCATCAGTGGCTAAATTAATTTCAATCGAACGCGCAAAGCCCTGGTTTAGCACGACTGTGGCATTGGTAATAACCGGCGCTAAGGTCACTTCAAATTCAATAGTCAGCGTATCATTCGGGCTACCGGCCGGGTTTAAGATCAGGCTGCGGATATCGACCATGCCGGTGCCTTTACTGCCACCTGCGGCATTAATATTAGTGATGTTTGAACCCGCCGGTGCAGAGATTAAGTTGAGACTGCCGGCGGCGAAAACAGCGGTTGAATTGAGTGCATCCAGATCATCAATAAAATCAAAATCATTGATTTCTAAGTCACTGAGGTTTTGAATAAAGATGCTATAGCGCAAAGTATCACCGGGTTGTGCGTTAGCGCCCGGATTCTGTCCGCTGCTGATATTCTGCACGCGTTTTTGCACCAGTATGACGGGAGTGTCGACCGCCACCGAATGGGCATCTTGATGGTCGAGCAGCGTTGTGCTGCCATCGGTTAATACGCGGGTAAAGGTCTTTGTCTCGCCTGTGGTACCGCTACCAGCGGTATTTTGACTGAACCATTGG